>Ga0179593_1464430_pt1 | contig 23767 bp, 14 predicted proteins | sample CZODoug2_1_08_16_FD_185931 | JGI IMG/M metagenome (GOLD analysis project Ga0179593, IMG submission 185931) | Vadose zone soil fungal communities from Angelo Coast Range Reserve, California, USA - CZODoug2_1_08_16fungal (PacBio error correction) | ecosystem: Environmental > Terrestrial > Soil >... | reverse complement strand
CGACGCTTTGCAAATCCCCCCTCTCATTCGTCGCACAATCGTTGGGGCGGCGTAGTCGTTTGCTTTTTGATTTGTTTGATTCCCGATTCTCCGTTCCTCCGCGTCAACAGGTGAAAACGGCGTCCCCTCCGGCCAGTTTCTCGATCGTGCCGTTTGCCTTCCGTCTTGATGCCCTTCAGATAGATAGTCGTTTTCGAGCTGTGTTGGAAGAAAAAGAAAGATCGAATTGTGTCTTGTTATCCTCTTTTCCTTCACTTTAAAGGTTCCAGATTAGCCCGTTTCTCGTCTTGGATATCTTCTTCCTTCCAGAGGGCACCCTTTTTTCTCTTCAGAGGTAGCCATTGATCCCTCTTGCCCGCACCCCTCCCTTTAGAGGATGCCTCTACTGGTCCATCGAGCTTCCTTGAAATTTTGTACCTTTGCTCATGCCATTTTAAAGTAGTGTCATGGCTCCTCCTCTTCTTTTTATGTCCGCCAAAACATTTTTCGTTTCCCCTACTGGGTCCCTCCTCTCCTTTAGGAACTCCTCCTAGAGGAAGAGAGGGATGCGCCTTTGATTCCCACTTTTTTGCGTTTTTACCGATTTCCGTACAGGCGTGTTCTCCCTCTTTCCTTTTCACTAGCCCATTTTCGTTCCCTGTTTTGAAGTCGCCTTCTGTCTCGTCGCCTTCCTCCTCCCCCCGTTGTGTGCTTTGCTCCTCTGTGGTTTATCTCTTTTCCGCCTTCTGGCAGGGTTCTCTTGTCTCATATGATCGGAATACTTCTTTTTATTTTTCCCGAATTCTTTCCACTGGCTCTCTTTCGAGGACCAAGTTTCCAAATCTCCTCGACGTTATAACTCCCGTCGTGAGACCGGACATTTTCCCATGTGTAACGTGACTCGCCCACCTTATAGGCGAGCCCCAGATGTTTAGTTTGTCGTTCGCAAGGCTCACGCTTTCTTTTCCTATGTTCTCTTTGGAAGTGATTTTTCGCTGAACCGGCGAGCACCGGTCTAAGGGCTTGTTTTCGACTGCCAGGCTCGATTATCGTCCTTCGCCTCTGGAGTCCCCCTTTATATTTTACCCCCCGACCTTCTCGCACCCAAAGTTTAGTTCATCCTCCTTCAATAGTTTACCCCTCCTTACAGTTTTCTTTCGGAACGAGCCTCGCTTGATCTTGCTGGCTTCATTTCTGTACGACGGCGCTGTTCATCCCCCTTCTTAACTTACACTCCTCTGCTAAGTGGGAGACGTAAGGATTTGGATGTTCGGTTCGTCTTTTTTTTTTATTTTTTTCCTGAGTATGCGGCCTCGCTTTCTCAACCACCCCCTGGTGCAAGTTCTGTGTTGCCTCGCTGGGGTCCCGTCTGAGCCTTCCTTTCGAATCCCTTTCTTGGGAAAGGCTCTTCCCCGATGTAGCGCCATCGCGCCTGCTATTACTTTTTCCTCCGACGTTCCTTCTCTCATTGTTTTTGTTTTTGGTGTCATTGCATTCGCCTTTAAAGATAAGCGTTAGAAGCTTTTCCCCTCCCTCTCCTTCAAGTTAAAGAGGTATCTCTCGCCCCCCTCGTTTTTTTTTGCAGCCCTGCGCGAGGAATTCCGGCATTTGGTCGTTTGCCCCGAGCGTTGGGGAGATCCTTCCTTTGGCGAATCCCATCTTCTTTTTTTCCTAAGGCTCCCAGGCCCCTTCGTTAAGCTTTGCTGACACGTTCCTGCCTTTTTGGGGTTTTTTTTTTTTTGTTTGTGGGTTTTTTTTTGTGTTTTGTGTTTTTTTTTTGGGTTGTTTGGGTTGTTTTTGGTTTGGGCTTTTACCGCTTTTTTGCTGCCCGGCGGCGCTTTGTATCTCCGAACGCGTTTTTACTGGTCGCGGCCGTCCGCTGCGCTTCTGCGTATTACCCTTTTCTCTCCTGCTCGGTCGGTTCCTTACTTGCGGGTGTTTCAACCTTTCATTTCTGCCGGTGTGTGTTTCTAAACCTCGATGGGTTTTCCTCCCCCCGGGATTATTCTTCCTACACTATTTTTTGCTTGGCGCTCCCTTTATGATGTCCCCTTTAATCGTTTTCCTGGCTATATTGAAGGATTGCGCCCCGCTATTAATAGCGGCCTGTTCTTCTCTCCTTTATTGTGATCGGCGGGTCGTCCCCGACCTTTTACCCGTAAGCACACCCTGGAGCTTGATGGGAAGGATATGCTCTTTGTTACTTTCCCCGTCCGCAAATTTTCAGTGTGTGTTTGCCCCCAATTTGTAATTTGGGCCGTCCTCCTTCAGCCGCCTTTTCCTGAAAATGGTTCCTTCGTGCGAGTGGTTGTTGACGGTATCCCAAAACATGCGCCCTCCCTCGTTTTCTCCTTTTTTCCTTCCTTCTCATTCAATGGGACATGTTGCTCTCCTTGTTGTATGGATTCTTTCGGGGGAGTTTTGTTTAGTTCTGTCGCCCCCCATACCCTTGGAAGGTTCACTTGTCGGTTCGGAAACCTTTCCTTTTTTTTCTTCCCATTTACATTTTGCTAGGCGGTCCTTTGGTTGACCACGTCGAGTTGCTCGGTTTTGCCTCCCCCATCAGAATCGGCAATCGATATCTCTTTCTTTGTGTCTTCGCAGACCGTGGTGGTTCGCAAATTCTTTTCCTTGCGCTTTCCGCGCTCGCCGTCCCCTCCGCGGTGTTGGCGCTTTTTCTGACGACCCCCAAAATATGTTCTTCGCCGTTTCTGTTGCGAATTGGGTTCCAACACTTGCATTCTCGACAAAAAGATTTCTGCGGTTCCCCCGTTGGGCTACCTGGCGGCGCGCGGTACGCTGGGTTTTGTCCCGTCCCAAAGGAGTAACCCCCCATTTGGGCGGTGTTCTTCCCTTCCTCCGGCGGCCTCTGGTGATCGCCCAAACTTTGCGTTTCAGACGCCTTCTGGCTTCGTCGTCCTTATTTGTCGGATGAAGGCAGGAGACCCTTCCCCCAGGAAGACCGCTCACTACGATCTCCTTGCGATTCCCCGATTCTGTGGCCCTTTCCAATAGGCCAGAAGTCTTGATGTCTTTTTGAAAATCACTCCTTCCGGTTCCACCCCCGCCATTTTCCTTTCCGTCTTCCTTTCCATTGGTCGGATCTCGCCCAGTCCTCGCCCCCTTCGTTTGGGGCTCCCGAAAGATTCATACGACACTCTTTTCCTCGCCTTTCGCGGGCGGCCCTCGCCTCTTCTGAAGAGATTGCATGCGCACTTTTGGGCTCTTAGATGGCTAATTTCGTAGCGGAAAAAGGGTCTCTTTGTCTTTTTCGCCGGTGCGTTTGACCCTTGGCTGCTCTTCGACCAGCATTTTCGGATCTCCCGTTCATCCCTCGTTGCCCCGGAGTCCTCAATATGAATATACGTAGCCTTCTTTTTTTGAGAACGATTTTTTGCTCGCCTCATCTTCGGCTTTCTTAACCGACATGATCGGACTTGCCGTCCCTTCGTGAGGATTTCCCTACCGCCGAGCCTACTGCATTAGGGAGAGGGTCAAAGCTTCTTCTGCTTTTCTCGGTACCATCGCGGGCCCTTGTCGTCTCCGCACTTTCGCCGGCCTCTTTTGATTTTCAAATCCGGCACCAACGCCCCCCCCCCCGTGCGTGAGTTCCCTTGACCCCCCTGTTGCCGGTCCCCCCCGTGGCAATGGAAGCTTTTTTTTTCTGTCTCAGCCGGCGACGTCCCGTTTGTTTTTTTTCCTTTTCCCAAGATGTTACCCCCTGGGCAACGACCCCCCCAATTGCTATGAGCGAGCCCGATATCGTTCACCCCCCCCGTGGAGGAAAGAATGATAACCCCTCCTTTCTCAGGGACCTTGTCGGATTACGAAGACGCGGCCCTTCCTCCCGTGGCATTTGGACTGTGGATCCCCCCGATCGGAATTCTTGCCCCCAGTCCCATGACTCTCCTAATGGAAGGTTTGGCGCTGTTCTAGAAGTGCCGCCCCTGGGAGCGTGCTTTCTTCTCCCGTCAGATGTTCTTGTTTCTGGCCCGCGCCCCCAATGGTCCTTTTGTTCCAATGGCGGAGGAAAGGCTGATGCCCCCCCCCCCCTTCTCCGTTGCCACTCCTCTCGTACCGTTTTTGGAATATCCCCGTAGTCAACCCACGGTGAATTCTCGTCTCTCCGCCTTTCCCTTCGTCTCGTACGCATTGACTTTCAAGGCATCCATGCTGGGGAAATTTAGCTTTGCTTTGCTGCCGCCGGCGGTGTCTTGATTTCGTTTTTCACTTGGCACTTTTGCTCCTGTGTGCCGCCGGTTTCCTCTTTACGTACTTTTGATCTCCTCCAATCAAATCCCCCTCTCCTTTCCTCTTTCTCCTCCTTTTTCGGCTCTCCACGCCTTTTTTTCTTCTTCCTTTTTTGGGAACGCAATCATATCCACGTCCTGCAACCCCAACTGCATCCACCCGTCCCTATGCGAAATTGACCTCTCTCCTGCGGAACCGATTTATTTTCTTTTTTCGAGCGTGGTCTGTATCCGAACTTCATGCCTCCCTGCCGGGACGGCGAAGGTTTGCCCCTTCGTCCCAACGCCCTTTCTTTACTCGTTCACCTCCCGCCTGCCGATAAAGACCTGTGCGAAAAAGCTACCCCCTCCTAGTTCTCGCCTCCCCTCTCTCCCCTCCCTGCGATCTTTTTACAGGTCTCATGCCCTATACACCTTAGGCCGGGGTTTTGATCTCCCACCCCTTCGCTTTTAAAGTGGAGTTTGACCCCGGATTTCGTAGCAATAGACTGTTCCCTTAATTCTTCTCCCTTGCGGAGGCTTTCAATTTTTTCGCACTATAGAGATCGTCTCCGAATTATGTTGCCCCTCCCGCTCTTTGTCATCTCTCTTCTTTTGCACGTGCTATTCCTACGTCTTCCCAGCCAGAGCCAAAGATCTCTCTCCACTTGCTGATTTCAGCGCCACGCTTTAGTCCTACATCGGCCGGTGCGGCTCTGTCCCCGGCACCATCCGCGTTCTCCCGCTCTCATTCCACCGCCAAATTCGGGAAGCGCATTCCTAAATGCTTCCTCCCTTTTTCTAATTCCCCATGGCGATCCCCGTCCTCCGTGCTCCTCGCGGTTATGGGCGTTTTCACTTTTCTCATTCGTGCGGCCGATTTATCCGGCGCTGCTCTGCCTTAATCGCTCCTGGGACAGCAGCTAACCTTCCCCCTTTCCTCGCTTTTCTTGATGCCTATCCTCTTCCCCTTGTCCTCCCCCCTGACGTTTGAATATGTTACAAATTGGAGGAGTCCTCCCCTCCCCCGCGGGCTCCCTCAGCGTCCATCACCTTGGGAAAAAAGAAGTGAGGACAAACCTCCCCTCCTCTTTGCGGCTCCGCATTTTCTCGGCGCGTCTATTGCTTTTGTTTTTTTTCAGGATCAAGCTTCTGCCCTTTCTCATCGAGGTCGTCGGCGTGGCGAGCCGGTTTACTCGCGCGGCCGATTGCGTGCTGATTTTTGTTTGCTTCCCTTTTGCGAATTTCTCGTCCGCTGAGAAAATTTTTCTCTCTTCTTTTCCTTTTGGTACGACCGTCCCAGGTCGTTTTGGTTCGATCAGTTTCCGCCGAGCGGGGTTCCTAAAATCTGTGCCGATGTGTTGGGAGGTGCGCTTTTTCTCACCCCTTTCCGCCCCCCTCTTTGCTCTTTTTTCTTATTCTTTGTGGCTCCTATGGGTGTTGAAGTCGCAGCGCTTTTTTCTTATGATCTTTTATCCTTCGCTGTTGGTCTTCCTGCTGGAGTCCACTGCAGAGAACCACGCAAATGCCTTTTTTACCTTCATTTTACGCCGGCCTATATCTTTTTACTCTCCTTTTTTTGATCAGATACTGTACGGTCCGCCAGGAACCTTCGTCCCACGGCTTCAGTCACTTTTTTCTGTGTTAGTTTTTCGGGGGGGGGTTGGGGGGTTGGGGCATCTCTTTCAACCGCATTCCTCTCCAGCCGTGCATTGACCAGGTTTCGGGTTAGCTTTCTTGCGACAGTTTCACCTATTCGGCCCCATCCCCCCGTTTAGCGAACAGGCAGGTCTCCAGTGGTGAACCCCTTCTCAAAACGGCTTTGACCTGGAACATCTTTTTATGTACTCCTCTCGGCCTGCCTTCTGCCGGCCAGCCTTTCGTCACCGTTCTTGTCCTTAAAAGCACTTACGGCCGCTTTCACTGATGTCCTTTCGTCCATTGTGCCCTTTCCGAAGATGGACAGCACAAGAAAATCCATCCTGACAGTTGCGCGTGCGCGCCCCCCTCCTTGCGATCTCAAAAGCAAGCCGATGTCATTTTTGGCCGCGTTTAGCCTTTTCTCAGCCCTTTACGAGGCCACGCAGCCGCTATCCGCCTGGTATAAATCCCTTATTGCGATTTTTCGCTTCCCGGTGTTTTTTTTTCACGTTTTCGGTCACTTATAGGAAGTTCCTCCTTCTTGGATGTAGTTTTATCCCCCTAACTGTTGAAAGGGAGTAAAGAGCCCACTCTGTCTGGTTCTGCGCAACTTTGATCTTTCCTGCCCCGCCCATTCCCGTTACTTGTTACAACGCGTGCGGTCAAATTCTCCGCTAATGTTTCGGTTTTTCGTAGTTCCCGCAGGATAGATAGGACTCCCGGAATATTTCGACAGATTAACCAAACGAAAATGCTTGCTCCCCTCTGAACTTCCACGTCGTCGGTGATCTGCATAGATCTGTTAGCATTTCGGTACCATGCGTTCGCGCCTTTGAGGTTGACTTCCATTATTGCTTTGAGCCGCGGATGGTGCCCTTAGGCAGGAGATGGCGTGATCTCTCCGTCGAGGTCGACATCAGCACCTTTTGGTATCTCTTCGGTCTTGCTGGCTTTATGATTCTTTTTTCCATTTTAAATGCTGGAAGTTGAACTCGCTTTTGATTGACTTGCGTTCCTTTTTCCCCCCAACAGCTTTTTTTGGTAGCAGCCGTTTGGTGGCCCCCCGAATTTCAAACTCCTCCCTCCTCCGCTAGGCTCCCTGACACCCTTCTATTCGTTTCCCAGCATCAGCAGCCGGACTCCGCGACGATTGGCACATTCCAACTCCCATTCATTTTTCCCTTTCCTTCCGGCCCTTAGCCGTGAGCTATCTCCCTCCTTTCTTTGGGGTGTTAGGGATTGGTTTGCGCCCGACTTTTCGTGTCTAGCCAGGCGGTGTCCGGGTGAACGATAAATTTTGTCTCCTCTTGGCTTTCGGGACTTTCGAGTTCTTCTTCCCTTTTTGTATTGATGTGGCTCTTCGGAATCCCCGAACCCTTAGCACTTGTTCCTTCCTTCCTTGAACCTGCTCCCGTAGCTCGTAAGTTCGCCGCCCCGCCTTCTTGGATCTTTTGCAGTGGCGTATCAGTTTTTGCTGATCTTTTGTCACCACCCCCTCCGGAGTGGCCTAGAAAGCCGGGAGCCGAATCCTCCCTTTCCAGCGAAGTCGGCGTTTCGGTTATTTCCTTTTCTCTAACAAGATCCGATTTATGCGTTCCTGCGTGGCGATTAAATAGACGTTCCCCCCGTTGGGGTGTTTGGGTTGCTGGTTATACTCAGCTCCACCCCCTTCGGTTCCCGGCTTCATGTCAGCAAATAGACTCTTTCCTTTCCCCTTTTCATGGCTGAGTCTAGTCGATGTGCTGGGAGCCCACTGGGCTTAATTCAGGGTCAGAGCTCCGCCAGTTTACATTTTCGGTCCCCATGGGGCGTTTACCCCCCTGATAGAGTCTTCTGAAAATTCCTTTTTCCATCAAGCTTGCCTCAGCCATTTTGTTTTTCCACTTCCAGGGCGGTCTCCCCATTGGCCTCTCCTCCCTTCAATCTTTTTTTTTAGCGTACCTCGCCGAAAGCCACGGGTCTTATTACCTCCTCCCCGAGCGTCCAGTGGAGCGGCCCGGTCGATTAAGGCTGGTTGTGTTCATCGGCTCTTCGATCTGAGTCTCAATCGCTTCGGTGTAGATGTTCTTTTTTCCTCCCCTCCCTCCCCTCTCCGCCGGCTCTCGCTTTGAGTTTCAGCAACTTGTGACCGCTCCTTTCGGTGTCTCACCGTCGTTTGTCGGGCCTGGTTAACAGAGTTAAGCCTCCCCCCTTTCTTTTGACTCCCGACCAGTTCGCCCCCGTTTTCCCTCACCATTCCAATTTGTGGAAGCCCCCCTGCCGGCAACGTCGGCATTAAGGCGCAAGTGGTTGGAGTTGGTAAGTTTCACTCACTGTTTTTGCCGGGTCGCTTTCGGCTTTTCCATGTCTCCAGATGTTTCAGTCGATGGTATCGCTTACTCCCTAGATTTTATAGACTAAGAATCCGTATGAGACGGTATTGCACTTCTCTCTTTTTTCGCCGCTCTATTTTTTCTCCAGAAGCAGTCTTCCGATGTAGTCTGATCCGCAGGGGTCACAAGGCTAGTATGCAATGGCTGTATCTTTCTTGATAGAAGCCGTTGGGATTCCTGTGGGGGTTCACCCCCCCCCCCACCCCCCCCCCAACCCAGTCGTTTAAAGCGCGGTAGCGATACTCCCCCGGCAGTTGCTGTTTAAAACGCGGCCGTCCTTCCAGCGTCGCGCCTTGACAGTGACGTCATAGAATTGTGGATCCTCAAGCTCGCTTGCCGCCTTATGCGTTTCTGAGCCTGTCACAATTTGCGCGCCCCATCTTGTTTCTTTTCTAGAGACTCACCTGATTCGGCTTTCCTCTCTTCCTGATACAGTCGCCTGCCGTCCGCCGCTTCTCTTTTTCCCCCACACCCTGCCCCCCGCTGGGTGTGGGCTTTCGCGTCTGATGTTTTTACCGTCCGGAAATGGGTCGTATTTTTCAGGGTCCAACTCGAAATCTCTCCCTAGTCCTAAACTCGTAGTCGCGTCCATTCCGGTTTTTTTCCGCCTCCTCCCCCCACGCCGTGCGATCCGAGATAGGCGCCTTTGCCCAACACGGGCTGGGTGATAATACTGATTCTCCCCCGCATGAAGAACGAGCCGCAACTTTTTTACCTCTTGACCCCTGCCCGCTTGATTTCGGAATCTTATTCCCACTTTTTCATCCAGGTACATATTGGTTTCATCCATTTGGAGGAAATTGGTTGCGCCAGCAGGACCCATATACTCTTCCTGGCATATTTGTCGTCTGGGCGCCACGGGTCCCTCGAACGGTTCGTTGTCTGCTCTCCCCTTCCTTTTCCCCTCAATTGTGTCTAAACAAGCCTGGCCTTCTTCCTCGCAGCGCGGTCTGTCGTCGGTTCGTCCTTTTTTCGTCATACACCCTGCCCGTTTGCACCTCTTCGTTGGTCGTATTGAGCCGAAAATAGTCGAGAATGAGTCATCCCCCCCTTTCTAGCTTTTCTCGCCGATCCCTCCTGAATTGCTTTCCCCTGAATTTTTTCCGATGAACCCTCCGATTGCTGTTTTGAGCCGGATTACTTCTTCCTTCCATGGATCTCTTCAACACCTGTCTAAGAGCAGAGCTGATGTCCTTTTTTTTCTAAACAACGCATACGCCGTGACCCCGCCGCTCCCCTTCCCTCGAACGCCCGTTTGGGCAAAGGCGGTTGCCTTTCCCGGCCCCTGTGTTTGAAAATTTTTCCGGTTTTTTTCCTTGAAAAGACGATCCCTTCTCTTCAATCGATCAAGCTCCGGTCGTGGAGCGTCTTCGTTTGTCTGAGAGTTCATCGATAAGTGCTTATTACCTCCCGTTATTCCTTCTTCCTCCTCTCAGCGGGCGCTCCGTCACTGAGAAAGTCGCCTACCTCTTCTCCAGTGGCGCCAAAGACGTCCTCTTAGTTCTTTTTTTCGAAATCCTCCGTAGTAAACCCCTCTGTTCCTACCCCCCCTGCCTTCTGGCCTCCCATAGTCGAAAGTCAAACCTCCCCTGAAACCCTCCGCCTGCGCATACAGCCCATCTGTATCTTCAAAGCGCTTTTCTAGTAACCGACCCCCAGAGAGTCGGTCTGCCTCTTACCATCTCGCCCTTTGGTCGTCTCACCTGCCTTCTAGCGAGTTCCCGCCCTCTTAAGACTTGTCCTACACCACCTCCCCTTAATTCCGCGCCCGATTCCCGGCAGGTGATTTTTGTCACACCGTCCGCCCAAATACGGCCAATGTCGCCGGTTTGTTTGCTGCTGCGGCTGCGGCTCTCCTTTCTTTCCGGAGGCAATCCTGCTACAGGCGGATCGTTCGGCTCTCTTCCCTTTTTCACCAACCGACGAAAACGCCCAGATTCGAGTTTGGTTCAACGTTGAAGCCTTTCGCGATTTCGTCCAGACGGTGTTATCGCCTTAATGCGTTTTTAGCGGATGGCGGTCTCCGCGAGCTGCTTTTTCATGAAATGAAAAACATTTTTGGTTTTTTAGCTTTGCTTCCATTACCCCGTTTTTGCATTTTTCTCATCCATACGCATCCAATCGCTCCACTCCCCGCTGCCTGAACAAGCGTCTCCCCCCCTTCTCTTTCCTCGTTGCCGTCGCCGCGATCCCTCCCTTCGTCTTCGAGGTCGTTCCTCTTCCCAGGTTTGCGGTTTTGTCCGGTCCTGCGGCGCCCACAATGGAAACGTCATTGAACTTCTCATTAGTTGGGCTCCAATTTTTTTCCGGCGACTCCCCATAGCTCTTTGCCTATCCATCTCTCCCTCCCTGTCTTCATAAACAAGCCGAGCCTTCCTTCTTTCCCAGCCTGACTCCATCCTCCGCACCAATGGACTTCCTTCGATTCGTCCTCGACGTGCGGAATCCCGTATAAACATCAGGATCTGGACGCCTGGCTAAGGTCACTTAACCTTTCTTTGCACATTCTCCTTCTGCTGCCACGCATCTTTTTTCTCGCGGTCTGCTCATCTTGATGAGGCTCCTGCAGAGATACAACCTTTCTTCTTCCCCCCCCATCGCCGTAAAATCTTCGCTTTTTGTTGCCCCTTCCCCTGACGGTGTCCCCCCCCCTTCCCTTCTTCAACCCTCCCTCAGCGGATTTCTTCGAGACGAAAACTTATCTTTCTAAAAACCCTTTCCGCCCAATGGTGAGCCTTTTGCTCACAGCTATGTCCCGTTTCCTTCCCGTCCCCATGAGCCTTGCCAATGCAAGTGCGCAAGAAGACCCTCCCTCTCGCTGTCCCGATCTGATTCGTCGGTTCCGGCTCTTTGTGCAATTACTGACTTTTTAAAGTCCCAAAGAGTTGAGCCCTCCCATCCCGATGGTCTTCAAAACTTTCCTTTTTTTTTCACCCTATTTCCCCAGTCTGTCTCTTAGGACCCCCCACCGTCTTCCCGTTCTCATTGCCCCAGGTGATGTGAAGAATGATTAGGTTACTCTGGCTTCTCGCTCAATGGCTCATCCCCCGAGAGACCTTTTTTTTTTTTTTCACTTTGAAGGACTTTTTCATTTTATTCCCCCACTTCAGCGCCGCGTCCACGTCGTCATCTGGAACTATTACGAGAAAGATCTACCCTCCCTTTTTCTCGTATCCCCCTTGGTTTCTGCAACCCCAATCTTTTGACTTTCTTTCATCTATAGGGTTCTTAACTTTCATCACTTACGATCCCCCTGTCAAATATGGCGGTTTAGTTTGAGCTGTATTATGTTGGTGGCCCCTAGAGGGAGCCAAAGCAATCTCTCCTTTCCCCCCCGCACCGTCTACACGGCTCCCCCGCCCGATCCGAGAGGCTGACCCTTTTCCCTTTCGGTGAGCGCGCTCTCGCTCCGGTCAGAACGCGGATCTGCCTCCCCACTAATCCCCTGTGGCTCAACGCAGCGCTTTTTTGAAGAGCCCCCGCAAAAGTTCTAACACGTTCCCTCCTCTCATTTTCCTCCTCCCCCGTTGTTGTTTTTTTTTCTTATATATCTTTTTTCTTGAGGTTCTCTTTTTTCTTTTCTATTCCCGCATTTCCTTGGATGAAGTTCGTTGTCTCATTCCGGACCTTTATAATCGGGTCTTTGCGCCCGTCCCCCCCGGGATGATTACCTAAGACGGACCATTCGGGGATTGCCGTTTGTAGCGTTGGAGTTATGGACGCTGTTTTGCCTTTCTTTGGTACTACCCTCAGCGTTCACCCTACCCCCGTCCCTTCCCTCCAAGACATAGTTTTCCTATCTTTCAGTTTCGTCACCCGCCTTTTTGACTCGCAGCTATTCCCCCGAAACCCGTGGTGTCGTCCCCCTGTTCTCACATTTTTCGAGCGACCCTGTTCTTTTTTTTTTTGAATGTTTTTTGTGCCCCTTTTAAAGTACATTCCTACGTGGTCCGTTTTTTTTGGATAGCTTCTTCTTCCAGCGGTCCCCCCACGTTCCCCTCTCTGTGGGGTAAATTGTAGAAATTCCCGACCCTAACATTTGTCGGGCAATCCCCTAGGGCTCCCGTAGGTCTTTGTTCATCCCTCGCCCCGCGTTTCAGGCCGGGTTTGCACGACAGCTCGGGGGTTTTTCCCCCGCGGCTGGGTTCCTTCATCCTGTTCCCCTTTTCACAACATAGCCCGCTTTTCCGACCCGACCTCTGACCCCTAGGATCTTTGATCCCCTCTTGTCTTTACTTTGCCCAATTCTTTTCTCGCCTCGCATAGTTCGGGCACTTTTTCGTTCTGCTCGCCCCCTTTTAAATTTTTGTTCACGTCCTAGCCGGTCTTTTCCTGCGGCGCCCCATCCAGCGCCCGTTTTTTTTTTTCTCTTTCTTTGTTTTTATAGTGAAATTCCGTCCGTCGATGGTTTTTTTCCTTCGAGCCCTCTTTCAATAGTAGTCTTTTTCTGTGGTGAGAATTATTACTTTTAGAGCTGCTTCGTCCGAGAATGCCCATTCTCTCCCCGACGGCTACGACCTCGACATTCTTTCCCTCGAGAGGAGCCCTTGCAAATTTGTAATTCTCAAGGGCGGCTGACGAGATGCGCGCTTTGGCTAATCCGTTCGCACCGTGATTGCGTACTTTTCCTTGACTTTACTTCCGTTTAGGAAACTGACGAAAGCTGACGGTGCTTGGACCCTAATTACCCTTTTTTGACTTTTCTTCTGAAATTGACTCCTTCTTCTTTATTCGTCCCATTCTGAAATCTCAGCACCATTTTAATTCATCTCCGAAAGCATTTCATTTACCCTTTTTTCTCGTGCCAGTTTGTTCTTCAGCCCGCAGTGACCTATCCTCCTTTGCGCCTCCCTCAGATGAGAACTGCGCGTCGTGATCTTTCTCCCGAACTCTTGCAGCTCCCCCTTTTCCGTTTTTTTCAGTTGATCCTTTTTTATGATGTTTTATGGTTTCAATGGATGTCTTGCCTTATGAGCTGCCCCCGTTCTGGTTGTCTCCATGGCCGGAAATCTAGGATCCTCCATCCGCTAACCAAACGCTTATTTTGCCGCCCCATCTGAATCTGCAATCGGCTATTTTTCCGGTTGGTCCTTATAGCCGTGTTTGCTTTTTTTCGTCGGTGGTTTTCCCCTGGTCCCTGCCCCTTTACCCTCTTTGCGTCGTTACTTTCCCGATCCGCCACGGGACCCCAAAACAACCAAAAAATGTATCTCTCCCTACCTCCCCCTGACGCAAAGCACTAAGCGGCGACTCATTTCCGGATTTCTTTTCAACGGAAGAGGTGACGTCTTCCCCGGGTCTTTCTTTCCCGTATGCATGTGTCTTTGTTTTTTTCCCCCTTCCCCAGCGAGAGTCTGTACTTTTGAGGACGCGCTCGAAGGACCTATACCTTCTTTTTGCTCTGCTTCCGCTTTTCCGACGTTCTACCGGTCTGTTTACTTGGCTCCTTGTCCGTCTTCCTCCCTTTTTTCTCTTTCCTATGTGAGCGTCTAGGGTTCGTATCTCTTCTGTGAATTGTCGCTTTTTTTCAGTTCGCTTGTTCAGGAAAACCGAGGGGTTTTTACCGGTCTTTATTCCCTCCCTCTTGTGATTTTCCCACTCTTCTGACGGTTGGCTCTCAAGGGCGTATGAGAGCGTGGTCTTTTTTTCTTTTATTTCTCCCGCTATTCACGTTTTTTTTTGCTTTGGGCTTTCTTTCCTCTGTGATATGATAGGAGTTCCTCTCTCACCAAATCGTTTTGCCAGCGAGCACAGCTCTTTCTATCTTTAAGGATCTCCTTGAGAGAGTCGTTTACTCCTTTTTCTCAACCTTAAGCGTCCATTGCCTGTTCAGGAAGAATTCCCAGGCGATTCCCTTAGTTTTTTTCACACTTCGGCGTGTGAAAGGGTAGCGGTTATCCAACTTTGCCATTTTTTTTTTTTTTTTCCCGGCGACTGACTAAATGTGCCCCTCCCCTAGCCCCATGTGGAAATGGGGGTCTACTTGACTAGGTTTATCTTATTGACGTCCTCCTAGTTAAGCGTTCTGTTTCAGGATGATTTGTGCTCAATCTACTTCCGGGAATGCCTTGCGTTCTTCTGGGGAAAACGGCGACCTTTCAATTTTTTATTTTTTCCTTGACTTTTCTCCTACTTCTTCTTGGAGGAGCTCCATTGGGTCTGATTGTGTCTGCGCTGACTTACTCCTTACATGGACCCTGACGCTTTCTTTTATTGTTGTCGTGCACTGTAGCGGCGTTTTTTGACCCCCCTTTCTTTTTTTGTTTCCGCGATTCGCGAACGGGTTTTCTCTCTTCGCGCTGGGAACGAAGACCCATCTGCCTGGCCATTCTATGTTCCTGGCTCCCCAATTTACCGCTACTTTTCTCCCACCACTCTGCCGAGCGTTAAAAGTTGGAGGTCCCTGCGCGCTCTTTTGCATCCTTTTTTTTTTCCCAAGGCGTAAACAAAGTCGGGCTTCGCGTTTTTCCCCTTCCATCGGTCCCTTTTCCACAGCCACCCCTTTTTAGGGGAGAAAGGCACTCGCGTCACGGCTTCGATGCGATTGCCGGCGACCTGCACCGGCTTTTTCACTCGCCCCTCCCTATTCTCATGCTATAAACTTGATTTCCCCGCTATTGAGTCGTTCTTGGAACAAATTCCTCCACAGTCCGTCTGCGCCTGCGCGTCTTCTCAATCCGAAGGTCACCACTCAATTTCCTGTTTACGCTACTATTGTCGCATTCCTCTGGTTCCGTATTTTCGCCAGCGTCCAGAAACTTTTCGAGTGTTTCTCTCCCGACCCTTATAAAGACGAGATGGGCGCCCTTTATTTTGGTTCCATCCGCATACTCAAGATACGTGCTCAATCCGCGGAATTTCCCTCTCCAAAACTTCCTTTGCAAGTTTCGACGGCCATTCGTCTGTTTTTTTGAGGACTTGTTTTTGCCCTCGTTTGATAGATATGACACTCTAGTCGTGCCCTCGGACAATTCGTTCCCCCGTTTGCCCCCCCGCTTTGTCTAGTCCCATCCCCCCTCCTTGCTCCCCCTTTCTTCCTTCGAGCACGTTGTCTAGCCCTGGTACGACCTCGCCTACGGTTCTACCGTCACCGACTTCTTCTCCCTTTCCCGGGTCCCATTCCCGGTCCGGCCCAGACTAAGCCGCCCGGCGCCTTTTTCTGATTGAGAACCTGTCAAGTTGACTTATGCGGTGATTATTTTCACCCTCTTGTTGACCTCTTTTAAAGAAATCGAAGAAGTCCCCCTCTTCCTTAAACTACGGCACCCAACCCTCACTTTTTTTTCCTGGAGGTGCTCCGTTGGGGCAGTGAGAGTCTCCCGGATTGGAGCTTGGTACTCGTTTAGGTGCCTTCACTCCTGTCGCGTTCAACGCGGGACCAAGGGCCACGTCCTCGCCCCCTTGAGCGATTACTCTCTTCTTTTTCCATTAATTTGAGGAAAGAAATTCTTCCTTCTTTCGTGGTGGCCGTCTTCGTCTCCCCCCTACAGACCCTCCCCCTCCCCAGCGATGGCTATGCCCCCCCCCCCCTTTACTCTTCCGATCCGAGAGAACCCAGCCTATATAATCCCTCTTTCCTGAGGCATCAGGTGGCTTGTTTTTGCTTTTTTTCCGACCTTTTGTCTTGAGTAAGTCTCCTTTACCTACGAGATGTCATTCTGGTCGGCCAAAGTTGCGCCCTCCATGGCTTCAATACCCCTCCCCAATTTTGCGAGGCACCGTCTCACTTTCAAAGTACGGTCCGATCCGCGACCCTTCTGGACCCCCCTTTTATACAGCTAAATCAAACCCACCTTTGCATTTCGCGGGCGCTGCGGATTCCCGCGTTTCCATGTTATGTTCCCCCGACCGACGACCTGCGATTTTCTCCCGTTAATCCATGTTTTACTTTCCCACGAGCTCGGGGACAATTACCGTCCTTCCTTGGACCCCCTCATTGTGCTCTTTATACCATGCAACGTTTACGGTCCCCTCGCTGATTTGGCAGTATAACCGACTCTCGGCTTCCCCTTCTTTTTGCGCTGACACTTCCTCTTTAGCATAGAACTCCTTCGCTTCTCCTGGTCGGCTCACGCCCCGTTTTTTCTGGCCCCTTTTTTACTTTTCTCCCGGAATCACTTCAATTTATAACTGTTTTCTTTCCCTGCCCCCACCCTTCTCCAACCTCCCTGTTCCATCGTCCTGCGCGAAGAACCCCCTTTTCGTACATTCTTTTCTCGTCCCCTTTCCCTCTGTGGGAGGGTGGTATCTCGGTCTCACCTGAATTACGCAAAGCACCCCCGCCCTGGAAGGTAGAATGTCGCAGTCAGCGTCACCACGCCATATTCCGCCATTTCCGCAACTTCTGCTAGATCCTACGACCTCTTGCAGCCCCCCCTTACTTCAGAAATTATCAGCTGCTCGAGTACGCAGTGATCCGTACTTGTCCACTGGTCTTTAAAAAATGGTCCTTTTTAGTTGGTTTTTTTTCTCTTTTACTGTTTTCCATCTTTGATTGAGGAGTTTACCCCCCTCCCTTCTAGTGCAGTTTACCCGTTTCCGTCAGGGCGGCGGGTGGTATTTTGTTCCCCACCCTCCTATCCGATAGTTTCCTAAGCCTCATTTTCTTTTTTTCAACTTTGAAGAATTACTCCCCTCGATTGGAAAGTCCAGCTTCCCCTGGCCCCTTTCATACAGCCAGCCCCCCGACATTTTCCTCCCCGGGCATTTGCTGATCCTCTATCCACCGTACTTCGAGATTTTGCCCTACTGCCTCCTATATTAGTTCCTAAGATGCTTCTAGGAAATACATCCTTCCCCTCAACTTCGGAGCGCATTCTTTCTGCCGAGCTTAGGGTGCCTTTTCCCTGAGCTTTTTCACCCGCCGACTTTCTAGATTTAGAGGTTCCTCCTCCTTTCTTTGGTAAAGCTTCGAAATATGCCTCTCCATCCCTTATTAGCTGTTAAGTCCTCCTATTTAAGTCTGAATAATTGGTACGCAGTTTTTTTTATTCCCCCCCCTCCTCACGCTGATTGCGGGCGAGCCCTTCAAGCGAGCAGACTGATCCCGCTGCTTTTGTCCTCTCCTGCACCATTTTGCTGAGAACTCAATCTACCCTTGAGAGTTTACGATATTTGTCTGACCGTTTGGGCCCACCGCATTGATCCGACCATCCGCCTGCGCGTATCCCTCTGATCTCGGTTCGATGAAGTTTTTTTTTTCCCGCTTATTCTTCTCTCGGTCACCCTTTTCCGGGACATGGATCATTAGAGGGTGGTTCTGGGCAGGCGCTGCGATTTCGGGAGTGACCATTCGGGATGTGCTTAGGAGGATGGCGTCCTCTGGCTCATTGGTCATCAGTGATCTTTGATTAGAAGCCTCAGTTCGCGCGTTTGATGTGCTGGTGTTTTGCTTGCCCTTTTGACGTAGGGCATTGTAAGATCAGCCGGCGACGTTCCCCCTGCTCGTGTATCTTTTCGGTCTGTGTTATGTGCGCCGTTCTACCCCTTCTCCCCATGGCAGATATGAGAATCGATCTGTGGAGCTGGTGATCCGCTTCCATTCGTCTTTCCTGATTCTCTTTTACCCACTTTGTTCAATCTCCCTTTTGAGGAAACTAGCAAAGGCACCTGCGTCCGTTTTTCGAGTGCCTTTTTTTTCCGCGGCGATCCTTTTGTTGATTTGATATCTTCTTCCCCCTTGCGTACTCGACCCTAAGGTCTGAAAAAGCGTGCTTTGCTCTTTTTTCTCCCCCCTGCCGGCCTTTCTCGATTCCCTCCCTACCGTTCTTCCCCTGTCAGAAGTCCGTTTTGATGTTTCGATTCGGCCCCACAGATCCGGATAGCGTCCTTCTGCCCTTTCGGGCCCGTGGTTGAGAAACTGGCTCCCTAAACGGCAAAATCTCCTTCCCTCTTGCTTCATAAGCACTCTCCACCGGCCCAGCCCCTCCCGGACCTTAAACCGGTTCTCCCCCACCAGCCTTTCACGTTAACTTCTTACTTTCTCAGCCTGCAGCACGCCTCGCCCTTTCAGAGATTTCTCCTTCCTCCCACTGGTCGGGCCTCTCCCTCAGGACTCAAGTCTCTCCCGTACCCCGCGCCTCCGTCTTGCCGCTTTTGTAGAATTTCCTTTTTTGGCAATCCGGCCTCTCCTCCCTCGCGATAGACGGTAACTCGTCCCGCTGCTTTCTTTTTTTCTTATGGTTTTGCCCCGGTTGCCCGGCGCCCGCATATCGGAACAGAGGTGATTGCCCCCTCATTGAGTTCTCACCTTGTTTTTCCTGCCACCTTTCGGCGTCGTCCCTGACCACCTTTCTCTGGTCGACCGCCAATTTTTCTCCCCCTTGTTCACCAGTTAACTTTTAAATCTTTTATCTTTCCTTTTCGCTTATGCCCGCGCCTTCTGATCGGCCGCTGCCCTGAGCCAGCTTGGACGCTCCGTCCCACACTTTTCCTGCCCGTCGTCCCCTGTGTAGACATGTTGTAGCCTTCCCTCGCTCTCTCATTCTTGTCCTTGTGTCTTTCGTTGTCCTCCCCAGTATTAGTGACGCGCCTTTTTCCATGGACGCTTCGATGGCGTTTTCCCGTCGCTTTTTCCGGTTTCCTCCCCTTTGGCGCTCGATTCTTTCTTTGCTTCTGTATACCCTTCGATTTTGATTGGGCACCATCCGCCCTCTTTGATGAAGTCGTTTAGCGTTTCAAAGCTTTCGGTTGGTCGCCGATAGTCGCTTTTTTGTAGTACCCTCCTTTCCAACAACGCAGCCTCCTCTCCTCCTTCCCTACCCCACCCCCGACTCCCCGTTTAGTATACACAGCAGCCTCCTTTCTGTTGTCTCGGATGGGACCTTTCCACCACGGGCTCACTTTTTTATCTCCTGAATTATTTCCTGCATTCTGTGCCTTCTCTTCTTCCGAGGAACTTGCCCCTGTCGGCTTTGGCTTCTATGGGTTCCCTCGCCGGGTCAGGGAACGATCAACTCAGCGAAGACGTGTTCTACCTGGTCTGTGCGCCGTTCCTTCCCTTCGGTGGTAGAGGTGGTCATCGTTATTTGTGACCCCCTCAGAAATTGGATTCCTTTCCCGGGCTAGCGCGGTCTGTTGCCCCCCTCGCTACGATTGCTCTTTTGTTTTTGCAGTTCTTTCTATTCTTGATGATACCTTTCCGAAGTTGGGCGGTGGGTTGGTGCTCCCTCCTTGTTTTGCCGAAGAGTTTCTATCCGAAGGTCTCTGTTATGAGAAATCGATTTTCTTTCTCTCCCCATATCTCTGCGTCGCGTGCGTCAGCTCACCCCCCCCTCCCCCCCCCGCTTTCCCGTTCACTTTCGGCTTGTTTAAATCATCTTCATGCACTTTCTCGTTCCTTAAAAGGCTTTCTGTCAAAACGCGTCCAGCTTTGTTCCTTAAATGGTCCTTTCTAGGAGCTGTTTCGAGCCATCCATGGGCGCCTTGTCCGCAGTTTCCCCTTCCCTTGCACTTGTTTTCCTGTAATAGCGGTGGCTCTTTTACCCCTCCCCTGTCGCTCCTCCCTCACGGCGACTTTGGGCCATGTGAAAGGGATCCGCCACTGGTTTGATGGCACGCCCTTGATGGAGGGTTTCCTTTCGTTACGCCCCAGTAACATTGATGGTAAGGCCTCCGCGCCAATGCTTTTGTCGTGCTCACCCACCCAGTCTCAAAAGGATCATCGGAGCGGCCGTCTGATTTAGGCGCGGGAGACTTTCTCTCCCCTTTGACATCCAGGCCCATTTTCCAGGTCGGTCTTCTTATTTTTCCCACCGAGCCATCCTTGCGCGGAGACATCATTTCTTTCTTTCACACCTTGTTGACCGTCTCCCCGGAGTCTTTCTCCCCTTCCCCCCCGAATGTTGACTTTTTCCTCGTTTTCCCTCTCCAACGTGATTTCACGAGCGACCTTCCTCCCCTCTTACTCCGAACCCGCCCCCATCCTTTGCCTGAAGCCTTCATGCCGCACCCCTGTATTCCTAAAGGAATGTGGTTTTTTTTTGCCTTCTTTCCCTCAGTTTTGCCGCTATCTTTTCCCGTGCACATTTTTCGAACCTGGCCCGTCCGATTCGTTGGCCCGATCCCTCCTCGCTTGACATCCTCTATACTACTTGAGGCAAGACTTTTGCGGTTCAAGACGTTTGGACTGGCTGCCATACTTTAGTCAGGAGAAGCCGTCGGTCAGTAGTGATCCAACACGAAATATTTTGTAAAACCGTAATTCTTCTCTCTTCAAGTTGGATGCTGGCTTTTTGATTTCGAGTCCGAGTGGGCACTGCCGGTTGTGACGGTAATGATTTCCTCTCTTTTCGTCTAACCAAGCGTCAAACCCTTTTCATAGGATCGCTTTGCCGGACCCTTTTTTTTCCCGCAATCCCCAAGTTGTTTTAGCTCCAGTCCTCTCTTTGTCCGAGAGCGTCTCGAGAGTGCTTCCGAAGGAAAATTTCTCCTCCCCCCCCCCTTTGAAGCTTTTTTGCGGCGCCACCTTTGATTCTGTTTAGCTGGCGAGCTGAGATACCAAGGATCCTCTACGCTGGCTCCCCCCCTTCCCCTTCTGGTGGTGATTGTCGCGCTATGCGCTGAACGCGCTCTTTCGACCTCGGTCGATTCCGTTCTTTCATTATTCGTCTCCTCCTCTGACGGAGAAATCTTTTATTCGTATTTCCCTTCTGTTCCCCCCGTTTCGTCCCAATCAGCATCTCCCCCGGCGTGACTTCCGCTCCAATGCGCCCCCCCGCACTTGTGTGAGCCAAGGACCGCAGTTTACTATTTTTCTTTCCGACTTGGCCTTTGCCTGCAATACGGTTCGCCTTCCTTCGTTTCTCACCCACACTGGTCCTTTTCCCCTTGCAGATTGTGTTTCCGACCTCCAGGTCGTCAAATTTTGGCCCTCATCGCCTCCTCGGACTCGCCGAGCATCTTGTCGTAGTGCACGCTCTCCCATCGTTTTCGGTCGCGGATACTCGACATCGCGTTAAACTGGTCGCAACCACCGCCTTGGTTTTCCGCAATTCCGTCCCCTCGATCTCGCTTTCAGACTTTCGCTTTCCTCCCTTTCATTTCGTCCCCTTCTATTGGAGCACAACTTCTTTCGCCGCCAAGTAGTTTTTTTGAATCTATAAGCTTATCTGGTTCGCCGTTTGCCTGCAGCATCTTGTTTGGACGGTCTGTTCTTCATCTCTCAACTCAAGAGCGTCTCGTCTTCCCGTTCCTTTGATTCCTTCTTCCCCTCTCCCTTCCAAGGAGACGTCGTCCACAAGTGTATCGAATCCAGCGCGTCATTCATTTTGAAGCTACGCCTTGCTCCCCTCCCTTTGAAAGTCGACCGCTTACGCTTCTTGACTGGATTCCGGCGCATCCCTTTGGCTCTTTTAGTGCGGCTTCTTCACTCTTAGGTCTCCTCCCGCTTGAAAAGCTCCGTAGTTTGTCGTACTCCTTCTTTAGAGGGCCCCTCCTCTCAGCTTCCCCAACTATCGAGATCCCCCCCCCCCCACTTTCCTCTTCTATGGGTCCGTAATATCTCCAGCGAAACTACTACTATAATCCTGCGTGTGCCCCAACTTTTTTCTTTATATCTTCCTCCAGCGCGCCCTAAAGAACGTTAAAACCATCGCTTTTTCGGTAACCCCTCTCTATTTCCTCCCTCGCATCCCTTCCTTTGTAATACCCCCCCCCTCAGCCGCGCGATCCAACGGTTTTAGCCTTTAACTAGAAGCGACCGCGGACTCCTTGTCCCCTCCACCCGACGCTATGGATTCCGTTTTTCTTCAGAGTCTCCTTTCCCTCTCTCTTTCCCTCTGTCTTCCTATCTCGTCGCCCTTGCTTCCTGCGCCGTTTTGGAAACAACAGAAAAAACGGCATTGCTTTGATCTGCAGTTCGTCCCCCCCTGTTTTTCCCCGTTGGCCACCGACTCAAAATACGGCCAATTTTTTCCCTTTCTGGATTGCTAGGGTGGCTCGTCGAGAGTAACTTTTACAGTGGCCGGCTTACATGAAATCGTTTTGCGACCCAGCGGATCTACGGCGATATGCCCCACCAAAGTACCGCAATATGAACCCTTCTCTTGAGGAGTCCCCTTCTCCGAGCGCTTTCAGCCCGATCTTGGGACTTCCATCTCTTTTTTAGCGGATGGAGTGCGTCTCCAAATCCGAATCGGTGTTGAGCGCTACCCCTTCTCACTAACATATTCCCCCCCCCGCTCCCTACTTCAACACCCTTGTTTCCTCCCCCCTCGTGCAAACTGAGCGCGAGTTGCCGGTCCGTCCCCTCCGTGCTCGTCCTTGTTGGCGCTCTCCCTGTCTTCTTCCTTCGCCGGCTCCCCCCCCCCCTTCCGAGAGGTTTCAATGAATTCGTGTCAGAGCCTTCCTTCACCCTGTGCTTACTTTAGCGACATGGTCGCCTTATACAGGATATCATGCTCCGATAAACCATCTATCGCCGGGAAGTATTTTACAATCCCTTCCGAATTGCTCGCCTTTTTTTTTCCCTCGTAACGGAACTGCCCGCGCTCTCGTCTCCCTGGCGTCTGTTTATCCAACTCCGCCGAAGTTCGGCTGCGGCAGTGGCGAAGTTCTACATGGTGCACATTCTGCGCGTAAAGAATTTCGATGTCGTAGCCTTCAGTGATGATGATTGTCTTGCCGCGCTCTCTGCAGCCTCAAGATTCGGAAAAACCCAGTACGTACTTCCGTGAGATGCTGCGTCAACGCCCCTACGGCGTTTCCCCTTTCCTCCCTTCCCTCTTCACAGCCCTCAAAACATTTGAGCGATGTTTCTTCCTCCTCTACACGATGCTACGTCGAACCAACCCCCTTTTCCTCCTGATGTTCTCGAAGGCTAACTCGCTGCCGTGAAGGCGCCCAAGCATCTTCACTTGAAACTCCTGCCCCGAACACCTCCATAGCTTCCTCTTTCCGCTCTTCTGTCTTCGGCCATTCCTCCTATTTTTTTGGAATTCCAGTTGTGGAAACTTCCCCCCAGCCGCCGTTTTCGCAAATCCCAAATCCTTTAGGTACCATAACCGTCCGTGACTGGAAAACTATTTCTGTTCCGTACCCGGCCTCCTCTAAGTTTACCATTTTTTGCTCAAGGTTTTCGTCGGGAATTATCTTTTGTCTTTCAGCCACTCTCTTCTGTTGCCCTTGGACGGAAGAGCGTCAAAATCTCCGCGGCCCCCTTTGCTTCACCTTCTTCCTGGTCCCTGATTCCTCTTGAAGATTCCCCTTTTACAGTTTAGCTCGTATTAAGGGTTTCTGCACCACTCTGACCCCCCCTTTTTTAGTAATAGTCCCTACGGCGCTTTTCTCTATCACGGACCCCTTCACTCTCCTCCACCCTGTCGAGGGCGCTTTATCTTGTTTGGGGGAAAGGAGACCCCTCCCCTTAAACTTTCCCTCTGCTTTTCGAACGCCTCCCCCCCCTTCCCCTTGGGTCTCGTTCTGCTCAGAGGCTGCCGTTCTGCGTCCCGTCCTCTTTTGCAGATTCTCGTCTAAAGCAAGTCTGCCGCTCACTGGCCGTGGCTAATCCCTTCTCCTCTCGAAAAGTCGACCTCCCCCGGAAAACGC
>Ga0179593_1544994_pt1 | contig 23768 bp, 42 predicted proteins | sample CZODoug2_1_08_16_FD_185931 | JGI IMG/M metagenome (GOLD analysis project Ga0179593, IMG submission 185931) | Vadose zone soil fungal communities from Angelo Coast Range Reserve, California, USA - CZODoug2_1_08_16fungal (PacBio error correction) | ecosystem: Environmental > Terrestrial > Soil >... | reverse complement strand
AGCCTTTTGAAAGGAGAATGAGTGTAAGGGCTTGCTTCCTGGTCCCTTTTCCCTCCCTTCCCCCTTTCCCCCTCCTTTTTTTTTTTTTTTTTTTCGAATAGTAAGGCCGTTTCAAGCTGCAACTGTTCTTTCCGCATTTTTTTTTTTTTTTTGTTTTTTTCTTTTTTTTTCTTCTGGAACGCGGGAAACGTGCTGCGGCATCCTTTTTTTTTTTCCCCCTTCCGCAATGAAAAACCTTCGCTTGGGCCTCTTTTTCTTCTTCTTTTTCTTCCTTTTTTTTTTTTTTCAAAGGGGGTCGGCGTCAGTTCGCACGGCTCGCTGTCTTTTTTTTTTCCGTCTTCTTCTCTTCTTTCCAGCGGGCGCGATGCAAATTTTTTTTCTTTCTTTTCCCCCCTTCGACACGTTGAACAAGGTGGATGGGTGCGCCTTTCTTTTTCCTTCCCCTTCCTCCCTTTTTTTCTTCCCTGACGAGCATCGGAGGATTCTTTCCTTTTCTCCTCTCCCCCCTTTTTTTTTCCCTCCCTTTTCTTCCCCCCCCCATAAATCACAAAACTTTTTTTCCAACCCATCCTTCTTTCCCTTTTTCTTCCCCTGTATGAAGGTCCCGGACACCAACTGCCTACCCTTTCCTTCCCCCCCCCCCCTTTTTCTTTTCCTCCATGGTCTGTGCCGAACCGTGGAGCACATGGTTTCTCTTTTTTCCTTCCCCTTTTTCTTTTTTTTTTGCCGAACACGAAGCCAACACCAGTTGGTGCTCTTCCTTTCTTCTTCTCCTTCGGGGCATGGTTCAACAGGTGTTGGTCATGTGGTTTCTTTCCCCCCTTTCCTCCCCCTTCCCTTTTTTTGACATACACCCATGAGGCTCGGCCCAAACGGGACTGGCAAACTGCCTGCTTTTTTTCCCCCTTCCCCCCTCCCCCCCCCCACCTCCTTCCCTTTTTCTTTTTCTTGGTTGGGGATGGTTTATTCTGAGATTTTCCGAGATGCCAATTTCCTTTTTTTTCTTTTTCCTTTTTTTTTCTTACCCAGAAGTCATGATTTCCGCGCTGGTGGGCTTCAAGAACCAGTAGCTGGCCCCTCCCCATTTCTCTTCTTCATGTCTCCTTTTTTTTTTTTTTTTTTCTTTTTTTTCTTGGAAAAATGATACGAGGTACACAGGGGCGCAATCACAGGCCGCTTCGGATTTTCACACCTGGCCTTTTTTGTTCCTTCTTTTTTCCTTCCCTTGGGGAATGAGCCGCGATGATTTCCGGCTTCCTTCCCTCGTTTCCCTTCCCCCCCCCCTTCCTTTTTTTTTTCTTTTTTTTTTCTCGTGCAAATGGAGTACCATGGTGTGGAGGACAGGCAAACAAGCACTCTCCCCTTTCTTTCCCCCTTTTTTTTTTTTTTTCTCTTCTTTTCCCTTCCAGTTTTGAACATAGCGACGGCTTGGTACTATGTGAGTTGCTCCCTTTCCATTTTCCCCTTTTTTTCCCTTTTCCTTTCTTCCCCTTTTTTTCTTTTTTTCTTTTTCCAAGGAAGAAGGTAGCTACTTTGGCGGCCCCCCCCCCTTCCTTCCCCCTTTCCCCTTCCTTTTCCCTTCTTTTTTCTTTTCCGTGAGCCTGCGTTTTAGTTCTAATCTTCTTAGCAAGTTTTACTTAGTGTCTTTTTTTTCTTTTTTTTTTTCCCCCCTTTTTTTTTTCTTTCTGTCCTTCCTTCAAACGCGTCACCTTCCAGTTTGCCCGTCTTTGTTTTTTCTTTTTTCCCCCTCTTTCCCCCCTCTTTTTTGGTAGGATCAGTTATTGGGATGCAGGAAAGGCGGTGGCCCATCCCTTTTTTCCTTCTCTGCCCATCTCTTTTCTTCTTTCTTTACCCTTTTTTTTTTACTTCTTTCTTTTCCGTTGTTATTGGATGATTTCCGTGAGCTTTTGCCGGCCCATGCGTTTCAAACTCCCCTCCCCCCCCCCCTTTTTTCTTTCTTTTCCCCCCCCCCCTTTCTCCCCCGTTGAAGGGTAAGCGTCGAAACCTCCCTTTTCTCTTCTTTTCCTTTTTTTCCCCTTTTCTTTTCTTTTTTTTTCTCTTGAAAGCTGTTCGACGCTTACAACCACTTTTTCCCCCCCCTTTCCCCCCTTTTTTTTTCTTCTTGTGGGGAGTTTGATCATGTACCCCTGTTTTTGTCCCTTTTTTCTTTTTTTTTCTTTTTTTTCCCCCCCCCCCCCCCCAAAGCTTCACGGGAAAGCATCAAGGCACCCCCCCATTTCCCCTTCCCCCCTTTTCCCCCCCTTTTTTTTTTTTTTTTTTTATTTTTTTTTCCTGAAGGGTATTGGAGCGATCGCTCTTTTTCCTTCATTCTCTCTTTTTTTGCAGGGGACGGAGGAAGGGAAGAGGGAGGGAAGTAGTGGCAATAACCCAGTCCGTGGCCTTTCTTCCTTCCCCCTCTTCTGCTCAGACGAAAGCTTTCCCCCCCCTTTTCCTCTCTAGGGAAAGATTAGAACGAAAAAAAAAAAACTGCCACCCTTTGGCTCTTCCTTTTTTCTTTTCCGCAAAAAAAAAGGATTTCTTCCTTGGCAAGGGGGCCGAAAGGCCACCTTTCCCCTTTTTTTTTTTTTTCCCTTTTTTTTTTTTTTCTTTTCCCCCCTTTTTTGCGCGATGGCAAAAACTTGACGCTTTTCGTCGCACGAGATGGCCAAAGGATTGGGCTGCCGGTTCGGTCGTTCTTTTCCCCCCCTTTTTTTCTTCCCCCCCCTCCCCCCCTTTTCCCCTCTCTCTTTATCGTTAGCGAAGGATTCTTTTTCACGCTCTCCACTTCCTTTTTTTTTTTCTTTTTTTTTCTTTTTTCCTCTTTTTTTAGGGGGCTCATGGCAAAAGGCAAGTCTGTGTCAGGTCCAATGTGTTTTTTTTCCCCCCCCACCATCCCTCCCACTTTTTTTTTTTTTCCCCCCCAACCAGTAGGTGACAGTAGGATGTGGATTGCGCCCGTGTTACTCTACTTCGGTTTGTCCTCTCCTCTTTCCCCCTTTGAAATGCTAATACGCGTATTGGTGCACTCGCTCGTGACCCTTTTTCCTTCCTCCTTTTGGGTTGAACATCCTGATGCAAGATTTTCTGGACTTCCGCCATCTCCTTTCCCCCCCAGACTTTTTTTTCTTTTTTCCCCTCCTCACAGACACGGAAGGAAAACCCCGAGCATCGGTGACTTCCTTGTAGTTCTTCACTCTTTTTGATTTTCTCTTCTTCTTTTTTCTTGGGAGGGAAAAAGTCGTGCCAACGGGTCTGCTTTCCCGTGTGGCCCCTTCCTTTTTTCTTGTTTTTTGGAAACAAACAGGGACCACATTTTCCCCCCCCCTTCCTTTCCCTTTTGTACGGCAGGATCTTGGGGCTCATGCCTCTTTCCCCTTTTTTTTTTTCTTCTCTCTTTCTTTTAGCGAAATTGTTCATCAACTGGCTCCTTTTCCTTCCCCCTCTTCTGTAGGTGGCCGGGAACAGACCCATGCCCCGTGTCCCTTCCTTTTTTCCCGCAACAACGAATTTCCCTTAGGTGCTTGTGGCCCTCTTTTTCCTTTCCCTTTCTTCTTCCTTTTTTAGGGAGCTTTTGTGAGGAACCTGCCCATCGGGGGTTTTTCCCCCTTTCTTCCCCCTTTTTTTTCCGTGTGTGATTGATGCTGGGGGCTCCGCTTTTTTCTCTTTCCTCCATGAGAAACATGAACGGATCCTCCGATTGCCTCCCTCTTCGTTGTCTTTTTTTTTTTTTCTTTCCTTTTTAGTGCCAATTTTTCTGTGCTTTCAGACCTCTCCCCCCCTTTTTTTTTCATAGTTTGCCGGACATACTCTTCACTTTTTTCCCTTTCCCCTCTTTTTTTTCCCCCCTTTTTTCTGAAGAGTGTCGGTCCCCCTCTCCCCCTTTCCTGAACGCCGCCCGTTTTGCGTTTTTTCTTCTCTTTCCTCTTTCCTGTGTTTTCTCCCGTCACAAATCTACAGGGAGAAGTTTCATTTTTCTTCCCATCCACCCATTTTTCCACCCACCCCGAGGATTGGGACATTCATCCCTACCCCCTTACCCCCTCCTTGAAGGGTGTCAGGAAGCAAATTCAGTCAATAACCTTTTACATCTTACCTTTCCCCTTTTTCCCTTTTCCCCCCCCCCCTCTTTTTGTAGATCTGGTTCGGTTTTTTTCTTTTTTTTTTTTCTTTTTTCGAAAGTCTGTCCAGTCGATCAGCTTCCTTCCCTTCCCTCCCATTTCCCCACTTCCCCTCCTTTTTTTTTTCCTTTTTTTTCGGAAGGTTGACGTTTGCCGGGTTTTTCGCGTTTTCTTCCTTCTCCCCCCCCTTTTTTTTTTTTCCGGCCTTGAAAATGTTTCTCACGAGTCTGGCGAATTTTCCCTTCACTTCCTTTGTGCCACCACCTTTCTTTTTCCCCTTTTTTCCCTTTTTTTTTTTAAAAACGGCACAAAACCAGCGACCCCCCATTCTCTTCCCTTTCTCCTCTTGTCTTTATTCCTTTTTTTAGCCCCACCTCTTCCCCCCCCCCCGCCTTACTTTTCCCTGGGTGGTTTTTTTGGGGGGTGTTTTTTTCTTTTTTTTTTCTTCCCAAGGAAAGAGGATGGTTCGGGCCTTTATTTTTCCCTCCCCCCCTTCCTTTTCTCTTCTTTCCCGGAAGGGGGGAAGGGCGGAGAGGAAATTGAACAACGACCGCGGTCTCTTCCCCTCCCTTCCCTCGACCGCGCCAAACCGCCGCCCCCCCAGCGCTGTTTCCCCTTTGGTTTCTTTTGTTCCTTTTTCTTTTTTTACCACAAACGCCTGAAGTGTCTTCACCCTCCCCCCCTTTTCTTTCAGCATGATTTTATTCGTTTCTTGCTTAACCCCCATTTTTTTTTTCCCTTTTTCTTTTGCGGGGTACTCGCTGGGCGTTTTATTGCACTTTCCTCCCACCCCTCCCTTTTTCTTTTTTTCTTTTTCAATCCACCGGCTACGCCCGCTCATTTTTTAGTTCTCCTTGTTCTTTTAGAGTTCGTCCTGTCCCCTTTTCTTTCCTTCCTTCCCTTTTTTTTTTTCCCCTGCAATTGAATCGAGGCGCGGAACTGTACCCCACTATCCCTCCCTTTTTTTTTCTCTTTTTCTTTCCCCTTGATTTTTAGTTAAGAGTTGAAGGCTAAAAGGACTTCGAGTCCCACTCACCTTTTGGCCCGTTCTTTCTTTTTTCCTTCTTCTTTCTTCCCTCTTTCTTTTTGCGGGGGAACTGGGTGCCAGGCCCCATTTCCTTGTGTTCACTTTTCTTTCTTCTTTCCCCCTCCTCTTTCTCCCCCTTTTTTGCTTTCGCGACAGGTACCCATCCCTCCGCTTTTTACCTGCCACCTGTCAACCCCTACAACCCCCTTCTCCTCCCCTTTTCTTTCCCCCCCTCCTCTTTTTTTTTTCTTCCCCTTTTTTTTTCCCCACAGAGGAGGGCGATGGTCCCAATGGGCGCGAGCTTCTGGCGGCACCAGTCCTGCCTTTGCCCTCTCTCTCTTTTTCTCCTTTTTCCTTTCCCCACTGGGAACGTTTGTACGTACTACTACGGGAAACAAGTAAGACCTAATCCCCAATTTTTTTCCTTCCTTTCATTTTTTTTTCCTTCCCCCTTTCCCCCCAACACCATTGGGCACGGACAGTTTGTTCTCCCAACACCCTCCCCCCCTCCCTTTCCGGCGATTCAATGCCGGCATGATGGACCTCATTTTGAAAACCTCGGTCCCCCTTGAATTACTCCTCTTTCTCCCCTCTTTTCCCCCTTTTCTCTCGGGTGGGATGGCTACCGGCAGAATTATCCAAATGTACTTTTTTTTTTTTTTTTTTTCCCCCTTCCTTTTTTTTTCTTTCCCTTTTCTTTTTTTTTTTTCTTTTTTTAAACATTTTGAAGTGGTGATCCCAAGGAAAACTCATCCACCGACCCTCTCTTCTTTTTTTCTCTCTCCCCCTTTTTTTTCTTGAAGGACCTTCAGGAGGTTGGTGTTCGGCTTCCCTCGCCCTTTTTCTCTTCCTTTTCTCCCCCCCCCTTTTCTTTTTTTTTTTTTTTTTCCATGGGAAAAGGCGTTGGGCGGCGTGTTTTGTCTCTTTCTTCCCCTTTTTTCTTTTTCTCCCTTTTTTTTTCTTTCGTTTATCGACGGCAAGTTACCCCCCTTTTTTTCTTTTTTTTTTTTTTTCCTCCCCTTTTCTTCGATGGTACGGTAAATACACGGGCGACAGGTCCTGTCTTCCCCTTTTTTTCTCCCCTCTTTTTTCCCTTTTTTCCCTTCCTCATCAATGGCGGCAGGGAGGAAGATTGGTGGTCGCTTGTTTGTGTCGTTTACCCCCCTTCCCCCCCCGTTCTTCTCCCTCCCCTTTCCTCTCCCCCCGCTGAGAAAAATTTCAAAGGACGTACCGTTTTTTTTTTTTTGCCTTTTTCTGCTTTTCCCCCTCTCCAGTCCCTGTTCCCCCCTTCTTTTTTTTCTTTTTTTTTTTTTTTTTCAAAAAAAAGCAACTGCCTCGCCGCAGTCCTGCTTCGTGCGTTTCCCTTTTGTTTTCTTTTCTTTCTCCCTTTTCTATTTCCTCGGGTTCCAGACGAACCAGATAGACCAAGGTGGCCTTGGCAACCAGTGTTCGATCGTTAATTCCCTTTTCCCTTTTTTCTTTTTCTTTTTTTTTTTGGAGAACGCCGCTGGCAAAGATGTATGCTGAAACACGCGGACGTTTTGTGCTTGCCTTGCCTCCCTCCCCTTTTTTTTTTTCTTTTGAAAAAGGTCTTGCTGGGTCCAGCACTGAACCTTCTCCCCCCCTGAAGACTTTCCCCTCCCTCCGTGTTCGTTTTTCCCTTCTTCGTTTCTTCTTCGTCAGTGTCGCAAGCCGGACGCTTGGTGCCTTCGTCATGATTGTGGTCCGGTGTTTTCTTTCTTTTTTTTTTTTTTTTTCCTTTTTTCTACTACCCCCCCCCTTTTTTTCAAAAAACTATGGGGAACCGTCGATGGCGAACACGGTTCACCAGTGTGTCTTTTCTTACTCTTTCTTCCCCCCTTCCTTCCCCTCAGGGTTTGTTCATATGCCGGTGCCAACCCTCTTTTCCTTTTTTTTTTTTTTTTTTTTTTTACAGGTGCTCATCGAGGAAATCCCTCCTCCCTCCCTGTCCCCCTTTTTTTTTTTTCTTTTTCCACGTTCCAAAACAAGCTGAATGGAATTGGTGCCGGTCAAATTCCCCTTCCTTCCTTTTTTTCACTCCGGAAACAGACTGCTTCATGCCACTTCTCTGTTTTCCCCCTCTTTCTTCTTTTTGCACCAGAGAACATTGTTCTTTGAAGGCCAATTCCGGCACTTTTTCTTTTCCCCCTTTTTTCCCCCTTTCTTCCAGCAAACACCGTGAAGCGGCATACGCCACTGTTTCTTTCCTTGTTCCCCTTCCTTTTTTCTTTTCTAGGGGTACAAAGGTGTTGACTGGTTTATCCCCTCCTCCCCCCTTTTTTTTTTTTTTTTTCCCCCAATGAAGGGCTCGGACCAAAACAAAACGACCTGGGCACAAGCACAGATGGGGCTGTCCCTATTTCCCGCCACATCTCACCACCTCTCCTCCTTCCTTTTCCTTTTTTTTTTTTTTTTTTCCTTTTGGGGATTGGTTATTCTGAGATTCCGAGATGCATCCCCGGGCCGTCTTGACGCGCTGCCGGGATTTCCAGTCCACCGTCTGTCCCTTCCCCTTTTTCCTCCCTTTTATTTTCTAAAAGAGCTGGGGACGCCAGGTCGAGCTCGTGCATCGGCGGTAGGTGCCGGGCCCGTTTGCTGCTTGTCCCCCCCCCTTTTTTTTTCCTTTTTTTTTCCTTTTTTTTCTCTTTACCCCACGGGCGCAATCACCCGCCCGTGACTGCGTCTTGCCTTCCCCCCCCCTTCTCTCCTTTTTTCTTTTTTTTTTTTTCCTTTCTTTCCCACAGACTTTGACTTGGCATTGAGCCGCGATGATCCGTGCTCTTCTCTCTTTCCCCCCCCCCCCCCCTTCTTTTTCCCTTTTTTTTTTTTCTTTCCCCTCCTCTCCCGATCAGGAACGGGGTAGGCCAGTTGATTACATGGCTGTGGAGAACTTGCCACCCAGTCCCCCTCTCCCCCTCCTTTCCTTTTTTTTCTTTTTTTCTTGTGGGGTCCGGACAGCGTCAAGGTTTTGCCCCCTTGCTGCCCTTGTCCTTTTTTTTCCTCTTTCTTTCTTTTTTTTTTTTTTTTTTTTCGCATTGGACCGCAGATCAAGCGTAGTTGAAAGAAGGAGGGCGCAACTCCCCCTTCTCCCCCCCTTTCTTTTTTTTTTTCCTTTCCAGTGAAGACTTTTAAAGTAGCAAACGGAGCCCCCGTAAAAACGTCTCTTTCCCCCCTTTCTTTTTCTTCTTTCTCTTTTTTTTCAATTCGGCTGAGCAGAATGGTGGTCATAGCTCAACCACACCCTCCTTTCCCCCCTTTTTCCTTTTTTTTTTCCTTTTCTTCCTCGGTTGGTAAGCTTAAGCGTGGGATGCAGAAAAGCGGTGCACTCCCATCTTCTGCTTCGGCTCCCCATCTCCCCTTTTTCTTCTTCTCTTCCTTTCTTTTTTTTTTTCCCCCTTTTTCTTTCCCTTTTCTGATGCTTTCCGTAGCTTGTGCCGGCCCAGCGTCACGGGGGTGGTGGTGTGGTCCTGCCCCCTTTCCCTTCTTTCCCCCCCTTCCTTTTTTTTTTTCCCCTTTTCACAGTGGTTTGGTAAGCGTCGACCAGCTTTTTTCTTCCTTCTCTTTTTTCCCATTCCCCTTTTTTTCTTTCTTTTTTCTTAAAAGCTGTTTGTTACGACGATTACAACACTGTGTGACCTTTGTGTACTTCCTCCTTTTCCTTCTTTTTTTTCTTTCTGTGGAGTTTTTATCCTGAAAACAGGGGGCGGCTGTTCCGCTTTTCCCCCCCTTCCCCCCTCCTTCCTTTTTTCCCTTTTCCCCCCCTCTTTTCCCCCCGGCGACACACAGAGGGGATGGTCAACCCGGACTCTGAAAGATCTACTACCCTTTGCCGTTTTGTCTTTTCGTCTCCTCTTTCGATGGGACGTGCACCGCTTTCTGCATCCCCCGGTCCTGAACCTTTTTCCCCCCCCTTTTCCCCCTTTTTTTTTCTTTTTCCTTTCCCCCCTCCTTCCGTGCATCTGTGGCAATACAAGACGGCAACTGGGAGCAAGTGTTTTTTTTGTTCCTTTTTTTTTCTTTTTTTTCCCTTCCCGAGTGAAAACAAAAAAAAGAGAATCTAAAGTAACCCCTTCTCCCTTCTCTTCCCCTCTTTTTTCCTTTTCCTTCTTTCTGGAGCAGAGACTTTTTAGGGCTCTCCGTTTTACCTTTACTTTTTCTTGTCCCGACTTTTTTTTTTTCCCCAAAAAAGGAGCTACTTCTTCTTTTTCTTGCTCTTGGCTCTTCTTCCCACCCCCTCCCCTTTTCTTTTTTTTTTTGAGACAACGGGACAACTCTGAAGGTGAGGCAACCCTCCCCCTTATGTCCCTCCCCCTCTTTTTTCCTCGATTTCAAAAACTTGACGATTGTCGGATTCCCCCCCGATCGGTTCGCCGCAGATTGCCCCCTCTTTTTTTTATCCCCGGGGGGCGCGGTTTCTTGTTGTCCTTTCTTCCCCCCATCTTTGTTCCCCCCCCCCTCCTTTTTTTTTTTTTTTTTTTTTCTTAGGCGAAAGGATTAAGGATTATTGTTTCACGATCTCCACTTTCCCTGGGTTATTGTGTTCCCTTTTTCTCCTTTCTTTTTTCTCTTTCCTTTCCTGACAAAGGAAAAGTAGTTGTCAAGGTCATTCATTGTGGTGTTCCCCCCCCCCCCTCCCTCCCCCCCCCTTTTTTTTTTTTTTTGTGATTGGAGCCCCTGCCCCCTTTTTTTTTATTTTTTTTCTTTTTCCCCCTTTTTTTTCAATTTTTTCCTTCATGTAAAATGGGCCTGGCTAGCGGACTGCCACGTCTCTTTTCTCTTTCTTTTCCCTTTCCTTTTTTTTTTTTTTTCTCCCCTTGAATTCTGGGTCAACAGTGATGACCCAGCTTTCTGGAACTTCCTGGCCGCTGCTCCCATGTCCCCTTTTCCCTCCCTTTTTTTTTCCCCCTCTGCATAAACAATCCCAAACACGACCGGACCACGGAAAAACCGGAGGCATCGTGTTGGGAATCCATGTATGTTCCTTTTTCATTCTCTTTTCTTTTCTTTTCCCTTTTTTTGGCAGAGGAAGGTCATTGGGGTAGGAACTCGTATGCAACGGAGGTATCAGACAAACCAACCTCTCTTTTTTTTTTTTTTTTCTCACCCTGAAAAAAACAGTGAACAATTGCCCGCTCCTCCCGCTTTGGTACCGCCGGAGGAACATTCTTGTGCTTTCCTTCCCCTTTCTTCCCCCCCTTTTTTTTGAATCATTCGGCTCGCGCCATTGGCCTTGTTTTTTCCAATTGCCGCTCTCCCTTTTTTTTTTTTCCCCCCCCCCCCCCCTTTTTTTCCCCCCTTTTTTTTTTTTTCTCCCATGGCCGCGTTAGCGCCAAAAAAACACTCCAAGGTGGCTGGGTGTTCGATGTATGGATGGAATGATGCAGTTCTTTTCTTTCTCCTTATTTTTTCTTTTCCAGTAGTGGTTGTGGTGGGCGGGACACTGGTCTCCCTTTTTTTTTTTTTTCCCCTTCCACTTCTGGGAAATTGTGATATGTGTATGGCTAAGATTTGGCCTTCTAGTCCCCTTTTTTTTTTTCAATACAAACAGGATCCTCCGATGCCCCTCCCCTTTTTTTTTTCCGTAGACTTCGCCGGCAGGGCCATTGATGAGCTCTCCTTTTCCTTCCCTTCCCTTTTTTCTTTTCTTCCCTTTTTTTTGCATAATCAATTTGCATCGCCGCTGCACCGCCCCCCCTTCCCTTTTTCCTTTTACGAGGGCGACCCAGGCGGAGGGCGTGCCGTGCCCTTTTTTTCCTCCGCCCCTTTTTTTCTTTTCCCTTTTTCTTTTTTTTCCTTTTCTTTTTCCCGCTGGAATTAAAGAGCAAATCTTTCAGGGGCGAACTGTTTCCATTTTCCTTCCCCTTTTTTTCCCTTTTTCGAGGAATGACCAGCAGGCACGATCCGAGTTCATATTACCCTCTTGCCATGTCCGTCCCCTTTTTTCCCCTCCCCTTTTAGTTAGCAAATAAACCTTGGCAGCTTGGAAGCCTTTCACGACTCGTGCCCCCCCCCTTTTTTTTCCCCCTTTCTTTTTTTTTGATGGGTAGGCGGGAAAATCAAGGAGAAGCGAAGTCTTCCATGTTGTATTTTTCCTGCCCTTCTCTTTCTCCTCTTTTTTCTGCGGTAATGGAGGGCGAGGCCTTTTTTTTTTTTAGTTGGGAGTCGGGTATGCAGCCTGAAACCCCCTTTCGTTCCCCCTTTTCTTCCTTTTTTTTTTTTTTTTCCCTTTTTTTCTTTCACGTCATGGGAAATGTTTCTCAAAGCGTTCTGCTCGAATTTTTCTCCCCCCCCTCTTTTTTTTCCCCCTTTTCCTTTTTTTTTTTTTTCCGATTAATCTTGAGGCTGCGGAGACTGGTCTCGGTGTGTTCTTCCTTTTTTCCCCCACAAAAAAAAATCTTCTCCTGCGGCATATTTGATTGCTGTACCCTTTTCCCCTTTTCCCCCCCCCCCCCCCCCCCCCTCCTTCCTTCCGGTGAGAAGGGGGGGTTTTTTTTGGGTTAGGAGAGTGGAAGGCCACCACCCACCTTCTCCTTCATTTTTTTTTACAAAAATCGGACTGGACGGTTCAACCGCTTTTCCCCATTTTTTTCTCCTTTCCCCCTCCCCCACGACAGGGGGGCGCGATTCATTATCCCCGACAACCCCGCCCCCTCCCTCCCCCCCCCTTTTTCCCTGCCTGACTATGCCCGGTCGTTCTTATCAATTTTTTTTTTACTGGTGCCCACCCCCCCCCCCCCCCTTTTTTTTTTTCTTTTTTTTTTTCCCCCGTTTAGGGTAGCCACGTCCGCATTGTATTATTCGTCCTTTGTTGCCCCTTCCTTTTTTTTTTCTCTTCCCCAAAAGGTTCGTGGTCATCGCTGGGGGCGTTTTTTCTTGCCCTTTTTTTCTTTTCCTTTTTTTCCTTCCGAACGGGTGAGCAATCCCACGCTAGCGCTTCATTTTTTAGTCTCCCCTTTGTTGCCCTCCTTTTTTTCTTTCTTCGTATTAAGGCAGAGGTTTGTCAAATTCGTTTGTCCATCATGGCCCGCATTGCCTTTTCGGCTGTTCCTTCCCCCTTTTCCTTGATACCCCACAGCATGGGGTGGCTGTTTTTTTTTCTCCCCCCCACCTCCTTCTTTTCCTTTTTTTCTTCAACTTACGAGTCCCAGGCAACTTTGGATAAGTCTTTCTTGTCTTCCGTAGTATTACTTCCCACCCCTTCCCGTGGGTTCCGTAACATTGGTGAAATTCCAGGGAGGGGAAACTGGGCCGTCCCGTCGGCTTTTTTTTCATTCTTCTTTCCTTACCCTCCCCTTTTTTCTCCCTCCTTCCCCCCACTCGCCCTCGCTTTACCGTGCAAAGAAAAAAATAAAAAACCCATTTATCTTCTTCTCTTTTTTTCCCTTCTCTCCCTTTTTTTTTCTTTTTTTTTTTTTTTCCCCCCCTGGGGTTTTATTTTTCGGTGGAAGGTGAAAGCGGAGGGCGATGGTACCCTGGGCCCCGGCCCCGAGCTTCTTTGTCGGGGTTGTTGCCCCCCCTTTTTTTTTTCCCTTTTTTTTTTCTTCCCCCCCCTGTTTCACCTTCCCTGGATTCACCATTCCCACTGCAGTTGTACCGTTACTACTACGGGCCCCACCCGACGGCCTCTTCCCCCCCCCTGTTGTCTGTCCTTCCTTTTTTTTTTTCTTGTTTTCTCTTTTCCTCCAAACTGCATGGGCAAACGAAGTTTGGCGACAAAACAGCCACGCCCATTTGTGGTCCTTTTCCCCTTTTCCCTTTTTTTCTTCTTTTTTTTCCCTTTTTTTTTTTTTTTTTTCCTTTGAACTCGGGCCCTGAATGACGAGGACCGTTCTCACGCTCGCCCAAGTCTCCTAACAACTGTCAGTCTTCTTTTTTCTCCTTTTTTTTTTCCCTTTTCTTTTTTTTTTTTTAGGTTCATTCCAAAATTGTACGGGCGACGTCGTGATGAACGTGGCAGACACCGGGTCCCCCCCCCCCCCCCCTCTCTTTTTCTTTTTTCCCCCCTTTTTTTTTTCCCGGTGGGATCCACGAACTAAAGAACGGAACGATATCATGGTGCGGACTTTGTTCCTCCCCCCCCCCTCCCTCTTTTTTCCTTTTTCTTTTTGTTAGCTTCAGAAATTGATTAAAGGAAACGGTACCGGGCAGGGAGTCCCCGCATTACCCCTTTTGTGACCCCTTCTTTCTTTTTTCTTCTTTTTTTCCCTTTTGTTTTTTCCCTTCTTTTTCTTAGCGCTTTGTCGTTTATCGCCGCAAGTCACAACCAATTCCTCTTCCTTTTTCCTTCTCTTTTCCCTTCTTTTTTTTTTTTTTTTTTCACTTACAGGAGACCAGTCCGGAGAAGGTGTTGGGGGGGTTCCCCTCACCTCGTCTCTTTTTCTCTTTTTTTTTTTTTTCTTTTCCTTCCGACGAAAATTACCTCATCATGCGCAGGGAGAAAGATGTTTTTTCTCTTTTTTTTTTTTTTCCCCTTTTTTTTTCCTTATATGCGAAGGGCCTTTCACGAATTGGAGAAAATTCGCCAGAACGCTTGCGACACCCCCCCCTTCTTTTTTTTTTTTTTCTTTTTTCACGATCCAGGACGGCAAGGTTTTCATGCTGCAAGACTCGCCAACGGGCACACCACCCCCCCTTTTTTCTTTTTTCTCTTGCCGTTGAAATTTTTGAGAAGGAGAAGCTGATCACCTTTGTGCACGGTCATATGCCCCTCTTCCCCTTTTTTCTTTTCTCGAACCCAAGTGCTGGACACCAGTGTTCTCTTCCTCGTGCCTTTCCCTTTTTTCCTTTTTTCCGGGGGCTGCCTGCCGGCCGGAGCCCGGCGCTGGCAAAGATGTCTCTGTTCCCCGTGTCCTTCACTTTTTCTTTTTCTTTTTTTTTTTTTTTTTCTTGCTGCCAGCGGGTTGAAAAGGTCTTGTGCTGTTGGTTTCCTCCCCCCCCTTTTTTTTTTTTTTCATGAAGATTTGCGCGGGATGATCGCCGCCCTGTTCCTCCCCCCCTTCCTTGCGGCGCAGTTCGCAACGCCGCGGCTGGTTCGCTCTTTTTCTCTTTCCCCCTTTTTTTTTTTTTGGAAGCGGCAGAGGCAAAATTGATTCATGCCGGGGTGGCCCACCCCTTCTTTTTTTTTTTTTTTTCCCCTTAAAAGGAGGTGGAGGCTTTCTATCCCCTCCCTTCTTGTCCCCCTCCTTTCCCTCCTTTTCTTTTCCCTTCCAGAAGGCGGCATAGGGAGATCGGTCAGGTGCTCCTAGGGCGACTCTGTCTCTCTTGCCCCCCCCCTTTTTTTCCTTCCCCCCCCTTTTGGACTGGGTGGCAGCAAGGTAACCCGATGCAGGTCGGCCCCACCGGTCCCCTCCCACCTTCCCCTTCCCCTTTCTTTTTTTCGCTGAACGGGCATTGGGGGTTGTGGGCCGCACCGCGTGCCCCTGTTCTTTTTTTCCTGTCACTCTTCCCTTTCCTTCCTTCTTTTCCCTTTCTACCACGAAAGCAACACGTTGAAGCGGCATTAGCCCAAAGATCCTCCCCCGTCCCTTTTTCCCTCTTTTTTTTTTTTTCCTTTTTTTTTTTTCTTTTTTCAACGCGACGATGAGATTTTTTGATCCTCCGTTGCACGAGGTCCTTTCACCCCTGAAGGCCCGGCCCCCCCCCCGTTTCCCTTCCCCCCTCCCCCTTCTTTTTTTCTTTTTTTTTTTCCTTCCTTTTTTCTCTTTCAAGAAACTACAGGGGAATCAACCGATGGTCGGTTTCCGTGGGCTGGGTCGGTTGGGGATTTGTGTTTCTTTTCTGGCCTATTCTCTCTCCCCCTCCCCTTTTGTTTTTTTTTTTTTTTTTTTTTTTTTTTTCCTCCCTAAAGGCGGGCATCAAAGGTGAACCAGAAGTTCAGCTTCCGCTGGGTTGGGTCTTTCCCTCCCTTCTTTCTTTTTTTCCTTTCTTTTTTTTTCTTTTTTTTTTTCGAAGGGCCAGGTGATGAAGGAAAAAAATGTGAAACTGCATACTGTTGGCCACCCCTTCTTTCCCCCCTTCCTCCCCTTTTTTTTTTTCCCCCCCCCCCCTTTTACTTCTCGATTGCTCAAAGGGAAGAGTTCTTTAGTTTTGGGACCACTGGCCCCTGTCCCCCTTTATTCCTTTTTTTTATTTTTTTCTATGATTACGGCTTACTTAATTCGGGGCCATACCAGGGGACTTGGGAGCCGTGAAACCCACGGTACTCCCTTTTTTCCTTCCCCCTTCCTTTCTTTTTTCCCTTTTTCTTTCTCTTAACATGGCTTTGTGGAGAAAGGCAACAAGGACGGCGCCCGGGCATTCAAGCTGGGCATTCTTGCTTCCTGCCCCCTTTTTTTTCTCTTTTTTTTCTTTTTCCTTTTGCAATAGAGGCCGGATTGTCCTATGTGAGTTGCTCCCCCGTCAGAGTGTCCCCCCTTGTTTCTCCTCTTTCCTGTTTCTTTTTTTTTTTTCTTTTTTTTCCCCTTCCTAGGCAAAGGCAAAGAAAAAAAAAGGACAGGGGACTTTCCTCCTCCCTTTTTTTTTCTTCCCCCCCCCCCCCCCTTCCTTTTCTCCTTAAAGTAGAAACGGAGGCCCGAACACGGCTCGCGCTGCTGTTTTTTTTTCTTTTCTCTTTCTTCCTCTTCCCTTTTTTTCCCCTTTCGCGGATGAGAGGAATGTTGGTTCATAGCTCACCCCCACCCCCCCTCTTCCCCCCCCCTTTTTTTTCTTTCCTTTTTTCCTTCTTGCTTACTGATGAAAGTCCACAGTTGGGAGGAGGAAGTCTTGGGATGAAGAAGCGGTGCACTTCCCATTCTCGATCGCTCCCATCTGTTACTTCCCTCTCTCTTTTCTTCCCTTCTTCCTTTTTTTCTTTTTTTTTTCCTTTTTGTTTGTTAGAAGGTGCAGATGTTGTTATTGATGAGTTCCGTGAGCTTTGCAGGCCCAGCGTTCACGGGTGCCGCCCTTTTTTCCTTTGCCCCCCCCCCCCCTTTTCCTTTCTTTCCCTCGGTTAAAAGTGGTTGGGTAAGCGTTTCGAAAAGATTTATCTCTCTCTTTTCCTCCCTCCCCTTTTTCTTTTTCTTTTTTTTTTCTGGGAAGATTTTTTATCTAAATTTTAATGCTGTTTTGCCTCTTTTCCCCCCCCCCTTTTTTTCCTCCCTTTCTTGATAGAATGCTGGGCAGACGACGATGTGGAGTTTTCTTCCTGTCCCCCCCCCTGTTTGCCCTTTGAAGGGGAAGAGCGGGGGACAGCACAAAACAAAAAATGCTCCACGGCAGCCTCCCCCCCCCCCTCTTGCCCACAAAGGAGGGGTTTCTATTTTTCCTTCCCTTTTTTTTTTTTTTTTTTTTTTTTTTTCCCTTTCCCCCCCCTCCGGGGCTAATGATATGGAGCGATTCGATTTTCGGATGGGAAGTGCACCCGCTTTCTGGCCCCTCCCCCCTGGGCCTTCCCCCTTTTTCCCCCCCCCCCCCCTTTTCCTTTCTTTCCTTTTCCTTTTTTTTCCTTCTGTGGCAATACAAAAAGGACGGCAAACTGGAAGTTTGCCCGCGTGTGTCCTGGGTCTGTGGGGGTGTTCGTGGTTGGAGGCTTGACCACCATTCTGCTTTTCCGGCCCTGGTCCCCCCCCCCCGTGAAAACAAAAGAGAATCTAAACAGTCCCCCTGTCCTTTCCCTCCTACCCCTTTTTTCCCTTTTCCCCCCCCCCCCCCCCCCCCTTCCAGGCAGCCGAGAATTTTTCGGGCTCCGTTTTACTGTTAATTTATAAGTCTTCCCCTTGTCCTTCTTTTTTTTGGCCAGCAAACCAACAAAAAAGGGAGTCTCCTCTTCTTTTTTTTTTTTTCTAAAGATTGAGCGCGGCAGTCGAGCCACCACTTTGTCCCCCCCTTCTCCCTTTTTCTTTTTTTTTTTCCCTTCTCCCTTAAAAGGAACGGCGAGATGATTGAGATGTCTTTTTTCTTTTTGGCAAAAAAATTGACGCCTTGTCCGGATCCCCACCCCTTTTCTTCTCCCTTTTTCCCTTTTTTTTTCTTTAGCAAGGGGGCAAGAGTTCTGTGAATTTCTCCAAGCCAATGGTACTTCCCCCCTTTCTCCTCCCCCCCCCCTTTTCCCTTTTCCTTCTTTGTGGGAGAAAGCGATTAGTTTTTTTCACAGAGTATCCAATTTCCTGGTATGGCCCGGAGGAAGGAGCCCCTTATTTCCTCTCCTTTTTTCTCCTTCCCCTTTCCCCCAAGTGATGGGCAGGTCCTTGGGTTCCCCACACCCCTCCCCCCTCCCCCCCCCTTTTTTTTTTTTTTGCGAGGTTTTTGAGCAGCAAATTCATCTGCTTTTTTTTTTTTTTTTTGTGAATTGCGCCCCTGGGTCCCTTTTCTCTTCTTTTTTTTTTTTTTTTTTTTTCCCCAGGTAATTCAGGTTTTACAAATTTTTTTTTTACTTCTCACCCTGGGCCTTCCGCGATTGCCCCCTTTTTTTTCCCTTTTTTTCCAGCTCTTTCTTGAAGACACCACCAGCGGAAATCATTCACTTCTTTGTTTTCACTTTCTTTCCCCCCCTCTTTCCTTCTTTTTTTTTTTTTTTCCCCCTTTTTCCTTTTCCCCCTTCAAAGACGCGGCGGGATTGCATCTTTCGGAAAATCTCAGAACTAAACCAATCCCCCACCGCCCTCCCCCCTTTCCCCCCTTTTTCTTTTTTTTTTTTCCTTCATGTAGTTCTTTAAACTCTTGATGTTTGATCACTTTTTCGACTGGCACTCCCATCTTCTTTGCCCAGGTGTTTTGGGGCCCGAGCCTTCATGTTGTTATTCCCCCTTTTTTCCCTTCTTTTTCCTTTCTTTTTCCCCCCTTTTTCCGGCGGGATATAACACTTTCAAAACACCTTGAACATTGCTCACCCCTGGCCCCTTTCCTTCCCCCCCTCCCTTTTCCTTTTTTCCTTTTTCTTCGGATTCTTGGCTATGCCGCTTCACGGGTTGCTTCGTGGTTCGTGCCCCTGAATCCTTTCTTCCCCCTTTTTTTCCCCCCCCCCTTCTTTCCCCCCTCCCTTTTCCCCCGGTGCGGCACAGACCCACAAATGCCGGTCTTTATCTTCCAACCACCCACCCCCCCCCCTGATGGCAATGAGCGGCGTTCTGTTCTTAGTTTTTTCCTTCTTTTTTTTTTTTTCTTCCCTCGCGGTTACATGCGCACCCAGTCCATTCAGGCTTTTGGAAGTTTTTTGATATGGTCTGGCTCCGCTTGCCTCTTTTCTCTTCCTTTCCTTTTTTTTGTAGAACATGAACGATATCCGATGCCGCCGTCGGGATTTTGGGTCCTGGCATAGTTGTCCTTCCCCCCCCCCCCTCCCCTTCCCCCTCTCTTCTTTTATAGAAAAGTTATAACTCCTTGTTACGTGTCGCCATTCGACGGGTCCTAGTTTGCCCTTCCTCCTTCCCCCCTTCTCCTCCTTTTTCCTTTCCCCCCCGCACCGAAGGACTTTACCCCATCTGACGAGCTTCCCCCCTTTTCTGTGTGACCGTTCTCCCAAAAAAACATTTTTTCTCCTCCCCCCCTTTGAGGATTGCAATTAACGGCGGGCGATCATTCCCGAGCAAATCTTAGGCTCTTTTTTCTCTTTTTTTCTTCCCCCTCCCCCTCCCCCTTTTTCACCAGATGCCAGGAGGGCTGGCAGCAGCCCTGGGCTTCCTCTTTCCTCCCTTTTTTTTTTCCTCTTTCTTTCCTTTCTTCCGGGGACGGAAAGGCAGAACCTTTCGCAATAAACATTGGCAGCTTGAACGTCCTTCCTTCTCCCCCCCCTTTTTTTCCCCCTTCCCCCCCCCCCCTTTTTTCCCCTCTGGGATGGTCGGAGGGGAAATAGGCGAATCGCAGTCTTCCAGTCGAATCAGATTCTCCTCTCCATTTCAACGGCTACTCTTCCCTTCTTCCCCCGAAGGGCCGGTTGCGTTTGCCGTCTTTTTTTTTCTTTTTCTTCTCCTTTCTTTTTTTCCCCCCCCAATTGACGTCCTGGATCGTGGAACTCCAAGTCCTGTTAGTCCTTGAATGTTCTTCAGGCGCTTTCTCCTTTTTTTTTTCCCCCTTTTTTTTTCCCTCCCCCCCCTTGGACTCGGACAGATAATTTTGAGCTGCGAGACTGCTTTCGGGTTCCCCTCCCACCCCTTCCCCTTCTTTTTTTCCCTCAGATTGGAATGAATGAGAATTCGCCTTTTTTCTTTTTCCCCCCCCCCCCCCCCCCCCCCCCCCCCCGGTACGGACGAGGGGTTCGCGAGTGAATTCCCCCCCCCCTTCTCCTTCCCCCTTTTCTTTCCCTTCTTACCGACACCAATGCCTGGGGGAAGGGTTCACCGAGGTGCCAAATTTCAGACGGAAAATGACCTTTTCCCCTTTTTTTCCCTTCTTTTGATAAAAGAACAAGGCGCGATCATTTCATCCACGAAACCCGCATTACCTCCTCCCCCCCCCCCCCTCCTCCCCCTTTTTCTTCCTTTCCATTTTTTTTTCTGAGGGAAACTCAGCCGGTACGTATTTAATCAATTTCTTTTGAAGCGAACCACAACCTCCTTGACTGGTTTCCTTTTCCCCTTTTTTCCTTTTTTTCTTCCCCAGTCAGCATTTGATTATCGGTTTCGTGCTTCTTCTACTTAAAAGGTCTTTTTTCTCCCCCCCCCCCTTCTTCCCCCCCCCCTTTTCTCTTTTCCTAGCTAGGGGCGTTGACGGCACCCGTCATCACGGGACGTCGCCGTACATGGCTGCCTCGCCGTTTCCTTAGAAATCCCCACGCTAGGCCGCTCATTTTAGTGCCTCGTGTGTCCTCTCCTTTTTTTCTCCCCTGTATAGTCATTTCAGGACGAGGTTCAAAAAAAATCGTTGGTTCCATTCATGCCCGGCATTGACTTCGCGGGGTCTCTTCTCCCTTCCCTTCCCTTCATGGGGCAGTTGGATGTTGGTAGAAAACCAAACTTCGTGCCGCCTGAATTTTTCTACGCGTGTTGACGGCTCCCCCCGTCCCCCCTTTTTTCCCCTCTCCCCCCCCCCCCCTTCCCCTTTTTTCCCTCCTTTTCTTTTTTTTGTTTTCCGTAGTAAGTACGGTAAAAACTTCAGTGGTAAATGGTGAATCCCAGGAGGACTGGCAGGCCCCCCCCCCCTTTTTCCCTTTTCCTTTTTTTCTTCTTCTTCCCTCCCTTCCCATTTGAACGGAACAGAAGATTCGGCGCCCCAGGTACATCGCCTACGGCTTTACCTGCACCCGAAACCCCCTCCCCCCCCCCCTTTTCTTTTTTCCCTTCCTTTTTCTCTGAGATAAATGGGTTTATTTTTTTCGGTGCAGGTAAAGCGGAGGGCGAGGGTTAACCTTGGCGCGAGCTTTCTGGGCGGCAAAGGCGGCTTGCCCTTTTCTCCCCTATCTCTCCCCTTGTCTTTTTTCCCTCCTCTCCCCTCCCCCTTGATTTAACCATTACCACTGAAGAGTTGTACGTACTACTACGGAAACCCAAGAAAGACTTATCCACAAAGGTGTCTTTCCTTCTTTTCCTCCCCTTTTCCTTTCCCCCCCCCCCCCCTTCTCCCCCAAAATTCCTGGCACGGAAAAGTTTGGCGACAAAACACCACGCCCATGCTGGTATTCTGTCCGTTCCTGCTCACTCCTCTCCCCTTCCCTTCTTTTTCTTTCCCCCTCTTTTTCCCCCCTTTCCCCGGAACCTCCCCCGCAATGACGAGGACAGTGCTCACGGATCGCCAAGCTAATAAAAAAAATGAGCGGCTAGGCGTGGGATTTTCTTTTTTTTCCCCCCCCCCCTTCTTCTTCCCCCCCCTCCTTTCCTTTTTTTTCTTAAAACGGCAGAAAAAGAAAGGAGCGAGGACCACGAAACCTTTGAAGTTTGGTGTGTCCACTCACTTAATGTCCCTCCCCTCTTCTCCCCCCTTTTTCCCTTTTTTTTTCCTCCCCCCCCCCCTCCCGACAGGTGAAGGAAAAATTAAGGAGTTGGTGGTTCGCTTCAAGAAATTGGGCTAAAGAAAACTTTCCCATTTTCCTTCTTTTCCCCCCCTCCCCCTGCCCCCCTTCCCCCCTCTCTGGGGGCGAGGTTGTGAGAGAGTATTCGTCTGGATGAATGATTCGGCGCTGTCGGTTTTACCTCCTCCCCCTTTCCCCCCCCCCTCTTTTTTTTTGAATGGGCCACCGCGGTGAACGTCACAGGAGATGGTGTACGGGTAATACCGGCGACCAGGTCCGTTCCTCCTTTTTTTTTCCCCCCCTCCCTCCCCTTCCTCCCCCCCCCCTTCTCCCCCGGAGAGGAAAAGTTTTTACGGCGAATTCCTCATCAATGGCGCAGGCGGAAGCTTTTTTTCCTCTTTTTTTTTTTCTCCCCGAGGGCCAGTCTAGCGCTTCAAAGAATTATCTGCCGGAAGGCCTTTCCCGAACTTGGGAGACCCTTTCCTCCCCTTCCTTTTTTCTCCCCCCTTTTTTCACAAGACGTAAAGGACTTCGAGTTCACGATCCAGGACGTCAAGGTTTTCACTTGCCTTTTCCTCCCCCTTTCCCCTTCCCCAAGCACCGGGCCCGCCCGGCAGTCCGCTTCGCCGTTTGACCCTTTTTCTCCTTCTTCCCCTTTCTTCCTCCTTGGAAGACTGCAGATTCCGCAGAGTTACACCGCCGACCAGCTCGACCAAGTGGGGGGCTGGCACCATGTTTTCCTGATTTCTTCCTCCTTTCCCCTCCTTTTTCCCAAAGGTTATTTGCAAAGGGGCTGACTGCCGGCCCGGAAGGCCGCCGCTGGCAACGTCTTTTTTCTCTTCCCCTTTTCTTCGTGGCTGATGGACAGCCGCTGAAGAGGGGGTGAAAACCCTTTTTTTTTTTTTCCCCCTTCTTTTTTCCCCCTCCCTGGAAACTTTCGCCTGAAGATTTTGCGCGGGATGATCGCCGGCCGAAGGCTCCTCCCCTCCCCCCCTTTTTTCCCTCTTTTTTCTTCGCACGCACCGCGATGGTATGCTCGTAAGGATGGGTAAAGTCTTGCGTGGGGGCCTCCTTCCTCTTCCCCCCTTTCCTTCTTTCCTGGCAAAAACATGGACCGGTCGATGGCGGACACGTACAAGGAAGGGAGACTTTCTATCCCTCCCCCCTTTCCCTTCCCTTCCTCCTTTCCTTTCTTCCCTTCCCCCCCTTCCCCGGACGGCGGCATCGGAGGATTAGTTAGGTGCTCATCGAGAATCGCTCGAGCGGCAAGCTTCTCCCCTTTCCCATATCAAAAAACTTCCAAAAGCTGATGGATGGTGCAGCAAGGTTAACCCTTCTTTCTTTTTCCCCCCTCCCCCCTCCCCCTCCCCCCTTTCCCCCCCTGGAAACAGACTGCTCATTGGGCCATCCGGCGTTTGGCGCTACCGGGCATGGTCTGTTTTCCCCTCCCCCCCCTCTCCCCTTTTTTTTCCTTTTTTCTTCATCCATTTGATGCCATGCGCGAAATGATTCTGGCGGACACGAAGCAACAACCGTTTTCATTCCCTTCCCCCCCTTTTCTCCCCCCTCTTTCCCCCCCCTTTTCCGTACCAGCGGAGGATTCGTCGGCATGTTCAAGGTGTTAAGGGTTAATCCCGGAAGGATTCGGGCTTGTATCTTTCTTCCCCTTTTTCCCCCCCCTCTTTTTTCCCCTCCCCCCCCCCTTTCCTGCTGGCCCAAAACGAACCTGGCAAAGAAGATGGGAGTGCCAGTCGAAAAAGATCAAAACAGAGAGTTTAAAAGACCTCCTTGCCCTTTCCCCCCCCCCCCCTCTTCTTCTTTTTTTCCCCCTTTTTTTCTTTGGGATGTTATCTGAAGATTTCCGAAGATGAAATCCCCCTAACCTCTGCACCCCTCCCTGCATCCTCATCTCCGAACCTCTCACCCCCTCATTCCGCGGCCGGTCTTTGAAGCCGCTGCGGAAGTCCAAAAGGGGCATCAAGGTGAACCCAAAAAAGTCATGATTCCGTCTGTTGGGGGCTTCCCTCCACTCTCTTTTTCCCCTTTTCCGGTCCGGAGCTAGTTGCACATCGCGTAGCAGGGCCAAGGTGATGGAAGGAAAAAAATGTGAAAAACACGCCTTCCCTTTTTCTGGCACCATGATTCGAGGTACCCAAGGGGCGCAATCAAGACGATGAGATTGGCTCAACACCGGTGCCCGTCCCGTTTTTTTCGTTTTTGGACCAATGACTGACACAGAACTTGACTTGGCATGGAGCCGCGATGTTTTCCGGCTCCTTCCTTCGGGCCCATCCCAGGAACTTTTTTCTCTTCTTTGTCACAAGAATCCTTTCGACCTACGATCGATCACGGCCGGGGTCGGCCAGTTGATTACCATGGCTGTGGGAAAAATGAAATTCCCCACTCCCCTCTTTCCCGGGCATCAAGGGGCTGGGCATCTGCGGCGAACACGGGTGGGGATCCGGGACAGCGTCAAGTTTTGCCCTCGCGTCCTTCTTTTCCTCTTTGTAGGGTTGCTCACCGTTCAGAGTGCCATGGCTCGCCTTGCCGCAGCTTTCAAGCGGTTAAGTTTGGAATCACTCTCAGTTTTCTTTCCCCTTCCCCTCCCCCCCTTCCCCTCTTTCCCCGCCATAAGTAAAAAACGAAGAAAGTTAGCTCCTTTTTCGGCCAACAACCGTACTTC
>Ga0179593_1546726_pt1 | contig 23770 bp, 31 predicted proteins | sample CZODoug2_1_08_16_FD_185931 | JGI IMG/M metagenome (GOLD analysis project Ga0179593, IMG submission 185931) | Vadose zone soil fungal communities from Angelo Coast Range Reserve, California, USA - CZODoug2_1_08_16fungal (PacBio error correction) | ecosystem: Environmental > Terrestrial > Soil >... | reverse complement strand
CCCTTAAAGGTTCATTTGGTCCCCCCCTTTCCTTTGTGGCACTTCCCCCCACTAGGGATCAACCAAGGTTTGTTTATCACCAACCCTATTATGATTTTCGTAACCCCTCCCTTTTGGCCAACTGTCATCGCTTCTCCTCCCGGTGCAACAAACTCCCCCGACCCTTAAGTGTTTCCTTGAGCCTCTCGGGGCCACCCCCTACACGGCTTTTTCCAATGTTCAGTATTCTTCCCAGACTATGAGAGCTTCCCCCAGCAGGGGCTGCGATTTCCCCCCTGGATTCCCCATTCCTGTCGCACGAAATCAACCCCCGGCTTTCAATTCTTCTTTACGTTTTCTCGTTGTCGGGGTTTTTAAAGGTTTTTCCCCCACCGTCCAACCGTCCTTCCCTCGCTAATCTGTGTTATCGTGACAACACTCGGCTCAAACGGGAATTGAGGTGTTTGCCTCGCCCTCCTTCTTCTTTCTCCCCCCTAGAAGATTTTTTCCCCCCCCGGCATCTTGTTGCGAAGGCAATTGGCCGTCGACCTTAGGAGCCCGTTGTCTTTTCTCCCCCCGGCCGGCCATCAGCCCAATCGGCATGAAATTTGTCAGGTTGTATCTTTGTGGCCCTGTTCCCAAGAACACCTCCATTCCCCCCCCTATGCTGCTCTTGCCAAGACCTTGCATTATCTTCTGCAATTTATTATTTAGATTGAACCCCACGATTTAAAGCCACCTCCCTCCTATTTCCTGTTTCTCCCCCACCCTGCCATTTCTTTCCCGTATTGGCGTCCCCCACCGTTCCCCTCCCGCGTATTCGAGGGCGTTTTTTTAACGCGTCCTTTTCCCCCCTCCTGGCGCCCCCAGTACTTCTTAACACCCTGTCCCGCACTTGAACGATCCCCCTTCCTAATTTTTCTGAGTACCAGTTATCTGCGTGCTAGAAACACTCGTTTTTTTTGCATTGTTTCTTTTATGAACTATTTCCGGTCCTTTTGGTTCTAACCACTCCCCGCGCTTTCTTTTTAACGCTTTTTCTCTTTTCTATATTCTGTTAACTATTTTCTTCTTTTTTGTCATAGTTGGAGCCTCGCCTTTTTTCTTTTTTAAGCCCTTCTACGTCCAGGGCAGCCCTTTCGTTGGACTTCCTCTTGACCCCCCCTGCTGTGACGCCTCTTTCTCTTACTAATAATTAGAATTTTATCCCCCTTTTTGGCCTAAAAGTCCCCTCTCTACAGCTTCTTTCTTCCCGGTCCTCCCCAGTGTTCCAGAAAATTTCCCCACCCCCTTCTTTAATACGTACCATCTCCCCTCCTTGGATTGTCATTCTTTGGTGGATGCACGCCTTCTTTTCCCAAACCCCCCTCCCGATCCCTGTCTTTGTTAGATTGCCCGGCAACCTCCCAGACCAGTCTTTTTTGCCAACTTTTTGCAACTGAATGCTTTTCATTATTCCCGCCAGTCATTAGTTTTGAAGAATTATCCACATTCCCAAGCTGACACCTCTCTCCTACTTTCCGCTTTTCTCTTTTTTTCATGATGTCCCCCTTTTGTTGTTGTAAGTTCCTGATTATAGCGAAGATTTTGCTGACCCATGATTACTTTTTCCCCCCCTATGGAAATCTTCTAATGAACCCTCTTTTGATTTCCCCTCCTCTCTGCCAAGAGAACCATTCTTCCATACCACGATCATCCTCCTCATCCAACCCCTGTCGGAGGCCGCCACATTCAAAGAAGCTCTATTCCCCGGAACATTCCCCCTATATTTGCAAACCCTGCCCCACTTCCTAGTCCGGATTTTTCATTCTTTTTTTGATACCCCCAACGCCTTCGTTGTTTCGGGTCCCTTTTTGTCGCCCCTCCCTTGCACAATTGAAAAGGGCATTGCTTTTGCGAGTCTCCTCGCCCTTTGCAGCGTTGACAAGATTTTCTTCTCTATTCCGTGTCCATTGCCGTTGGCCCCCCCTTTCACACGCCGCCCCACTGCTATCGTAACAACTCCCTTTCTTCTTTTTCGCCCCCTTTCTTTTTTTTGTTGGCACCTTTTTGAAAAAGTCGGTCACCTTCTATCAGGTCTTTCTTTTGTACTGTTCTTGTTCACGCCCCCTGTTCTTTCCGACATTCTTTAGCGCCTCCCCCCCGGCAGCGATCCTGTCCCCCCCCCAACCTTTCTCTGGCGCTTCTTTTTTAGAAAGTAGTACCCCCCTATAAAGCCCATGTTTATGACCGATTTGACAGGTCTTTTTGGATTTGACCTTCGGTTCCTTTCCTTGTATTTGCAAAGATTTCTTTAACAGATCTTCTTCCCTTCCTTGAGCCACCCACGGGCTTCCTCCTGCTACGTTGACGACATCGTCTGTGTTTTTCCCCCCAAAATATTTTATTTCGACTCCCCCCCCCACGCCTCTGACTCTGCTTTAAATTCACCCTGCCTCGGGCCCTTTCTCGCTTTTTACCTCTCCACGATACCACCTCTTCCCTTCCGAGAAAGACAGGCCTTGTGACCTCGGCGCAGGGGCAACGCCTTTGCATTTCCTTTTATTTATTAACTAGCAAGCTTCGTTTTTGCTTCCCTTTTAATTGCGAGAGACCTCTCCTCTTCTTTCTTCTGAAATTGTCCCCCCCCCCCTGCTCCCTGGGGGATTGCCGGCTCAAAATGGCCTTTCTCTTGGAATATGCGTGTTACACTTGATTTTCCCTTTTAAGGATCAGTTCGATTCCTTCCACCACTTCTTACTATAACGTGAGATTTCGTTTTTTCCCCCTCAGGTTGTTCTTTTTCCCTTGTATGCGTGATCTGCCATCTTCACACCCCCTCCCCCCCCCCCCCCTGACTTGCAGCATACGCGCTTTTTCCCTTTTGAAATCCGTCCCGTGGAGGGTCGTCGTTTTCCCCCAATATATCTTTTCCTTTTTTTTTGTTGAGTCGTCTTTGGCTGTTTCCTGACAACCTCTCAGTCACACTCTATCCTCTTAAAGAGCCCCCCCCCCGTCTTATCCCCCAGAGGACTTGCTTTCGTGTGATGAGGCCACCTTAGACGCTTTTGGCCGTCCCGGGAAGCGGCGACGAACGCAGCAAGTTTTTCTATTAAGACATGCTTTTCTGCCTTCCGACTGGAATGGGATCCTATCATTGGCCCCCAGCTGTCCGTTTAAACTTCCTTTTTTGCTTTTTCCCCGGGAGATCTTCTTTCTTTCCAGAGACATATTTTCTTTTTTTCCTTTGCCTGCTAAAGGAGTTTTTTTTCCCCTTTTTCAAGTAATCTTTCCCCACTCATAACGTCTTCTCACTTCCGTTTTTCCATTTGGTTTCCTGCACGAGCCTGAGGATCTCCGTTTTGGCAGCTTTGCCATCTTTCTTTTTTTATCAGTTTTTTTTTCCGGCGACCGGTGGCGTAAGCGAGTCCGCGGGTTTCTTTAGAAACGATTCCCCGGCCAGAGTGGGGTCCCTCTCCCGAAAATTCGATGGGTGCAAATTAGGCCGTTCTCTTTATGCGCTATGGACACTTTCGGGTAATTTCCCCGAGTTTAGAACTGCGAGGCTTTCCCTTTCACATCAAAGAGGTTCTCTCCCCCCCCGGTTACTCCCTCCCCCCAGTTGCCCTGTGTTGAGCCCGGCCTTTCTTCACGCACAACGGTCCTAGTGGTCAGGGACGCTGGCCTGATGGTGAAATAACGACCCTTGTGGCCACATGCCTGTATGTTTCATCCCCAGGTTTCTCACAGGAATTTCTTTTAGTCTCCCCTCCCACTGGTCCTCCTATTTTTCTTCCGGTGCCACGCCTTTCCCAGAGGCAAAACCCCATCATCTATTTCCGGGGTAGAGGGGAATAGTGGCTTTTCCCTTGGGGCACTTTTTCCACGCCCATTGCACCCTTTTCCTAAAGATATCCCCTCAACAGCGTTTTTCCACGATAAATCTCTATTGGAGAATCGCTGACCTTAAAGTGACCTCCCATCGGTCCCTCCCCCCCCCCCCCCCACTTGATTTTCGATAAGGTCAATTCGATCGAGCTGCATCGGCAATTCAGGGGGCTCCTGACCTATGGAAAGGGAGGTCCCTTCACTAATTGATAGTTTCTCGACGGTCCTCCGTCTGTTTTGACAGCTGTTTGCTACGACTAGCAGCGTAGATCTGTTTTTATTTCCTTCGGGGGATATGGTTTTCAGCAGCCAGCATCCCTGCCCCCCAAATTGTCAAGTCCTTCTTTTCCCGTTTTTCCAAGCAGGCCTTTTTCGCCCTTTTTCTTTCGCTATCCCGGCAACAAATACCTTTCCAAGGGCAAGTCAACCTTTTTCAACTCGTTCTGTGGATAGTGTATGCGACTTTGCTCCTTCTTTTTCCCATATTAATGTCCGGCAGAAATGAAAACAAGGCTCCTTTTGTAGGTTGGGCCCCAACAATATTGGTGCTTTTGCCTGGCACGCTCCAAGAGCACCTCCTCTTGTGTTATTCCAATCCGCGTCCATCCTCCCCCCTTTGATTTCCACCTCCCCCGTTAGTTTTTCTGCTCTTTCTTCCCTCTCCGTAAAGATTTGGGTTGCCACTTTCAGGACCACCACTGCTTTCCTTTTTTTCGGAGTGATGCGTCTATCTGTTCATTTTTTTCGCCCCCCGTAGTCACCTTTTTTATTTCGAACTGGTCCGCCATTGTTTGGATGGCGTCCTTCCGTCCACGCCGTTGTTTTTTTTAGGCCGTGAGTCGCGTTGCAACCACCAACCTCTCCAAACGCTCCCAAGAGCATCACTCTCTTTCCCTCCTTAAAGTCTCGAGTCTAGTGACCAAGGTGTGTAGTCCCATTTTCCGAAGTCCTCTCTGGATTGCTAATCCGCTTCTCTTCAACTGCTTCCCTCTGCAACAATAGCACAAGCCTCGCGGTTTTTCTGCACTCCCAACGCTCCCCTTTGAGCTTCCCTCAAATTTTCTTCAAGTTCGGGGCTTGCGTTCTTTTGTTCGGCAATTTAGTGTCCCCCGCGGTTCACCCTCTGTTAAAAGTCGTCCCCCTTTCCCCTGTATATCCTTGGGCCGCCATCCTTGGAGTTTCATTGTCCACTCAAAGGTTCTAGGAAATGTCTGTAATCTACTGGAAGTTGTCCCTTCTCAACCCCACCCACCGAAAGCTCTCTCGACATTTTCCCTTCTTTCCCTCGGTACGAATGTTTCCTTTTCTTCCCTTTGATTTTTCCCCCTTTGGTTACCCCCAAGATAGACCCGTTTTTCAAGAGCCCCCTGCTTCCCGAAAGTTTCGTGCCCCCACATGATCTTTGAAGTTGGGGTTTTTCGTCACTGTATGAACCTCCCTGTTGCCGACCCTGCTGTCTGGCTTCACAAAAATCTATATTTTTTTCAAATCTCTTTTCTTTTGTGCGCCTGACTTTATTCCACCCCCAAATCACAGGAAATTTCGCAGAGTTTTGTCTATCTTTCTTTGAAGGCCCTTCCCTAGTTTTGGAAAAGTTTTTCTACACCGTCTGACTCCTCTGTACAAAGGTTTTTTTTGAGAATTTTTGCCCTCGTTGTTTTCTTTTAGCTTAAAATTTTCCCCTCATGGTTTTAACTCACGGAAGCGCAGTCAGGGGCGCGTCCCTAGGTTTTTTCCCCCTCCACACTTTCAGCGCTCATATCTTTGAGCTTCCCCGCGAGCGATTCCGCCACCGGAAACTGTGGTGGAAAAGTGCGATTGAATATTTTTCGAGGTGAATTGCCGAGAGTCCTTTCCCCTTTTTTTGCACTCTTTTTATCCCAGGCTTTTGTGAAGTTGCCAACCAGCCCGCATTGGACCCATTTCTCCATTCCCTTGGACCTTGTTCTATCGATAATCTCTCTCCCCCAATCCTTGTTTGTGTGTTTTTCTGATCTTCTACTCACCCCTCTCAAGTCATGATTCGGAGTCCCCCTCGTCTTTCTTTTCTGAACCGCCACTCCAAAGGGGCTCCCCCCCCGTCCTTCATAGTAAATGCACGCTCCCACCCGGTTCATCGCCCTTGCGACACATTTCCGTTGGCAGAGCTAGAGAATGCCTCCTACCAACTTTTTTTATTCTACTCTTCCGTTTGAAAAGCCCTCTTCCTAGTCCACTCCGGGAGATGCTCTCCCTTTTTTCCCACCGTGTAGTCCTTGTCTTTCGTTCACCGAAACCACGTCTGTCAATTCTCCGCAACTTTGACTTGATCGGCCCAAACTTGTCCCCACCCCTACACGTTACAGGCGCGTTCCTTCCAAAAAGTCTCCCCTTTTTGTTCTCGCCATCCATGACTCACACTTCGCCTCACACGTCCACCACCCCACGCCTAGATTGTTGCGCCATCTCGTGTTAGTAGCTTTTTCGTTCAACCCCCTTATCCTATTTCACAAGCAATCAGTTTTCGACCCGTCTGCGGCTTTCATTTTATGGATTTTGTTTCGTACACACTTTCAACATCCTAACTGTTTTTCCCAGTATGCTACTCTGAATCTACATGTAGATCTCCTCGAATTAGGATTCGTGTCGCTCAGGGCACAATTCCACGCAGCCATCCAAGAACCACCCATTGAGTTAATACTGGGACATGCCCGTGCTCCCCTTTTTATTCAACCCCTTCCCCCCATACGATGCCGGTCTCTTCCCTTTTTCCATCTTCCCCCTTTCCCACAATCTCCTTTTTCCACCCCGGCCAAGTCCAGTCCCCGAAGAACTTTCCTTACTCTTATGAGATGCCCGGACAAGATTGCTCTTTGTTAGAACCAGCCGCTTTTCGTGGGCGGATGTTCCCTTATTGTTGTAAATTATTTACGCGGACTTTAGGCTAGACCGCACCCGCAGTTCATCTTGTCCTCCGTGCTAAAGTTTTTTACTTTGCGAGATTAGAGTGCTTCATGTTTTATTTCTATGTGCATTTCTTTTGTTTTTTTCCTTCGGAAATTTTTTTCCTGCTCGCAATCACGTGAGCTGTCCTCTTTCCTTTTTCAATCTTAGTTGGACTCAGAGCAGCCCAACCCCATCTGAATGGATTTCCCCCCCCCCCCCCCCCCCCCCCCCCCCCCCCCCCCCCCCCCCCCCCCCCCCCCCCCCCACTCCCCCACCCACAATCGCTCCAACTTGCCGATAATTCTCCCCCTAAATCGACTCTCGCCTACCGTACGCCGGTGTTAATGAATATCCTCCCTTCAGGGCTCGGTATCAGCACCCCCCCCCCGTTTTTCCCCTTTTTGCAATAGTTGTGCTTGATGCTCGCGGAGTCTCCAAATAGACGATTTCTCACTTTTAATCGTGCCCGGCAAGGCAGCAAGATCTTTTTTTCCTAATTGACTTAGCTGAGCAATCATGCCCATTCCGTATGGCTCTTTGAAACCTTAGAAACTTTTCCAGCGACTCCTCCTTTATGACTCACCCGGAAATGGTCGTAAGGCCTTTCTTTTTATAGCGACTCTTAGCTCCCCCACGGCTTTTTCTGGCCCCGCGAAGAGATTCCTGTGCCTCTGTCCTGGTTTCCTTGCAGTAAAAATCTACAACCCTCGAGAATCCTTTTTCACAACCCCCTTGCCGCAGTGCGCATTTTGTCCTCCATGCGTCGCTAGGCCCCCCAGGATAAAAGTATATTTCTTTTTTGCCCCCTCTCCCCAATCCCCTTTTTATGCCCCAGGCCTTTTTCATCTTGCTCCCCCCAGACTTGCCGCACCCTCCCTTGACTTGTTTGTCAGCTTGAAACCCCCTCTTGCCAAGGGGCATTTTTTTTTCGTCAGAGGTTTCTCATCGAAGGGCTTCGTTCGGAAAAGCCTTCTATGCGTATAGTTTATCTCCCCGGTTCCCTTCGTGCCGCCACCCCCTTCACTCCCGCCAATACCCGATTCTCTACCACTTCCCCCAATTCTATTTTTCCCAAAACCCCTTGATCGTGCGTCCAAAAACCTTTTAGCTACCTCCCTCAATATTCCTGAGGGGATCGTCTGTCCCCCTTAGGTGTCTTTGCTTCCAAGCTCATCGCAGCGATCTAAAAAAAAAATTCTTCATTTTATTCTCTGACGTTGGGCTACATCCCTAATTTTCTTATGTCTCCCTGGCCAGGTCTTTGGATTTCCGGTCCTTGCCATGCCTCTTCTCAGCCAAGATTTTTGATTTCACGCTATGGCGCCCGATTTTTTTCTTCCCAACCCCGTCCTTGGGTTGGTTTCTTTTTTTTTGCCGTAAGCCCCTTGGGCCATATTTTCTAGGGCGCGTACCACCTCTTTTTTGAGCAATCAACTCCAGCGTTTCAAGAGCCCTGTAGACCCTTTTTTCGAGCATTGTTCTTTCCCCCCCCCCCCCATCCCACCTTCCAAGTTGCACCGTCCGAATCTCTTTTTTCTCGACCCTGCCGAACGCCTGCTCCTTTTAGTTCGTTACAACCCCCCTCTTTTTTAGTTGAGTCCCTCCTTCCTGCTCAGGCCTATGGAGGGATCCCTGAACACGACTATGCCCCCCAGTCTTAGGATAATAAACCCAGGCCTTTTATTTGAGAATCTTTTTCCCTGGCTATATGAGCGCCTTCCTTGTTTTTTACTTCCTAAATAAGATTCCTACGTGATATCCGTTTTTTCAGTAGTCCGGGAATACACAGGTCTCGTCCCTGCCCTGAATAAAGAAAAATACCCCCCTCCCCCTCCTCTGCCGCATCCGCTTGCTAGCTCGTAATTCATCTATTTTCACTGGGAGTTGTCATATCTCTCTCCTTCATCAATAAGTTGTTGAGTCTCTCTTGATCCCCGGTCCCAGTCCCGATTCCGATCTTCCGTCCCGAGCCCCCCAAGCGCGTATTTTTTGCCAGAAGGAATTTTTTCTGTTCTGTGCTGGATGCCCAGAATTCGGTTCGTTTTCACCGGACCGGGACCTCAGGTTTTCACGAAATCTCCCCGTTAGAGGCTTTTTCCTTTCCTGCCTTTCTCCTCTCCCTGGGGTTCAATACACGTGGAAAGATGCGCCGTTTCACACGTTGGTTGAGCCGCTCCCCAAATTTGCGAATAGTAGTTTTCCCTTTTGTTAGTCCCCTTTTTCCCCCCGATTCTTGGTAAAGGGGATGGACTAAATCCAGGCAGACATAACTCCCCCCGCTATCACTTTCTTTCAAAAACAGTTTCAGCGAAGCAAAGCCTGAGGATATACGAAGGCAGATAGTTTGTCCTTCTCTCATATTTTAGAGTATCCGGAGCTTCCGGGTTTTTGAAGGGCGTTTTCCTTTAAGCGAGTCCGCTGGGGCTTTTCGGAGTAAAGTCGAAGAAAAGTAAAAGATTTGTTCCGCTCCAAATCTGAGGGGCTGTTTTTTTTTTTTTCTCAGCGCGTATCGTTTCTCTTTCCTCCTGACTGCTCAACATGCGTTTTTTTGGCATCACATCGTTTTAAATCGAAGCCGCCAGTACGTGACCATCGCCGTGCCAAGTAGGTCTCCTCACAAGTTCTTCTCTTTTTCTCCGACTTTCTCCCTCACCGATTATGCCTTTTTGGGCTTATCGCTCCTGAGTCCCTCTTAACTTTCCCTCAAAGGGTTTCTCCCAGGTGCACACCAAGTTCTTACCCGCGGAAGATAAGAGTATCTTCCCGTTTTTCATTTTTTTTTTTAATCTGTGACGACCTCCCCCCCCCCCCAATTTTTTTTGCAAACCCTCGGTTGGAGCTTTCCCCCCCCCCGGTATATGAATGCGCTGCTTTAGGGCAAGTTTTCCCCCCAACGTCTTTGTTACTTTGGTGAGTCCCCCCGCTCTCAGAAACTCACTCTTTTTCCTACGATTGAATCTTAAAGAATCTATTCCACCGGACCCCCAGGGCCTTTTCCAAGATCGGTTGACCATTAACACTTCCCCCTGCTTTTGGAGTACAAGTACTTTCCCCCAGAGATTTCCTAATCCCCCTCCCTCGAAGTTGCCTGTTTTCCCCTTCTGGGCAGACCTTGTTTCTATCGATCATTCTCGGGGCAGTCATGCGCTCCCCTCCCCTGGTTGGAGCCACCGCTTAGATTCTTTTTTTTTGGTATGACATCCTTTTTCTGTTCTTCTGGTCAGAGAAGAACTCAATCCCCAATTAGAATATCTTTTCCAGGTGGGCCAATGAATTTTTCCTTTTTAGGCGTTCTTTCCACCAAGCAAATCCATGTCAGTCCCCCCTCCCCCGTTCGTTCTGCTGGAGATACGTGTCCCTTCCTGATAACCTTCATAGTTCACCTTTGGCTGACGGCCATCCCCCATGACCCCAAAGTTAGAAGTTCCTTCTTTTTCCCAACCCCTTGGTGCCATGGCCGGTCTCCCCCCCGACGAGTTTCAAATCTCGGGTGTTTATCCTCGGTACATCAGCACAACGTGCAACCCTTTGGGGGTCTCTTTCTGTCTCGATCTTTTAAAGACGGTATTTTTGACCTCTTTACGTTCAACCTTTTGAGCTTGCTCGCGTCATTGTTCCGTTTTAGCCACCGTTTTTCCCCCCTCTAGTTCGACCGAATCTCTTCAAAAGCCTTTTTTGACTAGGCTCTCCTGTCCCCCCCAGTTGAAGTTTTTTGTGCAGTTTGGAGTAAGAGGCATTTTAACATTTTTTCGCAACATTTTCTCCCAAGATCATTTTCCTCCCCGATATCTTTACTCCCCCGGTCACACTTGCCGTTCGCGTTAAGAATTCCGCGTACCGCTTGGGACCATTCCGGTCGAAGCGTCAACTTTCCCCTTTAGCGCCCCCTAGCCACAAGACATTTGGCTTGTTTCTAGACACCCGTTTATCCCCCCCCCCTTGCTTTTCCTTCCATTCCCCTAATTAGGACCGACCTAGGTCTTTCTGGACTTTTGGCCCATGTCCTTGTCTGGACTCGTTCCCCCTTCGAGTTTCACCGCCCACGGTCGAAAGGAGATTACCTGGTCCACGACTGTATCAAGTGCTTCCGCAATTTCGCCCGGGTTTCTTCTTTTATCTTTAATCTCTGAATTTTCTTGATAGGCCCCCCCTCCTGTGTCTCTCTTCTTCAGGGGACCCCCTTCGCATCATTTCCTTTATGAATATTTTTGGAAAAAGATAGATCCCGAACTCCCCCCCCCCAATGTCCCCCCTTTCCCCTTCCAGTTTGCCCCCTTCATTTTGCCTTCCCAAGGATCACCGGCACACTCATGGGATCCTCCCTTATTCTTGAGACCTCTCCCTAGTTTTTTTTGGAATCGTCATGTGTCTCCTTCCTTCTGGATTTATGGCGATTAGCAACACACCCTCCATTCCAGTTTCCTCCTCGTTCCCCCGAGTGCCTCCGAAGGGAACGTTAAGTTTTCCCCCAGGTCTTCCCTGTACGACCGCCGTTTTCCTTGCTGCTAATGGAACCAAGCCGTGGTTCTTTTTTCTGGACAAGGAATGACCAGGTTCAACTCATGCCTCTCCCTGATTCCCCGTGCTTCCAATCTTGTCATCAGTAGAATCTTTTTTTAGAGGCACCTCCCCCTTGACGCCCCCGGTATTTCTTTCTTGGTTTCCCGTTTCTGCACAAGGCTCTGAGTGAGAGCGCTTATGACGTGCTGCGTCCTGAATTTTTTTTGAGCTCCCTTGTTTTCCCATGGCTTGTGATGTACCCAGCCGGATTGGCAAATTCCTTGATTAGTTACCTTCAAATCTATTCCCTCTTTTCTCACCCCCCCCCTCCAGGTTTGTGCCTCTTCCTAGATCTCTGCGTCTCCTCCCAAGTTCCCCTTATGTTACATCGGCTGTGGACAATCTTTCCTGCCGACCCCCAAGGGAGGCTCCCCCAACCAGAGAATCTTTTCAAGTCCCCCTTCCGCCACCTTTTTCTTCTCGGGAAATCGTCTCGCATTTCAGTGGCGGCACTGCTCGCGTATTTTCCTACACCAATGTTACTCTTATTGGCGACCCCCGTTCCTCAAATCTGAGCTGAGCCAAGTGGAGTTAACCCCTACCTTTTCGAACGATACCTTTTTTAAATGTACTCAACCCGTCTCGTCGATGTACGAAATTAAAATAACTTGCCCGAGTCCCGCCTCCAAGTACGACAACCCCTTCCTCATCCTTTTTTTCTGCATCTGCACCCTTCTGCCCTTTTAAAAATATTACAAACCAGCCTAGTACCTTTGCCAAGAAGAGTTTTCGTTCCCTTCGTTTTTTTTCCGTATTTATTCAAAGACTTCCCCCGCATCGATCCCTTTGCTTCTGTTTCTCTTTTGCTTGTCCTTTTTTCACAGTCATTCCAAGTTACAACAGTATGCTGTCCTACAGACTTTTGCGCTTCTATCTGACCTTCGGAGTGCTTGTGCGGGCCCCCCTTCCACTACGCCACAGCGACCTCCGTCCGTGTGCCCTACTTTCTCAAGTATGGAGTCCCCCCCTCCCCCCCCAGACGCCCGTCGGTTGCCCTTCTTGGACCTTCGGTCCACTACTGCGAACAAAATAACCCTCACTGAAGATTCCTCCCTTCCTTGTCTCATTCCTTCATGGAAAGTCTTGTCTCTTCTTTAACACCGTTTGGTGTATGGTGTCCAGGCCGACATATTTCCGCGTTTCTTCTACAGAACTTTTACGAGGGTCTTGTTCCTACTTTTTCTCTTCTTCCCCCGCTATTAGTTTTCACCTCTTTAGTGATCTTGTCCCGGCCGTCTGTTAGGGTTTCACTGCTCTTTTGAACAGTGACTTACGTCGGGGCCTAAACCCTTGTTGCTTCAGAGCAGACCCCCCCTTTGGGAAGCGCTTCTCCCGAATAATTGGACCGCTTTTACTTGTTTCGGTTGAACCTAATAGACGCGAGCTATCACTTCCTCGTGTTTTCCTTCAAATACCCCTAAGGGGTCTTCCCTCCTTTTTGGTGATTTCAATCGTGTGCTTATGTCCTTTAGTTAACAAAAATCCTCCGATGTGCTCGATTTAATTCCCCTGGGACAGGTCCACACCTCAGAAGATATTGGTGGGGCCCACCCCCTCCCTTTTATTTTTTTCTCTTTTCCTGATGCCGCAGCCATTCCCAGTATGGGCTTTTCCTTTGAAAACAGACTTCCCAAACGTGACGTTCTCGCCGCCTGTCCCTTACTCATTTTATGGATGACATTTGTCCCCCCTTTTATGTTTTCCGCTCTTAGCTCCATACTGCGCCAAGGTTCTTTTCCCAATTTTTTGTTGTTTTGAAAGTCGATTAATTCCCCATTCTCCTAGGATTTTCTTTTCTTTCCCCAATCCACACCCTGCGCTTTGCCCAAACGTTCCGATTGCAGGCGCCTTAACGCTCCATGCGCCCCTAAAGTCTCAATACTTTTCCACAGGCCCCCTTGCGGACCGTCTTCACTCTCTTTCTTGAGCGTACTTGTCCCAAAGCAACTGTGGGTTTTTTCCGGTCCCCAATGCAACCTGGCGGGTACACTTCGCTTCCCTTTCATCTTTTAACTTGGCCCCAGATTTTCTTGCTGAGTATTCGTTGATCTCTCCCCGTCAAAATTGCCCCCCAGCAACGCCCGCCCCCACCGCCGCTATCACTTCCCCCTCTTTGGGTTATTTGCATCCTCCCCGTCGTGGACCTACAACATCTGACCCTTTTTAGAGTAAGTGGGTCTGCCCCTGCATTTTTTTCCCCCCCTTCTCACGCCTTCGCCGATCCTCCAAAAAATCGCGCTTTGGAGGAAAGGAGTGCACATCGCCAGAATGTTCTTATTCTTTGCACGGTCTTTGATTTTCTTCTTTAGCTGTCGGCCACTTCCGCCTATTTTGCTTGTCCCGCTTGGAGAAAGGATGCCCAATTCGGCCGCGTTTGCCATAAGGTGCACCGCAAGTCGGCGGATGTCATACGGGGAGGGGAAGGTTTCAACAATCTTGAGAATAAGCCAAGACCTTGGCACTCATTACAGCCGCAAGGGATGCCTTTTATCCGTATATAGTACCGAACAAGATGTATCTTCATAAAGGATGGTCCCCGACTCATGTTTTTTTAGGACCTCTTCGAATGGGTAAGACTTTGCCCTTCCTAGTATTTTTCCACATATGACTAGTGAGTCAACTCCCCCCCAATCTGCCGAAATATGGACTTCTGGAAAAATGCGACCCCCTCCGTAGTTTTTATTAACTTTTCCTAAAATTCCCCCCATTCAAGGAGCGGTGGACCCCTTTTTTGATGTCCTTCCCCCTTGATCGTTTAATTTGCTATAACACTGCTCTCCCGATCACCCGTGAGAGTTTTTTTAGTTCGTCCGTCCTGATATAGGATGCCCCCCTTCTGAAGTCAATCCATACCAGACCCATGAACTCTGCCCCTCCCGGAGAGCTTAATTCCCCTATACTTCTGAGGTCGCGTGTTTCCTCCAATTCCCTACAGAAGCGTTGTCGGATTGTTATTAACGCGACATTTCATCCTATGATTAACTTGATTATCCCCCGCGGCTTCTGAGGTATTTCTGTTCTTTTTCTGATGCCTGACGCCCATCATTTTTTATCCTTCAGGACCCGAAGGCCGTGGTAACGCTTTCTGCCACGCTTTTTAGGCCCTTGATCCGTCCTTGCACGCCGCTTCCTCCCGTGCTCGGCCCCACCATATGAGCCGTTTCCCCCATTTTGGAGGACTCCAAGGGTTTCACTCTTTTTCAGGGGTGTCCCAGTTTAACCCCCCTAGGCTGCTTGCGCTCCAGGCGGATTGTGACAGATTGATATTTTTAATACCCCAATACTTTTATACAGGTCGTTTTGGACGGGGACCAAACGAGACCTTCTTCTTCGACTGCCTCCGAATTAGAGCCTATTACGCTACGCTATTTCTCCCTTGGCCTCCGGCGGGGCTTTACGCTTTCCGCTTGTCTATGAGGTCTGTAACCGGCCGACAAGAAAAGAGTCTTTTATCCCAAATATCGAATGTCTTTTGCAAGTCTCGCACCTCCTGTTCTGTCCTCTCCTGAGGTCTTTGCCTACATAGTAGTGGGTCCCTTTTCCCCAGGGGTATTTCCAACCCCTTCGGCATTCAGCCCCCAAAAGAGGGCAACGCTCGGCCTAAAATGTTTGGAGTTTTTAGACCCCCCAACTCCCCGCCAAAATGCATTTTTTTGGGGCAGCTCTTTGTGGCGATTAAACCTCCCCACGGGTTCTGAAACAGCCCTTTCTTATTTCTTCCTCTCTCTCACGCAGGGAATCGCTTTTCTCCAGTTCCTGTTTTTTAAGGTGCACCTCCGGCTAAATTTCAGACCATCCGTCTTTTGAAGGCTTGGGTAGCCTCCCCGTTGCTTTGAGTGCCAAGGTTGTCCCCCCCCCCCCGGCAAATTTGGTATCCCCTCTATCAGCACCAAGTCTGATCCTCTTGTTTTTAAATCTTCTCTGAGAATCGAGTCAAGTCCCCTTCTTGTTCCGATGCTCGGCCCAATTCCCCCTCTTGTTTTTTGGCGTACAAGTTTCGAGATGGGATCTCGGCAGTGGCTTCCCCCTATATGGATTCATTATGCCTACTCATTGTGGCATTCCTTTTTGCGATCGACAGTTTTTTTCGCCCCCCCACCTCTTATGGAGATCTTTTTGTGAAGCTTTGTACTTGCCGCGACAGTCCCCCCCGATACATACCATTTCAGCTCCCCGCTTTTTCAGCCTTTGGCCTTGATTCCTGAGTTTTTTAATCCGCACCGAACTTCCCCACTTTTGTCAGTCCATTTACCCCCCTCACAATTCATACGTTCCCCTTTTTTCGCTCTCATTCCTTCAAATGCCATTTTTTTTTTTTAATGGCTTGCGGAATGCCCCATCTTGAAGTCTTCTTTGTTTGGCCCACCCCCTTGCTGCTTTTTCCCCCGACTACACAATCGAGCCCATTCGCCGGCTTTTCTACTCCCGCGCACTTCAACCCCTGCACCAAACGGTTGCTATGTCCATCCCCTTACAGACGTTTGGGGGGGTTCTCTTCCTTATACCCGAGTCGTTTCGTTTTTCGTTCTATTCCTGTTTTCCCTTTTTAGCAAGCCAAGTTTAGCGCCTGGCTCCCTCTTAACAAGAATTTTATTAAAACTCAGTATTAACTCAGTAATCGCCGAGTTAACCCAGTCCGTCACACCACCCCTACTACACGCAGTAATATTCCCCTCACTCGGTTTATTCTTTCAAAAGCGTGTACCCTAATCCTTCCGCTGTATCCCGTCTACCTCTGACCGGCTAATATTTCAGAAAGTCCCAACACAAGCACAGCTGGCTTTTTCCTCCCCCAAGCTTCATGTGATTCTCTCCAAACTTACTAGGAAGTTTCCTTTGTTATTGGGATTTGTTCGGCAGTCCTTGTACGACGGCCGGTCCATCCCCGCCCCGGCCACCCTGTATATTTAATTGGCCGCCCCCATCCTTTAAATGTTGTTTTCCCCCACTCAAGCAGTCTGCTTCCGCAGGGTCTTCTTCTTTGCTTTAAATTATCCCCCCTCAATCAATCGACCGTTCTCTCCTGAGCATTTTCTTTCAATCGTCCCCGATGTGGGTCCGTTTTCCTGCGCTTTTGAAGTTCACAGCGAGACAGAGCTTCCCAACACCCAAAGTTTCGACCAACTAGGTGGCCCTCCCCCCTTTGCATGTTTTAAATGGTTTTCCTGGACCCTCTTCCTCTGGCGCCACCCATCTGATTGGCTTGTTTTTCACTTTCTGTGAGTCGACTGGTGAGCCTTCGTCTTCTTGGCTCGGCAAACAGACAGTTTCGCACGTAGGTCGTACGGTACGGCTCTGGTACCGTCTTTTTGGACAAGTTTGTTACCCCGATTTTGAACGAGACTTTGCCTGAGGAAGGCGACGTGGTGTTCGTTTTTTTCCCGACCAGATTGGAAGTCCCCCTTTTGCCAGTCGCCTTTCTCATTTTGGAGGCGTCATAGGGATTTCGATACCTCGTAGAATTTTGTCAGGAGCCCAGTCCGCTTCGTCCACACTTTTTTCCCCTTTCGGTCTTGGTTTCTCTTTCACCATTTTTCCCTCCGGGTGAGTGCCGAGATGAATTTGGTGTTTATCCCTATGGTTCGTAACCGCTTTTTCGTACAGCGGTTTCCTCCCCGAGCATTAACCCTGAGACCTTCTCGTTAAATCTCTACCTCCTTGTGGTTTTGAGATTTATCGATAGTACCTTCATTCACAGTATGCAGATTCAATCGGTTTTTGCAAGCTCAACCGCATGGGTGTCCTACCCAAGGTTTTGCTCCCCACCACCAAGTTTCCTTCGTCAATTGCCACCGTCCCCATATTAAATCCGGGTTTGACCGCCGACCTTCGTTGGCGTCCTCTTCGAGTGACACTTCGATACTTTCTATTTTTCGACAACTCCTCTTTATTGCTCCCCTCTTCTGATGAGATTCCCCGTTTCAAACGCATTCCCTTTGCCCGACGAACCGAACCCCTATGTCATTCTCCCCCGCCACGTTTCTTTACGGCGTCGTCCTCTTGGACCCAAACCCCCCCCGTACCGGCGTAGCTCGGTTTACTCCCACGTCGCCCTTTCTGGTTTTGCCGCCATCCTGCTCCTTCGCCTACATTATCCAACCGTCTGGCGTTCTTCGTTTGTCAGACCGCATGCCCTAATTATTACGCTTCCAGCTCCCACACATTTTTTGTTCCTGTGAATCTTTGTTATTCTTGTTCCCCCCCCCACGTTCCTAAAGACTTTTTTACACATTATGTCTCACCTCACTTCGTAGTTGTGAGAGTGTGACTCCACTTAAAGCCAATCATCCCTCCTAGCGTAGGGATTGCAGAAAGTCCCCCCCCTCCACGGCTCCCCTGCGAGCCCACAGTGAAACATAAGCAACTGGTTGAGTTCTTGCTGCAGGGGAATATTTTCGGGAAAACGTGCCTTTTTTAAGCCACCAAAACGGACACCCCCCCGAAAGACATTCCTCGAACCTTTAAGAAGGATGGGGATCTTTCCTGTGTAGTGTCTGGTCCAAGGACTAGCTTTAGTAGGACACACCTTACACGTGGTGTGGAATTATGCGTTACAGGATTCTCAACATCTTTAAGATTGTTCTTATAGTCAATAACACTTTCTTCTTTGCTAACCCCTTTTCCTCTCAGAGTCGATATTCATGCTGATGATTATGTTTGTGTAGTTTTTTAAGGGTTCCATGCTCTTACTCCTTGACTTCCTCAGGACTCCGGACGGCCTATCCGATCACATGCTGAAGCTTCTTGCGAAGACCGTTTCCGGGAGCTTATTGGTAAACGTAACATCTCGTACCGTATTGCCTTGTTTTATGAAATCTTTTCCCAAGTTTTCGTTTTTTCGACAGACTCACCCATACATTCATCTTTTGATGCATGGACGGTATTAACACCTCGCTCTTGTGTTCAATTTCGTGCCTTTTTTTTCCACAGCAGAACTTTGTTTTTTTTCCCAGCCTGAATTAATTTGTCATTGTGTATTCGCAGCCATTCCCGTCTTTTTACCTATCCAAGCGCACCAAGTGTCCGTATTTCAAGCAGAGCATTATGACTGACGGTCCCAGGTTCTGGTTAGACGATACTTCCATCTGACCCACAGGTACTTGGCACCTTGATGGTCCAGAGTTCCTTTTTTTAATGTTCTATTTAAATCTTCTATCGGAAATTCTCCTCCAACACTCACTACCTCTCTGAGCGTTATCCCCTCAATTACCAGACCCCCGTTCCTCCCCCTCTCTCTCCTTCCTCTCCCTCCCAACGCCTAACCCTCCTTGTCTTACTCCTATTCCGTGCCGCTTCATATTTCTCTCCCCCCCCTATTCTTACTCCCTCTTCCCCCTCCTTTTTACCTCTCCAACCTCTCCCCTCTACACCTTCTTCCCCCCCTATTCGTTTCTCTTACCCCTTGCAATGCTTTCTCCCCCCCCCTCCATCCCCTTGCCCTATTACCCCCACCCTTCTTACTACGCACCCCTCTCCTCCTTCTATACCTCCCCCCCCGCCCCTTCTTTTATACTTACCCACAACCCCTCCGCCCCCAACCTGCCCGCCCCCTTTTCTTCCCAATCACTCGCCAGCAATCCTTCCCTTCTCCTCTCCCCCTCACCCACTCCCCCTTCCACACTCCTCCACCTCCTCTTATCTTTTCCACCCCCCCATCCCTCCCCCCTTCTCTTTCCATTCCATTTTTTCCCCTCATTCCCCTTTGTTTCTTTTTTCCCCTCCCAGCCTAGCTCCCCCCACCTCCCCCTCCACGCCTCATTTAAATTCCCCCCTACTCTCTAATCCCTTTCCCTGTTCTCTCTCTCACCTCCCCTCCCACTCCCTTCTTTCCAGCCCCATCCTCCCTCCTACCCCTTCCCCATCCCTCTCACTTAATCCCCTCTCTCTGTTCCACTCTCTTCTCTTTCCCCTCATCCCACAACCTCCCTCAATTCTCCCACCCATCATCCCTATTTTGATACTTCGCATGTCTTTCACCCTACAGCCCCTACCTAAGCTTCTTTCCGGACGTCTATGACCTTCCCCTGCCCCTGTGCCCCCACCCCACACCTCCTCTACAGACCCTCTACTTGCCACCGTCCCCTGCAACCTAACCTCCCTCTCCTCACTCCTCACACCCCATCTCTGTTCCCTTCTCCCCCATAACCCCATTCTCCTCTACCCTCCTCCCCCTCCATATCTGTCGTGCTCCCCCTCGTCCCCTCAGCTCCTTCCGCTTGGTCTCATCCATTCCCCCTCTCTGCCCCCTCTTCCGCCTCCCCCCACCTTCTGTTTAGCCCCATCCCTTTCTTCTTTTTTCTCCTGATTTCTACCTGGCTCTCTTCATTCAACCCCCTCCCCAACCAGCATTTGCCTTACCCATTCCCTTTCTCTCCCCCCACTTTCCTCTCTCAGCTTTTGTTTCGCTCCATTTTTCGCCATCCTCCCTTACCACTTCTCGCATAATCCCTGTTTCCCCTTGTAGCTCCCCCCTAACGCCCCAACTCTCTCTTCCTTACCTTCCCAACCCCCTTCTCTCCCCTCCACCCATCCTCCCTGCAACGCTTCTCTTCCCACTTTCTGACTGCCTTGCCCCTGCCGCTAATCTCCCTTCTCCCCCCTTTCCGTTCTCCCCTATCTGTAGCCTCCAGCTCTCCATCCTCTATCCTTTTCTCCCCTTTCTCCCTCTTCATTAGTGTGACCCACGCCCCCTATCCTCCCCCCTTTTGCCATTCCACTCCCACCTCCCCCCTTCGCTCCTCCCCGCTCACCTGCTTATTACTTATCCCCAATCACATTCCTACCTCGTTCTTGTCTTTTACCCACCCCCACACTATTATTTCGCCCCATACACCTTCTTCCGCCTCTCCCGCCTACCCCCTGGTTCGTTATCCTTCTTCAATCCGCCCACTCTACACCATCACCCCATCCCCGCCCCCCTTCGCTCATCCCCCTTCTGTCTTCCACCCCCCCCCGCCAACCCCCCTCCTCCAGTTCCCCTTTTCTATCATTCCTCTCTTTACTACCACCATCTTTCTTCTCTCCCCCCCCGTCTAGTCTTCTCCCAACCTTATTCCCACTCCCGTTCCTGTCCGCCTCCCCCCCCCCCCCCCTACAACCCTCCTGCCCCCCCCCCCACACCCCCCCCCGTTCAAAATCTAGCCCCCAGATATATCTTTGATACAACCAGAGTATTGAGGCAATCTTCTCCCGATTCTACCCTCTTCCTGATTTTCACAAGGTAGCCCATATCTTTGCCCTATCCCCCCCCCCCCCGAGTACCCTGACTTTTAATTTATTCCTTCCCTGTAAGACCGCAAGCGTATTTTTTTCCTTGCCTATCAGAGGGCCCCCAATGCCCCTCAGGTAGTCTCGATCACGAAGAAACAAAGCCCCCCTAGGTCGGTGAGTACGATTTTTATATGTCCGTTAAATAAAGTGCAGTTGTCCCGCCCGCACCGCCCTTTCTCTACCACGCCCCTTCTGTTTCCGCTTGATCGTGGTTACCCTTAACTCCGGATAGACTTTTTACTGCTTTTTCAATCTTGAGGAAATCCCCCCTTTTCATTGCGTGCACCTGTTTTCTTTATTTTCAGCGCCGTCAGCGTCCAGGCCAACCTTAGCATGTTTTGGCGTTCTTGAGAAAGATGTTTCTAAATCGCCTACTTTAGTCCGACCTTTAGGCTTGATTCTGCTTCCGTGTGATGCGTCTTCCTTTAAGCCCACTTTTTCCCCTTCCCTTGCCCGCTCTGTTCTCCTCGTCGGACCCCCAACCTCTGCCTCGGCTCTTTTTCCCCGCCTGAGTTAGGTAGGCTAGCAAAATCTTCGTCGATTTGAACCCACCAGCGGCCTTTATGCAAGTCGGCGGTCTTCCCTTAAAGCGTCAAACTATGATCTTAATAACGATGCTTCTCCTCGGTCGGTTTTTTTACCCGTCAACTGGCAAACGTACCCCCCCCTGCTTTCTTATACCACAAATCTGCAGCTCTTGTCAATAAAGAGCAGTTCCTACCCCAGGATGTTCTGGCCCCCCCCCCTGAACCCTAACCTGCTGTCGTCCTGCTCCCCTTTGAATTTTAAACTGCCTCTGGGGCAATTTTTGCTATTTCTTTGTGCAAGCCCTTCTCCCTTACGACGAAGCCTTCCACCTTCCTCGTTCTCGCTTTCCCCCTTTCGGCAGGATCTCGTCCAAGGGCTTCTTTTTCGCAGACGCCCCCTTTCCCCCCGAAATTCCTCCAGACCCCCTTGCCGTTGTATAGCCCTTTTCCTTCTTAATATGATTTTTGGATGATTGGTTTTTTGTCCTCCAACCTTTGCCTCCTGTGTTGTTGTTGAATAGCGCCTTGGAGACCACTTTTTTTCAGTCCACTTTTCGATTTAAGTGATACAGAGCCCAGAGCTTTGCCCTCCTGGGTATTGATGTCTGTGTGCCTTGTATCTTCCCTCTTTATCAATCCCTGGGAGATCTTTTCAGGACTTTGCGAGACGATCGTCACCTGTCTCCGCGTCCTTGATGTCGGGCCTCTCCCCGATTCGGGCCCTTTCTCAAGGGTCACCATCGCGCCCGTTTCCTTCCATTTTCCGTCCCAGTGGGCGTAGTTTTTTACTGGGTGAGACTACGAGGATGATTGCCCCTTAGCTTTCTTCCTCCTTGCCTCTTTCCCCTTCTGATCACGTTCGTCGAGACAGCAGCGCCAACCTCTACTGAGGATTTTTAATCCCCCCCTGCGATTACTCAATCCCTTCTTGGTCGAGTTATATATCTAAGATTGCGTCGTCATGGCGGGCCCTCCCTTTACTTTAGATGGGAGTTTCAAAGGAGACAGAACAAGTCGGTACCGCTCCCTAACATTCCTATTTCTTCTGCACCGTATCGTACGAGTCTCCCGTTTTATTAAGAGTTGTTTTGTTGGAATTCAACCTTGGCTACTTCCTTCCCCTCTTATTCCGCCTTTCCCCCTCCCCGGGGCAGATCGGTTTCATCCCTCCCAAAGGTCTGTCAGTTTCTTTAAGACTTTCATCCACCTTCTCCCAACTATTTTTTGCGGCAGGATCTGGCAAGTCGCACCAAATCCCTTGTTCTGAACTTTTTCTTTACAATCTCTCCGGGACATTTTGCGTCACGCTAAGATTCGTTTCCTTTTTTTTGAAGTTTGAGAAGGTTCGCCCGTTCTCAAAAGACCACGCCTTGATCTGTGAGACTTTCTGGTGTGACCATGTTGTTCCTTCCTTGATTCTTAAATTGGAGAATCAACGCTATCAGTTTCCCGAATTTTTACCAGAACGATTTGTTCCCTTCTGAAACGAGAAAAGGCCCTTCCTTTCATTTTTTTTCCCTTCTTTCTGCACCTCGCCACAACTCCCTTTGGGAGTACAAGGGCTCAAATGATCTTCTAGCATTGCCTCCCTTCAGTTTGGGTAGAATGTTGCCAAACATATTCCCTGTATGCTTATGACTAATTGACCTTTTTCCTTTTATAGTGTCCCCTTGTTTTTCGCACTCGAGCATTTTCTGAGATTCATTAAGCCTTTTAGATGTTTAGACTGCCCCTTCCCCCTCTTACCGCACCTTTTTTTTCTCCTTCTAGCGTGGCCCAGGCCTTTGCGCGCCCTTTCTCCTTCCTTACCCCCCAAACTTCAGTTCCCCCTAATGCGCCTTGAGACCCGTTCAAGTTGGTTGCTGCTTTATACGATTTCACATCCATACTGATGCTGCGGCATTGCATTTCTCGTCAGTTCTGGTTTTTTGTGCAACCCCCCCCAAAGGTTCTTTGCGTTCTTTCTCTCATGAAACCCGAGCTCATCTGAGGGTGTTTATTTCCACATGTCCCCTTTTAAAGCCTTGCCAACTTCAAACGGATTTTTCTTTGCTTTTCCGGTGGGTCCCCTTCATCCACCCATGCTCCCTTTTTCGGTTTGCCTTTCTTTCTTCCGTTTCGTAAGCTTGACTTTTCCTTTTTCCCCTTACTTATTCGTCCTTTTGGGCTTCACAAAATTTGTTTGGATCTTTCCCAACCTGCATCTTTGCCGACGTCCTCTTTGGTCGTAGAGCAACCCAACCCTCCCCCACCATTCGTCCCCCCCTGCGGCCCCCGCGACACGATTGCCCTTTCCCCTGCGGTCCATCTTGCCAACCGTTTTGGGTTTTTAGACTTGCTTCTCCTTTTTTCATTGCTCCATCCGAAGTTTTTTTTTGGAAACAGACCATCAGTTTCAAAAGAAGCCCCCCACCTCCAGAGTGTTGGTTCTTAAAGCGACAACCGACTGATATAATTCCAGAGGTTTTTGAAGGGAATCTTCCCGTGGGAGGGACTTTTCTTTTGAAGCCAGAAGGGTCTTCGAGATGGGAAGCCCTCCGCCTGCCCTTTGAGATTGTCTTGGACGCAAAGCACGTGTCATCGTATAACACGGAGAGGAAGGGGTCGTCTTGATGAAGCACTGGACCAAGGTTTTGCTGGCG
>Ga0179593_1533053_pt1 | contig 23775 bp, 18 predicted proteins | sample CZODoug2_1_08_16_FD_185931 | JGI IMG/M metagenome (GOLD analysis project Ga0179593, IMG submission 185931) | Vadose zone soil fungal communities from Angelo Coast Range Reserve, California, USA - CZODoug2_1_08_16fungal (PacBio error correction) | ecosystem: Environmental > Terrestrial > Soil >... | reverse complement strand
CAGGTTTTGGACTTCCCTTGGCCAGGAATGGCCACGTACTTCATGGTGTGTTCCTACTCCAATATAAGGTAGCACGCTGCAAATGCGGGTGTTTTTGACAGTTGTTGTAGACCTTTTGCCTTGTACTCATGAAACGTCCTTAAAGACGGAGGTGTCTTTTTGTTGGTACGCCTTCTCCGCCTTTCTTTCTGTCTGGATTTCAGTAATTGGTGTCGACAGTGTAGTTCCCTTCACGATCGGGACTTCTCCATAACTCCCTTAAGGAAAATCCAGGTCTCTCCTCCTATGCACTCGTGTGCCGAAGATTCCCAAACACTCCCACTTCGTTTACTTTCTTGAGCCCGATGAAGATTTGACCAACAGGGTCCCCAAAAAATTCCCAAGCCCTTTCTAGCGACCTTGATTCACCCCTGTGATGGGCGTTCCCTTTTATTCGCAGTTTTGGAATGGCCCGGTTCCTAATGCGCGCCGTCTTTCCTCTTCCGTTTTCCGACGATCTTTACTGTTCCTCCCCCGGACCTTTGGCCTCGATCGCCGACAACCGGCTCCTCCCTCCCCCGATATATGAACCTTTTTAGGCTCTCACTCTTGATCTTTTCCCCCCAGTTTCGACCTCCGGGCTGTTTTTTTTTCGCGATCGGCCTTTCTGCCTTCGAAGGAGGCCCTTAATCTCTCTGAGTTTCCCCCTGTCCCTTGGAACCCTCCCGGGATGTCTCCGGGAGAAATCTAATTTTGGCCGCAATGGAATCGCACGGGTTCCTACCGGGTCCTTATTGTTTAGTTCAAGAGACCCCTCGGTCTTACCGATCCACCCTCCCTCCTTCCAGCGGCCTCGGTCTTGCACCTATTTTTGAGTTGAACAGGTTTCTTTCTATTCTGGCTAGGCATTGAGGCCCCCTTCCGCTAAAGAGCGTCCTATGTTCCCTTATTGCTCGTTGTTCCCACATGACTCTTTAACGCGGCTGAAGCCGGTCTATCTCTGGAAGAACCTGTTTTTTTTCTGGTCCCAGGACCCTGACGGCATGGTTCGCTTACCGCTCCCAGCACGATGCTAGTTTCCCCCTCAGTTCCTTTTTTCCTTAGTCCCAATGTACCCGGCAAAGCATTTCGTGAAAGTTTTCTCTATTCCCGTTCGTTCGAATCCTCCCCCCTTTTCTTGATGAGGGCAAACTATTGCATTTTTTCCCCTCCCCGTTCAAGACGGTGCCTTTTTCTCTCCTGGAACCTCCGCGTTGCGATTTTTTTTATGGGTAGGAACCCTCTGCCGAAGCTTTTCGGCCCGAGTAGTTTGGGTCTAGCTTAGACCTCGACACGCGCTATCCTCCCAAGGAGATTCTCTAAGAAGTTCACTCAGCTCGACTCTCATCGTTTACCCTTCCCCCAGTGGATTGGGTTCGAAAGCCATGGCTTTTTGATGACGTCTTTTCCTCTTCGGAATGTAGTCCCCCTTCTTGTCCATCGTAGGTTTGGCCGATGCTCCCTCTCCCCTGCGATTTTTGGTTTCCTCGTCCCCCTTCTTTTTGGAGCGATAAATACGTCCTTTGCTTTATTTCGCGGGATGCTTCTTCCTCTAGTGTGAGCCCCCTTTCGGCTACGGCTTAGCGATCTTGTCCGAGGCAGTTCGCTGTCTTTTCATTCCCCGATCCAAATACGCGATACACAGCCTTGAATCGAGAGGATCCCTTTCGGTTTTTTTGGGCTGCTGCCTCTTTAGCTCTTCATGTTCAGGCTATGCTCCTGCCACGCTTAACGTTCCGCTTCAACAAGGAGTTTTTCGCCGTGCAGGATTTTTCCCGCTCCGCTAGCTAATCTACAACCAGCTCAATGGCGGCCCGATTCGACTTCCTAGCATGATCAAACGCTTTATGTACAATTCGAATTCGGGAAAGGTGCTGCGAGTCTTCAGCCTCGTAACTGACCTGGTTTTAATTCGCAGCTTTTTTTAAACGGACTTCCCCTTTTGCAATCCTTCTTTCATGTTTGTCGTATGATTCATCCAGGGGACCTTTACTAGTAAATGGTTTTTTCCTCCGCCGCTGCACAGCCGTTTTTTCTCGGGACTCTTTCCGCCGCAGTTTGCTGCCTTCTCTTTTTTGAAGGGTAACGTTATCTTTTGCAAGAGCGACAGATCACCAGCCTTCCCCCCATCGGACTTTCTGACAACTCTTCCGATATTTTTTCTTTGCAACGTAAAGTCCTTTCCTGCTCCCCCTTTCTCCCCGGAGGCTGGGACCGATCTCTCCCCCCTTTGTATTCGAAGAGTAGAGCCAGGGATACCGGGCTATAAGTCCCCTCGGGATGGCGACGGTCTGCAGTTGTTGCTCCTTCTTCTATTTTCGCTTTAAAACCTGTTGCGCCTTTTCCGGCCCCCGGCAAGGCGGTTTCCATGCGAGAACAGGCAGCTCTCTGGGCGTCGCGGAGTCTTTTGTTCCCTTTCTCTTTCCCTAACATTCAGTTTTTGCGGAATTAGCCCTTTGACATTTACCCGCCCTCTATAGAGTAGTTCACTGATCTTCTTTCGGGTTTCGGCTTTTCCTATCAAACCTTATATAACGACTACTAGGAAGCAGCGCTATGCGTCCGAGCCCCCTCTCTGGGGGATGGCCTCTTGAAACGATTTTCGCGATCCTCCCCCCCCCCCCCTCCCATTTGTCTTCAATCGCTTGTGCGATCCATCGTCTTATGAAAAGTTCACATTTCCAATCCCTTGATAAAGGACTTTTTTTTCCATGCTGGGGATCTCCCAGCGCCGGTGGGATCTCTTTCTTTAATCTCCTCGTTTTTCAGAGGATATGGTCGATCCCCATCCCTTTCTTTTTGCGAGTCAATCTTGGACAGCGTTTCTTATGAACATCATTTATAATGTTCATACCTTTCTTCTTATCGGTCCCCCCGCGAGAATGAATCCCGTCGCGGCACGGCCTTCCTACGAGATCGTCTTCCGTCCAGTTCACAAATCCGAGGGGCTCGCCGATAATCCTTTTTTGAAGGTTTCCTTCCTTCTCTTTCTGCTGAGGGGAAAGTATGAAGGTATTTTTTTCCATGGGACCCTTCCCTGGTATTAACAGATTATCCCCCTATCTCCAGAATAGGTGACTTTTCTCCTAGGTTTTTCTGCCACTTGTTTATTGAAAGATAAGGGAAACCCTCGGACGATAAGGGCCTCCCTAGAAAGCCCTTTCCTTTTCAATCCGCTTTGTCCCCGCCTTCCCCAAAGTTTTTAATTGAGTCTTTGGGTAACGCCTAGCATAGCCCTCCTCTCGGCTCTTTGCCATCCCTTTCCTTGCGCCTATTTTGTTTTATCAAGGCTCCCTAATCTTCGATGCACACTCTCCTCCGGCACTGCTTTCTCATCCCGAAACTTTGAGCGTTCTTCCCCTTTTAATATCGACCGTTGCGTTTCTGTTCAGAAGTGGATTCCCTCCCCTCTTTTTTGTGATATTCCCCTTGTCTTGTATCCCGGTTACCGTTACCTTCTGGAAACATCTTTCTGCAGAAGGCGTTCAGTAAGGGTATAACTTAGGGAGGTCTCGGTTTTTCCCCCGCTTAACCTTCCTCGGCGGCTGCCTCACGTTAGTCTTTTTCTACTCCTTCTCATGTCTCTTTTCTTCTTTTTTTTCCTGCAAATTATTCTGTTCATTCTCGTGTTTTTTCCGTTAATCGTTGACAGCTCCTCATTTTTGAGAGCTAGTAGAACCAAGGTTTTCTTCCGCCCGGGAGACGCTTCCCTCCGGGCATTCGAAGGTCAGATGATCGTCTTCATGATGCAATCTTTGAGGATGTGCTCCTCTTTCTTCTCTGGAACAAGCCATTTTAATGCGGAGGGAAACCCGTTTTGGGTGAAGCTTGGGCAGAAGTCTCTCGCAGTCATAACCCCAGCTTGGAGGCACGCTTCTATTTCCCGCAAACTCCTTTTCTACCCCTCAAAACAAATACTTTTTATCGCTATTGCATTTTAACGGCGTCTTTACGGTTGTCTTTTTTACCCTGCCTCGGGTAATTTCCTTTCCGCCCCTTCGGGACTCAACAGAACGCTTTTCCTCAAATTCTATAAAATTTACGGTAACCCCCCTTTTTCGAGATACCCCTTTCACCCCTTGCGCGGGGGAAACCCTCGGTCAGCTTTCTCCAGACGATTTTTAACCACCGCGTGTCACCAATGTGTTCAATCTGTTTTCTCCGTCATCAACCCTCATGCGGATCCCTTCTCGTTGGATTTCGCGTCTTTCCCCCCTAACTTTTTCTTTTAGATGCGGACGACGATCAATCCCGTAAAGTGAACTTTAGGTATGCGATGAAACTGCGTATAGAAGTGTCTCCTTTTTTTTTTTCGATATCGAGCGGATCCTACGCTTACCCGCAGATAGTTCTCTGGTGCCTCTTTTCTCGTCGATGGACTTCGCCCAGGGTGTGCGCTCACCAGCGCACGGCTTCCCTGTCCTGATGACCGGCCCCAGTCCCTTCTTTGCGGGATGCTGGAGTCTTTCTGGGATATCAGATTCTCTCGAGCTGAAATTTTCTTTCCTAAACCGCGGAATTTTTCTCGAGCTTGCTGGTGCGGTTCCAATGCAGGCATTGTTCCCACAGACGCAAAGGTTCATCCTTCGGGATAGACCGGCTGCGTTCATATAGCGAAGGTTGTCCAAACCTTGCAAGGTAGGGGTGATCCCTTCTTGGCTAGATTCCGTTTGACGCCCTAGAGCTATTATGTTCTTCTCCTAGCCTGAGGACTAGAAAATCGCGATGGTTTGAGGCAGATTCTCTCTTTTCGGCACACCTTGATCGGTAACGTTGACCGCGGCTCTTCTCCCATATTCCCCTTTACTCGTACTCCTTTCCACGATCCCCCCCCACCTGCCCCCGGTCCGGCGTTTTATACCGCTGGGTAAAGGTGCCGCTCTCTTCCCTCCTATGGATTCCCTTCTCAGCCTTCGTCCAGTCTGACTCTCTTTTGTAAAAAAACCTTCCATTTTGTAGAGTTCTGCCAGTCCTCGCCAGAGAAGATTTTCATCCCTGTTCTTTTTCGGGGAAGCAGGTTGTAGGTTCTTCTGGCGGGCCGGCTCTTTTTCTGGAACGCGACTCCTATTACGTGTGCTCCCGTAGGCGGACCCTGGATCTCCCCTCAGAACAGTCTGAAGCCGAATTTTTCCCCGGGCCTCCGCGGGTGATTTTTTTGGACCCTTTTCGCGCTTGATTTCCCCCTCAGAGCCTTGTTACTCGTTGAGGTCCTTTTTTCGACACCAGTCGCGCTCTTCCCCTTGTGCGCATGTTTCTTCTGAGGCGGCTCCCGTTTCTCCTCTACCCCGTTGCGGTCTTTTGAAAGCCCGCGCTAATTAATCCGCTCCGTAATAATGAGGTAATCGTTGCTCCGCAGCGTACAATAACCATCCGGTCCCCCAACTCGACTCATTCCGTACGTAGTTCTTTTTTAGACCCGCTTGAGGTCACACAAAGAGAATCGATCTAGCACCCCCGCCCTTCGTCCCGGGATCCGCTTCGAATCACACAAATTTTGTCGTGGTGTGGGGGTGTATGGCCATGATAGTCCCCGTGTAGATCTCCGTTGTTGTTGTTGAGCCCTGGAGAGAATATCAGTTAGCCCTCCAAAGTCGATTTCTGTTTTTTTTATATACGCACGATCAGGCTTGGTGCGGGAGTTTTCCGAGGAGCAGAAAGCTGGTTGACGCAATGGGCATGCGCCCCCCTGAATGAGTACGTGAACCTGCTGCGTTGCGGCAAGGGTCTTTTTGGTACGACTTAGCTCAACTTTTTTATATATGGAGCTGGCTGTAGCTCGGCTGTTCGTGGCAAAGGAACCCTCCGCTTCCTCCCTCTTTTTCGCCGCCTCCCTTAAGCTCCCTGTATGGCAGTCTTTCGCTGATACCCTTCTTTTCCAACCTCCCTCACCCGTCAACATAGCAGATCCCTCTCCCCTCCCGATCCTCTTGTCCACACCCCCAAATCGAAGGTCTCCCACCCGCAGGATCCGTGTCGATCTACAGCGCCGGGCATGGCCGCCTGTCCCTCTCCTCCCTTCCCTTCTCGACCGCTGACGCCTTACGCCGGCCAAGGAAAGGGTCCTCCCCGATACGGCCCTTTAATCTCTACCTTTTTTTTTTTTAAAAGCTCTCGGCTTCCTTGCGTGAGCTTTTTTTCCGACCTCGATGGTGTGTTTGAGCTTTCCCCCCGCTCGATCTTGATGATCGACATAATAAAGATAGATCCCTTTGAGACTACAATGGCTGGTGACCGCGTCTCCGCCCTATGGCACTTGCCAGATCGGAATATTTCTGAAGCGAAATCGAGTTTTTCCGTTTCCTGATGGCTCCGCGGCTGCTTCTCTCCCCCCTAAAATTTTCCTGGAATGCCAGCTGCGGGCACTATAAACCTCTCTTTTTCTCTTTCCTCGGATCTTCCCGTCGATTCTCGCCCAGGGGCGGCTCCTCGAGCGGTTCTATCCACTCTTTTTTAATTGGAGGAACCGGCTCTCTAGCTGCGGAAGCCTCGCTTTCTTTCGGCATGGATTTTTTTTCTGCGGCCATTTAATGCGCTTTTCTTTACCGCAAGAAAGTGCTAGTTCTTTTCACTTTTGCGGTCTGTGGCATCCCCCAATGTACAGCTAGGCAAGCTTCGCGAAAACCTTTCTCCCCCGGCTCCCGCTCCCTCCATAAACCTTTTTTTTGCTGTGTCCAATCCCTTCCGTCACGCCGGTGCGGGCTTTTGGTGCTTGCTTTTCTGGACAGCAAAGAAAGTCGGCAGTCTCTCCTGCTTTCTTTTCTCTTCCCCCACTTACTCGCAGTTTTTTTTCAGTGATTCTCCTCCCTACGAGATCGGGTCCGCTATATGTAGACTTCCCCCCCCTCTCCGCCGTTTCTTTTCTAATACCCCCTTGGGATCCGATTTTCACGTGAAATCTACGCCCTGTCCCCGTATCCGAGGGGGAACCTTACGCGAAAGTCTCTCCTGTTTCTCCGCATGGATATTCGTCTTCACCCTCTTATGTGTTTCTCGTAACCGTGGTATTCGGTTCCCTAGTAGGTTTTTTCAGATTGAAGCCTTCTCTTCCCCGCGCGTTCGGGTCCTGATTCGAAACGTCCTTTCGTTTAAAGTTTTCGCGTCAATAAAGCTTGATCGCGGGATGTTGCGAGATAGAGGCCAGGATGGATTTTGCGGCTTTTTCTTTTCCTTTTCCCGAGACTGTATCCTTCCCTGAAACCCGCTTGTTTCCATGCAATCCCACAGCATGGATAGATCTAGCTAGGATCCTGAGCCGATAGTTCCAGTTCGAAGCGCGTTGATGACATTTGAAGTCCCCTTCAACCAGGTGCCCCTTCTTCACGCCGCAGGAGGCCGACTTTTTCCCTCGTTCTCGCCGCTCCTCATGGCGGTATTCTCGGTTTTCCCCCTTCCGATCAAACTCGAATGCTGGTCGGTCCTCTGCATCTTGCTGCGTCCCTGCCAGTAAATCCTTGAAACCTTCTTTCCCTCCCCTCGGACTTCGCGATGCGATCTCCTTCCGGGAGACCCTTTACCTTACTGACCTTTGCGTCACCCTCTGGCTCCTTTGAGTAAGGAGGAATGGCAACTTTTTTTTTTTTTTTTTTTTTTTGTGATCCCCTTGCACAGCCCCACAGGAAATCTTTTCCCCCTCGCGGACCTCCTTTCCATTAAATGAACTCTTTGCGACGGGTTGCTGTTTAAGGTCACTTTCTCCGGTAAAGAGCCGCTCTGAGGCCATGTCCTCATGACCAATCCCTTTCGCTCTTCGGGCTTTTAAGTGTTTCCCCCGCTGAACTCCGACACTATATCTCCTGGATCTTTCTCGAGAGTAGTAGAGCCTTTTTTCTCCACCTGTTCCCGCCACCTTTCAATCTGCTGTTTCTCTTTTTTGCGTGATATGTCCCCCCTCTGTACCCCGACATCCGGTGCTCCGTTTGTCACGGCACAGACAGCGGTTCCTTTCCCCTTTCTCCACAGCCGATCGGATGTTTTCGGCTTTTCTGATTTCCGATTGTTCCCTGCTCTACTAAGTTCGGTGCAGGGAATTCGAACCACTCTTTTTAAAGATTACCTTTTCCTGTTTCTACCAGATTCCCCTTTTTCATCTTCCCCTTCAGAGACGGTTTACTTTCCCTCGCAAACCTACTCTTCGGAGCCGCGCCTGTCTTCCGCGAAGCACCACGCTGCGGGTTGCTTGTACATGGACCTTTCCTGCCGGACGGCGTGCCCTCGCGTGGTGCGATCCGGCTCAACAATTCCCTCGAAGTGGTTGTCTGCACTTGTTTAATACATGATAACGGCCTGGCACCTTTGCCGCTCTTTCCAGTTGCTGGGCCTTTCCGCCCCCTCTCCTCTGGCCGATCTCTTTGTTGAAGAGAGATCTTATTTTGCTCCCAGTACATTTTAATCCCCGTGGGGTCTAGTCCCTTCTTAATAAATTTCAGGTCTTGGGGGTTTTGTGACTTAGGTCATCTGTTATCCCGCCGTTTCAAGAGTACGGTTGTAAACCATTCCTTTCAGGTGAAAAACGTTCGTTTGTTTTCTTCGGATAGTGGTTGTGGGGAATTGCTATATTTCGTTGGGGGGCTAGCCTTTTTTGATTTGAAGTTTGTCTGCCAAGAATTTTAAGTTGTGTCTTTAATTTATACCTTACCCTTATTATTTTGGGGTTTGTCCAGTTTTTTTTCACTATTTGATTTTTTTTTTTTTTTTGTGGTCGATCTTTTGCGAATTTTGGTTATCATGTAGTAAAAATAATGTCCCCTCCCCCTCTGTATCGGCCCCTTCCTCCCGACAACGGCCTTTTGCATGCCTCTAAGCTTTCTTTTAACCACGTTGATCGCGATACTCATAGGTTTTTACGAAGGGGTGAGTTTCACTCCTTTTTGCTTGACTTTTTCCGCGAACCTCTCTACTGGACCCTCTAATTCTCAGGGTATTATATCCTCAGATTTTTCTGTTCTTTTTCCATGTTTCGAATCCCGCACCAACATTTTCCCCTTGCCCGATCAGGCGAACTCTCTTTCTTTCCCGCGACCGCGACTCTTTTCTCCCTCCTGGAAAGCCTTGTATATTTCCCAACGGAGACCAATGTTTCAAAGAGCCTATGCTCGTTCACGAGCCGGAAGACCGGCCATCCCGATTGCCTTTGCTTGCGCTTTATATTACGGGTCTTCCCCCCCAGATCAGCGTGCGATTCTCGTCCAATTTTTTTTTTCGACCGGAGAAACCCCTGTCCTGTTGCCCTTTTGGCGTTGTTTTAAGAAGCTTTTTGCGCCTCGATATTGGTGACTTTCTTTGTTTCTTCGGTTCCCCCCGGCGCATTTCGTTAGGCTGGCCTTTTCGTCCTCGAGGTTTATGGAATTCTTGTCATTCTGCATGTTTCCGACTTCTTCGTTGCCCTACTCCTTCTCTGAGCCCAGGGATGATACCCGAGGTTTTTTTTTCCCCCCTTATTCTTGAACCTTCCCTCTTTTTACAGCTCGCATTCCTCCTTTCAGGCTCTCTTTTTTTCCCCCTTTTCAATGAGTTAAGCCCTTCCGCACTGTCCCTCCTAAAGGCTTTTGATCGATATTGTTCCGTCCCGCGGAAATAGGCCGCAATTTTCTTTTTCTCTCTTTCCGTCCGAGCGCGCGGACTTCTCGGCCTTCTTTCTTGACCCTCCGTCTGGTGACTTGGGCCGTCCTTCTCCGGAGCTTGGCGTCCTTTTGGCAGATCTCGGCTAAGGAGAGTCATCAGCCAACTTTCCCTCCTTTTCCCATGTCTGTGGATCTTCTGTTGCTTGAACTCGGATGGCCTTTTGTCAGTCGGCGCTGCAGGAAAGCCCTCCAGCAGTAGCGCCGCAGCCCTTTTTTCCTATCTCAAAAGCGATATCCGACAACGGAGTTATTTCCCAATGGACGTCCGTTTCGAGATCCGCACTGCTTTTTTTTCAAACGAAGAGAGCGGGTCCTACCCTCGGGCCCTCGTACGAGGCCCGCGTCCCAAATTCCTTCTCATCGGTGAAGAAGTAATTTTGCTCAAATTTTTTCCACGGGTTCCCATTGTTCGGACGGCGGCGGTCTTCTCTCTCGCCCCCAGTTGGCAAAGTGAACCCTTTTTCTTCGACTGACAACGGCCCTTTTTTATCGTTTCCTTCTCTGCGGGTCGTTTTGCATACACTTGATAGAGTGGTGCCGCTTCTAAGCCGTCAGAGGACGATGTCGTTTTTTTGTCCAGGACGCATCCCCCCTCAGAAACTTCCTTTTTGCCCACAGTGATTATTTTCATCCTTGTGCGTGAGGAGCGGGCTCCTCCTCCATGATTGTCCGCCATGCTTCGACCATTTTTGCGATAAGGACCCCCCCCAAGTCCCGAGTCTTTTGCGGTAAAGCGAGCCCGGCATGTAATTGGCCCCTACTCCAGGTTTCTTATACCGGCTGTCCCGTAGTCTCTTTTGCCAGTTCCCCCTGCACGGTTTTTCCCCATTCTGTATAGCGCGAGGGGCCGTTCCTTCTTGAAAGAAGCCTTTTACCACCTTAGGCATCCGAGATGGTGGATTGAGGCGCTTGCTGTTCGATCGGAACCTGGTTGTATCGGCGGCGGCGTTTCCACCTCCCTTGCAAAGTTATTTTCTGCCTTCACTACGATGCGGCACCAATCCCTTCGAACGGGAGGAAAACTTTTCCCTGCTTCGTCATGGTCCTTTTTCTTCTGCGCCTTCTAGAGCTCGTTGTGCCGACTCGCACCCCACAAACTTCTTTTCCTTGAGGTCTTTCTCTTTTTTCATCACGCATCTCGCCCTCAAGCTTTTCATACAGGTAGTTCTTCCCTTTTAGCCGGTGTCGGCTGTGCCCTGGGCTTTAGAGTTAAACCTCTCCCTGGCTGATCGTCTGCACTTTTGCGGAGCCCGTTTTTTGCCGGGCGCCCCTCACATGGAGATGCATCGACCCTCCTCCGACTTTTTTTCTTGAGGGGTGATTTCTGATCTGCTCTTGAACCCTGGTTCCGCGGATCGAGGATTCGCCTCTGATCGTCGTGGTATGGCGGAGGGTCCAGTTCAGCGCGGCATTCTTCGAAGGCAACAGTGTTCTTTCCTTCAGGGAGGGGATTCTTTTTTCCCTCCTCCTTGCTCTTGTTTCCCTTGGCCCCTCACCCTACGTTCTGTTGCTCCCATTACGACTCATGTCGTAAATCGTTTTACCATCCAAGACAGAACTTTTTTCCCTCCGCGGCAGGTATCGTACGTTTTTCTTTCTTCTTTCCCAAGGCCCCTTTTTCAACCTCTTCGCGCTCGATCCCCCCTGCACAAGCCTGCGAGTGCTCCGGACTTATAGCACACACCATATCCTAGCTTGTAGTGGTCATGATCTCCTTCTTCTTTCCCTCCAGCTTCTTTCCTCTCCTCCGTGTTGTTCTTGATTTTTTAGACGGTCCTGTGTGAATCAGGGACCAGCATGTCCCCCATGAGCTCTATTACTCTTGTTTCTATTACCTCCTTCTTTCTGGTCACCGAGGTTGATTGACGAGGCTTTGACGAATTGGGCCAATGCGCACGAACTGAAACGACGTACTTTTTCCCTATTGCGTCACTTTCTTTCTTTTCTAGCTTTCTCCCCCGATTAAAGCGATTAAGGTTTTGCGGATTAATTTTCGCGGTCTTTTGGCCCCCTCCGAGCGATCGCGCTTAAAGGAAAGACATTCGCGCACATTGCAGTTGCTCCTTTTCCATGAGTTCGCTCCAAGTAGTAAGCGCCACCCCCGATCGATGAGCCTCTCGACGGTCCAAACCCCCACAAAAAGATTCCGTGCAGATTTTCTCGAGACCCAGTTTCTGGTGCTGGTCGTATATACAGGTGAAGAAGGCTGGCCTCATACTGGTCTTCCGAAGATCCCTCGCCTGTCTTTTACTTTCCGACTCAGCCTTGAGCATTTGCTTGCCCAGGGCCTTCCTTTCAAAACCGGCTCCACGTTTCCCTTTGATGAAAGTTTTTTTCGTGAGCGTTCCTCAAGTCCCCTCACTTCTCAACTCGGTGGTGGCGTTGGCAAGATCGATTCTTCTAGAAGGACCTCAATAAAGCGCTTCCGATGATGATCTTGGGACAGTTCTTTTCCGCCCGGGCGATCTTTGGGGCCTTCTTCTTCTCTTCCTGCAGAGACCTTTCCCTGTCCCTTTTCGGGTCCTTTTTTCGCCGCCGCCCTCTACACCCCCTCCTCAGAAAGGGCATGCCATCTTATATCCACACATCCTCTTTTTTTTTGCGCCTTGATTCAGGTTTCGCTTCTGATTAACGGCTGCGGCCTAGAGAGTACTTCCCGATGGGGATATAACCTTTTCTTTCTGCCTCTTCTTCGCTGCTTGCGCTCACACTTTTCGCCTGGAAGTTTTTGTCCAGGAAATGCGGATTGGTCCACCGCAAGCCAGCAGTTTCATAGTGTCTGTTCAATCATTCATCCGCAATTTACTAAGTTTTTCATTCACCTTTCAGAATTGTGGAGCTTCCCGGCGAAAGATCCCTCCTTTCTTGAGGTCTTGCATCCTTCCCAGACGGTTTGTGGTTAGGATGGTTTCCAGACTAGGACACGGTGCGCTACGGCTTGGTCAGCTTTTCCTCGACTTTTTTTGAGAGCTTTTTTTTTAGGACGCGGGCCCCCCAGATCGACTTTTCCCCCCCTGCGATTCCGCTTTTTCATGATACCCCGGCGAGGAGTACTGGTGCATCGAGACGCCGCCTCCTTTTCCAAGTGGAGGGGGGAAACCGTGTACTTTCCCCCCTTTTCCACGCCGACCCTTTGGGTGCTTCCGTCGTGCGGCCCTGTCGGAAAAATTTCCCTTTCGGTTTTTGCTTCACCGCGTTTTTTTGTTCTCTCGAACGGCTTCCTTCAGGGGATCGCGAGAGCCGGCGTTTCTTTCTCTGTTGCAGGGCGATAGGCCGGATGACCTTTTTTGTTCTTGCTTTGGCGTAGTGCGCGCCGCTTCACCGTGAATTTTGCGGCAGACACGCAGATTCCAGCATTTAAGCGTCGTTCCCTGTCTGTTGGGGTTTCCTCGATCGTGCCATCGCCCATGAGCTTTTTTCTCTATCAAAGTTCTTTATGTTTCCTGGGGTTTTCCCTTAGGCCGCGATTGCTGTTTCTCTCTCTTCGCCGAATACCAATGGCGGCCGCTGTTTTGTTTTTTTTTTATCGATCAAATTTTCGAATGCATGGTTCCGGGCATTTCGGCCCGATGTGCGGTCTCTTGGTACATCCCTAACCTTCCCTTCATTACTCGATGCTGTCACCTCATTATTTTTTTCGTTGAAGTGGAGGCCTCGGGCTAATACAGGCAGCGTCTGTGAAAAACTACGCCCGTTTTACGCAAGGGGGGGGGGGTTTTTTTTTTTTTGGGGGGGGGTTTCCTCCGCATTTCAGAAGGTGTCACCATGACGCCCCGAAGGATTCTTTTTTTTCCTGCGCCGGGTGCTGTGTGTCCTCCCGAGACGGACAGAGGCCGACATCAAGATCGAGGCGGCCAGTGATCATTTTTCTCCTCCTTGGGCGATATTCGGGTCGTGTCGCCCTTTTCTAACCGAAGTTGCTTATTTCTCGCACGCTGATACTTTGTACTTTTACCCCGTTGGAATATAACTCCCGAGTCAAGCGGGATGGACCTTCTTGACGTGCTGGGGCTTCATTTCCTTCTCCCTCACCCCCGACCCTTTGTACGCGTTGGTTCGCCCCGCCTGGGTTCTTCCCCACAGACGTTTCGGTACGTGCCTGATCGGTTGTTTCCTGCTCGGGCAATAAATTTTGCTTGAATTCGCCTTCTCAGAAACTCTGCTGATCTTTCAACTTCTCCAATAGGGATAGGCTTCAATGGCCCCTCCGCACCTTCAAGATTAGACTTCACCCTTCAGCAGCGTATGCGTACTCCCCTCTTTTTGGGATGTTTTTTCGACCTGCCCGCGGCGCTGCCGTGGCGGGTCGATCCGGATCATGGCGATAAGAAGTGGCTGTATCCTCCTTTTAATAAATGATAACGGATGCCTTTTCCCTCCCCTCCTTGGAATGGCTGGGTCGATCTTCTTTTCTCCTTTGTTGTGATTTTTTCCGGCCCCTCGGCGATGTCTTTTTGGGCGGAGAGATTTCCTTTCCCCACATCATTTATATGTTACATTTTATCGGCAACAAGCGAGAAGGACCTTTTCCTCCTCTTCAGGGTTTATCCGGAGTACGTTCTGACCATCCCCCCCTTGGCCTCGCGATCCGCATCTTTTTTTTTTTTTTGAAGTATATCGTAAATCAGGTGGTGGTTTGCCAGTCTGAGCGAACCTTGGAGATCCCTACTTATCGGCCCCTTCTTCCCTCCCTATATCACTCTATATAGGGTCGTCTTCCTTCACGAATCTTTTATTGTTTCTTCCCTGTTTCCCCCTTCGATCAGGGCAGCTCCTCACGCCAGGCGAAGCGGCTGTTCTTCCCGCGCGGCGTTGGGCCCCCGTCCACCCTTCCTGAGGTTTTGGTAAAGTCCCTCCTTCTGTGAGCCGAAGAGCACGTGACCGGCGACATCCCCCTCTTTCGGGTCTGGCCCTTGGTATCCCTTCTCTTTTTCTCCTGCTCTCCGCACGACGTGCTCCGGCTTTAGAGCGTGGGCGACCACGTTTGTTGCCTGAAACGCCCGTACCCCGCGCGGTTTCCGCATCGATTTTCTTCTCTGTCTTTTTTTTCCGCTTAGGTTTTTTGCACCGGCGCTCTTCAGGTAAATTTTTCCTCCCCCTTTCTTGGACGCGCTCTTTCCCCCCCTTGATTGCCCCTTTTTTCATCGGCGGCTTTTCCCCGTATCGAGTTTGACATTCTCGAAACAACCCCCTCATTAGTAGGCAGCATTCATTTTTTTCTCTTTAATCGTTGACAGATACGACCATGCGAATTCCTCTCCTTTTTTTTCCCCATGTTCAAGGGATCTTCGCGCATCGGCAGCCCTTGACCCCGTCCAGGCATCGCCGGATCCTTTGATCGATCATGGTTCCTTCCTGAAAGAGGACGCAATGAGCTTATAATCGGCGAGCTTCCTTCTCAGCGGCGGCGGGCCAACCGTGGCTCCTTTTGTAGAAGATTTTGCCGGGTCTTCGTTCGCTTGCGGACTGGCACCGATCCTCTCCGGCGAGGTCTCCTCCCCCCCCGCTCCTTGCTTTTTATCGCTTTCATGTGACTTGATGCGCTAGGCGGTGCAGGTTGCGCACGGCCTTTTTTTCCTTTTTTCCTCCAAAGATCCGGGCCTCCTCTCTTCTTTACCACAGCCCCAAAAGAACCCGCAACTTCTTGATCTCTTATATCCGCGTCTGATAGAGCCTGATCCCAAAAGAAGGTCAGGCCCCCCCCAGCAAGACCGTTCGTTCAAGCGTGTCCCCTTTTCCGAAACCTCATTCAACCTTCCATGAGTTCTCAGTTGAGGTAGTTTTTTTTTCCCTAAACTGGGTATCTTTTTGGTATAGTCTGAGCCCTCAGTGGTAACGTGAAAGGTTTCCCCTTTATGCGTCCTGCCAAATTCTTTTACATAGAGCGGGTCTATCGGCCGCGGCTACTGCCACGCAGAGATTGTAGAGGGGGTGGACGAATTCAACTCCGACGTCGAGGACTATGTCGCCCAGGGCTTTTTTTTGGCATCAGCCCCCCCCCTTGCTTACTTTCGTTGCAGGCCCCCCAGGTTTTCCCCCTCCTGGGGCGTTTTTTCTTCCTTCCTCCGCCGAGGTCTAAATCCAACAGATGTCCCTAGTTCGCGCCCCTTTCTCTATTCATTGTTGAGATTCACGAAAACTCTGATTCGTGCGTATACGATCCTTGTCCAGAAGCACCTTTCTTCCATCGGAATAGAATTTCTTTCCTGCGTCCATCCTCACTCCCTCAGTAGTTTTATCCAATTCGCTCTCTTTTCCCAGAAGCTTGCTGGAATCGCTGTGAAAGAAGCTTTTCCCCCCCTTTCTCGCCTCACCCCTACATCTTTATAGGGACGTCCCATGCACATTCGATCTTCATCCTGTGGATCGTCCCCGACCTGAGTTTCCCCTCAGGACTTCTCGATTACGCAATATTCTACGCTTGCCTCTTGGGATCTCGGCCGCTTGGAACTCTGACGGTTTTTTCCCTAGGGTAAGATTGAGATTCTCCTTCGATCACAGATCGATCTTCTCTCCCCCCCAACACCTGAGGTCGAGTTGCCCTCTAAGTCTCTCTTTTTAAGAATATTGTTTCTAGCGAAGGCAATGGTTGGCCGGCGTCACCTCTGTCTGATCGTCGTCCTTTCTCGGCCCGTAGCGGCCCTCCCTGCGAGCTTTAGACCCCTAACCTTTGGAAGCGACTTTCTCGATATGTGTTTCTTTTTCCTGATCTGCTTTTTTTTTTTTTTTGCGGATTGCTGCAAATCTCTTGCGCATTCCGTTCTTTCTGGTGCAAGCGGTCGCGTCGAAGCCCTTTCTGCACAGTTTTTTGGGATGAGGGTCCCTCTGACCTCCTTTTGCGGCCAGACTCCCCCCTCTTAATCCGCGTCACCATGCGTTACTCTTTTCTTCGTTTTCTTGAGCCAACCTTTGTTACTTCCTTCCTCGGACTTTTCTGCCCCCGCAGGTCAACACTGCTTTCGCCTCGATCTCCGCACCCCCCTTGCGTGCTCCGTATTGCTCTGTCCTTCACCACTCCCTTTGTCCTTTGTCATGAAATGATATTTCTCGTGATCTCTCTCTTCCCCTCCTCCCCTGCCGGTTCTCGAGGATCCCTTTTTTGTTTCTGAATCTCTCGGCCTCTCCGAACAAGCTTCTCTATGGTTTTCTTGGCACAGCAATCTTTTGATTCTCTCTGAGAGACCCTCTTGTTCCTCCCTTTTTCTCAAGAAATCATGAAACGACTAGACCGGCCGCGAGGGCCTTCCTTGATTGGTCCGTCTCCGATGTTTGGAGCGGATCCCCGTCTGGGATGTAGAAAGTTGCTCCCGTGGCAAAAGATCGTTCCTCTTCGCCTCATACCCTCTCATGGCCGCAGGATTCCCCCCACCATTTTAGTCCCCTCCCCGATGATCTTCCCCTTTCCGCCGCAACCAAAAGCATAGATCTTAAGTCCCCCTCCCCCTTCTCGAGACTTTCCCACGGGCTGGTAGTCTCTATCTCCAGGATGATCGCGGGAATTTTTTTTCCTTTCCTATTCCGCAGTCTCCTGTAGGACCCTTTTTGGTCTCTTTCTCCTCCTCAGGGAGCTTTCGATCGCCGCGACAAACACGGCCCTCACACTCTACTGGGATTCCTTTTCCCAGTTGCGTGATTCTCCGCCTCCCTTCGACCTCATTTCTCTCTGCACCGCTCGATTCTGTTCGTCGCGACCTTTTGCTACAGATGTTTCGGTACCCAGTCCTTGGGACCAGAGGTTATCCACGCCTTTTCAATCGCTCTATGCGTAACTTCCTCGAGGAGTGGTCCTGTGTCTTTAGAGGACTTCCTTTCCTATTTTCCCGATGAATTCCAGCGGTCGGAACTATCCCCGCGAGGTTTGCCCTTTTCTTGCGAGATGTCCCCTTTCGCTATTTAGCGACTTCCTATTTTTTGGCTCTACGACAGATGTGGGTCTATCCAATCATGGATTGGTCCCTGGCCTGTTTTTTTCGAAGACCTTTTTCCTAACTTTTCGTCTTTCTCAGGACAATGCCGGCATGGCTGCGTTACAGAAGCCCCGCCTCTCAGTTCCGTGGTCTTGTAATCCTTTTTCCTCCCGAACTCCTTTCCCGAAGCCAAAATGCTGTAGCTGATACCTTCCTACCTCCCAGCTTTATGCTTGGACCTTTCCCTTTCAATACGCCTCCTTTTCTGGTGGATTTTTTTTTTCCTCTCTAGCACCGAAAGTTTCCTACATCGTAATAGACGGTCTTTTTTTCCCCCTGCTTTCTGTCGCTTTCTGGCTTTATCCGCGGGCTCTCTCTCCCCCCCGCTCTATGTAGTCTTTGCTTGTTTGGAAGGAGCATACTTCCTTTTCTGCAAGTTTACACGTTGACCCTTTCCAGCTTCGACGAGAACTTGCCCTCTGACAATCCTCACAGCACCGACAGTTGCTTCCTCCTTTCTCTTGAGTTGCCCTCATGAGGGACTGTAGTACAATTTTCGAGTGTTAAATAGTAGGGTGGGAACTTTGCCCGATTTTAACTCTTTCGTCAAAGGCGTCCCAAGGGGAGAGATTCCCCTCCTTTTTTCGGTGATTTTTTTGCTGTTCCTTCCCCTAGTTTTTCCTCTTTTCGTTTCCCCTTCCCTTTTTTTTTGGAGAGGGTTTCTGCCGAAATTTTTTTGCCGGGCGGTTCCCGCCGGCTCCCTGGTTACGTGTTCTTCGATGTTGGGATGCTGCCTCCTAAGACGAGATCGTGCCAGGCCGCCCCGGGATGCGGGGCTTTCCTTTTTTCTGAAGATTCTGTCCCGGATCGTCCCGCATTTTTCTGTATGATGGTTCTCACGAATACTTATCAATGGAGGACGATTCTCTTTGTGGGGCCCATGATCTCTCTTCCCTTTCTGTCCTTTCTGCGCTTTCCGTCCTCTCGGGAGTCCTCCTCCTGTTTAGACAGAGCCTCTCGAAGGTTCCTCCGATGCGGAGATGTCAGATACAGGCCCCGGGAGAACAGTTACTGCGTCCACCCTCGTTTTTTCTTATGCTATGTACATCCCTACCCTCCCTCTTCTCCTTTCCGGCCGCGATGGCAAATCCTTTTCGCATGGCAAATCGGGGAACCCTCCTAATGATCGGTCTGATGTTTCCTTCCTTTGTCTTTTTATTTTTTTCGGTCAACACTTCTCCGAAGATCACCATTTGGCGGCAATTGATCCCTGCCCCTTCAGGGGCGATCTTTCCTTCAACGCGAAACTCATTCATTTATGGATGATCGCCCTTTTTCCCTTTTTTATTCTCGACAAGAGTAGATCCTCTCTCCTTCCTATAAAGGCGCCACTCCGGGAGATGGCGTCCTTTTGTGCTCGTTTCGTGGCTCAGTGTTTTGTTAGTCTTCCCTTAATTCCCCCTTGCGCCTTTTTTTCTCAGAGGTCTCGCACATCCCCTCTCGCTGTCGGGAGTGCCCTGACTCGGGCCGTCTTTGAATAAACTTTTCGGTTCCTTCGAACCTCTTATCTTCCTCAAATATGTTTTTTTTTTTTAATAACTTCTACTTTCTTCCGCCCATGCAGGAGACGGGTTCTCTTCCTTCCCTTCCCCCCCTATTTAAAGATAGCGTTCAGCAGCGTCCTTTCGTTTTTTATGACCGGCCTTCTTAGACTTTTTGTGCCGTGAGTTTCCCCCGATCACAGTTAATTACTCGATGGTGGCCCCTCTTTCCCCTGTATGAACATTGACACGGATGAAACTTTCTTTGCCTGTTGATTCCTCGCAGGCGCCCCTCTTCCCCCTCCTTGTTGTTGGTGTTCTTTTTTTTTTTATACCCCCCCCTCACTTGCAGCGAAGCTGTGCAGGCCTTCTTACCATCATTTCCTGTTCTACAGCCCACTTCTTTTTTCTGCATGGTTGAGACTTCCTCCTCCACGTCTCCTTTGAATCTGTTCCATCCCAACCGACTTTTCTTTCCTGCGGCTCCCCTCAGGGTTTTCTATGTTAAATCCTGTTTTCTGCGTGGGTCCGTTGAAATGGGACCCTTCTTATTCTTATTTTCTCAATACTTCTCATTCTCTTACCTCTTCTATTTTTTCTTCCTTCCCCGAACAGGGAAATTTCTCCTGCCAACACATCGCCTCCTAGATTTGAAGCCTTTTCCTTCGCAGGCGGTTTTCCGCCCTTCTAGTGGGGGACTCTGGGTAAAGAGACTATGCTTACTTTACGCGCACTGCAGACGGCGCCCTTTTATGGAGCCCCGGCTTCCCTCTCTCTGAAAAATAGCTTTCTTCCGGATGATTTCTCTTTTTTTCGACGTTGAATGAAAGAACGAATATTTTTGGGAGTTGTTAAGAAGATGGCTCATTTTCTCTTCTTGGTTATTGTCAGGCTCTTGCTTCTTTCTGACCCCCCTCTCTGTCCTTTCTTGTCACCATTTACCTTGTTTCCCGAACTTATTTCCGGCTGTGAATCTTTCGACCTTCCTTTTTTCCTTCCCGCCTGATCATTTTCTCCCCCTTCTTCGAATAATCCTTTCCCTCCTTTGACAGCCAGAAACTCGATCCTTTCTCTTCTTAGAGCAAGGGTCAAGGTATTTCCTCTCTCCTCATCATAGAAGAACGGCTCTTCTCTGGATTGATAGATAACTTTTTTTCCGCCCTCGAAATTCGTCGAAATTGAGGAGGTGTAAATGCGATCTGAGAGACACCCTCTGCCTAATTTTTTTCGCATTTTTTTTCGCTTGAATTTTTTTGGCCGTGATTTTCTCCTTGATTTCTGATTGTTCCCTATAGGATAAGGGCTTCTCCCAACATCTACTTATCCTTTGGATCCACTTGATGCCCTTTTTTCAGGCCTTTCTGGAACTGCTTTTAAAGATTCTCATCTCCTTCTCCGGGACGCATCTCTATCTTCCCTCTAAATCCCCGCAACGGTCCCTCATCTCCCATGTCTTTCTTTTCTCTACGCCTTTTGAACACGAAGCTCTCTTGGGGAAAATAGGGCCTCCGACGTTTTCCTCTTTCCCCCCCTTAGTCCCTTTTCCCCCCTTTTTCGAAGTCAATTCCCCTCTAAAACGTTAGCGTTGTCTTTCCTCCAGGTTCCCAATCCAATGGGTTTTCTTCTTCCTTCCTTTCTAGGCGAATTCTTTGAACGGTCCCTCTTCACGGAATTTCAATAGTCTTGTTCTCTAGAGGCCTTCCTCTAGCAAGATTCGGAGGTTTTATCTCTCCCCCCACCCGTCATTCTTGATGTCACGCACTTTCTTGATGTACAGGAGAGCATCAACCCCAGCCCTCCCCCTTTCCCGTCTTTGCCGAGGTTGCCTGGTTTGCGGGAGTCTTTTCGCTTTTCAGATCAAAGATTGCTTTCCTTCCCATGCTTGCCGAGATGTAAATTCCTCTTCCCTAAGAGTCGAGGTTTTTCTTTACCTGAGCAATTCCGGATTTTTTGGCACAGTGTTCTATAGACCGGATGCTCTAGAAGATAGCGCATTTCTCCCCCCCAATGCATCTTTTTCCCATAGCCTTCTTTCGATTGCCCCTCTCCTTGATATCGGTGAACTCCTCGCATGAGGAAATCGACCACCGACGATGGTGGATAGTGCCTTCCCTTTGCATTGACCCCTTGTTTTTTCACTTTCCGCGGCCCCTTTTCCCTCAGGCCCTTCCCCTTTATTGCGCTGACCGCAATACCTAAGATGAGGAACCCTTTCCATAGGTAGCCCTCCGCTTTTCGTCCTGTCCCATTGGATCAGCTTGATTCTCAATGTACTCCCTCCCCAGATATTGCAGATATCGAAACCCCTTCTGTCGAATTCCCGCTAAATCCCCTTCTCTCGAAGATTTTAGCCGGTAGCGATTCCTTTCTTTAGGGGATCCTTTACAGGGCCTTCTTCCTTCCCCAAATGATCCCTCACTGTCTGACCTGCCCCGGAACCTTCTGTTCTGCCCGGCGATCACCTGTCTGATAGGAAGCGACCAGCCCCCTTTTCCTTTGCAGAAATCCCTTCGGGGTCCTTCCTTGCCTTTTTTTAATTGTGTTGTTTTTGATTTAGCCTTCGGGCGATTCTACGTGGAGGTTTTTTGGTCTCGCTCTCCATCTTAACTACAGCAGGAGTTCCTTCCGCTCGATAGGTGAAGGGTGCCACGGGCGACAGGCCCGCGCTTTTCCCCTCCTCCCCCTTACTCTAATACTTTTTGTACAAGTAAAATTTTCTTGCCGTCCCTTCTTCCGTTTCCTTGAGTTAGTTCTCGGGAAAAATTGCGGTCAACCTTCTCCGCCTAGTTCCGAACTCCTCCTTTTCGGTGCGATACCTCGATCTCTTTTCATGCGGGAAAGTTATTCGCGCCAGATGATATCTTCCTCCTAAGTTGTTTTTTTTTCAGATTTCCCTTTTTTGCCCAGAGATCTCTATTTTTCCGCCGAAATATCATGCAAGCTAATTTCCCTCTTCGTGGGGACTCGATTTCCATTTTGTGACAAATCCCCAACTAAGACCACCCCGCGCTTTGAAAGGCCGTTTTCCCGTTATTTGGAGTCCGTAGCAACGCTAGTAAGGTTGGCTCGTTCTTATTTTTTCTTTGCGGGCCAGCGCTCTTTCCACCTCCTCCCCTCTTTTCCCAAAGACACGGGCATTTTTTCGCTGGTTTTTCTCCCCCCCCCCGCCCCCCCCCTTCCCTCTCTCTTTTCCCCAGACCAACCCCAGGGTCCCACCCCAAAAAAAAGCAGCCTCGACACCCTTCCCCTTCGGCCCCTTTTTTGTGCTTCTTGCGATTCATTGGCATGGTTCCCTCCTCGCGCAGCAGGCCTGTCGGAAACTTTTCCGACGATTCCTTTGACGCCGGCCCCCCTTTTTTCAAACCCCTTGTCTCCCCCCCCATGGGCTGTGACCCGAAAAGCTGGCGAGCAGTGGCTGTTCCCCCCTCCTACCTAAATTTTTTCTCCCCTCTCGGTGGGTCATCGGATCCGACTCTCAAGCGATCTCCCTCCCCGATGATGAGGTACCCCTTACCTTGGAGCTTTTTATGACGACCTTTTTCTTTTGCTTTCTATTGGGAATTCTTCTTGACGCGTTTCCCTTTTCTTATGGAGAGGACCTTCCTTTCCGCCCGCTCCACCATACTTTTTCGGGCATGCCAGCGGCTTAATCGAGGATCTTTTTCCATTTCTTGACTTCACCGCTTTACCTAGAGAACACCCCCCCCACCTTGTCATTTTTTTACGCGATTTTTCTTTCTTTATTATCTTGAGCGAGCTTTGTCCTCTTAGCGAGTATAGTCGAATTTTGAAGAAATGTTCCCCGTTACCCCCTCTGGGACTCCGCCTCGAGCTTCCAAGTTATCTTCAAACATCTCCCCCTGGTAAAGATCACTTCTTTTTGAACAGCATATCACGGCGCACTTCCCTTATTGCCCCCTCCTGGACCCTTCTCTCCACGTCAGACGGTCGGCTGCTCTCCTGCCCCCCGCCCGTTTTTTTCGGCTACCTCCTGAAGGCCGGACGTCGGTCTGCCGAGCCTTTAGTAGCTTCCCCTCCTTTCGCTCTCCTTTTCGCCACGGCCTTTTTTTTCCTTATACCGGCGTATTCGCCCCGTCCCTTTCCCGACCTCGACCTGCCGCCCGAGACGTTTCCCACGCGAAAGCAAATTTCCTTTCCTTCTCTTTCTGACTTTCCTTCCCAGATGAGTTGCCTGTCGTAAAAATTTGGACACGTTTTTGTCGTATTTTCGAAGCCCGACCTGATTATTCCTCCTACTTGGGGTTCGTATCTCCTGGTACCGTCAGGATATGTAAGTCATGGAGCTATAGTATGATCAATCTCCCCCCCCCTTTGGTGATTTATCGATGTGCTTATGAATTCTGGCTGCTACGTTTTGGAGATTTATGCATTGACTTTCCCTTATTTTCCTGGAGGCTCTTTTTTTTAAATCCAGACCCTCCTTGTCCGCGAAGGAGGAGTGCTTCATGTCTTTCTCCTTATGACGCTTCCTGCCCTTCATTATGAACGGCGTCCTTCATTCTTATTCTGCACGCTTTTGTTGAAAGCCGCCGGTCCGGACGTCTCTTCTTTTTCCCGCGAGCCTTCTTATCTCACAGTCCCTTAGGACGGATTTACGAGGTTTTTCTAACAAGTCTTTTTTCTTTGGGCGGGCAGTGTTTTGATGCGTGCGACGCGTTCCCCACCTTG
>Ga0179593_1572037_pt1 | contig 23782 bp, 26 predicted proteins | sample CZODoug2_1_08_16_FD_185931 | JGI IMG/M metagenome (GOLD analysis project Ga0179593, IMG submission 185931) | Vadose zone soil fungal communities from Angelo Coast Range Reserve, California, USA - CZODoug2_1_08_16fungal (PacBio error correction) | ecosystem: Environmental > Terrestrial > Soil >... | reverse complement strand
GGTTTACTTACCCCCCCCCCCTCATTTCCTTCTTCACTCTTTTTTTACATCCGTTCGTAATGAAAAAACACCTAACCTTGATCGAGGAGGACTTCTTCCCTTTTCGGGAAGAATCTAACCCCTTTTTCTCGAGTTTTCTGCCCGACCGCAGTCTGGCATTGGTTTGGATCTTTCCGTGTCCGGCCGCTCGACTTCCTCTCGGAGAAGCACGCCTTTCCTCTGCGTCAGTCGCCTGCCCCCTTTCCTACCTCCGATGCGGAGCCATAGCGAAATTTCCCCTCCCCCCTCCAGGCGGTTCACCGATCTTCGAAGAACCTTCTCGAGCTCTCAAATTGAGGTTAGAAGGGCTTCTATTAAATGTGCACTTCTGGCTTTTTAAGCTTTTCCCTGGGACTCCCTTTTATCGTACAATTAGTATGTTTTCTGCGTTGGCGTTCGTTTTTTTCCTTTCTCTTAGGTAATGGTGAGAGAGACCTTCTTCACATTTCCCCGTTCATGTAGAGGTTGACGCCTTGTCATTCCTCAGGCAGAGACAGTCCCTTTCCTAGAGAGAGAGGGTACTTCCCTAGCGCGTGAGAATATTCATCGCGCATCAGGCATCTTCCCTTTTCTTTTTTTCAAGACCCCTCCCCCTCCCCCTGGCTCCACAGCACGTAAAAGCTCTGGGATCGCATCGCCTTTGGCAGTCTTCCGGGCAGGTCCTTCTTTCCTTTGACGACCGGGAGAGTATCTCCCTCTCCCCCGCCCTTCCCCTCTCCCCACGTCGGCGTTTTTTTCCACGTCCCGCCAAAGATGCCCGGCTTCCCAATGAGTTCTCCTTCTTCGCGACCCCTAGGATTTGCAGACACGCACGACCCCACTGCGACTTTTGAAGCTCCCATTCTCTTTGTTGGGGAAGTCACCCTTCCCCCATCCCTGACAATCTCTCTTTTTCCTCGGCATTTCGCCTTCACGAAATGTCTTTTCTCTTCCCCTTCTGGTAGGACGTGCCGTAAACGCTCCTTTTCCTAAACCCTTCCCTTCCGCGCCGCGTTTCCCTCACGAACGAATTTCTCCTGCAATCTTCCTTCTCTCGCGAAGCCCCTATTTTCCTGGAGCCGCCTCCCTGGCTGTCCCCCCCCCCCAGAGCTCGATAAGGCCATGCGGTGAGCCCCGTCGTTCGATAGTTGCCGATTGACTCTCCCTTTCGCCGCTTTCGAAGGTAGACACTCTTCTGGAAAAAAGCCCCCTCCTTCTCTCCTTTTCCAAGGTCCAAGCAATTTCCTCCTTAGCCGGTGGTGCTGGCCTTTTACTTCAGGAAACAGAGAGCTTTTGTTTCTCTAGCAGCGCACTTTTTTTCCTCCCACAGTTACCGTAAGTCCCCCGCGCCCCCCCAACCGAACTCTTCGTCCCTCGCCGGTAGGAACCCTTTTCCCCTTGGCAAAGGGGGAAAATCGTCACCTCATCCGCCCCTTCCCCGGTCGAGGGAGAACAGGGCCCTTTACCGCCCCAGGTCAGGCCCTCCGGGACGGACCTCTTTCCCCCCGGCATTCCTTCCCCTCTCTGCGAGCGCTTTAAGATCTATTCTCGGGGGCTGGAGATGTTCCGACGAAGAGTTCTTTCGGAGAGAGCGTTTTTTTCTTCTTTTTCCCAGGTTTTCCTTCTTTATTTCATGGGTAAATAAGATAAGGTTATCTTGGCCATGTCCCCTCTCTCGCCCCTTAATTTGATGGGTGTGTCCCCCCTTTCTTTTCGGGGAAATTAGGAGAGATCCTCCTTCTTCTTCAGAGCATTTTTTTCTACAAGGTTTCAAAATTCCCCCATTTTCTGCCTCTCCTGCTCGCGTTCTTTTTATAGAGTAGGACCCTTTTCGGAGGACTTTCCCCTCTCTTCTTTTTTTCCCTTCCATGGATTGGAGGAATTAAACGGACTACTTCTTGAGTTTGTGTTTCCCTACATCGCCATTAACGTTTTCTTTTCTCCATATGGTAATGAATTTTTTCCCTCTTTCCCGTTGATTTGATTCAGGTCCGTACCCCTTACTCCAGAGCGGGCGCCTACAAAGGAAGTTCTCCACTAGATTCCCCTTCCTCGCTCAATTGGTACGAGTTTTTTCTCGGAAAGAGAGCTGCGCGCCTTTTGAGCTCAACTCTCCTCTCTCTCCTTTACAACCGCAACAAGACTTACTTCATCCTTTTTCGCCCCCACGATTCGCGTTCTAATGCCATGCCCCCCCTTTTCTAGCCTGATTTTTTCCCCTGCAAAATGGCGCAACTCCTTCTTTTTTCCTGCCGCCGCCGGACCCCCCTTTCCCCCTTTGCCCCTTTTTCCATTCTCTTGAAAAAATTTTTGCCTTTGCCCGATGTTCTTGACCGTAGAGGCCCCTCATACTACGTTGTGTTTGTTTTTTTTTTCTCTCCCCTGCGATTTACGTCGACTTCCCTTCTTGCCTCCATCTGAAGAAACTCTCTTGGTCCTCCCTTTATTGAGTTCGTCTTCTTGCAGGTCGATCCTGTATTTCCTGCAGATGGAGTTGATCAGCTACCTTTCCTATGAGAAGGACTCCCCCTCCCTCTTTTCGGGATGACGACGGAGCAGATGAAGTCCTCAGATTTCCCCCCTCTTTCGAGTTGAGATCAGAACCTTGCTTTCCGCGAGAGTTCCTTTCGCCTTTCCCCACTCGTACCATGATCGAGGGGACGTTAATTAGCCCCCCCACTCTTGTTTTAACCCTTTTTCTGAAAATGTCTTTTTCTCTTAGTAGGAAGGAATTAGATGTTGACCCTCCTCGCTGCAGATGTCCAGTTTTTCCCCTTTTTTGGGTCCTGGAGAGGTATTTCTTTGCCGACCCTCTCTTTCCTAACAATCCATGTTCCCCTTAGCGCCCAGATCTTGCCCCTTCCTCCTTCCCTATTGAGGCAGGAAGCGATTTCTTCTCCCTTTTTTCACGCAGCTTCTTCTTTTCCCCTCCCTGTGGGCATTTGGCTGGATGATCCTCTGCTTGATGAAACCACTTGAACCCAAACACGGACGGCGGATTTCCCTCCTCCCCTCTTTATTGCCCCGGTAATCTTGCCAAACCCATCCTCTTTCTTATGGATTTCTAGGTCTGTCCCCTATCTAAATGGACTTCCCCCCTATAAAGAGGAAAAATTTGTTCAACCCCTTCCCTCCCCTTCCGCCGCTCTCTCTTCCTTTCCCTCCCCAGTAGACTCGAATGGACGCATATAACTGTTTTCGGTTTGGTTCCTTCCCCCCTCTGGAGAATCCCTTCCCTCCGAAAGGACTCTTTCTTTAGTCCTTTTCTTTTTGACCGGCAGAGAAACCCTTTTCTTTTGATTTGGCTCCTACCAATCTCCAGATGATTATGGGTTCTTTTTTGCCGAGTTCCCCCCTGAGAGGATACGACTTTTGGAGATGGCGTGGTAAGGGCGTTCCTTCTTGCGAGGATCTTTTCTTTTCTGATGGTGAAGAGGTCCCTTTGTTTATAATACACTCTCCTCCCCGAGAATGGGATTGAACTCGGCTTTTTAGTTTTTCCATCCGAGCCAGCCCTTCTCTAATGTTAGAAATTCGTTGGCCATTCTGTAATAAGACTCTCGTAACCGCTTCAGTAACTTTTAACGTTGATCGATCTCGGCTGGATTTTTCCTTCCCTGGAAGTAGGAATTACTCCTTTTTTTCTTCCCACCGGATCCATGATGGTCATGTAGGTAGTTGGTAATTTAATTATTTTGCATTTTCCATCATACTTTTTTCTTTTGCACTTCCCGGTTGCGCACTTAGAAAGAAAGTTCGTTTTTTTTCTACCTTCTCGCTTTTCGCCTGATCATTCGTTGGCCTTTTTCTCTGGGACAAATATTTCTTCCCATGTCGCTTTATTTCGAAGCTGCTGCAGCACCTTTTCTTTTCTGGTTCCTCCGTCCCACGAAGGCCTTCTTCCCCTTAACGAGATTGAAGTTGCCTCATTCCTTTCCTTGTCGTAGACCACCTGCTCGTGTCTTCGGACCGGAGATCCTTGGGAGAGCTTTTTTTCGGTAGTAGCATAGGTTTTTTTTACCTGCCCCATTTCCCTTCGATGCGAGACCTTTCCGCAGTTGAGGAGGTGCAGACGTTCCTTCCCTTTGAGCCTTTTCCTACCCCCTGTTAGAGGATTCCGAGAGATGAGCCCCGCTTCCTCATCGCTCTCTCGAGTTTCCTCAAAGAATTTTACAAACCCCGCGCGTCACCTCGACCCCCCCTTCACGTGATTCCTGTCGAATCCCCCTTTTCTTCCGCGCGCCAAAAGGAACTCCTTTTCCGAAGCTCCTCCCTCCAACCGAGGAAGATCACTGCTTCTTACCCATCTCTTCCCAACGCCGATCCCCCCTACATTGAGAAGACTCCCTTTTCACCTTGTCAGCTTGTAGATTCCCTTTTAAATGACAGATTTGAGCGATATGTCTCGATGAGCCAGCCCTTTTAGCTGCCCTACCTCCTACGGAGCCCCCTTCCTTCTCCCTATTGGAAGGTCTTTCCTTTTTGTGTCTCAATTTCGCTCCTACCAAGTTCATCGCAGATCGTTAAGCCTTTTTAAATCAGCATTTCCCTGCGTCTCTGAGAAAGTCCATTCTTGAGCTTTCCTTTTTGACAGGTTGGTTTTTCTTGATGTAGGAGTAATATTTTTTTGTTGTTAAACAACTTATCCTCTCCCCCCCTCGCGGTCGCGCGCGATCAGATAGACTCCTCTGTTCAGGTTAAGATCTGCTCTCACGTGAGGTCTCCCCCTTTCCTTTCTCAAACGTCGTATTTCCCCCTTCCCTTTTTTCTAAAGATCGAGTGTTAGTAGACCGCTCTTCGGTCAACATGGTCCCTTTTCTTTCGCGTAGAATGGAAGAGTTTTCTGATTCCTCCAACCATCTGACCTGTTTCCTCTTCCGAGAAGTTTTCTCTTACTTTTTTCACTTAAGAGAGACTCCCTGGAACCAATTTTTTCCCTAAAGTCGAGAGAAACCCATGAATCCTATAGCAAACCTTCTCCTTGCCGCGGTAGGAGCGCTTTCCCCCTCCTCTCGAATAGCCAAGCGTAAGACAGCGTTTTCCCTCCCCCCACGGGCCGGAGGGGATCTTTACTATTTTTCAGTTCCTCTATCACCTAGGTGAGATTTCTTCTCCTTTAGAGAAGAAAGTCGGTTTGGTAAGTCTCCCCTCTCGGCATTTGATATGCTCTACTCCCCTCCTTTCACTTCGTTATGCTGGCGGGAAGGAGCTTTTGCACCCGTCAATGGGCAGGAAGTTCCCCTCCTCTTAGCGTGATGCTTTTTATCCCCCCCCCGGATAGGAGAGCCCTTTTTCCTTGTCGACATCTCCCATCCGCGAGAATGTGGAAAGGTTTTAAACCCCTTTTGGAATGCCGGACTCAATCAACCTCCCCCCTTCTTCATAAGGAATATCTAATTTTTGTTGTTGAGAGCGATTCCCCTCATTGCGAGGAATTTCTCCGCCCAATTTTCCGGGTCCCCTTCGAATGAGACTACGGGCCACATGCTGGATGTTAAGTTTTCATCTTCGTATCGTTTTTTTTGGCATAACTCTCAGAAAAGATCCCGTTTCTTATCCTCGGATTACCCGGTTTTTCGACAAGCATCATTTTCCCTCCCGTCGATCTCTGCGAGACCTCTCTCCATGAAGGATTGTGGCCTCCTTTTACCCCGACGGGCCTTTCTCTTACGCTTCTATACAAGAAAAGTGAGTCCCTCTCCCCCGAATCGGTCCCCCCCATCGAGATCGCTTCCCCCCCCTCTTTCTGGAGTTAGTGCAAAAGAGGATTAGTCTTTGGAGAGTTGCTTTGAGGCGCGATAATCCTTCCTTCTCATGTTTTCGATGGCCGCCCCGGATTATCGGGTGAGGTTCTCGGGATCAGGTAAAACAATTTTCTCAGCGCGCGGACCCCCTTTGCCCGAAGCACAATAAAACCCCCCCCCTCTATTTTTGATTTCAGCGCTAGCGATGTCTCCCTTCCCCCCGTCGACGCACTCCATATGGACAGCCGTTTCCTCAAACAAGAAACTTGCCCCCTTTTTTTGGCATGACTGTGATCTCGCGGCCGAGCTTTCTTTTCCTTTTTTAATATGAAAATGTTTCTTTTTTTCAGTCCCTTTTTTTCCCTTTTTCTTCGATCTGACGCGCGCGAACGCTTCTTCTCCGGTTTTTTTCCCAAGGCTTTTTCAATTTGAAATGGACTTCTTCTCCTTTTCCTCAAACCACCACTCCCGAAACAGTCAGAGGCGGCGTCTTACTCCATCTTTTTTACGAGACCCCGAGTCCGCGCCCTCTTAAGAGGAAAGAGGGGTCGGTTCAGCTCGACTTTATCGGCGAGCCCGCGAGTTTTCTTTCCCGACTTTCCTCCCTTTGATTCGCACTCGCGCAATTTTCCCCTTTCTTCCCCCGGAGGCCTTCCTCAGGCGCCCTTCGCCGCATCTCGATGACATGCTGTTCGCCCTCCCCCAATGTGAACTTTCTCAGTCGTTGCGCGGTCTTCCATCAGAAGACCTCCCAATTGATTTTTGGAGGCGGTTTTTGAGGTCGCACTTATGTACTGTGTGCTCTCTCCCCCCCTGGAAAAGGGATCCCTACAGGGGAGATTTCACTTCTTGAAGTGAGGATCACCTTGCGCGATTGCCTTGTTTTCATTTTCGAGAGAGTTCCAATATCTTCTCCAGACGTCAGATCGAGTGAGCCCGGTCTTTTCGGAGGTCTCCCCCCTGTCAGAAACCTTTCCCCGAATCCCGGAAGGATTGTCCCCCCCCAAAGCAAACTCACTTTTTTGCATAGACCCGGTGATCCGTCGGCCTTCCCTGGCAGGAAGGTCATTCTTTTCTTTTCGACACCCCTTTGGCGACGAAAGGTTCTTGCCTTCTCCCCCCCGCTACCCTTCCTTCTTTGTCACGCCGAAGAAAGCTTTCTCTGCTACCTCCCCCCCCCTCTCGTTATGGCCTTCTGCGGCTTGGACGGAGAAAAGCCCTTAGCAAGCTTTCTTTGAACGCAAGCATGACCTCTTCGGCCTCTCTTCTTGACTCTACATCCCTCCTGCCAATCAGGATAACTTCCTTTTTCCTTTAGCCCGATGCTCTCGGTGACCTTGCGATCTTGCGCAAAAGATTTTTTTTTCACTTTCCCCCTCATTTTTTTGATGATTTCCCACTCCCCTGCGACGATTTCGTCCCAAACGACCGACCTTTCCCAGAGGAATGTCGTTTTTCTACCTTTAGCCCGGCCTTCAAGGTCCTTCCCCCCCCCGAGAGAGTCCGTACTGGGGAGCTGAGGGCCTTTTTTCCCGTTAGATAGTTGACTTGCGTACTATGGACCCCTTTTCTCGGACCTACCCTTGATCCCACAGGCTTTCTTTCCCTTCCCCCCCCCAAGGAACGCAAATAATACCCTTTCCTTTCCCAGGTCAATCACTATTTTCTCCGTCGATGACTCTCTCGCTGTGAGGCCATCCTTCAAGCGAGATTGAAGAGACCGAGCCCCTCGCACCCCCTTCCCCGTCCAAGACCCACCCCGCTCCCTTCGTGCCCCTTTCTACATAGGCTCCTGCAATCGGATGACGGCCTCCCGCGAGATATGGCGAGGGATAAAGCCCCCTCTCCGTCCTCCCTTTTTGCGAATTCCGACAAAGTAAACTTTTTCGTGCAGCTTTCTTCTGCTCCAGAGACGGACGCTTCGCTCCCCCACAACTTTTCCCTCTCTATTATGCCGCCTGAGGAGTGATTTTCTCCCGCTTTTTTTCGAAGATTTGATCTTTCGCGAGAATTGGACAAGGGTTTTTTTCCGCTTTTTTTCGGGAAATATATCCCCTTTGAAGACTCCACCTTTCCTGTCCAGACTAAGGAAGGACTCCTTTACCTTCTCTATTCTTTTCCCCCTCCGTCCGTGTTTTTTTCTCTCCTTTTTTTCCCCTGAGAAAAGGTTTTCCTGCTCCCCCCCCCCCCCACAAGCTTGTAGGACATCTAGGCTCCTTTCGTTCGATTCGTCGCATCCATTCTTTATGTGCGGCTTCTTTCAAGAAAGATTGGTTTTCCCCTTCGGACTTAAACGAGAGCTGGAAAGATGTCCTTTCTTTCTCCCATACCTGCCATTCCCGGCAAGCGTGGCCTTTCCTTTTTTGTACTGAATTTGCCAGCAGATTACGGCCCTCCCCTCTTCTTCGGTCTAAATTTTTCAGCAAGAGCGGCGCCTACAGCCTTTTTCTCTCCCCTTTTCAAGTCCATCGATAACTTTTCTTTACTTCACCGCTCCTTCTGAATGGTGCGGCTAAACGATTCTCTTTTTCCCCTCCAAGACCTTCCTTCCTTCCCTTCGTTACAAGAGCACCCCTCTTCTCATAGGCCATGCATGGGGAGAGCTGAATCCCTGGCCCCTGGTCGCACAATCGCTCTACGCCCGGGCCGAAGGACCCCCCTCCACTTCCTTTCTTTTTTCCTCCTCAGGCGGCCGCTGTTCCGATGTAGTCTCTTCTCTTCCTTTTTTTTGTATAGAGTAGAGTTGAAGACTCCCTTTTTTTTCTAGAGATACAACATGCGCTTTTTCCCCTTTTCCACTACCCCCAGGGCGGGCCGACCTATCTTTCTTCCCAGTCCGCTCTTCCCTGATAGTAATCTTTGTTTTCTGGGCAGGCGATCTTCTTCCTTTTTTTCTGCAGATGGAGTTTGATCATCCCCCCCATGAGGAATTCCTCTACTTCTCTTTCTGACGACGGAAGCCGATGAAGTTCCTTGTCGTCCATCGGCGAGCTCCCCCTTTTTTTCCTCGCGTTCCGTCGCCTTCGAATCCCACCCTTCTTTATCGAGGACGTTTCTTTTCTCTTACCCTGAAAAATTCTTGTAGGCGCCCTTATCTTCCCTAATTAAATCGTTTGCATTCGCTGCCCCCCCCCCTCCCTTCCGGTCCCGATGGACGGGGAATGTCGCTTTTACGTCATCTTTCATCTCTTCCTTTTCCCCCTCCAAATCCAGGAATCGTCCCCCCTGGCCCCCTCCTTTAATTTGAGTTCTCCTTGCTGACGAACCCCGCGAGAATAGGTAAGAAAAATCTTTCTCCGCAAGGAAATTGTCGCAGACCACAATGATATGAAACCCCTTCCCCCCCCTTTTTCGACTTGCCCCTTTCCCCCTTGGCCAGGAACCCCCCCCCTTCCCCTTATATGGAAAGTCAATTTTTTTTTTTCCATCTAAAATTTTATTATTACATCCCTCCAGAGAGCCAATTGGTACCCCTCTACTCCTCGTCCTGACGTCCCTCCGTTAAGCTGAGAACCCCATCCTAGAATGGGACAATGGGCTTCCTTTCCTTTTGGGGGGGATCGGAAATCGTCCTCTGTATACAATACCCTTTTGCTTCGTGCCGGACGGCGCAACCGTGTAGGTCCTTATTCTGGTGAAAATTTCCTCTAGCGCTTTTCGTTCTCAGCCGGATTAAGACGCTTATCTTTTACCAGACGATCTCGTGGGTTTTTCTTTTTCTCGGACGGTACGGGCTGTGCGCTTTTCTAGTCAAAAAGTTTGCACCCGCTTCTTATAGACTTCCTCTCTTCCTTGGGATTGGAACGTTTGGGTCTTTCTTTCGACGCCGCCAGCTTTATTCCTCCGCCTTCGGGCCTCCCTTTTCGTCATCCAAGAAGTTTTCCCTTTCCCGCGTCGTACCCTCGTCCCTTTAAGGACGCATTCGGATTTGGTTCGCCTTCAGGCATTTTCTCCTCTTCTTAGAGAGAAGACATTTCTTCATGTCGGTCGTGAATGCCCGGTCCCGCAGGCGAAGGTTCATTTTTTTCCTTGACGTTTACGGCACGTTCCTCATCGGTGCGTCCCCCTCTCCCCCAGCTCTGTGACGAGAGAGAGGGCGCTTTTTTGCTTCGAATGATCAGGGAGTGGTCCCCCTTCTTGCGGTTCTTTTAGCTTCCTTCAAGTTAGCCTGAGTGACTCTCCCCCTTTTTATCTCCCAAACTGGAGAAAGTGTTTTTTTTTCCCGTCCACTCATCCCTTTGCTCTCCATAAAGAGCCGCTTCAGGCGCATTCCTTTATGTGAGGGACACTAAGGACTTTTAGAGGACAGGAGTTGTCCTTACCCGGATCTTCCCTCCCTCCCCCCTGGAGAAGATAAGTGGTCTTCTGTACATTCCTGAAAGGAGCCTGATGACCCAGGTATCTCCTCTCATCGTGCGGGAGTTTTGCCCCGGCCTTCTCCTCGAGGTTTCTCTCTTCGCGCGATTTCGAAAGAGGATCACGCGTTTTTTCCTGAGATCGAGGTTTTCCGCTCGCCGAAAGCATGTCCTCTCTCTCACCCCCTCTCACTGACACGTGAAATTCCTTTTCCTGTTCCGCAAATTTTTTTTTCCCGAAGAGTTGGCGACCCCTTACGCCGCCGCAACGCTTGACTCTCCTTTTCTTTCGCGATTTCCCCTCGAGAAATTTTAACATTCCTCCGGGACGAAACATCCTTATAGAGGCTTTTCCTAACGAAAGACTGCCCGACGTTTCTTCCTCTTCCCCGATGCGCAGAAGAAGCCCTTTTTTTCTCTGGAAGAATCGGAGCGACGCGCCTTTCCTTTTGCTTTCCGGTCCGGTCGAGATTCCATACCCCCTTTTGCCCGAGGCCGCTCCCTCGTCGGGAAGATTCTCCCTCTCTCTCAGATGAGGGAAGGGGCCTCTTCCTGAGATGTGCGGGCCGTTTGAGGAGTCCTTGTAATCTTTTTTCCCCCCTTTTACTGATCATCTTCCAACAACGGCTAATCGTCTCTTTCGATAAGATCGACGTAATAGATACACCACTCCCTTTTGCTCCAGGTTCCTATATGCTCCCCCTTCCCCCTGCCGGACGCGATGATCCCCTCTTTTGTTCGCTCGATCCGGTCCGTGTGTCTTGCCGGTTGCACCGTCATTTTTTCCCCTCCTTGATGCCCTTTAGAGTGCTGGCCCCTTCTTTCCGGATTTCCGACACCCCGGACGTGCGATAGAGCATTCAGTCCTTTCCGTCAGGTCTCCTTACGGAACCCCCTTTTTTTTTTCACGTAAGAGCCCCCCCTTCTTGTCGCACCCCCCCGGATTCTTGAAGCCTCGAATCTCCCGTGTTCCCCAGCACTCTCCAGCTAAGATCCTCCCTTGAACTCCCAGAAAAAAGTGCCTTGGGACCGCTCTTCTTTGGGGTCCGGATTAGTGTCCTTCGACCTTGACCAGAGTAGCCCGTCCGGTTTGGAAGCCCCCCCCCTCCTCCTTCAGTGATAGGAAGAGATATCTCTTTCCCCTTCTTGACGGCGCGATCCTCTGCCGCGGGCCCCCTGGTCCCCGAATTCAACTTCGCGGTGCATGTCGGTCTCCCCCAAAAACTTCTTACCGAGAACTCCGAATATAATTACGGCCCTCACTGCGCCCTCTTCTGCAACCCCCCCCTTTCTCCCGGGAAATGTTTTTTTAATGAAACAGCCCAATGCTCTCCCAATTGAATCTCTATCTTTAATCCTCTTTCGAGACACTTCTCTTGACTATCTTGGGCTTCTTTTTTCTTCCCTTTTCTTTCAGGATAAGTTTTTTTTGCTAATAGCGGCAGTTCCCTCTTCACATAGATCTCCAAGTTCTCGCCCGCCCTTTTTTTTTTTTTTTTTTTTTCTCCTGAGAAGAAAGATACTCCATTAGAGGCCTTGACCAGTTCTTTGGAAACTCTTATCGAGCCTTTTTACACGAAGTAGATATCGGCGACTTCAGATCAAATGCTCAATTTCCCCTCTTTCTTGTGGGGATATGACCCCTCTAACTCGGTTTGAATAATCTCCCTTTTTCTAAGATGACCAAACATCGAGCCCGCCCCCCGCGCGGCGAAGTGGGAGTTTTCCCCTCTGAGTCTTCTTCGTTGCGTGCAGCGCGGCTCCTTTCACCGCGGCAAGATCGTAGTTAGATGGTCTTTTTTGGCGCTCGACGGGCCTCAAGGTCCAAAACTTTATTTTGCGGACTTTCCCCTTCTTCCCTCCATTCTAAAAAACTGAGATATCGGCACTCCTGCTTTTTCGGTAAGACGAGACGCCTTCTCCAGTTTCTTCAGTTTTTCTGCAGAGCCCTTCCTAGGGACTGAGGGAACCCCCACGCGATCCGTATCCCCCCCCATTTCCGTGGCATACGAAGTTGATCCCCTTTAGCCTTTCTCACTATTTCACTTTCCCTTTTTTCTTGTTGTCAGCCGTCAATGGTTTTCTCCTCCTGATTCGCCGCGGAGAACGCTTTTCCTTTATGAGAGGAGCGTTGTTAACCCGTGCCCCTTTTAAATGGACCTCGGACCCATCGTTCTTCCTCACCACCAAACCTTCTGAAACAGCGAGACGGCTTTCCGGTCGGCCCCCCGCATCGAAAAGGATCCCCCTTCGTTCCCCTTTGCCTGCGCGATCGGAGAGTCCCTTTTCTTTTGAAGGGGAAGAAGTTCCCTTCGTCATCGGATAACTTACCGGCAGGTAGTCCCTCTCCTCGATTCTAACTTTTCTTCTGCGGAGTTCCTCAGAAGGTCGCGCAGCCTCATTTCAGAAGAAATCGCTTCTTTATGACCTTTTTCGACAGGGTCGTCTTTCAAATGTGAAATTCCTATTCCCTTCCCTTTCGGAAGAAGAAGACCTTTCTTTCCCCCTGATAGTATCGTGGGAGGCGGCTGACCCACTGATTTTCTGGTGCGCGGAAGACCCCCCATTTTCTTTTTCCCTCCCCTCCTTTCCTTCCCGGTGTGCAGTTTCTCCGATGTGTCTGACGGTTTCTTTCTTGTTTGGTACTCGTCCTCGAAAAGAACCGAGGAGTCCGCACTTTTCTAAGCGGTATAGAGCCTCTCCACCCCCCTCGAACCTTTCTGCACGACTCTCCCAGGTCCAACCGCCCCCAACCCTTCAATCGATTCTTTCCTTTATGACGCTTTGTTTTCCCTGTCTGATCCCCCCCCCCCCCCTTCTCAGGGAGAAGACCTGAGAGTTTTCCATTCTCCGAATACACCCCTCTACGGAGTACCTCCAGTAGACGTCCGGACTAGGCGCCCCATGCAGAACCCTCGTCCCAATGGCTTTTGACAGGAGACCAACTCATCAAAATGGACGTTTTCCAGGATTCTCATCTCCTTGCCGTCATTTTCCTACTAATCCCCCTTCTCTGATTCAGGAGAACTCTCTTCTAGGCACCGAAATTGCGATCGTGACGGCTTCTGTGTCACTTCCCCCCTTTTGTATGATGTTCCCCCAAAATGAAGGATCTTTTTGGACCGCTTTTCACCTCCTCCATGCCCATCATGCACCTTCCGTGGGCCGCGCCGCCCTCAGGGAAGGCGCCTTTGAAACCACCTTAGCCGATCCCTCTCTACGTCTTCCTTCGGCGGTTTCCTCTGTTCGATAGTTGATGGGGACCTCTGGGCCTTCCTGGTCGAAATTCCGATTACCCAAGTGATGGCCTTCGTAGAAAACGCCCGTCCACCCTTGGTCCCAGCCAAAAGGTGAAAGGCACTCACCCGCTTCCCCCTGTCCGAGTCTTTTCACTAGGCCTGAGATGTCACTCTTCGCAGCGCAATGAAAAGACAGACGAGTCCCGCACACTTGTCGCCGGGAGGACCTTCCCCCTCCATTTCCAATAGGATGCTCCCCTCAGCAGAGATGGCTTTGCCTTCCTTTCTCCCTGCAGACACCCTTTTTTTCGGGGAAGACCCTGCAGCAGTTCCCTCTTCCGAGGGAGCTTTCCCACCTTCCCCACACCTGCCCTTCCTTTCGTTCCATGTTGCAATTTTTCCCCGACAGCGTTGGGAGAAGATTCCTTTTTGCTCGTCGGAAGAATTTCCCCTCTTGGGGCCATTAGCCCCTTATATAGGGAAAACTTCCCCCCTTCCCAGGAATATAGGTCCGGTTTTTTTTCCATTTGACCGGGCAATGATCAGGCAGCCCGTTTTTTTGAAGCCTTGTGTATCCTCTGAGACAATTTTTCTCATCAAGCCACCTTCCACCAGCTTTTGGACATAGAGATCTCTCTTCCCGCAATCGATCCGGCATTTATGTGAATGTCTTCCTTTCCTTGGCGCTCCGATGCAATGGGGGTTTCCCCCCCCTTTACTAGCTGCCACGATGAGACCTTTTTTGTGAGGAAGCCGGACCCTTTTCTGGCCATCGGTCCAGCCTCTGTACGCATTTGGCCATCCGACTTCTTTTGATGAGGTAAGATACCCATTTCGCCTCCAAGAAGTTTCGCGCCCTGGTAAGTTTCGGAGGAACGTCATAGATCCTTTTCTTCGACTTCTCGCCCCTGACTGAATGGTGAGCTCTCCACCTCTTTTTAGAGCTCGCGAGGAACTCGGTAAACCGCCAACTCATCGGCTCCGTCGAACATCCCCCCCTCCTTTCTTTTTTCCAGGCCCCTCTTGGATAGCCCCTTCTTCTTCCCCCAAAGAGAAAGACAGGAGCTTTTTTTCGGGACCTCCTGACCGGGATCTTCTCTCTTCTTGACATTTTTTTCCTCCCTTCGTCACCGAGATTCCTGTGGTATCTCTCTTCCTTTTTCCCCCCCCCTTCCTCCCCTTTTTGAGAGAGATACCACATTGCTCTCTTCCGACCTATCTGAAGAAACCCCCCCCCCCCTCTATGCAGGGGCCGACCCGGTCCTTCTGATCCCCCCCCCTCGTGCTCCATGTTTTTGCAGATGGAGTGATAAGCTATTCCCCCCTTTTTTTTTTCGAAGGAAGACAGAAGTCGTTTTTTTAGAAGATGAAGTAAGGGGAGTTTTCTTTTTCCCATAGTTCAAATAGACGCTCTGCATCTCTCTCGACTTCGCTCCAAACTCGTACCATTGATTCTATGACTTCCTTTCTCTTTCCAGGGAGAAAAATTCTTTTCTTCCTCTTACATCATCAAAAGCGTTCGGCCTGCCCTTGGCCAAACCCTTCAGTACCAGAGGCTCCCTTTTCCTTCTGGCCTGTTTCCCCCCCCTCGACGTCCCTTCCCTTCTTCTCCAAATCCGGAATAGGAGCGGCCCCCCCTTACTTCCGCTTTCAGGCCACGACCTTTCCCTTTCTTTCCTACCGAAATATGCTGCTCGACTCCTCCTGTTTCCAACCTTTTTGCTTTTTGATCCGCAGGAAAATTGTCGCATCCCCCAAACCCAACTTGGCTCCTTTCCCCAACACGGAGGCGGATCATTTGTCACCTTTAGGACCCAAACCCCCTGTTCCGGACGATATTTCTTTCCCTTTCAGGTGGAGTATGTCCTTCTAGGAGGTACCAATTCTTCATCGGAAAAATGTTTCCCTCTATCCTGCGCATCGTCCCTTTTTGCGAAAACCCTCCCTTTTTTTTTCTCCATCAGCATGGAAAAAGGTTCCCCCCTTTCCCAGGTGTGGGGATCGTCCAACCTTCGTCGTCCTAGGAGAACAGTCGTTGTTCTTTAAGGGGCTCAACCCCCCCCGGCAGGGATAGAGGGGAGTTCTTTTTATGCGGGTGACGCAGGCCTCTTCCTCCTTTCGATTCTCGGCGCGGAGAATTCCTCCGTGTTTGCTTCATTACGGATTATTCCTCTTGCGAGGCTCTTTCTTTTTCTTATCGTGGGGCATTTCTCGTATATCGACGGGCCCGTTTTTACCTTGGGGCTTGAAAGGAGCGCCTGGACGTTTTTTTTTTTTCAGTAAGCACGTTACTCGGCCTTTTCCCCTTCCCTCGGCCAGGTCATAGTACCCCCCTACGAACGTCTCCCGAAGCTCGCCAAAGCTCTTAGACCTCCCCCCTGGCTTGTGTGTGCCTTCAGGCCCGTCGCCGTAAATGATCTCTGCCTTCCGATAAGTCATGATGGAATTATCCTTCGGTCCCTCTTTTTCCTTCCTTGTGGCAGTTCTTGCCCCTTTTTTTTCATCCTTTTGTTTTTTTTTTTCAAAGATTCGCACCTCCCCTTCCCGAGGAGAATCGGTAAGAGCTTCCCTCCTCCGTAGTGGCACCTTTTTTATTACCTATCGCTTCCCCAAGTGCATGATGGGATAAAGCAAAACTGTGCCAGTTTTGGGGCGGCTTTTTCCGTTTTCTCTCCCCATCGCTCTGCGTGGTAGTTCCCTTAAGGGAATATTCTTCTAAGTGCGGTCCCCCCCCCCGATTGGTGATCTTTCTATTTTTCACGACTGTTTCCCTTCTCACTAGAAAGTTCTTCCCCCCGGCGGAAGACCTCTTGTGTCATTTGCTGCCCCCCGGCCGCCCCGAGCTCCCTTGGTGCGGGAGTTCTGATCTCTCTAGTGCGCCCCCCCCGGTTGCGACTTCGATCCTCATGAGAGAGACGCCCTCTATCTCCGTTTCTAGCCTACCAACCCGTCACCTCGCCATCCCCTGCCACATGTCAATCCCTGTCGAATCTGTTCCGCAAATTGGTGCGCACATTCTAATGCACTCATACCTTCAGAAAAGAGTCCTTTTTCAAATTTTTCCTCTCAGGACTTTTCCTCCCTCCCGCCCCCGAGAAAGTAACAGTGAGATCATTACATCGAGCGCTTCGCCTCCTTCTTAAATTACCGAGAGGACTTCTGCTTCCCTCCCCCCGACATGCTGTCTTGATGGAATTGCGGAGATGACTCCTCGGAGGGCGATCTTTTTCTTCTTCTTAGAAGATGAAGGTCCTTTTTCCATGAAATAGAGCCCTCCCTTTGCCGCGGAAGAATCCCCCTCGACCTGTACGTTTCCGGTTGCGACCTTCACTTCAAAGAGATGTTGGGCCTTTTCTACCAGGATGTCTTCAATCCGTCCCTTTCATTGAGAAAGCCCCCTCCCCAAACGACACAACCCAAAACCCGCCCCACAGGAGAAAACGATCCGAGACCCCTCGCGCAAAAAACAAGCCCACAAAGCCACAAAACGGCCAAGGAAAAAACCCCAAAAAAGAAAAACACCTCCCGCCCCCCCAAAATCCCACCCACCACGAAAGCACCCCCCAACCCCCCACCGACAACACCTCCCACCAAACAAACCCCCACCCCCACACACCCCCGCCCCCCTCCCCCCCCCCCCCATTCCCCAAAAAAAAAAAAAACCCACACCACCAACCCCCCACCACCCCCCCCCCAAAAACCCCCCCCCCCCCCCAAAAAAAAAAATAAACCCCCCCCCCCCCCCCCAAAAACCCCCCCCCCACCATCCACCCTCCCCCAACTCATCTTCTCAGATCGAAGTACGACAGTAAACACAATTACCCCTCCCTGGTTCATATAGGCCCCAGCACGCCTCCTTGCCGCGATGATCCAAGTAGTATGCCCCTTCCCCTCAAATTCCCCCTAGTTTTCTTTTCCCCCTTTCCGGTCAATTAACCCTTTCATTCCCCGTAGAGTAGACTGGACGTCTCCCCTTATTCCGACAAATCTCAGGCCTTTTTCCGAGCAGTTTAGTGTAGATTAGGTTCTTCCTCCTCCCCGAACTGCCCCCTGGACCTTGATTGTCCCGTCGAGCGCCCTCACTAAGTGTAGACAAATAAGAAACGACCTCCCTCAGGTAGGATTCGTCTCGCTTGACTCTCCTGCTCTTTTGACGTACTACCTTTCCCACGGCGACTTCTTCCGAGATCTGGGTTCCCGTATTTTTCTTCTCGTAATACCCCCCCTTTTTTCCTCAGCTCTTAGCCCGCATCTTTTTGTTCAGAGCCCACCCCCCCATTTCCTGGAGGAATGTGAGACGGTTTCTCTCGACTTCGTTATTTTATCTTCCGGCGCGTCCCGTTCACCTTCACTTCCGAGAATTTCCGCGGTGCTGATCGTGTCTTTTCGACCGGATAGGCGCTTCCTCGAAAAGCATGTCCCCCTTGACCCGCGAGTATGTGTCTTTTTTTCCAATGCCGCGATGTAAAACCCTCCGGAGACCCCCCCCCAATGCCTCGCAGGAAATTGACTTTTGTTTCCTTTGATTCAATATGCCTTTTGGCATTGGGCATTTCAGGAATGTACCGGGAGAAGTTGGGTTCAGTTCCCGGGCCACATTCCTCGCTGATTTTTTCACTCTTTTCTTTTATCCCCCCTCTGATCAGATTTTTTTTTTTTGGAATCCCCCTTTTTTCCAGCAAAGCTCTCCTTCGCGGCCTTTACCCCGGGATCGCTAACTATTATTAGGAGCAAGTCGCTATGGAGATCTCTGATACCTCCCCCATTTGAAGGATTGTTGGTCTCTTGCCCCAAAGAAGAGGCTTCTTTCCCTTAATCGCCACCGTGATGGTCCTTTACGAAATCCGGGATCCCGGTTCCCGCTGTTGTGATTTTCTGTGAACTGGGCTTCTTTTTCTCTGGAGAGGTCGGCGCGCTCCTTTTCCCGATCCTGTAGTTCTTTTTTCCCTTTCTGGGTTCTTTCTACTCCCCAAATTGTTCTTTTAGCGAGGTCTCCCAGAAGCCTAACACTTCCCCCTTCTCCTATCGCAAAGTCCTTCCCTCGTCTTCCTGCGCCGTGCCCTTTACGTCGACGAGACCCCTTTTTGGACTGCCGGGCACCTTCCTCCCACTCCCTCTCAGTTCATCTCTTTCCCCCTTCTACTCTTATATCGGTCGGTTAGAGTTGCTGTTGTCCTTCTATTCCTTTCGCGATGTTGAAGCCGTAAAGGGTGGTGTCTCCTCTCTGATCGCGCGCGACCCTCTTCTTAGCCTGGAGTGCTTTTTCTGCTACCTCTGGCACGGTTTTTTTTCGGAGGGAAAAGTTTTTTGAAGACAAGACTCTCCAAGGAACTTCCCCCCTTTTTCGATTATTCCTATGGGCCGCATCGACCAGTTCTTCTCGCTGAAAGATCAGACGGCAAATCTTTTTTTTCTATGGTCGGGTCCCTTCTTTACCTTACGCAGAAGTTTCCTCCGAGTAAGAGCGCCCCTTCATCCCCGCTGATGAGGCGCTTCTGGCGGGGCTCCCCGGTCAATATCGCTTTTTCCCTCGACCATGCTTCCCTCTTCTTCCATGCTTTTCGCCGTGCGTTCTTTTTTCTCAATGTGAAATTGCCCTTCGGGGCGCGAGGACCTCCTTCGTCCATTGCATCGTGGCGTTGCCCTTTCGCCACCGCTTCTTTTCTTTTTTTTTTTGCTCCGGACCCCCTGCTTTTCTGACATGAATTTACTGTTTTCATTTCCGGTGAAGCCTCCGATGTGCCTGTTGGTTTCCTTCGGCGCGCGATCTTTGCGTTCGTCAGAATCTCTGAGCCTTCTTTCTCCTCGCGCGGAAGCCCTTGAGAAACGAAAGATAAGCCTTACCCCCCCCTCCCCCGCCACTGGGAATTTGATAGAATAGAATTTCCTCATGAAGGTTACCCTCTCATTCGTCGACTCACCTGCGCGTTTTCCCCCGGAGTGAAGTAGAAGTCCCCTTCAGGAGGCCTTCTCAAACGTATCATTCACGGAGAATAAAAAGTATGGCCTTTCCCTTCCCCCTCGTGACTTCTTACCCTCCCCGCCACAACTGGAGACAGTTTTCTCAGATTCAATCCCTTACTTGGACTCTCTGTTTCTCCCCCGAATCACCCCTCCACTTCTGATTTTCAGGAGAAGATACCCCGGAAAGAAATGTCCTTCTGATCCCCCTTCCTTCTAAGTTTGCCTATTGTCCACCTGACACCCAATTTCCCTGGGACGCAATTTAAACGACCGACTCCCCTTCTGCCGCTGGAATGCTCTTTCTTTTTTCATTTTCTCGGTTTGTACCTCCCCCCCAAGCCAGCCGCTTCATCGGGAAGGAATGTCCCCGACGCGTTCGATCTTTCCCTTGTATGAAGATTTTTTTCCCTGTATGACATTAGACAAGTTGCTGGTCCGTCAAGCCCTGCAAGCAATCATAGCGACTGTGGCAAGCCCAGGTAACTTCCCCCTTTTTCATGATTGCGACCTCCTCTTTTTCTGAAGTGCCCCCCAGCGAGGTGACGGCTAGCCGCGGCAAATCTCCCATCTCACTTTCTCCACCCAATCCCCTAAACGCCGTTTCTTCGCCTAAGCCGTTTCTTCGCACGGCGAGGAAATCCTTCACCCCCCCCCCCTCCGAAGCGGCGAGATTGGTTGCTCCCGGACTACTTTTCTGGCCGGCTTTTTCTTCACTTCCCAAGCTCAAAATCGGTACTGTCTGATGCTCCGATTTTTTTCTTTTTTCACACTTTTCCTTTTGCCGCCCTTTTCCTTCTTACGACGGAACCCCCCTACGCGCGCGGCGGAGTCTCTCTCTCTCATTACAAAGCGGCTGTTACCATTTCCTAGATGGGACATCTCCCCGTAAAGGAAGATAGGTTGGGTTGTACTTGCCCCCTTTACCTTTTCCATCTAGGAGCTTTCATTCTCTTTTAACTACCACCCATTTTACTGCTTGATCCCCCTCTTCCCACCAGCTTTTCGGAAATTAGAGTCCTCCTTCGAAGACTTCCCCCTCGTCCTCAATGAGATTTACGCGCCCGATCTTCTCTGGTGGGTTTCCTTTTTTTCCCACGACGAGCTGACGATGGTCCTTCCCTCAAATCGCCATTCCCGGGCCCCCCCTTTACCTTTCCCTCTTGCAAGCTATTTTTTGACTCATTTTGATGCTTCTTCCCTTTCCTCCAAGAGCTTCGCCCCCCTCCTCCCTGTAAAGCTCCGCCTTCCCCTAGTTTGAGTCGAAGGACGACTTGCCCCTCCTTTGACTGCGAGAATGGTGGCTTCTTCTTTTTTTAACCCTCCCCTTACTTCATCGTCTCCGTTTTTCCTGAGCAACGGAATTAGCGTCCCCCCCTAGGGAGAGCTGATTCCCCCTCTCCCAGGCCCCATGGCGACAAATTTCTTTTTTCCTTTTTTTTTTTCCTTCACCGGGCTTCCCTCTTGACATTTGTTCCCTCATCTTTTTTTCTTTTTCGTCGACGTAGAGCGAAAGGTCTCTCTCATACGTGTGTTGTGGCTCTCTTTCCCCTTCCCCCTTCGGAAGACAGAGACCCCTTCCAAACCCCCCCCGACGTGTGCCCTTTTCCCCCTCTCCTTTCCAGGAGGGTCCGGCGGCTTTTTCCTTATTTTCTTTGAGCAATGGGGGACTGCATTTTCCCAAGGGAAGGCCTATGAGATTCCTCCCCCTCCCTTTTCTACTGGTCTATTTTTTTTCGGTTTCCGCCCCTCGGCGGCTCTATCGTAATCTCCCTTCCCCAATTAGCGCGAGAGAGTTCGTCGACCCTTACATTGATCGAGGAAGTTCCTTCGCTTCCTTGTCGCGAATTGCCCCAGTACTTTCCCCCCCCAAAATAGTTAGGCAGGACTTCCCTTTTTCAGTAAAAGAGGCTTGGAACGAGATTTTAATGGCGATGTATTTTCTCCTCCCCCCCTCCTCTCGTTCTCTAGCGTTTACCCCCTTTTCGGCTTTTTTTATCCAGTTTTCCCCTACAGGAATCATTGAAGGGCCCTACTCTCCTTTTCCGAATTCGACACCAGCTGCGTGGGCATTTGGTCTTTCTCTTCCTGCAGGAACATTGTACCCGCGAGGATACCCCCTTCTGAAAAAAAAACGGAACGTCCCCCGGATTGACCAGGTCCCCCTCAGGCCCAACCAAGCAGTCGTGCCTTTTTTGTCCCCTTTTGGAGTCTTTCACCCCCCTGACGGGAGTTACCCATTCCCCCTCTGAAATTCCCAGACAGCCCCTTTCCTCTCTCGGAAAGCTTCTCTCCCATCCTTTCCATTGTAGCATTCTTCCCTTTCACTTTTTTTTTGGGATCTTACCTTTTTCGGAGCAGTAAATGCAGCCTCTTTGAGCTTGTCGTCCTGCGGAGCCCTTTGCCTCCTCGAGGTTTCCCTCTAAAATATAGAGCTCTGCGTTTTTTCCCTCATTGCCGCGCCGGGAGATTTCCCTTTGAGAGTTGGCGCTTTCTCCTCCTTACTTTTCTTTGTTAGAGTGTCTTGATCGTCCATCCTCCCGGTTGAAGATTCCTCGGATTTCTCCTAGAAAGTTCGTTCCAATGGATGTCTTTAGGGCGGGACGGTTCGACGCCGAAAGAATGAATGTAGAACCTTTCCCCCCTCGCGGCCCCCCCCCCTTCGCTTTTTAACTCTCTTCCTGTTGTAGTTTTTGCCCGCCCAAGTCCCCTGCCAAGGAAGGAAGGATTGATTGGTGTTTCTCCCCCTTCCTTTTAGACTCCTCTTTTTTTGATATCAACTTCCTGATGGGTCACTTTTGGAAGGAGGTACAGCGGAGCTGGAAGGTGTACCCATTCCTCCTGAGATCTGTCCTCTTTTCTCCAGATAGCAATCGTGCCTAGAGAACCCCCCGAGATTAGCCTCTTAAGCTTTTTCCCCCTGAGCATTCCTTTTGTGACCCTGGAAAGTAGACCTGACGGCAATCCCCCTTTCCTCCATTGGTGGCGGATGCTTGGTTCCCATTTTATTGTAGACCTCGTCTCTGCGGGTCTGCTCCCCGGCCGGGAATTTCTTGAAAAGAAGACGTTCCTCTGACGGCGAATGCCTCCTTTCCTTGACCTTTTCTCCCTAAGGTGGCGACGCTCCTGCCCGGGATGTGAAAGAGTTCTCCTTCCGCGTTGAGGGAGGTTGCAGCCCCTTTTCCTGTTGCTCAGTCCGGTCTTACCTCGCCTTTATCTTCCACGAGGCTCACCTCTTTTCCCCGCTCTGAGATCGAGGTGCTCTGGAATGACCCCCCCATTCCCTCCGCTGGTAAACTCCCCCCTAATTCACATTTTAATCCTCTCCAAATTGGGCGCGCGAACCTCCTTAAAAGACTAAGAACCTCCTTCCCCGCTGACGATCAATTCTTTCTTTTTTTTTCCGCGCCAGTTCTGCTCTCCCTTCCCATGAGACGCCTCTGAGACCCCCCGAGAGAGTAGTACGATGTCTTCTCCCTTCCCGAGCTCCCTCCCCCTCGTCTCCCATTTCCGCCGGATCTTTCCCTTAATGAAGGAGGCTGCTTGACTCCTGAGAGTAAGAGAGGGATACCAGTGTAGAGCTTTTTCATTACCAGGAAACTCTCCCCCTCCCGTTCTGGTGGCCCTTTTCCATAGATAGCTGGTCGATGCTTTCCCTTAAAGGAAACTTTTTAGGGAAGGTTGGTGTTGTTCCTCCCATTCTGTAGGAGTCCCTTTCTTCCAGCTTTGTACCACCCTTCTTTCCCCCACTCCGTCTCTCGCGTGCTCTCCGAAGAAGTCCCTCGATCACACCAGGAGCGCCAGGTTCATCTTTTCCCTTACCTCTCCCATGATACGTTTTCTCCTTTTTCTTGGTGCTCTTACTCCCCTTCCTCTTGTGTATTGCCTTTCTTTCAGTAATAGGGCCTCGGAGACTGGCGATCTTCCTCCTCTTCGAGTTTCCCCCTCATGTTCCCTTCCTCTGCAGTTGTAGTGTAGCTTCTGTTCCTTTTTGCTTCCGACGAGATAGAAAAGGCATTCCTTGATGACAGTACGAGAGCCCCCGTCCTTCACGTTTCGGCAATCGCCCCTCCCCTCGCTCCCCGAAGTCCCCCCTTTCCCCGATCAGCGACTCTCCGAAAAACTCCCAGAAAACGGTTTTTAGATCAGATGTCCTTTCCCGGCTTCCCCTTACGGCAGACCCTTCCGACGCGTAGCCTAAGTTCTTTCCATAGCAAAAAGAAGTCATGTTTTTTTATCGGAGCGCTATCGCCTATCCTTTTCTGCTTCTAAGGACTCTTTCCTTGAACAACCCCCCCCTTTTTTCCGAGAAGGTCAAACTTTGAGGTGGATTCTAGTGGACCCCCCAAACGGGATCTCTCCTCTCCTCCTGTAGGACAGTAATTTCCCCCCCTTTTTTCCCCCTGATCTCCGGGTCTCCCAATGAAAAGAGGATCCGCCCCACAAACTTCCTACTTTTCCCTCA
>Ga0179593_1582278_pt1 | contig 23783 bp, 26 predicted proteins | sample CZODoug2_1_08_16_FD_185931 | JGI IMG/M metagenome (GOLD analysis project Ga0179593, IMG submission 185931) | Vadose zone soil fungal communities from Angelo Coast Range Reserve, California, USA - CZODoug2_1_08_16fungal (PacBio error correction) | ecosystem: Environmental > Terrestrial > Soil >... | reverse complement strand
CTGAACACTCCCTCGCTGATAGTGTTTTCCCTTCCTTCCATGGTCATGGTTTTTATAAATCGTTGAACCCTCCCTTTTTTTTCGATGGTCCCCCCTTCCGAGCCGCGCGGAAACAGTTCGCTCGTTCTCGCAATACTCAAGAAAGGGATCGAACCCCTTCCCTGCCCCCTTTTTCCTTTTTGAGGGGCCGGCCACCCTTTGTTGTCTTCCCCCCCCCCCCCTTGACTGAATGGTGCCTTTTTCCCTCTTCACCCATGAGTCGTTTTGAAAATAGAAGATCACGCGTCCCACCGACCTCCTTTTTTCCCATCGGGTTCACGGAAGGCACTCTTTTGAGGAACAACACTACTCAGTTTCCCTCGTTTTTAGGACTCCTCATGTTCTTTTTTCCATTCGAGCGCGTAACACTCGGCTCGTCATCCGGCCCCTATTTTGAGACCCAATCGCCCGTCTCTTCCCCTCCCCGAATGACCGTTCTTTCCCCGCGGTATCGCAAACCCATCGTCACGGCTTACCATCCCCCCCGTCCACCCGACGCCCCCCATACTCTGTGAAAAAGGCTTTCAACTGTTGGATAAGCCGCTTTTTAAAGAATGAATTGCAGCCCTTACGTAGGCCTCCTTTAGCTCATTCTTTTCGATGATTTCGCTCCTCAGTTCGATGTGGAACTCTGCTGTTTCTTCCCTCTTCTGATCTCTCTCCTAGTACTTACTGGTCTCGACAGGTCACGCACATCCCCTGGAGCTGATGAGAGATTTTTCACCCGTTCATGGTCTCGGACTCTCCTACCCCCAAGGCAGATAGATCACTGCCCGAGTTTCCAAAATCCGAACTCCTCCCCCTAGTGAACAAAGAGAAACCGTTTATCCCCCTGTTTGCCACACTCATGACTCCCCTTATACGACCCCCTCGTGATTTCATTGTCCAATTTTCTTGAAACCATCAAGCTCCTCTTATACCATCCCTGCACGCCTTCTCGCCGTCTCTTTCTGACCCCCCCCGCTTATCCTCAGACCCTGCACGACCTTTCGGGATCGAAGGTTGTGAATTCGTCGATTTGGCTTTCACCTTTTTCAATCTCAATCCGCCTGCCTCACTTCTTGGCCAACCCCCTCCTCCTTTCCCCCTCCCTTCCGTCGAGGTTTTTCCGATGCGAGATCACTTCTGGGCCATCTCGTTTCGGAATGGCTGGATCGTTCTGGTCTTTGAGAAAGTGGGGCTTCCTCTTCTCATTTTAATACTCACCGTTTTTGTTTGCGAATGCCGCCCCCTTTCCTTCCGAAACGCTCCTCCACCCCCGGATTTTGAAGTTTTCCTTCTTCCCCTCTCCCCACTGCCTCCCTCCTCCCCTCTCCCCCCCCGAGAGGAAGTTTTTTGGGTTGAGGCGGCGTCCGGACTAGGTGGTCCGCCAGTCGGATTACGATTTTTCTTAGAGCCACTCTAACCCTTCTTAATATCGGGTTAGTGCCCTTCAGGATGATCGGCACTTTTCACGATAGGGAACCATTCCGTCGTCTTTCCCCTTTCTGTCCCCCTCCCTGCAGGCCCTTATGGGTGACACTCCCCCCGTTTGGGCAAGTCAGGTCATGGAGGTCTGTTGATGTGTTCCCCTGGATAGCCTGGTTCTCTCCCCCCTTTCAGGCGTTTTCGAGTATGGCGTAGGCGATTTTTTTTGGTTGATTCTTATTCGATTCTTGAAGTGGGCTTTTCATCGTTCGGAGCGCACATTCATGTCTCCCAGCCCATAGAGAGATTTTTGCGTCCCGGCGAACCCAGTCTTCCTTTTCCCAGTTCCCTCGAAGAGACTATGGTCCGTGCTGCCCCCTCAGCTTGCTTAGAGCCCCCAGCAATCGAACAGTCCCCTTCCGAGTATGATAAGACCTCCGCGGTGGCCGTTTCCTCTCTTCGATTCCAACGAGCCAGGTAGCATGATTCCCTTTTGTTGAGGGTGAAGTCGCCGGAGAAGCTGCGCCGAAAAAGAGAGGCGATTCAGATGTCTATTTCATTGTTCGCCCTTTTCCCCCTTTTCATATTCTGAAGAGAATCTTGTCTTTACTTTTATGGATACGGTAGATTGATTTTTCTTTGCAAGATCATCCCCCGCCTCCCCTTCCCATGTAGTTTTGCCCCCCCCTCCTTTGACCCCGACCTTTTTGAGCCCCTTTCCACCAGCGGTTTCATGTGTGATTGAACGTGTAGACTTTTTCTCACCTCCAGTTTTTTTCACTTCCTTCCCCAGTGATTTAGTTTTCCCCCTTCCCCGGATGTTGGTGCAGGAAGCGGAGGGCACTTCTCCGGCTTCCTCCTTTCCGAATTTTGTAGAGCCCTTGTATCTTTTTTGAGGTTCCTCCCTCCCTTCTCAAAATTTTGCTCTGTCTTCCTCTCTTTTTTCTGCCGACTCGGGATTTTGATTTTCCCCCCCAGGCTCTTTGCCTAGAAACTATCGGAAAGACCTGATCTTTTGTATCGAACCGAGAGAGTCAGAGTTTTTTTGCTCTTGTGCTTCCCATTCATTAGCCGAGTTATGGGCCAGTCGTCTCCGGGGGCGCAGATCTTTATTTTGTCTTGCGTAGACGCAGAGAGTGAGGCCTTGTGAGAAACCTAGGAACTTGTGTGCTTTTTCCCTTCCAGCCCGTACGTTCTCTTCCTCCTCCGTATAGAGTTGTTTCAGAGAAGACCTCTTAAGGGCTACACTCATTGACTCTAACCCTCCCCCCCCAAGGAGACCTGCGGGGTGTAGAATCTTCACGATTCTACCGGTGAGCAAATAAGAACTTAATCTTCAGATTGGTCCTTCCAGTGTCTTTTTGATGACACCCCGGACCCCCTCTGTTCGCGTGGGAGAAGTGATCCTTATGTCCCGTTTTCCGATTTAATTCCTTCTCCAAGTTTTTTTAGGACATAAATCCCTTTCGTTAGGTGGCCCGCCATTTTTGCGCCTTTTATATCCTTTTGATTATGCCAGGGCCGCTATATCTCTTCCTTTGCAGGCTCCACCTCCCAGTTTTTCGGACGATTTTCGTCTGCATCATTCCGCTATGGTTTTCTCATTTTCCTCCCAATCCACTTGCGGCCCCCTTCCCCCCAGTTGGATTTTTTGTAATTTATTAGCTTTTCTTCCAATGCTGTGTATTGCTGTCACTTCTGTTGACAACTATAGGAGCCTCGCCCCTTATTATGCTCCCATCCTTGTGGGTTTTTTTTTGTGAAATTCCCTCCAAAGGTGGGAGGTGCGCGTGCAGTTCGGTTGATCGTGGGGCCGCCCAATTTTTTTTCGTTTCCCTGAACGTGACTGCTCCCTGGTCTCCTTGTAGTTCTTTTTCCCATTTCTTTTTGAGTTTTTCCCCCCTGAAGTTCCCTATATTTTCACGGCAACACGTGTACCCTTTCCTCTCTTTTGTCTTCGTTTTTTGGGAAGCGTTTCCCTTTTCCGTCTCCCCACGGTGCTTCCCAATATGATTGAACATAATATCCTTTTTTCCAACTTATATGTCCCTGGTTTACGCAGGCCCCCTTTCGGTTCAACTCCAATTTTCTTTCCCCCACTAGACAAGTGGAGTCCTATGCTCCTCAATTTGCGAACTCCACCCTGTTGATGTAAAAATGGCCACCCCCCCCCCCTTCAATTCGTGAGCCGTCCCGAGGAGAAACCTCGTTACCCCCCACCTGGATTTCTAATGCCCACCAAAGTTTTCCTTTTTCCCTACATTCCAGTTTTACCAACCAACACCCGGCCATTCTGTCTATTGAGCTCCCCCCCTTCCCATCCAAACCCCCCCCCAGCGGAATTAGTGAGATCCTCATGCCGAAACTCTTTTCCCTCGTCGCATTGCGCGACCCAGGTGATATTTGTCTCGGCCGGTCCCCTGGCCCCCTTTCCCCGCAGAATGTAACTTCCTCCATTCTGACCCCTACCCTACAGGAGCAATTCTTTTTCGGACAGTAGTGACAACTTTTCCAACCCCCCTAAATCCCCCCTTCGAATCCGTCCTGCCCCCCCCCCTCAAGTAGTTCCCCCCCCCCCCCCCCTTGCACAAAAGCAACTTTGCTATTGCTGGTCAGGCGTAAGTCGATTGCTTTTTTTGCACTCGGGCCGATCCGCAAATGCCCCCCCTTTCTCCTGTTGAGGTGTTGGATTTTTATGTCTTTTAGAAAGGCCGCCCTCTTTTTTTTTCTTCTTTGGACGCCCCTTTGATACCGGTCGACGCAGCTCACCGACCCCGTTTCTCACAAGTTATTAGGGTTGCTCCCCCGTTTCTATGTTATCCCGTCCCCCCCCTTCTCCAACTTCCCAGATAGACCACGTTCCGACCGTTTTTGCAGAGAATGGAAGAGTCGGTGCCCCTGGTCCGAACAGCGCGTACTGGTTGGGCTGAACCCCCTCTATTGCTACTGCTTTTTTAGGTCACCTTTTCCTTTTTGAAGGACATACGGAACCGACCCTTGTCGATTCTTCAAGAGCGGCCACCAGTACTTCCGCAACACATATGGGTATTGAAAAATAATTCCCCAGAAAGGGAGTCCCCCCCCCGACTTTTCCCCCCATTAGGAAAGATACTTCGCTCGCAAGCCCAACATCCCTTCGTCCCACTAACCCTCCTTCATTTTCACAGCAAACTTGTCCCCAGTTCCCCCAAGGACTCTATTCCCTAACCCCCCCCATGAATTGGACAGGTCTAAACTGACATGGACCTTGTAGTCTGCCACTCCTCCATTTCCTGACCGAGATTTTTAGATGGGTTTCTGATAAGATATCGAGTCCAGATAGAGGAACCAAGAGGACTTCTCCGATGTCGTTCCGAGAGCAGCTGCTTCCCACCCGTAGTGAGGCATCCCCGGATCTCCCAGCCTGGTCTCCCCGTGAACCTGTGATCCGATTTTCGCCGAGAATGGATCCCGTCAACCTTTGCAAGTCCCCCTTCCAAGGGGCTCTGCCCCCAACTTTTGGCTTCCTTCAGCTTTCGGAAAAGACTCCTAGCAAGCCAGTCGTCTCTCTGCCCAATTGTGGACTCTTAGAGTGTCTTCCCTACTTTTTGAATGACCTATCGAGCGTAGCCTCGCCTGGTTTATAGAAAAGGTAACTCTAATGCGCCCTATGATGGATTCCCTTTTAAGACCCCTTCCATGGGCGCGCTCTCTCTAGTGCGAACACAAAAGCCCTCGCCACCCCGATATGATCCCCCCCCCTACCATTCCCTCCTTCCTCCCCCTATAACTCCCCCATATTTTCCCACCGAGAACTGGCTAAATACTTGGCCGGTCAGCCCAAGAGTGCCGACTTTGAACAACCGGTCCCACCAACGGCACGCCTTGACCAGTCCTTCCTTCTTCGATTAAGGGGGACCCTCTCTTTCCCCCCCCGGCTTACAGCGATCCAATCGTTCCAATTTTGTCGGGAATCCTGGCCTTTATGCTTCGCCCCATTTTTGCTAGTCCAACTTTTCATCCGACTTCCTGAAAACATCCTGGGTCCCCACCCCCGCTCACCACCCCCGGCGTCATTCTGATTTTTAGCTGGGAGCTCCCTTCCCCTCCCTTTCAATCCGACGTTTGTCTTGCTTCGGGGAATTTGAGCAAGTGGCGTCTTTCCTCTTTTCCTCCTCTTTTTTTTTTATTTAATCCCGCCTTTTGCTCACCACCTCCGTCCACGTATTCCAGACCTTCCTCAAATTGAAACCTCCCCCGACGTGCTCGTCTGCACCCTGTCACTCTTGAGAGTCCGGGGTTTCCTTGGAGAATAGGAGGGTTCGATTTTTTCTGGCACTTCGCGGCCCCCCCAGGACAATTTTTTAACATTTTGATGAAGCTCGGGATTGATTCAGATTGCACTTTCGGCAGCGTTCCGTCGACTTGCAACAATTTCACTTTTCGAATTCAGGGACTTTTGTTCCAGTAGGCTCCTTTATTTTTTAAGCAAGGTTGTATTGCGTAAGGCCCTCTTTTCTTTCTTAGAATTAATTTGTGGCAGGACCTTTTTTTTAGTGTTACCTTGGCTTGAGATTTTTCGTGCGTCGGCGATTTTCTCCTCCGGACCGTGATAGATCCCTGCTCGTCACGATGTCGGCCCCTCTAGTATCTGCCTCTCTACCTTTTCATGACGAGGCGTGACCGGTGGCTGCCCCCCTCGTGCTATCATGGAGATAGACCTTCCCCCTAGGGCTCACCTTCTGTCCTTTCCATCTTTCCCCGTCCTGCTCCCTCCTATCCACCCCCCCCTTCTTTCCCGAGTGGATAGAAGACGCGTTGTCGTCGCGGCAGGCCTGTTTCTGTCGCCGGGCGCATCCCTCCCTCTACCGGTTTTTCTTTGCCCCTTTCTGTTTTGACCGGGGTGATAAATCTGGCCCTTTGCGAAAGTGCCGACCGCGCTGCTATGTCTCTTTCTATCAGACTTCTTTTGTCCCCTTCTACGAACTTAAATCGTTGACGTTATAGCGCTCGATGGTCCTCGGCCCCCTTTGCGCCTATCTCCTCCGATCCTCCTCCGGCAATGTAGGGATGCGCTTCAGCCCCCCTTGGAAATTGAAGGTAGCCCCACACGAGGTCCATTTTTCTTTTTCCTAGTTGTTGCAGGTAATTTCCCCTCAGTGGTTTTCCCCTGGTCCCATCCAGTGTCCGTAGCCCGTTACAAAGGATGTTGGTTTCCTTCTGATTGGGCCGTCCGCCGCTTTCACCTCGATGTTGGCTCTGTTCACGCACGCGCTATGAGATATTTACCCTTATTTGCAATGTCCTTTTTTCTTGTTTCTCGCACGCCTTGGGGTTTTTCCCCTGGTATTTTTTTTTCAGGAAACCGTAGCCCCTGACAATTTTCTAGGAGCCTGCCCTTTTGGCTTTTTATTCATTGATGGCCGCGACCCCATTCCTAGGCGGAAGTCCTTCTTGGACGGGGCATTACACCCCCCACCCTCGGCATCTTTCTTCGTCTTTTTCCCCCGGAGAACCCTTTCCCTTGCGCGGTTTGGCCCCCGGTTGCCGGGTATTGATTTGGTCCTAAGAATGATAATTGGATTGCGCAACAATCCTAACTTTTTTATAACCTAAACGTTTTAGGCGTCCTAAAGTCTAGACCGTCTTCCACGCGACTATCGGACCTTTTGCACCTCTTGAACCTTTCTTCCACACTTTTTCCCCCACTAGCGGTGGTGAATGTCGATTCCCCTTCTTTCCTTCCCCGACCGACTCCCCCTTTCCTCCTTAGAAAGCCCGCTCGCAGCGTCTTGAGGACAATCCCCCTCACCCCTTCTTAGGTCCCTTGTTCTTTCCTTTTATTTTATTTTTAGTAAATAGATAAAAGTTTCTTCCTCCCGACTAGTAGTGCCGCATTCTTGCGGTTGTTTTTAGTTTCCTCCCCAAATTGGGGTAACTTCCCTTCTCTACCTATCTTTTAGCTGGAGTCAGAGCGCTGTGGAACGCTTTCGTGTTTTCTTTGCCCCAATTCTTCGCTAGGTGTTTCTTTCCTCCTCACTTTTTCCCTCGTCCAGGTGTTGTTGTTTTCCCCCTTTTTTCTCTGGCTTCTGACAAGGATGGGTTTGATTTATAAATCAAAGGGGTGTTCACCCCCCTTTTTTTCCCCTTTTTTTACACGGATTTAGGGGGGGGGGCCCTTTTTCCCCCCCAGGGGCTTTTTCTTTTGCCTTAGTTCGCACTCCCCTTCGATTTTTTTCTCCCCTTTTAGCATGCCGCGTTGAACCGGGACAGAGGTAGTTTCTTTGCTTTCTCGTTTTATATTTTTAATCATATTGGACTGCACCCCCGTGTTTTCCCCCCCTACTTTTGAACCTCTCTTTGCTTTTTTGAGCTTCTTTCTCATTTTTTCCCCTTGTCAGGAAACCCTTCCCCCCCAATCTCCTCCCTTCCTTCCCAATTCTCGTCTTCCCGAACCATACACGGGCACGTTCGGTGCCGTACGCCCAATTTCGGTAAAATGCAGTCCTCAAGCCCACCTTTTCTTCAACCTTGACCCCACCCCAAACCCTTTCACGTAAGATCCAGGCTGCAAAACGCGTCGAGATTTTTTCCGTTTGGAGTGAGACTCTACCACTTTTTTTTATCTGCAAATCCGATCATCCTTCCCCCCCCCCCCCAATGGCAAGTCGGGTGGGGTCCTTAGCGCTAAAAGAAAGAACCCACCGACGCTTCATTTTTTTTCCAAGAGCTTCGCTGAATGTTCCCCGAAAAACTTCCCTTGCTAGGTCTCTTTCCCTGACCTTTCTTTTCGCCCGAAAGACCTGACTCTTTACAAAGCTGCAACTACTACGCTGCAGGTCCCTCACTTGTTTTCTGAATTCCATCTGACACCTTTCATATTTTTTTTCCATCTCAAAAGACTGCAATATTCTCCAAACAAAAAACGCTCTGTTCCGCCCTTTTCTTCCGGCGTTTTCTCAGGTGCAGCACCTGCCCCGCTGCTTTTTCACCTGCCGTTCCTTCCTTTTCTGGTGTTTTTTCCTTTTTCTACCGGCCTCGCCTAGTCGCGTGTTCATCAACGCGCCCTCCCGACACCACTGGTTTGGTGTTCTTCGGTTTGCGAGCACGGGTGCGCAATGCCATCGGATCCTAACCACCGAATTTTTCTCTTTTAGACCCCGCCGTTACGACGATTTACTTGCGCGGCGCCAATGTGCGTCCCGATGCTGGTATTTTTCCTCCTTAAGGCTACGTTTTTTCCCAGATAGGGATTAAGATTTTCTCTTGGTGATTCATAACGCTGCCGTGTCGAGTCTAGCAGAGATTCCCCAGACTTAGACCTCTGTGTTAGAATAAAATAAGCACCATGGCCCCCCGCCCAATTCGACCCGCGGACGATCCAGGTCACGCCCCTCCGTTTTGTTCCCTCCCCCGACTCCTTTCTTTCCTTCCTCACCCCTGAGGGTCAAAAGGAAATGAGAGGCCGATTCTCCCTCCCCCACATTCCTCTTTGGCCCTCTCATCACTTCTCCCTTGGAGCTTATTCCGCCTAACCCTTCCCTTGCCCTGAGATTGGCTAGCTCGTCTCGATGGTCGACTGGCCAACGAGCGCCCCTCTTCTCGCCTGAAGTATCTTACACCCCCATCCCCCTAATTTAGTAGAGGCACCCATTACTTGCGCCGCTCCGCTCTGCACTGTTCCATCGTGCGAATGGATCACGTCCCCCCGACCTCCGACCTGGAAAAACGGGTTTTTCCATTTGCGACGTCGGCACAAGGCCGGCTGTCCTCACCGATTCTTCATCGCTTTTTCGATTTCTAGCCGGCGGGGCTTAAGGCACCTTTACCTTTTTTCAGCCACTATAGACATCCTTTCTCTACTGTTTGTCTCGCCACAGGTCCCTCGATGAGTTGAGATCTGTCGACTTCATGGGTTTTCCAGGCCGATTTGAATCCCCCATTCCCTCTTTTCTGGAAAGAGATATCCCCAACCTGCACCATCGCCGAACGTTATCCGACCCCTAGTGTCACAATCCACCCACCAAAAAAACCAACCCCACCCCCCTGATAATACGGATGGGACAACCTTTCCCGCCCAGCGTGCCGGAATGCCCAACCGTCCACCCCATCAAGACCGCCGACGTTATGCACTTTGGATGGTGCCTCTAGTTCTTCCCTCTTCCTCCCCCCATTTTTTTTTTTATATAAATGCATCTGTCGGCGTTTTGGTATGCAATTCTGTTCCAATTGGCGACCCTCGGCATCTTTTTTACCCACCTATCTTTGTTACAATTATCCCCCCCCCGCTAAGTCTTGAGAGTTGCAGATGCGAGGCTTCTCAGGTCCCCCCTTTTCAAATCCCGACTTTTTTTTGGCGGAGCGTCTGGCAGTGAGCCCTTATTCTCTATTTTTCCCTCCGTTCTATCTCTAGAAGACAAGGATTTTCCCTGCTGACACGCTCCAGTCTCCCCCGTCGTTATTAAGGGCGGGCAAGAGTGTAGAAAGCCTCGTTCCCCCCTTCTTAAGAGTTTTTGTCTTTTTTTGGTTGACCTTGAGAATAGGATTGTGCCGCGTCTACCCCTTTTTTATTCGATTTTTTAGCCTTTTACGCCTCCCACCATCTTGCCTACTTTCCCTCCCCCCTGCTTTTTAAGCACAGCGTGAATCTTTGATTTTCTGCATCTTCCGACGATCGCGCCATTCCGATTGGCGGTAACAGTTTTCCCCCCTTCTTCGTGAGGGTTTCTGCCACGGTTTGCTTCCACTGTCCGCAAGCTTGGCGAGTCCCTCATTTTTGCAAATCTAAGCCGGTTTTTGCTCTTTTTTTCTGAGTTATTTCTTTACCTGGCCCCTGTCTTCTTGGTTTTGGGATTCCATGGCTCGATCGGCATCCGTCGCGTCCCCCATGCCTGACTATCTATAAGATCTCGTCGGACGTGCACTTTCCCCCCGTCGGAGGATCAGCCCTCCCCCCCCCCAAGTTGATCGTCCGCGCGTCTCACACATCGCTTCCATTTTGCACCCCCCATTTTCTCCCGAAGTTCCCGGTAGTCGTTCTGCCTTGTTGTAAGAGAGCTCGCGAACTTGCTCGCCCGTTTTCCGCCCACCAACTTTCTGGTGACTGTGATCTTTTCCTGAGAAGAAGATTGCTTGTCGGAGAACGAGCTTCACCACTTTTTCGTCTTCCGAGGATTGGACATCTTTCCTCCTTCATAGGTTGTTCTTACGCTCTCGCTGGCCTTTCGTCCCATGAACTCAGTTTCCCTAAGCCCCAGGCTCGGGCAATTTCTTCCGATCTTTTCCCCTAAGAGGATTTCCTCCGTTTTCTTTTTGATGCAAAAAAGCGGTCATTTTTTTTCTGCTCGAGCATCGGCTCCTTTTCCTTAAATCAATGTATTATGAATAAAGTCTTGTCCCCTCCCACCATTCCTTTTTTTATCGCGGGCAGTCAGACGCTCGGAAGTTTTGACCCTGTCTGGGTCTTCTCGCACCATAGTTTTTTTGCTTCTTCAGAGATGGCTCCTCCCTTGATGTTTCAGGTAGTTTACACTTCATGATTTTACCTATCTTGAAACTCCCTTATCTGGTATTTTTTTCTTGATGGCACTCCCAAGAGACGCTTCTTTTCTGGCGGCCTCGCGTCCATTTCGTTCCCTTCTTTACGGTTCTCTCCGGAATGTTCTCTGGCTCGTTTCTTTTCCCTTTCGAAAGAGGATGGCTAGCCCCTCTTTCACCCAACCGTTGCTTGTCCTCTCGTTCGCTCCGGTTTTCGTCACGCGCAGTACGTGGGCTTTCCCTCTCATCAGAAAATAATAACAGAAAACCTTCCCCTTCCCGTTTTGCAAGCCATCGTTCCGTGCAGTCCCATCACGATCTTAAGAAGCCTTCGGCATTTCTGCTTTGCGAGTTGACTTCCCCCCCCTTCTTTTCCCGTTTTTGGGAATCATTTTTCTTCGATTTGCCGATTTAATTCTCGACCCTTCCGTCATAATCCTGCCTGTAAGCAGCTGTTTCGTTTTCTTGATTTTTCCTCCCCGAAAACTGAAGTTCGGCTCATCAGTGCTTCGCAATTCAGTCTCTGGATCGGTGATGTCTCCTCGACTTTGGAGGTGGTTCTTTCTTTTCATCTTTTTTCAGAATGGAAATTTTTTTTCCTCTTTTCCTGATTCTGCGCCATGCTTGGGTCTGCATTCTCCCTCCCTTTGACCACCACATCTCCGGCGCGTTTGCTCTGTCCTCCGTCCTGTTTGGGTGTGGTTTTTGCCTTTTTCCCCCCCATGTTTATGTTGCGAAGGATTCTTCTCGCGCCATTTTGTTGCCTCCCTGGCGTCTTCTCCGTCCCCTACCCCCTCCGTTTAACCTGGACAGAGGGGTCTTCCTTTGATCGTGCCCTGAAGTTTCCAAATCATATTTTCCTGCACCAGTGGGGGTTTTTCTTTTTCTTCTCCTCCCCCTATTTTTCTCTCCGTGTTGTTGTTTCTCTCTTTTTTTCGGTCACGGGTGCAGTCACTATGATTTGCCCCTAATCTCCCCAGAAAAGATGACCCCTCTCACGGCGGTTTCCAGACGCCTTGGCGGCAAAACTCTCCGTTTCTTCCTTTCCCCATTTTAAACATGTTGCGGTCCACCTCCCCCACCCACAACAAGGACGCTTCCACGAGGTGCCGCCTCTTTTTTTTCCCCCCACCCGGGGCAGACCAAGCATTGCTCATTTACCTTCCCCCTGACACCCCATAAATCCCCTGGATATGGCCAAGACAGAACCCAGCTTTTTCGGTTGAGGCATTCAGCGTCTGCCTCATTTCTCCGCACCAGCTGATCGTATGTGGCCCCTTCCCCCCCTGCCTTTAGTCAGAAAGAAGATCCCCCCGGGCAAAGGCCCACTACCTTAGGACCGTAGGCACCACTTCTACTTAAAATGCACACGCTTTATTCGAGTCTGCAATCAGTTTTTCGTCTATAACCCGCTCTGTGCCGCCCTTGTCTGAATGCGTATTGACGGCAGGACCCCTTTACTTCCCAAAAAGCAGTCGAGTTGGAGGTGAGTTTGATTGATAGAGGGTCTTTTCTATCCCCTTAGTAGAGTTGCCCGCGACTTTTTCGCCTCACCGCCACAGGTCTTTCTTTCCCCACAGGCATTTTTCGCCATCTCGGTCTATCATGGCGTAATCAGGCCCCTCCCCTACACCTTTAAAATGAAGAGCTTTTTCCTACCGCATCTGATTCGCGAGGCCCGTCTCCCCATTCGAGCTGGTCGGAGTAAATTTCCTCCCTCAGAACATACCCTCAGTTCTTCCCCGATCGTGTATATTGCATCTGTTTTGAAAGCACCCCGGCTGAGCCAGCGCGCACTCTCGTCTAAGCTGGTCGATCGCATACTTTTCAGCCCAATTCTCCACTTCCTACCGCGTCCTGACCCCTATCCGGCACCACTCCGTGGTACTACCTGACGTGCACTGGATGCAGGTGTTTTCCCCCCCTTTTTTTTCCCCTGTCCAGGGAAGTACGATTTTCCCGTCCCCCCCCCCACCCCTGACCTCTTGGTGCCCCGGTCCATCCCCGGCTGATCATCAATGCAGCCCGTTGACTTTTCCTTTCTTGAAGAGGAAGCGCGCCTGTTCTCCTCATATGCTCGCAGTAACCCTCTCCCTCTCTTCCCCCGATGGTCGTAGAGAGAATGCGTCCTCTGTCTTGGACATCGACCTTCCTCTTTTTTTTTTTCTTCCCCCCCTGTTCCCAGGCCGTCGCCGTCGAACCCCTTCCAAATGAAATTGCTTTCATAGGGGAAAGACCGGGATCTTTTTTTCCTGGCTTTTTTCCTTTCTGATTCTCGGACAGGGAAGGCCGCGCTCCCCCTTCCGTCTCTATTCATGAGTTAACCATTTTTTTCCGTGGAGCTCGATCGCTCTTTCCCCGGCAAGGTTGAAGACCCTAGTTTCCTAATGATTAAGAGACCCGCCTTTGTTCTCTTTCACTCTCGTATTGTATCTGTCTGAGATTTACCCGGCATGGCTTCTTTCTTCGCTAGTGAAACATATCTTTTTCCACCTGTACGAGATATCCCAACCATCCTCCTCCACTTCCCCAATTTGCCCCACGCGCACCGGTTTTTCTCTACAATGGCCCCCGTTTCCGTCCTTTCCCGGGGAGTGAACCTCCCTTCTTTACGGGAACAGACCGCCTTTTTTTCGTCTTTCATTGTGACCCGCGAGCTTTCCGCTGCCCCGCGATCAGTCCCCCTCCAGTTAGGACCGTTTTTATGCCTCGTTTGCTGCGCCACATTACCCGACCTCCGGCACCCATCTCCTTTCCTCCGCACCCCAGCGTAATCGCGAGGTTCTATTTTCCTCCTTTCTGCCCTTTTCATCCGACTTTTGAGGAATGGCTTGAAGCCGTTGAGAAAGCTGGCGGCGATCTCTTCTTCTTTTGTTGACGAGATCGCACGCCCCGTTTTTCCTCAATAACGCTACAATCCCCTTTTCTCCCTTCCCCAGGGTTCCCCCCCCCTCCGGGCGCACGTTTCCAGTCACCTTTCCCCTCTGGGTTGGTGTGAGCGGGCTTTTCTTCTTACGGATGGGTGTTTTTTCTTCTCACATTTCGCGCCCCCGACACCCTGCGTATTTCCTTTTTACTAGCTTTTTTTTTTGTTTATTCCGTCTTCGCTTCCGATCGGTGGCATTTAGCGCCGGCGGCGGTCCCTGCATGGTTCACGCCCTTTTTTCTTCTTACGATTTGAGGTAGCAGTGCGCTTCTTCAGGATGAGCCGGTGCGCCCCGTGGCCGGTTTTGTAGCGATTGCGGATTTGGGATCATCTAGTTCCCCAGTTTTTTTCCGGTTAGTGGGGTAGTCCCCCTTAGTCCTCTTTGCCCCCTTCGGTTAGTTCGGGCGATCTTAGCTCGGATTTTTTCGGTTGAAACAGTCGTCTGAGTGTTTTGATCTCCCTCCCTCTAGGGCTTCAAAGAAGGTGCGTGCCGGCTCGGATCTATCTGCCAGCTCTTGGCCGCGCATAGGCGGTCGTGTTTCTTTGAGAGCGAAGGCTCTCCCCTTCTGCTCTCTCCATGTTTCCCCTATGATGTCCCAGGTTGTTGTGATTCCAGTCGTTCTCGCCCAGTGCCTTGTCGAGACCCGCTTTTTCTGTCCTTAAAGACGCCTTGATCGGATCGAACTCAATCGTTGACCCTTTCCGCGATCCGATGTCGCGAGGATGCGGAGAGAGCCTGACCTCCCCCTTGGATGCGGAGATTGAGTTGCCCTTACTCTTCCCATTCCGGTATTTGACTCACGCCCCGTTCCTTGTCGCTCTTCTCCTTTTCACCCGTTCGGGGTTCTTTCTTACAGGTAAGTTTTTTCTTCATTCTTGAAGGATCAGTCGACCGTCATGGCGCTTTGTCGCGACCCCTTTTATTGAGGATGGAGGCTACCTTTTTTTTGCGAAGATGTCTCCTCTGTTTACCGCCAATCCTTAGCGTCTCACCAGCTTATTCCTTCCCTTTTATTATAGCGTGATGGTCCTCCTTCCTTTCCCCTCGACCCCTCTCTGGTCGCCGGGCGAGGGCTAGAGGCTCCTCGATGTGATATCGCGAACGGGGTTTTGCTAGCTCAGGTCCTGCTCTTTTTTTTATTACGCATACTCGAAGTTGATTCCCCCAACAAGATGTGTGAGACCTTGCAACTTTTCCCTGTGCGTCAGTCGCCCCGTCTCGCCTGCTTCCCCCGTTTTTCTTTTCCTGGCTTAACAGATTCTCCATCCCCCCCACCGCCCTTCGCAGACGTGTGTTCCCTTCCCGTGCTATCAGCAAGCCTTCATCTTCAGACCTCACTTTTTTCCCTTTTGGAGTACTCCCCCCTTTTTCTTTTTTTTTTAGCTTTTCGGCGCGCTCCTCTTAAGTCGATAAAAGGGTATTTTATGACATAATCTCACTCGTCTCCTTTTCGACCGGGCTTTACTCTTTCGCTTTTCAAACAGGTGTTTTCAGTTATACGAAGCTGGAGTTTTTGCCCTTGGTTTTCTTCTCTTCTTTGCCTCACTCCCTCGGGGGGTATTTGTCATCGACTCCATGCTAGGCCAGTGTGTGTCATTTATGTCGCTTCCTGATTCTTATCTCCACCCCGGGGTTGAACACTGGTTTTTCTTTTTTGATCCCGATTACCTTTGGTGTGGGGGGCTTGTCCCTCCCCACATTCGCGACTGCTTGGGCGGCCCCTCCCCCTTTTTTTGCCGCCAATTGGAGTCGTCTTTCTGTTTACCTTACCCTCTGTGCGTTCTCCTTGACTCTATTCGGTTCAACATATTGGACGCCCCCTGTTTTCCGACGTAAAATCTCTCTTTCCTCCTCCTCCGTTTTTTGCTTCTTCCTTTTGTCGGCAAAGCGGTTTTTCCATTCCTTCTGGGAAACTATCCAGTCCCAAAGAAAAAACTCCCACCCCTCGGCACACGTTCGGTGCTTCTGACTCCCCTCACCCCCACAAGTTCGTTCTTTAATCACCCTGTTGCGGGTCCCCCTCCCCCACCCCCCTGAGTAATCGTGATCCATTCTTTCGCAAACCGAGCCGATTCCTTTTTTCCCACCCCGTCTAAGCCGGACCCATCCTTTTTTATCAGCTATAAATGAAAACCCTTCCCTTCTCCTTGAAGCTCTTTGAACTGAACCCCTCTTTTCCACTGAGAGGCACCCATCAGGCGTTCCCAGCGTCTGCTTGCGCACCCCCTCCACTTCTTTTCAGGAAAAATGAAATTTTTCGAGACTTCACCCCTTCTGAAAAAGGGCTGCCCCACTCGAGCGTTCGCCCTTTCTCCCCCGAATATGGAATTTATCGCCCAACACCTTTCATTACCGAGAAGCACTTAAGTTCGTATTTCCCAACCCCCCTCTGCTGTGAAGAACGATTTTTGAAGCGTTTTATCTTTTCCCTTCCCGCACCTCGGCGCCCGGCACCAAAGCCGTCTTTCGGCCTTTTTTTTTTCGAGAGGGTACCGGCTCCTTCTTTTGAGCAACCCGGCGAGATTTTCGCGGCTACACCGACACCCCGTTTTTCGGTCCCACAAGGGCATTCGTGTTGGCTCATTCTTGATTAAACTTTCCCATCCCCCAAATGCCTCTTCCCACCGCCTACCCCGACACGCCCATCGCTTTCCTATGGCGATGCCCAAGAGGAACCGGCGACCAGCTCGATTGTCTCAGCGAAGAAAAAGCAAGAGGTTTCCGTTTTCGCGGCCTGGTTGTCAACCCGGCCCCCAGTGAGCTCTGGCGGCCAACGGACATCGTCCTAACCCTTACTTCCAACTTTCCCCCCTTCACAAAGGCCTTCGCCAACGAGCGTTGAAGTCAGACGATCCCTTTCATCCCCCCCACTCCCCCTGACGCCTGGATGCATTGAAAATTTACATTTAACTTAGAGATTGATTGCTCCCAGCCTCCCCCATCCCCCGCTTGGTGGCTGGTCCCCAGGTTCCCTTCCCTAACTTCCCCCCCCAAGTTTGCCGTCGCTGTGGGCTCCGCGGTTTTTTTTCGGCTCATGGTTTGCGGTGCCCTCTCGTTTCGATTTCCAGGGCGCGTCAGCTTTTCTTCTACCTGACGCCTTTTTTCCGTTGCGAGGATCCTGTTTTCTCGGCGATTCCCGGATAAAGTAGTAGAATGGTATATCCCCCAACTCCTTCATTCGGGACCATCCTCTTCCACAAGGGATAGCATGCGACTCCTTACCCTTTTTTTCCTCCTCCGAATCCGTCGTCTCTAAATTCGCCCCCCCGGCCGTGCCCACGCTTTCTTCCCTTTTCCCCACCCCCCTCTTCCCCACTCCCATCCCTCTGTTCGATTTTATTGCGCTCGCTACTCTGCGGGTTCACTGTCCCCACTTGAAGACAATATCTCTCTCCCTCCCTCATCGGACTGGGGGGTCAATTATACCCTGATCAGTCCCCGTCCTCCCTCCTTTCTGGATGGCCTCTCTTTTCACGCCCTTGGGAGAGGCTAGGACCTCTTTTTTCGACCCCCCCTTCCGACGATCAATTGCATTTCCTTACCAATGAAGAACCTCCTCAGCCCCGCCTCCTTCCCGCCTCGTGCCCACGCGTCCGGGAACCTCTCCCGCAAGGACCCCCTCCCGCGTGCCGGACTCCAAACGGGGCTTGAAAACCATCAAGGGCGCCGACTTCTACTGCTGTTCCTGAAATGGTGCCCCGATCCCTTTTCCCGCTTCTCCCTTATTCATCCCGAAATCGTCTTTCATCAGAAGTTTTTATACACCCTTTGCGCGACCGACACATCGCCTTTCTGCGAAACCATAATCGTCTCCTGTTCCCAATAAGCTCCCCCCCCAGCGCTCTCGGATCTGTTGCAAGCTGCGCACGTCTCCCCTTTCAAATCAGACTTTTGAGGGACCTTTTTGGCTCTTCCCCTTTCTTGCTCACTCTGGGGCGGCGATCTCTTCTCTCAGGTTGGTGTGTAGAGTCTCCCTTTTCCCAGCTTTTTCCACGCTTCGCCCATTCTAAAGGCGATTTGAAAAGGGAATCCCCTCCGTGTCGCTCGCATTCTCCCTTTTCGATTCCGGTGGTTTTCTTTCCCCTTTTCCCTTCTCTCTATGCGCCCATATTCGATTTGTCATTCGCTTCTTGTCATTCACAAACATGCGGATTCCGACGATTGGGGGACTTTATTGACGCTGGGCAGGTTCTTTCCCCTGATCGGTTACCGACCCGCTCTCCTTCCTGGGAATTTTCTCTCCTTTCTGGGTTTAAAGACCCGGTTGAGTCCTGGCACGATTGCGGTTAGAATGCGCGATGTGGCCCGGTTCTCCCTTTTCCTCGTTTGGCCGATTTCTTTTCGCTTCGCCTTCGATGGTCGTATTGGTCCCTCTTGAACTGCTCTCTTGTGGGTCTCCCCTCGAGTCCTCCCCCAAATGACAGGTCGACGATTTTTTCCCGATCGCTCCTCCCTGATCTTTGTGACCGTTTTGGCTCGAAACCCTTGTAGATTATTTTTCTGATCTTTCGCTCTCGGGTCTTCCCCCGCTTCCATCGCGCCCGAGCTCCCCGAGCATCGCCCTTTTTGAACGTTCCCTCTGACTTTATTGTCTGGTGCTGCCTTCTTTTTCCGCGTGCATGCAGGCAGCTCCAACTTCCGTCCCGTCCCCTGGATGATGGAAAAGTTCTGTTACGGGTGTGATTATTCATATGCTTGTTTTGCGACCCAGCTTGCCGCTGAACCCTTTTGAGTATTTTCCTCCTTAGAAGGTGCTTCTTGCGGTCTACCCTTACCCTTTACCGAATATTGTTATCTCACCTCCGATGGCTTCAGAGTTCCCCTTTGAGATCCTCCTCTCGAGATATTGGCCCCCACTGTCTTTTGCTTCGTCTTGCCCTCTTTTTCTCCGCTGGCCACACCCAAGCTCCCTTGTTTCTCACCCGGGAGATCCAGTCAACCCCGCCCAGTTCTTTCACATGAATACACTCCCTTGATTTTCTCCGACCCCCTCTTGTGCAAATCGGAGGGAAGTAAGTGTTTTCTCACTTTTTCCGAGTTTTTCTCCTTTCTTAGAGGATTAGAGATGACATAGGTGTTTCTTCCCTATTTCTTGTCCTCAGATGGCATAGAACTTTCGGACACTTTTTTTTGCCTTCTCCCTTCCCATTCGAATAGACCCCCTCTTCCTTACTGACTGAGGGCGTGATTTCGCTCATCTGGAATTACATCGCTTTTTTCCCGCTTGCAGTCTGAGCCCTGTGTGCATAAGCTGCGGCGTCCAGTAAGGACTTCCCTTAAGGACCCTCTGTCCGGGTTTAGGTTATTGTCCTTCCTCTTGCTCCCGAGTTTTTCTACCCTCCCCGTGGAAGACCTCAAACCTTGTTTTTTTCCCGGTGTTTTTCCTCTTACGTTCGCCTTTGTCCCCCCCCTTCGAAGTGAGGCCGGGCTACCTTAGTCACCTCCCCCCCAGCCCCCCATTCTACAGGACGGGTGGCCTGTCGCCATAGTTCCTCACGTTTCCTTCCCTCTCAGGAAGCCGAAATTGCCCTCCCCTCTCTTTCTTTTGCGAGTGACAATACGACACCCCCTCTTTTTGAGAATTTTTTCCCCGTTGATGCTCAAGATTCCTTCCCCCCCTCAATCTCTTACCCTGAATCCCCTTCTTAGTTTCTTTGTTCCCCTCCCGGTTTCTTTTTCTTTTTTTTTTCCCCGTCGAAACAATGGAAGGGTTCCTTATTTTTTCTCCTCCGATTTAGGAGACAATTTCTCTTTTCCCTTCTTGCTCGCACTTATTCCGATATGGTCTTTCATCCCTTCCCTGAAGACTCTGGCAAGTTGGATTTTTGTCACTTCGTTTCTTTTGAGCCTGCTTGGTTATACGGCTTAACAACCTTTTTCACCCACTCTTCACGTCGCGTTTGCGCAAATAGTGTTCCATTCCCTTGTTTTGATTGGGCATGTTTCGTCCAACCAGTGTGGGATGGTCGCCGAATTTCAGCTTTCCCTTTTTGCCCTCCTTCCTTCTTCCCGCGGCAACCTTCCCTCCATGTAGTCTTTGCGGATTAGGCCCTGATACAAATCCCCCCCTTGTGCCCCGACCCTTTATCTTTTCTCCAACTATCTCTTTCATCCTCCTCCTTTTTTTTCTTTTTTTCTTTCTTTCGTCTCCTTTTTGAAAGTCGGCAAACCTTTCGTTCCCCCTCGATTCCCCCTCCCTCTACGATCCAATCAAGGCAAAGACACAACAACTCTGTCCAGGCCCCTACTTCAGACCCGCCATTGGCGGCAACACTCGCTTTGCGTTCTTTTTTTTACAACCTTTTTGAATTTCCCCACCACACCCAAGGAACGTAACGTTTAGCCAGAAGAGACCTCCCCCCTCTCCTAGAGTTTTCAAAACCCCGGGGAGCCCCCCCCCCTCCTTTCCCCCGGTTGCCTACCCCCCACCTTTAATGACACTCAAAACCACAGTCGGTCGGTTCCTTGTTCACAGTCACATCCCCCCCCCTAAGATTAGTGAGAGGCACACTAGCCTCGAGGGTTCCCGTCTTTCCTTTCTGCTCCTTCCCAGTGCTCGGATCGAGCGCGGACCCTGCATTTTCCCGAAACCCCCCGCCCCTTCTCACACTCTGACATACGTCACGTATTTCCTTCCCCTTCTTTTAAAGCCCCCTGATCGATGGTCTTAATCTGCCCCCCCCTCATTTTCGAACTCTCCCGACCTCCTTTTCTTTTTGTCCTCTCCCCCTGACCCCGCGCTGTGTAAGCCATTTGCTGCTGAGTCTTTTATGCTATTCGGTTTTTTCCACCTGGGAACCCAGATGGCCTTCCCTTTTTTTTCGGTGTCTTCTTTTCTGATGCTTGGTAGCCGCTTGCATGGACGTCCCACGGAAGAGGCCGACGCGTCACACCCTCCCTTTTCCCTTTTTCGTACCCCCCCCTGCATTCGTTTCGAGCCATCGAGGTTTCGTGCATGCGTAATCGTCTCACTACCCATCCCCGCCGGAGCTCGCACCGCCTTTCTCCTCCTTTGCCTCCTTGAACTTATTCTTCGTTCCCTCTCTCGTCGAAAAGCCTCTGGTCGATCCATATTAGCCCCCTCCCGAGCCGCGCTTACGATCGTTTTTTTTCATTTCTTGGAATTCCTTCCTTTTTCCGGCCGGCGTCAGCGCGATTCGGCCGCAACCTTTCTTTTCCGCCAATAAGCACCTGCCTTTGTTTCCCCCAGCCTCCTCCCCTCGAAGCGTCGGACTTCCTTATACGGCACTCCCAACTCGTTGGGTTGGCCTATACACTTCCCCCGTTTTTTTCGGTGAAGAAAACCTTTGAGGGGTCCACCGGTCTTACTCCCCTCTCTCACGAATCCCATGACCGCTGTGCCACGGCACTCGCAAGGCGAGGATTGACGCCTGAAGCCCCTCACATTGACGAGGCTCGAGGAGTACTTGTCGGCGAGGCCATCACGGAGAAATCAAACTCTATTGTCTTACTTAGGCCTTTCTAACTTTCTCGGACCCTCAGAAATGAATGCGTTCTTTAAGACAGGCAAGTAGACAAGATCGTCAGCCTCTCTTTCCCGTCCATTGGTCCATATTGAAAATTGTCCCATTTTTTTTAGCCTTCTCCCCTTCTGAACCAAGGGGGGGAGTCCTGCCGACGCCCTCCCGTATATCCCGCTTCCCTGGATGTTAGCGATATGGTCCCTCAGCTCGCGGCGAGTCCTTTTTTAATCCTTTTTTTGAAGACTATCGCGAGTAGATTGATCCTTCTCCCCCCCCCCTTTTGGTATCGCCCCTGTCACGCTCTCATTTTAAGTAGCTGGATCTGCTGGAGCCTTCGAGTCCCCTTCTTTTGCGGTATGTGTTGACCCAAGCGCGATTCTTCCGAGATATTCCAATCGACAGCGACGCCTCATCGTGCACCGCGCACCCCCGGCTTCATCTTGACCACCCTCCCTTTTTGCCAGAGTTCAGGACGACACTCCCCCTTTTTGACCCCCTCCGCCGCGGGACCAAGACGTCCTTGAATGGTTCCGCGCTTCGTTCGGGAACGCTTCCCGCTCTCCCGAAGACTCCCGATTCCCCTGACTCAGTGTTATGCCAGTCTCCGATTTTCGGAACCTTTCCCCTCATCCGACTGCCGGACATCCTATTTTTCTTCCCCCCAACCGCGTCATCGCCGAGCTTCAGCTTTGCCCGTCTGGGCCCATTGCCCTTTAATTCCTTTTTGAGTGACGTTGGAGCGTTTTTTTCCTTGTGTACCCCTCCCCCCCCCACCCCCCCCCCCCCAGGGCGGAGATTCTCTCTTTTCTCCTCTCCGTTGTTTCGATTTTTTTCCGCTTTGTCCTAAACTTCCCACGCCTCTCAAAAGTCGGATTATGAAAACTTTCATGGGACCAGGTTCGGCACGTGCTCTTTGAAACCCTTCGCGATGCATAGTTTTGGGGGTTTTGCACGTTTTTTTGAGATAGGATGTCCCCCCCGTCGATTTCGTATTTGTTTTCGCGCCCCCCCCCCCTACTTATGATAAAAACCTTTGATCCTCCTTGATTTTGGAATTTTGCCTTCCGATTTTCTCTCGGGAAGATAACGATTTGGGCCATTCCGAGCAAGTCGGTCCAGTCTGGAATTTCGGCCTGCGGTTCTTAACGACCTGTTTTATTTCACACGATGGAGTTAGCTGGAATTTTTCTCAGGATGGCTTAGTGAGACAGTTTTCCATGCTGTAGCGATGGTGTCTTTCGGATGGATCATTCTCCGCCCTTTTCCGATTCCCCGGAAGTTTTCGTAGATAGTCTCTCTCGCCAACGGTCAGCTATCTCCTCAGATCGTTATATAGAGAGTTCCCTCTTCCCCCCCTCTGTCAGAGGATTTTCCCTCCCGATCCGGGTCTTCACCTTGTCCTCCCATCGCCGCGAGATCGAATCTAAAGATTGGAAAGCCCTATGTCCCTCAGCGGTCTTGTCATTTTGCCGATCTCCCTGCGATCCCCAACTTTTAGTTTTTTTTTCCCCCCGTGTGATGGGCCATTATTTTGTGATACCGTAAGGCGAAGAGCTTGGAGAACCCTTTTTTGCCCGCTCTTCCCTTGGAGCCTCAGTCGATTTCCTCGACACGGCGGCTTCTTGGTCGGCCCCTTCAATGGCTGGACGAGCTTTGTTTCTCCTAGCTGTCGAACCTTTTCTGCGCAGCGTAACCTCGCGGCAATGTTTTTTTTTTTCGTTGCTCATCCGGAGCCCTGCCATCCGTGTGAGCACGCTGTCCCCTCTTTATGTGTGGTATCCTTGAGCATTGACCTTTCCCCTTTTAGTTTTTCTTCTCAGTGCGTCAGTGCGACCAGGTGTGGGCGTTCAAGGATAGGATTCCCTTTCGGGCGCTCGCCGCTTGGCTTGTCTGAGAACTGTCTTGATTTCTTCCTTTGCTCTTTCCCATGAGGGGGTTTGCGACGAGTAGTTCCCGCCTTCGGACAAGGGAGGTCCGTATTCACAGTGTGCTTCTCATGCACGATCCTTGGAACACTGATAGGATGGTTTTCTTTTTTCATTCCAAGAGACGATTGTTTTATCTGGTCCCCTCGCAATCATGCCTGTGCCTCCACGCTTGTTGCCTCTGTCATTTTGTCATTTGTCGTTGCAGATTAAGCATGATACGTTTCTTCGAAAAAACCACGAAGGCCCTTGGAAGAACCCTCCCGTGGTTTCGCTTGTTAGGCTGCTCTCCCGAAAGTATCTGCTGTTGCCCTCCCGCCTATAAGGAGAGGCCTGTTTTTCCCCCCTTTATCAAGCCCAAATAATACGCAAAAATTAACCGGTGGTGAATTATCCTGTTTCCTTCATTTTTCCCATGCAACGATCAGCATCCCATCAACCCTTTCCTTAATCCTAGTTGAATTTTCGGAACCCCCCTCCCCTAC
>Ga0179593_1353215_pt1 | contig 23787 bp, 25 predicted proteins | sample CZODoug2_1_08_16_FD_185931 | JGI IMG/M metagenome (GOLD analysis project Ga0179593, IMG submission 185931) | Vadose zone soil fungal communities from Angelo Coast Range Reserve, California, USA - CZODoug2_1_08_16fungal (PacBio error correction) | ecosystem: Environmental > Terrestrial > Soil >... | reverse complement strand
TGTGCCTCTTCTTTTGGTGACTTCTCGACCTTTCCTTGTCTTGGGGAAACTGTTACTTTGGGCCTCGCCACCCCCCCCCCGAATGTACAACTGTTGAGGGCCAAGTAGGGTCGGGAGGGACCAGGTCCCACTCGCCTCTTCTAGGCTAAGTACTTTGGACCTACCTCCTGTTAGCCTTCACCTTCGGCAATTATTTGCCGGGAATTCCCTAGTTTTGTGCACTGAGGACTTTTCCTTCATTCGAAAGAGTCACCCCTTTGTTTGATTACAGTCGCACCCGACCTTTGGCTCCCCTAACGTCTTCGCCACCAGGAAAAAGTGCCTATTGACGGCGTTGGCCTACGAGTTCTTTTCTTTTATCGGCGGAATTTTTCTATCCGAAGCCTCGACATCCCGGGAAACGATTGTGCGTCACCTTCTCCACACCCGGGCTGCCGGCGGCAACGTTCTGTATATGGTTTTTCTTTTTTTGACGTTTGGAAAATTCTGAACGGGGCTTAGTCTTGGGCAGTTTTTTGGTCGGGGCGCCCGTCTCACTATGAAGGTTATGACCTTTTCAAGACCCAGCTTTGTCAGGGCCCGGCTCTCAGCGCTTTTTAGCAGTCATTCCTTTGTGTTTTTTTTTGGGACTCCTTTTTTGGTCTTTCTCTCCGGTTCGCAATACAGTTGCCTCAATGCCCTTTTTTATTGGTCAAACTCCGTTTCGTCCTACTTGGGTGGGAGTTCTGTCTTCCCGGTTTTTTCGCTTTTTTTTTTTACGGGAACAAGTTTTGGCCTCGTCTTTGGTCGGGCTGGTCAAGTACTTTTTTTTTTCCCTCCCAGCACCCCTTTCGCCCTGACTTCGGGACACCCGTTTAACCTTTGGATTCACACCCCACCGTTGCATTGGTCCAGGGGTTGCGTATGTAGTGTCTTTTGGGCCCCGTGGGCCACATTGGTTACGATCCCACTCTCTTTTTAATGAAGGGTTTTGATTTTCTGGGTCTCAGTTGTAGCCTCACCCATTTTTCAATCGGTTTCCTATTACCCATACCCCGTATTGCCCGTGGAGACTTCCCTTATTTTGATGGGCAAAGTTTGGGATTACCCTGTTTTTTTAATTTCCGTATTTAAGGCGCACTTCTATGTCCTTTTAGATGAATTATTGAATATTTTCCTCCTGATACCTGGCCCGCTGCGTGGGCCCTCATTCTCGGGTTTCAAGCGTTAGTCAATGATTGCCCTCTGTCCCCCTTGAGACTTTCCTGGAGTTTCTCAGGGTTGCTGCCGGAAGAAGAACCCAGGGGTTATTTCAAATTCGATTTTGACCTTTTTGAAGCGATTTTTAGTGATCCCCACCTGAACGCCGATTGGCGCCTGGTTCTATGCTCTGGGACCGTTTATGTGTAACCAGCTTTTTGTGTGCCAAACTACCTGTTGACGCCAGCTTTACTTACAGGGGCTGTTTTGCAGGATTTCTCCTCTCCAATTGGGTAGAGTTGGTGTCGATCCCAAGCGGTGGTTACCAATCCCTTTTTTCCCCCCAGATACGGTTGCCCTTCGGCCAACATGTGGCCCTTCCCCTTGTGCCTATAACGCTCTCCTTTCTCAATGAGCTGTCCCAGTGTACCTCAGAACTGTCTTCACTTTTTCCAATTTCGTGCCTTTGGGGCGTCCCATCATCAGGTTTACAGGGTTCCCACCCCCCAACGAATCCTTCGATATCGCGGGAACCTTTCTTGGGCTTGCGGACGTCCCCCACCCTGGGCGGTCCCCAAGGCGCCCGGGATTTTTTCTTTTGGGTGTCCGCAACTTGTGTTGATTCTTGTGCCCCCGATGACTTGGCCACGTTAATGGTGCCTGCGTGCCCCCCTTACCAAGAGTCTTTTCAAATAATTCAACCCCGCCTCCCAGATTGGCGTCTTTTAACAAGATCGGAAAAATCCGGGTCCGATCCTTTTTTTGTGCTTTTGCCGTACTTTTGTCCCATTAGTTAATCACCTTGTTTTTCTGGCCATGTTTCCACCTCATTTTTGGGTCTCTTTACGGGCACTTTCTGAGTTAGTTGAAGAGTTGTTTAGCCACAGGCCTTGCTAATGTGGAAGGACCACCTTTTTTTTGTCTTTTCACTTTTGGGACGTTTCACGCGTGTGTTTTTTTTTGTGGTTTGGGAAAAATATTTTTTGACCCTCCTTTGGCTTCGTTTGCATGGTGAATTGAGGCACGGTTTTTTGCGCTTTTCCTCTGGCTCTTGATTTTTTTTCTTGCAGCCTCGACCGCGTGTTGCCACTTTCCCCTTTTTTTGTTTCCCTGTGTTCGTTTGAAGGCGCGTTCACGCCCTTTACTTGCTTTTTTTACCCTATTCCCCCCCAAATCGCGGTGCTGTTCTCCCCGCTTTTCAGCTGCTTTAACCCAGTTTGGCCAGGGATTTGTGACGGTAAAGGACCGGCCTGTTTCTCCCCGTCTGATGGGGTCCTACCTGACTTTGCCCCAGACTTCGTCTGTACGGCGCCGAATTCCAAGAAACCCTCCTCCTGCGCGCTCTAGATCTTTTTTTTGTTTTTAAGCGATGGTGTGGTTCCCGGGCGATGCGGGGTTTTTTTTTTTGTCACATCGGTGCAGCGCCGTGGTCTTCCACCGGCTTCCTGAGCATTCCATTTTCTTTTCAACGGCCCATTCCCACTTCACCTTTCTTGTCTGCTTTTTTCACCCACCGTATTTTTTCTCCATTGCCCGATTTGTGTACCCATCCGGCTTTTTTTTTCGACCTTTTCTTTTCTCTATCGTTTTGTGTTTGTCAGTCTGCTTCCTGTCGAGCTGGGATAACATTGCTTTGAGATTGACGCTGCATCCGAAGTTTTCAATTAAGCCCATACTTTTGTTTTCAAGCGCCCCGGAAGTGGTCTGTTTCTTTGGCGTGGCTTACCAGCCGATGTTCTTTTTTTTACTAATGGTAGCCGACTGCTTGACAACTTTTGGCTGGTCCCAAACCCAATCATCGGCCAGACCCCTCCAAGCAGCCCCGACCCCCCATGAAATTCCTCCTTGCTTCCCAGAATTTCCTTGAACCACAGCTTCCTTTTGTCGTCCATTGACATTTTTTTTTGTAACCTCACTCGGGCCAGACTTACTTTTCTCTTGGAGGACGGACGTCTTGAGCAACTGCCCAGTTACTTTTGAAGTTCGCCCGTCTTTTCCCCCTTAGATTTTTCGTTTTTTGCAAGCTTGCGACCACCAGCCTTTTTCTGCCCTTTGCCGCCTTTGGTTGGTTTAACCAGCGTAATACGGGCCACCCCCCCACCCCCCGCCACACGTCGTCTTTTTTCTTATCATCCCCGGGTGGTTAGAAAAACCCACGCCAACTTTTCGTTACAACCCATTGGGAGAAACTCGGGGTTCTCTATCCGGGCCTCAAACATCTTTTAAAGCTTCGTGGTTGCTTGGCAGAACCACCCCCAGAAACCTCTTCATTCTTCGACGTCCCCGTTCCTTTTCAACTGGCTGCATTGTTTTTCCCCAACTTTATTCACCACCCAACCCCGAGTCACCCCCTGCAGACTTGCCAGCCACCGTAAATTTCTTCTCTGGTCCTTTGCCGCGTTTGTCCCCCTCCCAACTTCCATTCTTGGCCGAGTCGTTCTAATACTCCCCCGAACCATAAAAAATTTGTCGCACCGAGTATGCAACCCCTTTTTGTGCGCACAAGACCGCCGGCAAAGCAGGGCCCCGGAAATTATTTCTTACCCCGGATTTTTTTTCTGTCATATATTCTGTTTGCCCTATGTGTTTGTGGTTATTTGACATCTTGTCTTTACTTTCGGGGCCCTGATCATAAGTGCACCTTTCTTCGCCCCCGACAACACCTCTTTCTTCACAACACCCCCCCCCTTTACGAGAAGTGTCACCTTTTTTTTTTTTTGTTTTTTTCACCGCCTGACAAAGCGGTCCCGGCGATTTCCCTGAGCTTTTCTCCTTGGAACGTTGTTCTGTCACACTGTAAATTTCTTTCTGATGAACGCTCCCCATGAACCCCCTCCTCCCCTATTTTTTTCCTGGTAGGCATTCGTTTCACTTCTTGATGCCGCTCTTGGATTTCATTCTTTTATTGATGTCGGTTATGCGTCATTCCCCGTGTCCTTTTTTTGTGTCCCCCCACTTTGGTCTCCGTTTTCAATTTTGTGGCTTGGGCAGTTTTCCGTTGAACTCCTGATCGGCACCCAAAAAATCCCCGCTTTTTGACGTTTGGAGTTGATTTTACGCCAACACACAACTTTTTTGTAAATGTCGTTTTTTCGCAGTTGCTTGGACCAAGTCTGTCTTATCCTCGACGCGTTTTCCCCCTGCCAAAGGGACCCGCTTGTCCCCCCTTTGTGCTCCTTTTTTCTCACTCGCTCCCCGGTCAGCGATTTTTTAACGTTTCCCCGCGCGTTATTGGACGCTGCACCCCATTTTTTCCTTGTACGTCCCAAACTTCTCAACTGCACCCGTCGGTGCCTTGAGCTTGCCCACCTCGGAACGTTCTCCCTCCAGGAGTTGTTCGCATTGGCCCACATGTCTACTTATTCCATACATTTCTGGTGTTACATTCGACCACTTCTCATTTTCTTCTTACAGTGATGCCCGTGCTGGGCGTTCCCCTGCCAACCCCTAATGAAAAGGGAGCCCCCTTCCTTACGGTCCCTTTTCTGGGCATGTGACAAATAAGCCGTTCCTTCTGCGTTCCAATCGCACGTCGCACCAATTGAGTTTCTTCCCTTCTTTTTTACAAAATTGTCCCCATTGAAATACATTTATGGCCCCCCTTGATGCATGCCTTGGGTCCAAGTCACTTTTTCGTTCCCTTTGTTTTCGTTCAATGGGGTTTCTCTTCGTACACGTTTTTAGTCTTTGTATTCACTACGTCCAGTCCCGGCGGCCGAGGACTTCCGTCATCGCAACGTTGGTTCAATCTTCCCAACCCCCCTTCTTTACGTCCTTTGTTATTTCCGCCCTCTTGTTTTTTTTCTTGTGTCCCCCGAATTCGCCCATTCTAGACTGTTGTCCCCCCCTCCACAATGTCCTGCCAAACCCCCTTTTGCCCTCTTGCGCTAGGTTGTTCGACCCCGAAGAACCGTCAGACGCTGGATTCTTTCGTTATTCAGAGTTTTTTACCTCCCTTGCCTGCGGCGCTGTTCTGGTTTTTCGCTTGCCTCTTAACGACCAGGAGGATTTCGGTTTTTCGCGCCAGAACTTGTTTGGATTAGTTTTCTCGTTTTCCCTCCAGTCATCTTTTTCAGTTCGCCGTCGATTTTTTTTAGTAACTCCGGCGGCCCGTGGCGTTTCAGTTCCCCCCATTCAGCCGGTCTTTCAAGTTTTCCAATGCGTAAGACAGTGCTTTCTGTTGTCTTACACAACAGACGTTTTCTTGTCTGTCCTCCCACCCTTTTCGGAAATGCACCCCAACAGTCCCTATCCTCGCCTGACCCCCATTGGCCGCGACCGGTTGGACAGTCTTTTTGCCCCCCCAACAACTACACCCACAATCCCCCCCCCTTTCTCTTCCTCCCCGACACAGTTTCTTCCCCCTTCGTACCCGGAAAATTCACATTCGTAGCGTGGACCCCTTTTTCCCATGCTCCCCCTGGGCCCCTCCTTTGTCTTCTTTTTGTCCGTAGTTGGCCCATGTCTCCCCTGTTTCCTTCTTCTCCCTTGATTTTTCCCCGGGCCCCCCAAGTAAAATCCGGAATGTCCAGAGGATCTCTTTTCTCTCCTCCCGTTTTGTTTTTTTTAGTATGGCCTTGGGGACCTTAGTATTCTTGCCTTTTTGACGGTCGGCCACCCCTTGTGACCCTTGCTTTTCTTTTTTACAGACCGAAAACTTGGTACCCCTGCCCGCCAACCCTCGGCACATTTGCCCTTCTTCCCCAAGTTAGGCTTTTTCGGCTCCCGCATTTTTTCCGTCGGAGTGGTCCTATTACGGCACGCATTGTTGGAGCCGAACTCCCATGTATTTGCGAATTCCCCCCTCGTTTTTTTGCAACCCCTACCGGTTGTTTGCCAGGCTTGCATTTTTGAGTCCCTCAAGGGATGTCCACATGGAGCGACACCGTTTCTTTGGCAACTTCGATTACCTTGTTCCTACGGCCCTTTTGAACAGGAACTCTTGCCGGCGTCTTGTTTGGAGCTTAAACCTCCCTTCCCACTTGGCGTGACTAATTTCTAATTCCGTCTTTGTGTTTTTTTTTCTTTTTTTTTGTCTTGGCCCTCCCCCCCGAAATCTTGCTGTTGGTGCTGGTCACCCTGTCCCCCACCTTTTTCAAAAGTCGGCTTTTTTTCACACCGGATGTTTTATTCCCCTCCCTTTCGGGGACAAGGCCCCCTTCCTTGTAAAACGCTCGTTCTTTTTGTCCTGTCTCCGTTTTGCCGGAAACGTCTTTTTGGGACTCTCTGCAGTCTTTTTTTCACTCAACTGTCACTTCCTTCGGCAGTGGAAGGGTTCGCAGGCGGCGGCTGCGCGAACCCGTTGTGGCTGTTCCTCCTTCTTTCGATTCTCCTATCCCTTCCAACATGTTGACTCATTTTTTACGCGTTGCATAACTCACCCCCGCTGTGTGCGATTATGGGGTTTTAAGAGTCTTTTACGTGTTGATTCTGTTTGACCGTTCCCCTGACCGGTACGGTCCGCTCTTGAAGACAACCCTCGTTTTTTGGATTCCTTTAAAACTAATTTTGCGTAATTACTTTGGGACCCCCCCCCTCTTCTCAGGCCCCCTTTCAAGCCAAAGGCGCGTTGATCTTTTGCCTTTCCGTCAATTTTGGGTCCGGGTCCAAGTCTTTTTTTTATCCCCCGATTTTCTCTTTTTGTCGTTTTCTTTTAGTGCCGCCCCCCCCGGCTACATCTTGCGACTCCCCATAAGACATTTATCCTGGTCGCCCGTTCTCGGTCCCAAACTGAGACCCTTTTGTTTAATGCTTACTTTCCTTAATCTTTGACGTTTCAACTGATCTGTTCGAATTTTTGGGTGATGTCCCGACAAGTTTGCTTCCCGTCAGAAATGAGGTCCACAGATTTTTTTTGGTTGCCCAGCGTCTCCGTTTTCTTGCCACTTTGGATTGTCTTTAAGTCCCCAATTTTTTTGTATTCCCCGAAGGGTCCTCGATCCCCCCGAAAGGGATGTCCCCTCCTAGAACTGTTGAAGTCCTTGATGAAGTGTCACCACCCCCCCGGGCTTTTTCCCGTCTTTTCTTGGCTTGGACCGTCCTGTATTCGTAACCAAAAAGATTGGCTTGCACTGCAAAATTGTCACGTCATTTAAGTCCTCCTTGTTTTTTAGTTTTCCCTCTAGCCGTCCCCCCCATGTAGTTTTTGTTGATCGTTCATTAAACTTTCAGCTCGTGGCCTGTGCTGTAACACATTGTGGACACCTTAGATGACTTTATACCGCCCCCTGAGATGTTCAGCCGGAATCGCCTAACAAAAAAACTCTTTTTGTCGGCATTGGTAAGTTTTCGGCGTCGCCATTTGGGCGTGCAGTCACCCTGGCAGTACCCCCCCCTTGACCCCTCTAGAAGGTTACATCTTGGCGATGTCGTCCCCCCCCGGGCGGTCCAACAATTCTTCTTTCGTGACGTGGGGGGTCGTCCACGATGTTGTCTCCTTTTGGCAACGCCTGGGGCGTCCTTTCTAATAGACCACCAGTCTATTTCCCAACTACACCAAGGATTGACACAGGCCAGCTCACCAGCTTTCATGAAAAATGGGCCCTTGCCTGCATTGGCTTCTTTTGTTTTTTTCCCTTTTGAACATTTCGGTTCCCCTACCCTTTTTCGGGGGGGATTCTGAGAACCCCGTTCGCGGGCTGTTTTTGACGCGTTGGCTGTGGGGCACCTTTTGCTAAACCACCCTGGAGGAAGAAAACCCTTTTAGTGGTCTTTCTGTGTGACGCGTTTGTTTCTCCTCTTGAACTTTGCCGGTTTTGGACCTACTTTCGCTCTTCCTGGGTTCTGCGTCCTCGGGGCTCGCTTTTCTTTTTTCTCTCCCCTCTTCCCGTGAGTTGGCGCACTAAGTGCGTTTCCGCTGGTTCTTTTGGCTCAAAAAGGCGTTCCTTTACGCCCCCCATATGTTAATTTTCTCCCCCTGTTTCCCCCCCTTCTAAATTCTTTCTGTTGGTTTCGGCTCTGCTTTGGGGAAAATAATTTCTGTCACCTGACCCCGGGCGTACTGACGTCCGTGCTTTTTTTTCCTTTTTAACGTCACAGTTCTTCAGTGCGTTTGAACCAGGTTCAAAATGCACGATCCCCTCCCGCTGAATTAATGGTCCCTAAGGATCCCGCTCCTCGAACGGTGTTGTCTCCCCGTGTTCTTCTGTCGATGCGGTTTGCTTTTTATGTCCCACCTTTTTCGAGAGGTCGTGGCTCCCCCTGTCTCTCTCATCGCTTCCCCTTTACCGTCCCCAGACTTCCGCCGTCTGACTCAACGTTTTTCGCTTCTTTCACTCAGCCTTTTCTCCCCTTTAGGGGGCAGTCTTATCTCCCTCTCCTTTTGTGTTGGATCTAGCCCGCCGATTTTTGCGTATATACCCACGTAGGATTTTCTTCCCCCTCGTAACCCTCCCTTATTTTTGATTCAGCTGTTGAGGGGGAAGTTGTTTGTGTGGACCATGTTTTTTTGATTGATTCTGCTTCCGATCGTTTTCTTTGCGCCCCCCTTTGAGGTGTAACGATTTCCCCTGCTCCCCATGACCCTCGCCCCCTTCTTCGCCCCCAGGAATCTGTCGCGCTCGATTACTTTTGATCCTTTCGTGTCACTCTGTCTATTCTGTCCCCCTACGCCTGCTAGTTCGTAAACTTTTGAGAGACACCCCCATAACTGGTTGCCCCCCCTTTGCCCAGTACCCTCGCCGTGCCAATACTTTCTCCCCCTGATTGACACCCTCCACGACGCTTTGTGTTCCCAAGCGCGGAAATTTTTTTTTGAGGTCGCGTTTCTTTCTCGTGTCCCGTGCGTTCCCCACACCCCGAGACCCACGCCCTTTCCACAAAATTTTCTTGTTTTCCCCTTTGGTACTTTCGAATCCAACCACCAATCGTCAGTCCATAGGTTGTTCCTCTGGACAAGAAGAGCTTTCGGAATGTTACGTACGCCTCAACATCTTTTTTTTTCGCTGGTTCACTTCTTTTTTTATCCCCCCAAAGCGTTCCCTTCACCCAGATTGGGACCCAGCCAATAAAAATTTTTTCTTTTTTAGCTGCCGTTCGTGGAATTGCCTCGTTCGCGTGCCTTTTTTCCTTTCCCCCCCCCCCGAAAAAACTGCTGTTTGTATTCACCCGATTAACCTTGAGTCCCCCGCCTCCCGGCCACCCCTTTGTCCCCCCGTTCATTCTTTTTCCCCGTCATTTTTCCATATCCCCCTCGTGATCTGTGGTTTTATTTGTGAATGCTTTTTTTTTCTTTTTTTACTGACGTTCTTTCGTTGCACAACTTTTCAGATCCAACCGGGGCGTGCGGACAAAACCACGTTTTTTTTTTTTTTTTCGGAATTTTTCAGCACAGTTTTTGGTTTTTGTTTCTGCCCTCTTTCTGCTATGATAGATCAATTTGGGGGTGTCACCTGTACCTTCCTTGTAAACGTTGCCCACGGACTTTTTGAGTTTTTGCATTTTTTTTCTTCCCGGGCCGCATCTTTTGTCGTGCTTTTTTATGCAGGAATCTCGCATCATCCGGGTAAGTGTGTTGCAAACGTCCGACACTTTCCTTTTGTTCTTGGGTGGTTCGTCAAACTACCCTGATAGTAACCAACACTCCCTTTTTGTCCCTGGATTGATGCCCCCCCAAAAAGTCTTCTGTACCCGAGTTCTGCGGCGTTCACGGCGTTTTTTGTTTTCAAAGGCTGTTTTTCGTCAACCTGCTTTGACGTCGATTCGATTTTAAAGGCGGTGCCCCCCCTCTTCGTTTTTTTTTTTGATTACTTTCCACCTCCCTTCCCTTTTCTACATTTCGATTTGGGGGGGGAAATCCCTTTTCTAGCCGCTGGGCCCTCCAAGTTGTTTCTACTGGTTTTTGGTTTTGGGAGGCCAAACCGTGGAAATCAATTTTTTTCTGGAAAAGGAGTGCGCGTCCCCTTTCGCGCTCGTGCGCGAGCCTTTTTTTGCTGATCCGCCCCCCTTTCTTGTACTATCTCAATACTCCTTTTTTGGGTTATGAACTTCGCCTTTCCTCCCAACACATTGTGTCGATTTGACGCCGGTCCCCTCCAAGACCGTTCAATTTCCTTTTAGATTTGGGACCATCTTAAGTTTTGCTATGCTACCCTTTCTACCACGTTGAAAAGGCAAAGTGCTTGTGAGTCCGATCTTTTTTCTTCCACACTCCCAGCCTTTTTTCTGCCTCCGGCTTCGGCTTTCAGCCGTTGCCAGACTTTGTTTCGCGGTTGTCCACTCTTCATTTTTCTTTTACAGAGTTCCCCGTTTTCGTTCGGTGTGATTATTTCCGTCAGTCCCTAGCCCGTGAGCGCATTCCTCCCTGTTTAAAAAGACTTCTTCTTGTACTCTCAGGGTGATTGGCTTTTCTTGACCTTTCTTTTTCGTTTTTGTATTTGGTCCATCCTCCGAAATTTCGACCGGGTGAGTCCTCCACCCTTTTCTTGCTTTTCCTAGATTGTCGTTTCCGGCTTCAGCTTCATTAGGTCGCGCTATTAAGTTCTCCCCGTCCTCTTCTGAGAGTCCTGGCGACAGTCTCGTTTCCCTTTTTCCTCCTTGTTTAGCACCCCCCCTTTTGCTCCTTAAGCAGTGGCGACACCCGACCCCCGCCTTTTTTTTACTGTGGTTTCTGACCGGGCGTGGACCAGCATTTTTACCTTTGTTTAGTTTCCCCCCCGCTCGCTCGCTAGACCCCCTTACGCCCCGCGTTGCCCGCCCTCCCCCGGAGCGGCCACCCTGACTGGTCTACTTATTTCTCTTTAATTCTACATCAAGGTGGATATTTCTGGTCAATTTAGCCCCCCCATTTTTTTTGTTGTCGAATCCCATGGTTCTATTCTCTTCCTTGGATGGTGTCCTTGGTCGTTCCCCCCTCAAGAATTATAATTGGCTGTCTGCGCGGCTCACAAATTGAGTACTTGGATCGCCCTAGTGTGCTCACCTCCCAACTGGTCAATGTGTTCCTTTCTTCCTCTCTTTTCCCCCCTTGTCCTCTCTTTTTTTCGGCGGTTCCCTTCCTTTTCGAATTTCACATTTTCCCCGCTTCCCGTCAATTAAAGACCCCAGATGATCCTCTTTTCTCCTCTCTTTTTTCGTGAGCTTCTTCCTCTTCTTCTTTTCCTTTGTACGTTCTTAAAAAATGTGTTTGGCCCAGGGTCAAGTAGTCCCCAGGACCGCGCCACCAACCCTGTGGGAAAGGTTTCCCAAGATGGCTTTTTCTGTGCTGTGCCTCCAAGGTTTTTCTATGTCTCCTTTGTCATTTTCCGGATTACGCATTTTTAGGCGTTGAAGCGTTGGCCACTGGTCTGAATCCTAGTTTGTTTCTGCACTTTTTTGCGCCCAATTCCTTCGGAAGAGGCCCCTTTTCGCTTCAGTTCAGTCACCTACCTTTGCTTCTTGCCCCCTTTGTAGTCCCCTTGTTAACATTTTCGAAACAGTTCCTTATGCTACCTGGTATTGGCGCTCGGGCCACTTGACGTGCAAATTTTTTTGGTTCACATTTCTCCCTCGTCCTCTTTCTTTTCACCTCACCGGCCCATGCTGACTGGGTCACTGTGCTCCCCTATCCACCCAAGGGCTGGAGTTTGCAGTCTTTTTGTCCCCTTCTTGCGGGGACTTGGCCAACTTCTTTTTTTAAAGGCGGGCTTTCCCTCCTCGACACATCTGATTAGCCCTCCTCGGCACTCTCCTCAAGTTCTCTTTGGTTGAAGGGGCGCCTCAAGAGCGGAGGTGCCCGCATGAGGTTGATTGACCTTTGGGGCTAGTTTTCTAATTTTCTTCCATACAACCCCTTTCTTTTTTTTCCACCGTACAAAGACACTTTCCCTAATCCCCCCCCTCTTTTTTGACGTTGGGGTTGTCCCCTGGTTTCCCCGTTTTCTCTTCTTGACTTTTTTTATGTGTCTGTCTAACGTGTGCTCTTTTTACCATAGGAGCGGGATTTCCCCTCCCCCTGCTACTCTTGACCACAGTCCGGCTTTGCGGTTTGCCGCACATGGCGCGTGATTTTTGCCTTTCAGTTTTTTCACAATTTTTTTGCCCTCACCCCTGCACAGAATTGGTGTCGCCTGCTTTTCCCGGTGTCCGCCCTTTAGAATCGCCACGGCTCACTCCTTGGAACATATACGGCCGCGTTCTTTAGCTTTTTTGAAGCTCCTTTTTCTTTGCCTTTAGGGACTTGACCTCACATTTGATTCCCAAGGAGGGAATCTTCCAGCGCCTGATGATCCCCAGATGTCGTACCGACCCTTTTTTTTCTTTCCGCAGCTTTGTGCTCCCTATTCGATCTTTTTGTGTCGTCTTAAGGGCAGTCGCTTTCTCAAGTTCTGCCCTTTGTTTACGTCCTGTTATCAATTTTTTTCGCCCTCGGGTCCCCTTTAGTCAACCTTCGCCCGGTTACCCTTGTGTACTTTTTTCAAGCTCCCCCACGGTGACGAAGAGGGGGACTGACTCTTTAACTTGGTGTTTGTTGACTGCCGGTCGCGTCTCCTCCCCCCCCTGCTGTTTGCTTACCCAACTCACCTTTTCCTCCGACCTGACAGGGCCTTTTTTAGTTGTCTCCAACGTCAACAGTCGGATTTTTTGTTTCCGCCCAGTGGGTTAGTGTTCCCAACTCTTTTCCCCTCTTTCCCCCCGTAGTTGACGTTTGAAAAACCTTGGACCCTTCCCTTTATTCCGACCTACTTCGGATTGATCACTAGCTCTGCTCAGCCGAAAAATCAGCCAGTCCTTGTCGCACCGCGTTCCTGCTTCCCTCTTTGGTGTCTGGGTCCCTTTGAAGTAATACAGGGTGACACCCCCCCTTCCCCTTTTCCCGATTTTCGCCAGGTTTTACCGTATGGCCGGGGATCGCCGTTCACACCCCCCCATTGACGCGTGTCTTACCTTTGCGGTCCCCGCCAAGCTTTTTTTTTTTTTTTTTTTTTTTTGGTTTTTTCTGGCTAGCATTTTTTGCCCCGCTTTTTCCTAGAAAATATGCCCAACTGGAGTTTCAACCCAAAAAACCCACCCTCTTTACCCCCAGATTTCCCCCAGATTCCCGTCTTTCAGCCAAATCGGGGATCCCCATCATTTTCCTTTCATCTTGTTGGCACGACTATTTTCAATCCAGTGTACGTGTTTTCCCCTTATTTCTTTTCTACAATACATTTTTTATTTTTCCCTTTTCGCGGACCCCTTCCGTGCTCCGCTCCTTCCGATTTTTTGAGTGACACCAGGTCTCTCACGGAGTCAGACCCCTTTTCCCTTTTTTTTCTTTCTGAGGACCGCGTTGTTTTGTGCTTTTTTTTTTTCACACACGGCTTGAACGCCTGGCGGTGGACCTTGCGTACTTCGCTTGAGGGGCCGTGTCTTTTTCGCCCCCGAGGCTTTTTTCCGCGTGTGATCCGGTTTGTCCTCCCCCCCTTACACATTGCTTTTTTTTTCTGCCGGGCGGTCTCGCCGAGGCGTTCTGCGCTTTTCTACGTTTTTTTTTAACGTCTTGCCCCCCCCAACTTTTCCACTCGGGCTGTTTCTTCAGCTTTGCCCCATATTTCGTTCCCATTGGTGACTGTCCCTGCATTCCCGGTTTTTTTCCCTCGTGCGCTGTATTGTCGTTTCCTTGAATGTCCCTGATGCGATTTTTGATCGATTCCTGCTTGTCATTAACCGTCACATCGTCTTTCTTCCCCTTCCAGCGCCGTGTTTTTCGCTATGGCGGCGGCTTTTCGTTTTTCTTTGATGCGGCTCCCTTCTTTTGCGGCGGCGAGCTTTTTCCCCCTGGTCCCGTGCGAATTTTTCATCTTCTCACGCCCCAGTAACTGTCTTCCTCTTCCACCGTAACCTTCCCCCCCTCCCATCTCCAATTCTTTTCCCCAGCTCCGGCGGCGTGCCCTCCTCTCTTTCTCATCTTTTTTGAGAAGTTCCGATTTCAGTCCCCGAACGTTGTCGGTACACTTGTTTGTTTATCCAGGCCAGCGAAAGCTCCTCTCGTTTGCGGCCGTTCTGGTTATTTTTTTTTTTGTGCCCCTCCGTTTCTCGTTCTCCCCCTGGCCTTGGGTATCCATGCTTCCCCGCCGTGTCTTTCCCCCCTTTGAGCGCCCCCGCATAGTGAGGGGTTGTGTTCGTTTCCCACTGCCACGTGCGCCTTTCGTCCCCCGCTCTCTAGGGACGCGGTTTCGATCTCTTATTTTCCTTTTTTTGACCACCAGAAAGTTCGTGGGCGTCCCTCCTCTTCACTTTCAGGACGAACTGTCTTTTCTGGTTTCGAAAACAGGGAAAGATCCCCTGCCCAGTACGTCCCGTGTCGTTTCCCTGGAACATCTTTTTTCTTCTCTAACTTTTCGCGCCCCCTCCGTATTTTCGCCCTTTTCTAACTTTTTTGGCCTTGTAACCTGTACTTGGGTTCGTCTCTTCCCTCTCCCCTTTCTCCACCCCTTTGACCAACAGCAACTGGTTAAATTTTTTTTTTTCACGTGTCGGTGTCTCTAGTACCTCCAAATTCTTGCCTCTAGTTTTGTTTGCCGTCGTTCCGCCCCGGCTTCGGCTTAGAACTATGATCCCCACGTGTTCCTTCTTTAACTTTTTTATCACCCCCACCGCTTCCTCCTTTTAGGACACCACGCCCCTTTTTTTCTCCTTTTCCCCTTGCAGCGCCCCTTTGGACCCTTTTCCCCAATTTCGATTCCTCTCCGACGTATTTTTTTTTGGAATACCCCCTACCCCCTTGTTGTGGGACCACTGCAGCTTGCACCTGCTTACTCCCAAAAGATTCCCTTCAAAATGCATTTTTTTTTAATTGCAACGGGGATTCCCCGTCTTGCTTCCTTTTTTAGTCCGGGCTGTGTTTAGCTTTCTTTTGGGGTGCCATTTTTTGCAAGCTTTTTTTTTTTTTTTTTTCTGTTGTTGATGCCCTGAAATCTTTCTTGTCCAATTTTCAAGGTAGAACGAAAAAAGTTAGGCCACCCTTCTTCTCGACTTTTTTTTTCCGAAAAGGTGTTTGCCCCCCCGTTTTTTTTCTCCCCCTCTTCCAAGGGTTCTTTGGATTTCTCTATGGTCCGGGTTGTTTTAAAAGGGTTTTTTTTCCTTCCTTTCTGGACATTGAAGTGACACGCCTTGCTTTTTGTACGGTTTTGTTCATGCACGTTTTTTTTTGCTGTGTTTCCTGCTTGCCCGCCTATTTTTAATATCTGTGTTCTCTTTTTCCCTCAGTGGGCACAGGGCCCTGTGATTCTGAGCGTCTTGGTAGTACGGCGCACTTTTCCGCAGACAGGATTCGTGAACAAACCCCCCAAATCCCCGTGTGATTTTTTCCTTTTGAGGTTTTCCCTGTCATAACAAACCTCGACGGTTTTCATTTTTCCTTTTCTTTGGGTTCGGTGCGTTTGCCCTGCGCGGTCGCCAAGCTCATTCGTCCGTCCCTGTGTCCTTTTTTTTTCCCGTTGTTTTGATCCCCTTAATGTTTCTCTCCTGTTCATTTCTCATTTGTGGTACTCCCATTTTCTTTGCGCGCTTCCTCCCTTGTTTTACTTTTTTGTCACACCCTGCAAGATTTTTTCCCTCCCTTCTTTTTGTGAGGCAGAGACTTCGCTCCCTCCGCGTCCCCTCGGTCTTTTTCGCCTGTCGTACTCTACCACTTTTATTCCACTCTCCTTTTTGGCTTTTTCCCTTGTCAAGGACTTCGTTTTTTTCTTCTCAACCGTTCTTTTTTTTGTCTTTCTTTCCTCCCCTGCCGCCCAAGACCAGGTTCTCTCGATTTCCCTCCTTGCTTATTGTTTTCAACTACTTTTTGTTTGCTACCCCTTTGTTTTTTAAAGCCAACGACCCATTTCCTTCTTTTCAGATCCTTTTCCAACTTTTCCCCCCTTAGCAAGTCCCCGCCTCCATGGTTCCGCCCTTTTTTTTTTTTGAGGCCACTGGGACATGTCTCTGGTTCCGTACCTTCTGTCACCCCCCCCTTTACTTACCGTTTCCCTCTTCTTTGACATTCCAATCATATCTTTTCCTTACTGTCTCATAGATTTTCTCAATCGGTCCGTTTTGTTCACCCCCTTTATCTGTTTTTTTTCTTCATTTTCCTGGCTTGGGTTTTTTATCTTCCCTGGCCTCGGAAATTCGGCCCATTTAGCCTACAACCCCTTCATGCTTCCTTTACGCGTTTTTTTTTTTTCTCACTGACTTTTAAGAACTTGTTCTGTTTAGCTAGTTTGATGACTTCTTTCGAAACCGAATGAGACTTTCAAGTTGGCTTTCCTTACCTTTCTCCTCCCTTTAGCGGATCAGCCTTTCGTTCCTCATCCCGCCCTTGTGGCTTTTCCTTTTCGCTTTTTCCTCCCTCTCTTTAGTTTATTTTCCCAGCTCCTATTTCTTTGATTCAACTTGTTCCTTAGAGCGCCCCCACTCTTCCTTGCCCAAAGGCTTTTACTGTTTTTTCCTTCCTTTCCCCCCTTCAATTTTTAAGAGCACCAAAGGTTCTTTTTTTTAGACTTGTCTGTTTTCTTTTACCATGTTTTTATTAGATCCCGTCTCTTCGGTTTCGGGTTTTGACAGTTTTGTCCCCCCTCATTCATTTTTCCATTTTCTTCCGAGGTCTCTTCCCTGCGTAACTGCTCTTTCCCCCTTCATATTTTTGTTCTCCTGTACCTTTCAAATTTCTCTTCCCCCCAATTTCCTTGTCCTTGGTTTGGGTTTTTTTTTTTCTTCGGTTTTTCCTTCCCCTGTTGCGTTCCCCTTTTTTCCTGGCTTTTTTTCCGTCCCCCGTAAATCGCCAGTCTCAAAGTCTCTTCTTTTTTTTTCCCTCTCCCCTTTTTTGTTGACCTTCTTGGTGCCTTGTGTGACTGGGATCCCCGCCCCCCCTTTCCCCTTTTTCTGGTATTTTTTTCCCTCCCGTAAAATTGTGACTTCCCCAAAAGTCTCTTCCTTCTTCCCAATGAGGGGAGTTCGGGCTATTCCCCTTTTTTCCCATCTTTTTTTCCTTAGTGCTAAGGTTCCCCCCCCCCTTATTTCCGCATGTTTTCTCCTAACTTTTTTTCTTTTCTTGATTCCTTCCTTATTTTTTGCCATTTATGGTCCCCCCGTTTCCTCAGCGTTTATTCGAAGAAGGCTTTGAAACCTTTTCTGCTTCAGTGACCTGGGCTAAACTGTTTTTTTGACCCATTGTTCCCCTTTCGTCCTTTTTGTCCCATTACCTTTGTCTTGGCGCTCCGTTCCGACAATTTTTTTTTTTTTTCTTACACTCGTTGCAAGCGAGTTTGGCGGGTTTAAACTCCCCTGACCATATTGCTGTTTGGTTCACCTGCCCCCATTGCTGGCTTGCTCCCCTTTCTTTTTTCTTGGCGGGGGTGAATTAAGACCCCTTTCTTTACCCGTCTGATCTGCAGGCTCCGCCCCCTGAACTTTTTTCAGTAAAGACTTTCTCCTCCATTTCCAAGCGGTTTCGTAGGGACGGCTCGCAGGCGCGGCTTCTTCCCCCTTTTTTTTTGGTGGATGTGACTACTTGCGCCTTTCTTTTGACCCCCTTTAAACAGACGACCCGAAAGCCTTTCCCCTGGAATTCCACCGTTTTGCTGATACGGGTGTGAAGAGTTTCCCACTGGGCGATTTCGTTCCGTGGCTTTTCTTGCGTGGGGGATTGACTAGGGGATCCCACACCTTTCCCCGGGTTTTTTTCCCACCGACACCTGCGTAATATGCCCCCCCCGCGTCTTCTGTTCCTCTTTTCGTTTAAAAGCCCTTTTAGGGCTGGGTTTTTCCCGTGTCATTTGCCTCTCCTGCAAAAGTCCTGACCTCACTTCCACTGGAGTTTTTAGTGGAGCCATTGGTTTCGAATTCTCTCCCCCCACTTTTAATTTTTCCCATATCGCTCTGAAACGTGTCCCTCCGTTTTTTGTTGTTTTTTCTTGGTCATTGTCTTCCCCGATTTTCGTTCTTTGTTTTGAAAATTTCGATTAAATGCGGAAAATTATATTGTTCTTTGAGTCAATTCGGGGTTTTTCCTTTGCCGGTCCGCCCTTCTCTTTCCCTTATGGTTTTTTTTTTTTGCGGTTCCCACCGTCTCGGGGCCCCCTATCTTTTGTTGCCGTCCAGTTCTCCCCCCTTTTTTTCGTTTTTTTCGTGCTCCTAAACCGTGGTTCTCCCCCTTCGCTTTTTTTTTACGTGAAATTGCTTGGCACGTTTTCACCCGGGGGTCCTGAGGTTTTTTTCCGCCTGGTCCTGGCACGCCTTCTCGTCTTTTTAGAACCTGTCTGCACGCACCTTACTCTTACGTCCGGCGCGGTTGTAGTTTTGTCTATATCCCCCCCCCCTTTTCAACATCGGAAGTTTTGTTGAATCAAGGCGGCCGGCCACTCTTTCTTATAGGCCCGGCTCAAAAACTTTTTTCCTTTTTTTACGCCACCGCGAGCTTTTTATCTTGTTTCCGCCGCCATTCAGAACCCGTCGGCCCCCCCTTCACCATTTTTTTTTTTTCTTCACCTTTTTCTTAATTTTTCAAGTAATCCCAGGGTAACCCCCCTTTCTCTCTTCCGCGGTGGGCTTGGCAGTTTTCCCCCCTCCCCCACCCTGTGGGTGAAAAGCCTTCGCCTTGCGTGGGGCAGCATTTCTTTTTTATGGTTCTGTCCTCTTTTTATTTCCGACGGGGCTGTAGAGACCCTCTACCCAACAGCATTTCAAACAACCCCCCCCCGGCTTTCCAACCTGCCCAACAGATAAACACACAAACCTTGCTCCCCCTTTCCCTTGCCTTTTATTGTTTTTGTGTAAATTTTTCATCCGTTTTTCATCTGCTGGCCCCCTTTTTCGTTGGGGGAATTTTCGTCTTTACTGAGCCATATCTTTCGTTCGGCCACGGGTTTCGTTTCCCCCCTTTTCTTGCTCAAACCCTTTCCAAACCTTTTCCTTGTCTTTGTTCTCTTGGTTCTTCCCTCTTGTTGGGTGATAAAAAAGATTCCAGCCTGCGCCGAGTGTTTTTTTCAACTTGTGAACGGTCCGTTTTCCCTTTGTCGCCCACCGAGTTTTCTATGTTTTTTTCGCGATTTATAGCGTGCTCACCATTCATTTTTGTTCCTTGTCTGGTGAGTCTTTTCACCCCCGGAGATTGACACGCTGTTTCCGGTGGTTCAAACTCGAATTTTTTTTTTTTTTTTCTCCAGCTTTCCCACAATATTAGGTCACGTTCCGACGGCGTACTTTCTTGTCTTGGCATGTTTCTTTTTTACTTAAGCTGAGTGTTTTTTTTTTATTCCTCGTATGTCGGCTGGATTCCCCATTGGACATTCTTTTTTTCCTGCATTTTCTTATGCTTCCCCGTCTCGGGTGCGCCGTATGTTTGGCTTTCTTTTTAGTGGCATATTCGGTGTTGTTAGCACCCTCGGTGAGTTTTTGGTTATTCCCCCCCTTGATTCAGGTGACGCCCTTGCATCTTCCTTCTTGTTGCTACAACACGTTATGATTCTCGCTTCTCCCCAGCGGTCTTCCAGCTCCGTTTGGGTCGAAGATCTCTTTCTCTTCTTCCTTGTGATATCTGCGTTCCCCTTTTCCCTTTTTAATGTCTTTCACGGAGAGGCCTTTTTTGTTTGACCCAGAAAACATAACGCCACCCTTTTGTCAGCTTCCGAAAGGGTCTGTTGCGTGTCAAGGCCTAATGATTTTCTTGCTTTCTTGGGAGCTCCCCCACGGTGGACTCAGCGCCACCCTTTTTTTCCCATTCAGGTCCCCCCTAACCACCCCGGCACCAAACTTCCCCCGCAATACGCACTGATCGTTATGGTTTTTCTTTTGCAGTTTTTTTTTGACCCATTAACGTTTTTTTTGGTCCCCGGCGATCACCGCAGTTCGACTTTCAGTCCACTTCAAGGTTTGGTCCTGAAAGTACTAAAAAGGGTCCATAAAAACCTCCCTGACTCCCCCGGGGTCCCCGGTTTTTCCTGCCAGTAGTTCCCCCCCTTCTCGTTCCATAACTTTTAAATCTTGTTCTGTGAGAAACCCCACCCCTTGCCTCTTTCTTTGTTTTTTACCCCCCCCCCCCCCCCCCCCGACATTCCCGGGGCTTTCCCTGTGATTTTTTTTCCCGAACCCTGGGCCCCAAAAGGAACCACCCGCAACCCTTGGTTTTTGCGTTTTCTTTTCTCAAACACCCCTTCCCTGAAGACGTGTCGCTCAAGACACCTCCTCGGCTTAGCCTTAACCCCTAATTTACTCTCAACCTTTGGGCCGTTTCCCACTTTTTCCACACCCCGGTCCACCGAGTTCCCCCTCCCCAAACCTGTTCTTCCTCCATTTTTTTTGCCCCCCCTTGGAACCCCTTTCTTCCCCGGCTTCCTAAGTTTCGGTCTCCTCCCCCTAAACCTTTCGGTTGGTAACCCGCAGACCCCCCCTTTCTTTTTTCCCAGCTTCCAAAGCTTCCCATGCCAGAAGGGATTCTCCTTGACTCTGTATCTTTCTTTGTTTTCTGTGTTTTTCTTTTTTTTGACAACCTTTTCTTTTTATTTTCGCGGCCCGCTTTTTGGCTAGTTTCCAACAATAATCTAGTTCCCACTGATACACCAGAGGGACAAAACAAACTTGCTCTTTTTGAAGCCCAGACGTTTTTCTATTCCTTTTTCCAAGCCCCTTATTTTTTTTCAGGATGTCTTTTTGTTGTTTCAGTTAAAATTAACCTACCCCTTTGAGGCTCCCCTTCCCCATTTTTTTCCGACGTTTTCACATGTCGGTCGATTTGTCTCTCCTCTTCCCACATATAGCGGTGTGTTTCCTCCAGTAAGTTGTCCTTTGTTCCACTTCTTAGTTTTTTCTTTTTCCGCCCGTGGGTTACCGTGTCCGTGGAACCCCCGACATCCGAACACCACCTCGGGCTTTTCCTGTTGTAAATATTCTTCAAAACAAAAACGTCCTCCCTGTAGAAGTTGTGGCCATGGGTACCCCTGACCCCGGCTTCAGCCACCTCTGTTCTTAGACCCCGTTGGTCCCGCCACGAATTGGGGCCCCTTTCGTTTTTTCTCATTCCACTCCCCCCCCTGTACAGATTGGACACCTTCTTTTTGCTTGCCTTTGCCGGTTTCCCTGCATTACGGACGGACCCCACCATTCCTTTGCGCCGTTGCTCCGCGCAAATTTCTCCCTCATCCGCCGATCGTTTTTTTTTTTGCGGCCGTTTTCGCTCCCTTTTTCGAATTTTAATATCATTGGGTTGCTCGCCTCTTCAAATTTCCTTTTGCCTTATGGTCCACCCCGCTACACTTCTTCTTTTGTCCTTTTCTGACCAACGATAGTCCGTGTTTGCTCATGCCTGTTTTTGCCTTGGGACAAGCCCCAGCTCCATCTCTTCGCTTTCTGTTTCACACCCGGTTCCCCTTGCCCGTTCGCTTTGCCATTTTCGTTTTTGTTCTTGGCCTTAATCTTTCGCTTCTGTCAAGTAATGCAGTGTTTCGTCCCGTGTCAGGTTCTGACCTTTTTCGGAACACCGCTCTTGCCGCTCGAGCAAACTCGTTCTTTTTTCTCATTTTTGAATCAAGTAGTCGGCCAGGTGTTTTTTTCTTTTCATTGTCCCGGTTTATTGTGGTTGTATTGTTTACTCATTCTAAAAAATTCACGGGAACCCCTGGTCCCCCCAAAAAGGACTTTGGTCCCTCGCTTTTTTTTTTTTTCTTCTACCTTCAGACCTCCCAAGTTTAGTCGTTTACTTTTTGTCCCTCTAACTTGTCTTATTTCTTTTGTTGAATTATTGGCCAAGTTCCTGTTCCCCAAGCCCTTTTTTTTGCCTGCTTGGCCTTTTTGGTCTCTTTCGTCCTGTTTTTAACTTCAGTTAATTCTCTTCCGCCCTGTCCAGAATGTAGATCCTACTTGAAGATGTTCGCTTGCTTTGACCCTTTGGAAGGCCGGCTCCATAGTTTTTTCATTTCGTGCCTCTGTTCAGTCACTTCTACTGGTGTTTTTTTTGTTGCCCGTGTTTTGTCGTTGTGTTGTGTCTCCTGAATCTCTCCCATGTGTTCTTGTCCTCCCAAATGTTGTCCTGCCTTTATTTTTCACACCCCCCCCCATAAGGACTATCCATTGCTGTTTTTTTTTACTTTAATCCCGTGACCTTCAATTCTTTTCTTCGAACACTTGACCATTTCTCGACGCCTGTTCTTCTTTCTTCTCGTTTTTTGGAGGAGTTGGTCCCTCTTTCCCCCCTTTTGTCCCCCATGGTCACAAATGGCTTTCCTTCGGTCAGCTTACCAATACTTGAGGGGGCACAGAGACTTCTTTTTATTTTTTTTTTTTCGTCTCGATCTCTGGTGTTTTCCTCTTTAACTCCGGGTTTCGACAAATTTTTCCCCTTGCCTTTCCCAAGACTTGATTTTCCGGGCCTCAAGCCATTCTTCCGAGGGAGGTCGGCAGGATTTGGCCATGGTAAAAGTGTTTCTCCGCCTCTATTTTCTCGTTGCCGGTGATCTCTTCTTCTCCCTCCTCGGACAAGACATTTTTTTCCTTCCTGGAAAGTCATTCGACTCAGAGGGCAACAACATTTATTTACGTTCTTCCCCCCTCCTTGGTCCTCACTGAACCCACCCGAGTTCACTTGTTCACCCCCTCCTATCACCCTTCCCCTCCCCTCTTGTCTTTTTTGTTGGCGCTCGAGGTTTACCTGGCCTTTTACTCCTCCTTCGCCAGTTTCGAGGGCGGGTGCCCTCCGGACAAGATGTTTTTCCTTATTCACCTCTCAATACCCACCCATTTGTCTTCTTTCCAAACGGGATGATGTCATTGGGCGGGGGAATCCTTACATGACCCCGGTTGCTAGTTTCAGTTATCTCATTCCCCGAGTTCCATCTTAAGTTCCTAGTTTAGTCCAAGCTCCCTTTCAAAGTATTCGTCAGGGTCCTTGACACGGCTTTTTTTTTCATGCAGTGGAAGTCCTTTTTTTTCTGGTCCCTTTTCCTGGGAGATACCGGACACAATACAATCCACAAAAGACGGGCACACCTTCCATCACGGCTTTGATTTATTTTTCCGGCGTCTTCGGGGCTTTTTTTTCTCTTCGTGCTTCTCTGAAGTGCCCCCTTCCTGGACTCTTTCTGGACCAAAACCCGCCCCGTTGTGCGTTTTGAAGAACCCTGCGGCGTACTTTCTTGACCCCCCCTGGCGCATTTTGCCTCCCCCCCTGGTTTTTGCTTTGAGTGCTGCGGGACTTCTTGTCTTCTTTTGGCGCTCCCCACGGATCGAAGGGGGCACTTTAAAGTTGGTTTTGGCTTTGCTTCGGGTCAGGTGCACGCTGTCCCACGGCTACTCTTATATACGTCCCCCCTCTCAATGATGGAGATCTCTGGTTTTTTTTTTAAAACAGCCCCTTGCTACGGTTTTTTTCTGATTAAAGCCCGCCATGATCTTGAGTCTTATGAAGTCCCGGGGACAGGTTCTCTAACTCTTTTCTCTTCGACGGAGCGGGCGTTGTGATTTTCTTTCCTCCAAGCCGTTCCCTTCCCCCCTTTTTGCTTTGCTCTGTTGCCGCAGTGATGTTTAAAATGGATGTCTTCCCCGCGTGCAGAAACCCGGGGATTCCCTCATCCCTGTTGAAGAGAGACTACAAAAGGTCGCCGTCTTTGGCCCGCCGGTCTGGCTGACTCGCTTTTTCTTTTTCCCCACGTTGTTACTCAACCCTTTTCTCCCCCAGGC
>Ga0179593_1429228_pt1 | contig 23788 bp, 35 predicted proteins | sample CZODoug2_1_08_16_FD_185931 | JGI IMG/M metagenome (GOLD analysis project Ga0179593, IMG submission 185931) | Vadose zone soil fungal communities from Angelo Coast Range Reserve, California, USA - CZODoug2_1_08_16fungal (PacBio error correction) | ecosystem: Environmental > Terrestrial > Soil >... | reverse complement strand
CCTTGGACAACGCGCCGGCCGCCTTGCAGGCCCCCCCAGCGAATATTCCCTTTGCTTGGACCCTTCACCTTTCCTTGTGGTGCTCAGAGAACCTTTTTTGACGTTTTTTCGCGCCACCCTTCGTCCCTAATTAAGATCGCCGTTCAGTTCCGTAACGATTAATTTCCCCCTTTGGTTAAATCTACCCTTTTTTATTTACGACCCTGGTGAACACGAGTGTCGTTTTCGACCCCCCAGTCACCTTTCCCCGATAAGGCTCCCCTTTTGGGTTTACATTTGGCGAGACCTAGTTTGCTCCCCCAAAATCGAGTTCACTTTTGTTTTTCCCGTGTTTCATCAGCACCCAGAATCTTTGTCTGCCCCCTTCCCCAATATTATATCGGCAGGCCAGGCATTTTTTCCACCTTGTATGGCCCTTCTTCTTTTTTACGGTTTAAATGTGTGACTTTTGGTTGGGACATTTCCCGGACCAGCACGATTGTTTTGCCGGCTTTGCCCGCGATGACTTTTTTCCCGTCGTTTTTTCTACCCTCTTCATTCAATTGAGCAGACCACTTTCCATTCTCCCCTCGCTTTCCCGATAATAGTTGTTTCTGCATGATCTTTGTCTTCCTTCCCTACCCGTGCACGGGATTTGTTTTTCTCCCCTCTACAATGCGAATGGCCAGCAATTATTGTTTCATTCCCCCGCCCAACCTCTCTCTCAGCGCCCCCCCCCGGCGCCACGTGTTCCCGGATTTTTGTCCCCCCAGCTCCGGGACAAAACCCAGGTCCAGCGAACTCGGCGTCTGAGTTTTCTGCCAACCTTGAACCGCTCTTGCTTCGGCGCATCCTTTCTAGGTCCCAGCACGCTCGTCGAGTTTTTGACCCGCGAGGTTTGCCATGGCAAGTAACCCTTTTTGGGTTGGAAGGACCCCAGGCCTACGTTGCAAGTTGTTTTAACCAGTCCCCCTTTCCCGTTTCCATACAGAATCACTGGGTTTTTGGCTAACCCAGGTATCGCTTTCCTTGGTACTTCTCGGCCGGTTTTTTTCCCCCCTTTCCCTGTCCCCACACAGGATACGCCTCTCTTTATCAATGAGGACAAGTGTCCGTTTTTTTTTTTTCTTTGCCCCCCCTGCAATACCCTTTCAGTTCCGTCTCATCCTTTTCCCGTCACTCTCTGGTCTTCCTCATCCGGCCAGGTTCCCCCCCGTGAGTGTATCCCCCTGTCCACCCCCACGTCATTAGACTTCGCATACCATTCCGGTCTGTTGCCTGATATAGAATCTTGTTTTCTCGCCACAAAGAGGCATTTTTTATTTTTTCCGGATTTTCCTCGTCTTTCTTTTGACTAAGACCCCGGCACTTACTTCGATCGTTTTTTCGGAGCTCTTTTTTTTGCTTGCTGAAACTTTTCCCCTTGTTGTTTGTGGTGTTTTTTTGAGCAGAGGCTTGATGGTTCCTTTTCTCCCTACTGGTGTTGAGCCCTCCCCTTGTGGCTGCACCCTTTTCGGCCCCTCCGGTCTCTTAAACCGCCGGCGACCACTCCGGCCTCCGCAACAATACCCTTTGCCTGTCTTATTTCACGCTTTTTTTGTGCCCTCTCTTACCCCGGATCTTTGTGAGTGGCTCGTGTGATTGCATTTTTACTTTTCGAAGACTTCCGTTCGCCCACCCGTCGCTGCTCGCTTTCTTTTTTCTTGCACCCCCCTAGAGCCTTTCCCAAAATCGAAGAGATTCCCACAGCTTTCTGGTTTTTGCCAGCCTTGCAGCACTCTTCCTAATTTAAACTTTAGCCCTCTTTCCCCCCCCCAACATCAGTACCGTGTCACTCTGTACGCTTTGTTGTTTTCATGCGTTTTTTCACTCCTTACTCCACCTTCAGGTCGGTTTTACATGGTCTCGTCTCCACGACGGGTTGTTACCGTCATAAGCCGTTTTTTTTCCACACTTTTTTTGCCCTTTTGCGTCAAATATTCTCTGGGAGTGGGCTTTTTCACCGTCGTACTGCTCGTAACCTGGATCCCCTTTTCCCCAGCCCTTCCCCCCCCATTTTTTGCAATCGGCCCCCCCATTCCCCCTTTGAAGGTCTTGCTACGTTATTTTGATCCAAGTATCCAGTGCCCCAAACCTGTCCGCTTCCTCCCCCAGTCCCTCTGGGGAGACGAATCCCCCACACGGATTACGGCGACGCTTCCTGGATTTCACTTTTTTTGGTCGACCAGTTTTCTGACCCCTTTTCAACCACTATTGCGTCCCCATGTATTTCGGTAGGACCTTTTCCCCAAGGCGCGCACGATTTTTCCGTTCCCCTGACTCGAATTCCGACCGACAGACCGACGTACAACCCCCCTTGCCGTTTGATCGTTTTGTCCGTTTTGGCCCTTCGCCTCTTTCCTCCTCATTTTTTTCGGTTGTGTTTTTTTGAGGTGGAGTTCGAAGGGCTGTTCGAATGTGTAACCCGAGGAACCTTGACTTGTCGCTTTTTTCTTTGCGTATTCATTTCCCCGTCTAGGACCCCGTCTGAACCCCTCTTTGGTTTGAGCCAGCACTGTTTCGCACGAAACTTCCTTGAGCTTCCGAGCGAGTTGTTTTTTTGACCTTGTTGCGACCTTGCTTTTTTTCCGGTCACGGAGGTTCCCCCCAACCCTTTTTTTTTTTCCTCCTGGGTTTGGTTCGCCCGGGTCCTTCTTTTTTTTGTCCCCTTTTTCTGTTTTGACATGTCCCCCGTCTGACGTTTTATTTGCCTTTTTGACCCCAACCCCCCCCATTTTATAACCCCTTTTTTGATCCCCTCCTTTCCTTCAAGCTATTATTCCCGGTTTCGCGGCTATGTTAAGAACCCACCTCGATGTCCTGAAAGATTTTTTGAGCAGCCTTTGTTTTTTTTTTCTTCTCTTTTCACAGTATGCCCCCCCCGCTGTACTTTATACACCCAAACTTAACCCCCTTCCCCCGTCTGTAACGAGTTTTGTTTCCCCCACGTGCTGTGGGAAAGTTCATCCCCAACTTTTCCCCCTGTTTCTTTCTTTTAATTTTTAAAATGTTGAAAGCAAATACTGGAGACTCTGAGGCGTTATAAACCCCTCTTGTGCAATCCAGAACCAACCCCACCCCCACATTCTTGTGTACCTTAAAATAGACACTTTTATACTTTCCTGCTTCGTAATGTTTTCAGGCCAATCCGGGATGGCCCATGACTGTTGCTGCCTTGAAGACACAACCCCGCCTTACTCTTTAACCTTATTTTCCATTGTTTTGGCCGCAACAAAATTATTGGCTCCCATGCTTTGTTTTTCAGATGCCTGTGCTAGGGTTCCCCCCCTCTCCCCCCCTTCTCTTCCCGAAAAGTTTTTTCGTGTCCCCAGAGGCGCACGTTCTCGTTTACGTGAAGGTGCGTTCCCGCATTGTCTGGCGCTCTTTGACTATTGTAGTCCCGGCGATCGCAGATGTTTTTTGTCCCAGGGCTTATTTTGTTTTTTTTTCTCTCTGCTGCGGCCACCAGGACGGATGACCCCCCACGCCCTCCCCCCCTCTTTTTTTTTTTTTTTTCCCCCTGCACCCAAACACCGACACCCCCCGGTGGTTGCCTGGTTGTAGACGTTTTGCTGAACATTGAAAACCCCTTTTCCTCGCTTGCAGTGTGCCTTTCGGTTCTGATATCTCGACAAGTAACCAACACTATGCGAACCTCACCATCTTTACGACTTTTACCGTTCTCCTTTTGGTTTTCTCCCCTGACAATCCCATCTTTTTTTGAACCCATGTAAAAGAACCCACCCAGACCCACTTTTGTCCGATTTTTTTCATGCTACCCCATGTTTTTGTACATACACCGGTCCCTTTCTCCCCGTTGGCACGAGGGGGTTTGAGGAGATCTAATTTTCTTCTCCCCGTCTACAATCATTTTTTTCTAATGCGCCAAGTGGGGAGTGCCCGTTCGCTTTTTGCTCGCGTGGCTAGTTATTGTCCAGCGGCGCTTCGTCACTATGTTTTACCAGGTTTGCCGTGCCCTCCGCCCCTTGCTCTTTCTTACTACCTTTTCCCCTTCTTACCTGGTGAGGCCCCCCAGCGTACGATATGTTGATTTGTACCCCCTGTATTGCGAGTTTTACTTCCTTCTGAAACCCCCTTGGATCATCCCCCCCTTGGGCTCGATTCAACCCGTCGTAAGACGTTTTCCCCCCCCCCGTCGGGTACCCCCCTCAGTTGCAAACCCCACCTGTTTCCCCCTCTGGAGTCCTCTCCATTTACGGTACTTCCCCTTTTTCTCCGTTTTCACCGCCAGCAGGACCTTGTCTCGTTCCCGCTTTTTCAGAATACCCCGATCGCGGCGGCTGGATTTGATATGCATTATCCATTTTCTTTATGCCCACCGGGTACTTTATTTGTTCTGTGTTACTTATTTGATTAGCCTCCTTGGCTCAATAAAGCAAAGCCCCTTCTTCCCTACACCCCCTTCTCATCCAGTCACGATGGAGTGTGTTTAAGCGATGATGAGTTTGCCAAGCTGTTTTTCCCCCCGTGTTTTTTCTGATACATGCTTTTTGTAACCTTCTTCGCCCGCAAAAACTTCTTCCCGTGAAATCATAGCTCAGTCCCCCCTTTTCCCCCAACCTTTTCTGCCTTCCCGGCAACTGACCACCCCCAGCACGTGGTAAATGGACAGAGACAAACGGTCGGCTTCATTCTTCAACAAAATGGTGGTCGACGATGTGGCCGTTGGAAATTCGTTTCCCTCCGATGAATCTCTGAGGCTCTCCGATTTTCTTTTCTTCATATCCGCCCTTTCCAAAATCAATTTCCAGTTTGACCCCCTCCTATATTCTCGCCAATGACTTTTGTCCCCCTTCTTGCACCCGTAAGTAAGTTCATCGGTTCATAGCCCACCCTGATGGTTCCGGTGTGCGGGGCCTCCCCCAACCCTTTCTTTTTCGATTCACCCCTTTTCTTTCTATGTTATCACGATCTGGTGTCGGTCCGACTAATTGCGCCGGTTTGCGTGTCCTCCGCACCTTCCCGGTTTTTGCGGTTCCACATCCCCGACTTCTTTTCTGCTTTCCAGGGTTTATTATTATTTTACAGTTTTTTTGCGGTTTTTTGTAGTCTTTTCCCGCATTCTTTTACTTCCTACTCACGGTTGTGTTTTTTTTTTTTGAGATTGTGACACAAGCCGCCGTTGGTCAACCTTTTACGACTGAATATCCATGTTTTCTGCGGACCATCTCACCCGACGGATTTTCTTCCGCGCCCAACCTGAGCTTCTGTTTTGCGACAAAGTAGAACATTTTTAATTTTCAGCTCCCGCCGATCAGCACCCCGAGCTAAGCCACCTTTTTTTTTAGCAATTCCCCCCTTTTGATTGATAAGACAACAAGGTCCGCCGGTCGACCCCCTGAAAGAATTCGGCGAGCAGCGTGTCATTAATTTGGCGCCCTTTCTTAGGACTTCCCCCAATACGCGTTTTTCCGTGACGTCAGGAGGGGACCCCCCCACCCCCCCAACCCCCCCCCCCCCCCCCCCCCCCCCCCCCCCCCCCCCCCCCCCCCCACCGCAATTAGTGTCAGAAACTTTTACGTTTTTGCAACCCAGAAGAAGGTTTCCTTTTCCCAATCGACATACCAACTTCTTGGAGCTTCTTTGTTTAGTGTTTATCGGCCCCATGTTTTCCCCCCCATTTTTGACGGGTAAGGCCTTTGGCCCCCACCTTTTTTTTTTTCGTTTTTTTCCACAGCTTTTTCCTTTTTTTTGTTCTATGATGTCTTCTTCTACTGCCTGACCAGAAGTCCATTTGAGGACGAACACCCCTCTTGTCTTTTTCATCGTTTTCTTTTTCAGCCCCCCCCCCTTGTGCGTTTTTCCTGTCTTTTTCTCATCCCTTGTATCAGCAATTGACTTTTGTTTTGTCAAAACCCGCCCTCACTGTAAGACATCCCTCCCACTTCAATTTTTTATTCAATCCGAAAATTCCCCTTCATCATACGTGAGGTGCCACCTAGACTTCTCAATTGAGACACCTATCCGTGAAGCCGTTACTGCGTTCTTGCTCCCCCTTTTGCTGAGTCTTTCTTCTCTTCCAATGTTCCGGGTCGTAGCCGTGTGGGAGTTCCCCCCCATTGGCGTCGTCATTTTTTTTTTGTTTGTTTTTGTCGTGCTCAAAGAGTTATTCCAGTTCCTTTTGTTACTTTTTTTTTTCCCCAATTGCATATCAAACAGTTTGCCTTTTCCTTGTTCACATAGATACGACCTTCTGAAAAAGGAATCGCTTTCTGTTTGGCCGTTGGTCCAGACCTGACCCCCGTTCTCCTCTCTTTTTTTTCCGGTCCAATGTAGTTTCCGCCCGTCTTTTGCCCAGTTGCCGTTTTTCGACTGGAGACCCTACCACTTCATCGATGTCTTCCTGCACCTTCCCCCCCCACCCTACCCACGGCCTTTGAGAATAAAGGTTGATCAAACCCATAGTATTGATCCGTTTCCCCCCATTGTTCTTCTTTCGTCTAGATGTTCGGGTGTTTTTTTCGCTACCCAAAAGTGACCTACGTTTATCTTTCCTACGCCTTTGTTGAGTGTTTTAACCTAAACCCCCGACAAAGCAATTTTTGCCTTGTCCGACGGTTTTCGTTCTTTTTTTCTTGGCAGTCACCCACCTTCCACCTTTTTTTGGTGTTTTTTTCCCTTCAAGTCCCTGCAGGTAGTCCTGGTGTGTAACCTCCTGGTGTAGTTTTTTGTTGTTCCCTTTTGAATACCCTTGACTTGGAACTTCTCTTCATCGGAGAAAACGCCTTCTTTCTTTCCAGCCCATTTCCGTTCCCCCCCCGCACCCCCTTCACACATGCGCACAAGAGCACTCGGACGCCCATTTGCGCGTGCTTCAAAGATTTTTTTGGCTCCTCCCGGCGGAGTGTTGTTTCCTGCTCCCCCCTAGAAGCGACCTCCCTCCCCCCCCGTCTGCAGTTCCGGACTCGTTCAGGCCCGCCTGCAGGTTCCAAATCGAACTAGTGACCCCAAATCTCTGTTTTGCCTACCCCCCCATTTTTTCCGTTTGCCACCGGCTGGACTATTGGCTTTCCTCTTCTGACACAAAAATCACTCTTTTAGTCTCGGTGTACTTTTTTTTGTATTTTGTTTTTTTCACTGTGGACCCGGGATCCCTTCCACTCGTTTAGTTGACCTTGCTCCATTTGGGTTGGTTCCCTTCTTACTTTGTCTTTGCTGTTTTGATTTTTTCCCATACATGAGTTCACGACACCCCCACATCTTTTTTTCCCAACCAGTGCTGACGTTATTAGTGGCGCCGTCCCCCCCCCCCCCGAGTGGCCCCCCTTTCCCCTGTAGGTTAGACCGCCCCCCCCCGTCCCCCTTTCCTGTGCCTGAACAATAGCACCGCCGCAAGTGATTTTTTTTTTCTTTTATGATTACATTTTCGAAAGTAATCCGGCAATTTTATTCGCCCCCACTTTCATCGCAAGACGATTGCCCCCCCCTTTTATTGAAACTAACCCCCCTTTATTTTCCTTCTCAGGGTTGCAAGATCGGGTCCACTAGATGACGCTCCCCACTTTTTATACCAACCCCCTCATATATTCAGGCTTGGAGTAGTCCCTTTTGGAACCCCCATTTTTTTGACTGACCCCCCCTCTTTTCTTTCTACTCCCCTTTGACCATGGTTCCAAGCCCCGTGCCGACGCTTTTCCAACGACCTTTTGACTTTGCTTTCTGGGCTTGAAAGTTTGCCCCTTTTCCATCCTTCTAATTTTCTTTGTCTTTGTGCGACCAACGATGGCTTTTACCGTTCCCCAAGTGATTCCCCCCCCGTCCGTTGAGGCTGTCCCGTTCCACGGTTCGCAGTTCTTTTGATGGAGGACCAGTGGTTTTTCCCCCCCAGGTCTCTTTTACCACAGTGTTTTTTCTTTTCTGACGCCCCTATATAAATTTCCCCTTGGTTTGGCCCCCCCCGTTCCCCAACGTTTTTTTTTTTCAGTCGCGGTTGTCCAAGTCCCGGACAATCCCCCTTTTTTCCATCCCCCCACCTGCTCCTTGACCATTATGTGGCTTTCGATTCTGCTTCTCTTTTTCTTACTCCCCGACTCTTCTTGAGGTTTAATGCTTCTTCACCTGTGGCTAGTTCTATTTTGATTACCTGTCTCAATGCGCAGGAATCCTTGTGTGTCCCTCGGTCCCCTTTTTTCGTCCCCCCAGCATTTAGTTTCCCTTTCGTTGATGGTTTTCTTTTTCGTAGCAGGGCCCCCTTTTCGAGGACCCCCCCCCCCCCCCCGTATAATGATCCGCTTTTCTGTCAAACCTTTTTTCTGAACTCTTGTTGGCCCCCACCCCTTCACAGTCAAAAATTCCCGGGTTAGTTTATTTAGCTTTTTTTTCATCCCCTGTGTTTCCAAGCCGTACGTTTTTTTCCCTTTTGGAGTTTTCCTACCTCTTTTTGAGTCCCCCAAGGAGCCAACCAAAATACCCCGCTTCCCCCGAGTAATGTATTACTTATTTGTTCTCATTTTTCTGTTCCGTTATTCATGACGACCAAGCCACCAATTTCCGGACCCCTTTCCCCGAAAGGAAGTCATGTTGAATTTTTTTTCTTTTCCACCAAGCCCCCTCCCCCCCTGAATTTTGGGTGTTCAATCTAGATTTGGGCTGGCTTTCACTTTTTTCCCCGCCACACCCCCCCCCCCGAGTTTTCAAGGTGTTTTGGTCGTGATAACGTTTTTCTTCGCGGGCAGGTACGTACCAGGCTCCCTTTAGAGAACCCCCCTTTAATTCTTTCTGTTGTGTCCATGCCTGTACTCTTGCGAAGTTCGCTCCTGCTTTGCCCATGGGCGCCTTTTTCTTTTTACTAGCTACGACTATTTTCCCTCTCCACGGCGGGACCCGATGAGGACCATCTTTTTTTTTCGTTCTTGGATTCCTTGTCACCCTTCGGAGTCTTCCCACCCCTTTCTCAACAAGCCCTTTTGCCGACACACTGGTCCAAACACTTCGCAATCTGACCTTTTCGTCTTACTCAGAAGAGTTACCTTACACCCCCCCTTTGTGTTTCTACACTTACGCATTTCTTTCAACCATGTTTCTGTAGTTATATTAAATACAACCTGGATTTCTATCTTTTCCCCCCTTTTTTTTTTAGTGGAAATTTTGGCACTCCTCCCCACCCCAATATTTCTTTCTCCTTCCATTTCGTGCGTGACCCCCCCCCCCGCTCACTTGTACACTTTCCCCTTGATCTTCATTCCTATTGGTTTGTTGATCCCTTTTTGACTCCTTTTGTGGGCCCCCCCCTTGTATCTTGTTTTTCAGAATGGCAAGAGTGATCCCTCTTGACTGGTTTTTTAACCCCGGGATCTTCAGGCCCTCTTTCTGCCCTTTCTTTTTTTTTCCTGCTGTAGAGTCTTTTTCCTGTTTCCTGGAGATGATTTAAATTTGTTGTTTTTTTTGCCCTGAATAGGCCCCCTCCCCTACTCTATCTACTTGGCCAAACCCGGCTGTATAGAGTTGAACGGTCAATTCCCTTATGACCCCCCCTCTATCAAACGTCTTTTTTTGTTTGAATTTTCAAATTGCTACCTGAAGGTAACCTCCCTGTCCCCTCACCGCGTTCAAGGTTCGTCCAGTTTAATACAATTGTCTCGCCGTATCGACTGACTGGTTATTAATTCCTTGCACACAGTTTTCCTTTCCCCCTTTTTCCATTTCCTCGTTTTGGTTTTTTTGCTTTTGTTTTCCGAGTAAAGGCGTCCGTATCTGTAAGGATTCCCCCACCTCTTCGGTTGCCTTCTCGCTATGGAATGATCTATTGTTACTGACACCGGGTACCCCCTTGCTGTCCATTTTTTTTTTCTCCCCCCATTTTGCCTTTTTCCCCCCCAAAACGAAAGGATCACCAACCATCTACCTTCTTCGTTTGCTCCCCTTTTTTTTCCAATTCTTCCCTCCACGTTTTTTCCCCGATTTTTCAATACTTCGATTTTTTTATGTGACGTTGTTTTCGGTCTTTTTCAACACATTTTCCCCTAGCACTTTTCCAACCCCTGAAGCAAAGAAACCTTCTACTCTCCATACTTCTTCCTTTTTTCACACCTTTCTTCTAGGACTAGAGTACAACACCTGCAACCAAGACTGACCCATTTCTAAACCCCGTTCTCCCCCCAATCCAAGGAGCCCGTGGATCGTTTTTCCCCATGTCACCACCTTTTTTTCTGTCGTGACCCCCCCTTCTTTTTCCCCCCTGTTCTCTTTCTTTGAGTGCGAGTACCCTTTCTTATCCATTCACCTTCGTCACATTTCACTTCGACCTTGTTGCACGCCCCTTCCAAAACATGACAGCAAAGCTAGTCATATCCTTCCGGTTATTAGGGTCGTCCCCGAGTTCGTCTTGTTACGGTTTGTATTCGTTTCTCTGTCTAGCATCAGACCCTTTTCCACCCCACACTCTCGTATGACCACTTTTTTTTTTCTTACCCGAATTGGTTTTCTTTTTCTTTAGGAGGCAGACTTGTCCTTTTTTTTTCATCGATTTGATTCCTCCGGTCAGAAGGAACTTTCCTTTCTGGTCCCTGTTCTTTCTCCCCCACATTACGATTTTTGCCCCCCTCCTCCTTATATTAGGAGTCCCCCGTTTCCCTTCCCTGCTGAGCCGCCTTCGATCCTTCCCTCTTTACTCCGACTCCTTTTGAGATAGATTCCCTTTTTTCTCCCTGGCAGGACCCTTACTCTCTCTTTTCCAGGCGGGTGGTTCCATTCCCTTTCACTTCCCTTTCTTTTTTTGCGGCTCGCACCGTTTCTTCGTGTCCGACCCCCCGTCGAAGATACCCCCCCCTTCCCTCCGCCTCGCACCCCCATACCTATTTCCCCTTTTGAATCGGCCTTTTGTTTTTTTTTTTTCTTCCCCCGCAAAGACCCCCCCCCCCGTTGTCCCGCGCCGTTTTTCCTAAACAACTTACGGTAGGATTTGTCCGTTCATTGGTCTGATCAACGTACTATGTTTCCCTTTTTTCCTTTTTGGCGGGGGCAATCTCCCCAATTTACTCTTTTCGGCGACCCCTTTCCATTTTCTGCCCCCCCCGCGCTGGGCCATCGGCCCCAGCAGATTTTGAGGCAGTGGGCCGGTTTTTTTTTTTTTGATTTTTCATTTGGACCCCTCTTTATTTGTTCCCCCCCCCCACCGTTGACGTCCGCCATTGACCTTTTTCTCATGTCGCGGCCCGCAAGACTTGCATTTCTTCGTTCGAAATGTCTTTTGCCTTTTTTTTTTTTTTTTTTTTTTTATTGAGTGAAGACCACCACCCATGGAAATTTGATCCCTACTCTATTTCTCCTCGTGAGTGTCTATGATCCCTTTCTTCTCCCTCCCAACGACAGACCTTTTTTTTCTGCTGTTCCCCCCCCCCAGCATAAGAGTCTTCCCCTCCCCTGGTAGTATTAAGTTTCAAATAATCATGACGAGCGCCCCCCCCCCCCGGTCCCCCCCTCGTTTTCTTCCCCCTGTACCCCTATCCAGTTCCGCCTTATTGACGAGATCCCCCTTTTTATCGGTGACTGCCCTTTCTTTTCCAATGGACCTCTCTTCTTGGCTCGACCCCTTTTTTTTTTATGTCTCTCACCCCCCTTTTGCACGAGTCGACTCTTTTTTCGTCGTCCCGTTGTTGCCCTGTACCGTTCGCTTTCCCAAGGAATAGTCCCGGACCTCCCCCTTTTCCGTTCCAAATCGCTCCTTATCTTTTTTTTGACTCACACTTTTTGTAATTTCCCTTGCGGTCAGAGTAATTGGTCGAACTCCCCCCCGTACGCCATTTCATTAATCCCTTTTAGCCCCGAGCGCGCCCCCCCATCCCTCCCCCCCTTTCCCTCAATCGCTAATCCCCCCCCTTTTTTTACCTTCCCTCTTGTATCCTTGCAATCCGTTCCCCCACACTTTTCCTCCCGGAATTAACTTTGATCCAAACCTTTATTTCATGGATTCACACTAACTTTTTCTTGCTGAGGGCTTCTTTTCTTCTTTTATTTTTTTCCGTGTTCCTGCGCCCACTGGTGACCTTTCCCAGTGATCCCTTTTTCTTGTGGCGGTAAGAGCCGAAACTCCACACCAAATTTGGCCCCTTTTTTGATCCTTTTTTTTTTTTCCGATTTTTGCCCCCTTTTTTTTGTCGGAACACAGGTTTTACCCCCCTGTTCTTTTTCCATGTTTTTCCTGTGAGTCCGGATTTTCGCTTTTTTTATCCTTTCCTCTGGTTCCCCCTGCTGGGCACCCCTACCACTCCCTTTTTTTTCCACCCCCCCGAAGATCTCTGGATCCCCCCTGAGTCCGACCGCCTGTCATTCTCTATGACATCCCCACTCCTTTTCCTTCTCCTTGCCACGCCGTCCCCTCCCTCCTTTACACGTTGTTCGAAGCTTTTGGGTACTGTAGGCCCGAGACTTTTTCCCCCGTCCCCCCGTTATTCCCTGAGGTGTGTCGCCTCCCCCTAATCCCAAATGAAGCCAAGTTTCGTTTTTTTCTTGGTCTCCCCACCCTTCCAAACCCCGGCCGCTCGCCTTCATTTTGGTTTTCCCCTCCTTTCCATCCCATGCCAGGAGATGTATCTTTTTTTTTACGTTTTGTCCGAATTGGGTGATTTGTTTTTTTTGTTGGGACGCTTCTTTTCCCCTTAGAACACATTGCTGTAATGTTCTTTTTTCCTGATAAAAGAACCCCGTTTTTAGTTTTTTTGCAGACAGAGTTTCCCCCCCCCGTTTCCACCCTCCAGTTGCGTGGCTGGCCTCCCCTTTTATAGGTGTTTTCATATATTGATCGAAAGAGTACCCTAATTCCTCCCCCCCCCCCCCTGTTTCCTTCATCCCTCCCTGCCGAAAACCGCTATATGTTCTTTTTTTTCCCCCCCTGGAACGATTGCCCCCCCCGTATCCCCCTTTTTCCGTAGGGCCCCCATCCCTTTTTTTTTCCCTCTCAGTCCCCCCGCTTTCCCCTCCCCTACGTGAAATGACCCGTCAGGGTTTGCCCCTCCCCAGGGGTGGATGATTACTGTCTCCCAGCGATGCTCCCCCCCCCTTTACCCGCCTTGACCTCTACCCCTTTGATGGGGAGGTCCCTGCCCGGAAAACATTTTTTTTTTTCTCCCAGTCCGATGTTTCCCCCCGGTTTTTCCTCGAAATGAAGTTTTTCCGACCCTTTTCAAGATCCCTACTTTCTTGCTTTTTTCCCCCCGAAAGTTTAATTTTCATATTTTTTTCCCTCCGTTGTTGTTGTTCTGTCTCGCATCTTGGTCAACGACGTCCAGAGGCCCCCGAAAAGTAGTCTTTGGTTGGACTGGGTGATTTCTTTTTTCGAGGCTGTTCCCGAGAAACTTTATTCCCTCCTTTCAAACTGCCTTTTTAGTAGCACTTCCCAAAAGTCCTTGATTCCCTTTGTTTTTTTTTTTTTGTATGCCCCCTCGTGTTGATTTCTGTCAACCCCATTCTATTTCTTCTTCACTTTTTTAAAATTTGGAAGCTCTGCTTTTTTTTTAACCACGATGGTGGTTCTAATTCATCCAGTCCTATACCAACTTTTCCTCCAGTCTCACTTTTTTGTGCTCTTTACCGTTGCGTCCTCTTTTCCCATCTTACTCCCCCCCTTTTTCGAGATCATCATTTTTTTGTGATATCTTTCCTTTTTGGATGTAAGTCCTTCTTTACGCTGGTGATACGGCTTCCAACGCCCCCCCGTCTTTGACTCTTTTCCTTTTCTCGGCGTGTTTTCGCGCGCGCTTTTCCCTTCCATGACCTGCCCCCCCCCCCCTTCAGTAGATAGCTTTTTTTCGATTGTCTGGTCTCCCCTGCTTCCCCTTTTCCGATACCACGTCCCCCCGTTTTTCAGTCAACCAATAAACCCCTTTCAGTTTTTTTGTTTTTCAAGGCACATGTACCACCTCGTTTTTTTTTTTTCTTGACTTCCTTTTTTTTTCTCTTCTGTCAATTTCTTTTTCTCAAGAACCCCGTTGTCAAATAATCCATGCCCCTCCTATGTGCAGTTTGCTTCTTCATCAAGGAAACCACACGTTCTTCCCCACCCAATCAGGCGTCCAACTTTCACACTGCTCCATCCCCCCCCCCGATTTCTTCAGACTTTGATTCCCCCCCCCCCCCTATTGTTCGAATTTCTTCGTCCCCCCTCCCAGTGAGCCGCACTCCTATTGCTTTGCCCTCCCCCCCCCACCAGCCCGTGATCCCCTATGGGATTTTCTTAGTCCTTCCGCGTTCCCCTCCCCCCCCCCCACAAAATAGTACGCGCGGAATACACTTTCTGCCACGTACCTTTTTGGTGGCCATTTCTCTCCTGATAGGGTACTCTTCCCCCCCCCCCCCTCATAAGTACTCACCCCAGAGATTAGTTTTCCTCCCGGTCCCCCCCCCTTCCCAAGTAGTCACGTTCATTGTTGAGTCCTGCGAAATTTTTTGTTTCTGCTTTTCGGGCGCTCGGGCTCCCGTTTTTTTTGTTTTTTTCTCCAATGAGTAGTCCCCCCCTGTTTTCCCATGACTTCGTGTGAAGGACTTTTAAAACTAGGAGCTGGAACCGCAGAGACCGCCTTTTCCTTTGCGCACACCCCCCTCCCCCCAAAAACAGGGTTTTACCTTTTTGCGAGCTGCCCCCCCCCCTCCCCCCTGAAACCACCCACCAGCAAAAAAAAAACATATAAAACACCCCCCCCGTCAAAAAAAAAACCCCCCCTCTTTCCCCCTCAGAGTGCACCCCCAAATCAAAGGTGCGGTTCTTCTTTTCATATGCCGCCTCCATCGGACCCCTTTCCATGTAGGACCCTGTTTTTCTGGGAGCACCAACCCTCCCCCCCATTGGCACAAATCTCGCCCGCAGAACAAGGGAATTTTACCGCATTAATTCTTTTTTCTGAATATTGGTTTGTCTTATAAAAGATGTATTCTAAGTGGATCCTTTACGTTTTTTTTTTGCAGGGGTTCGGCACATGGGTACGGACGGTCCCCCGCTTCTATTTACGGTTCAGCAAGGTAGCGGCCCTCACCAGGTTGTTGTACCTGCTTCTTAATGCGCCGATAGCTTCATGTACTTTTTCCCGTTTTTTTCCAAGGGGATCTTTTCTTTCCCCCCCTGGCGAAGGTGACCTTTCCCTGTGTCTTCTCCCCCCTTTCCCCCGGGCTTTCTTTCCTTCCGAGATGGGCTTTATTTTAGAACCTTTTTCCCCACTGATCATCCTCCCCCACTCGATAAGCTACATTTTTTTCGGTCCCAACTTGGTTCCCCTTCTTTTTTTATGATTTGTTTTTTTTGCTTTACCTTTTCTGGCCGGCGGCGGGTGTTTGCCTTCGTATGAATTGCCAACCCCCCGCTCTGGACACTTTTCCCCCAACAGGTGTCTCGACTTCACTATTTTTTTTCGACCGACGATGTTTTTTAACCCCTTTCTGTTTTGTCGCCCCTTCCTTCAAACCCCTGTTGTACGTTTCCGACACTTGCCTTTAACTTTCTTTTTTCTTGCCTACCCCCTGCCTGTAACTCTGACTCTTCCCACTTTCCTTTTCCCCTGGAGTCCTGTCACTCCGGCTCCGACAATTCACCTTTTCCTCCATGAGTTTGATTACGGTATTCTTTTGTCCCTCCAAAGGCAATATTTTGTTCATTTTCGCATTTTATCATTGTATCCCCCCCCCCGCAGTCCCTTTCTGAAAATTGCTCCCAGACCCTTGTGCTATTTTTATACCCCCATAACTGTAGCCCACCCCTCCTCTTTTTTCTGTTTGCTTTCCAATTCTGACGATTGTGACCCCCACATTTTGCGGGACGTTTTTTCCTTTTTCCCTGCGTGCACTTTTTTTTCACTGAAATAAGCACGTCTCCCTTTTTATCCCCCCATGAACTGGCTTCCTTTTGCCCCCCTTGGAAACTTTCCCCACCACTCGTTTTTTCCTTCCCTAGAACTTTTCACGGTTGTCCCCTCGAAATTTGCGTCCCTTCTCTTGTCTTTCTTGCGGTTTTTTGCGATGTTCCGTCTTTTTTCAGGAGAATCCTTTTCAATATTATGGCGTTGTTTTCTCCTTCCGTCAAAAGCACATCGACTTTTGATATCCCCCCCCCCCCGCCACGGCTTTTTTGCTTTCCATAGACTGTGTTGTGGAAGTCTTTCCTTGGTCACTCGGCGGCCAGCGGTAGGCTTTTTTTGCGGTTTTTTGATTCCTTCTCCCTTTCATTATCGATCTTGTTGTATTTCCGAGCTTGCGTTCCTCCCCTGAGCCTTCCCCCCCCCTCTCGTGCTATAACTTGCGAGTGCCCCTGCCCCCAATTTTCCTTATTGCCGTTGAATGGTCGCGCCTTTGTTGAATTCCCCTTTCGCGCCAGACGCGCCGAGCAGTGTTTTTTCTTTTTTTTTTTCCTCCTTTCTTTGTCCGACGTTTTTTTTTTTTTGACGCGCGCCCCCCTCCCAACCTTCTCGTCCCTCCCTTTTTTTTGGGCCATCGCCCTCATTGCATGTTTGGCTTTTTCACGTCGATTGCCAATCCCCCCATTCTCCTCACCCTTCGATTTCAATTCCTAGTTCCTCCTTGTTGAGGATCCGCCCCCCGCCGTTTTTCGGTTCCGCATTCTATTACTAAGTCCTTTTTTTCAGCGGAGATTCTTGCTTCTCGTCGTTTTTTCTTCCGGCTCCAATATAGAACCAATACACTCCTTTTCTCGTCCCATTCTTCATACGCCCGCCGGCCTTTTTACGGCAATCCTCGAGAGCCTTCTGGATCCTTTCCCCTTTTGACCGGGTGGTCACATTTAGGTCCTTTTTGTTTTTTGGCGCCCGACTGTCCCTGCTCTTCTTTTGACGTTGTCGAGTAAAGGCATGAGTTCTTGGCCCCACCCCCTCTTCTTTTTTTTGTGCTCATTCGCGCCCCTTTCCCCCCCATCTCTTTTTGCGTGCTTGATGGATACAAGGTCTCAGACCTTCCCCATTTCTGCGATTTTTCCAGTCCTTCCCCCCCCTCGAACATCCCCACCTACCCGCTTTTTTTCGATGCAGAAAATTTTCCCCATCCCCCCTCCCTTTCCAGTCCCTCTCTCTGTTTTCCTATCCCCTCCCTCCCCCTGCAGTTGTCCCACACTCCCTGTCCGCCCTCCTCGGCGTTTTTTCCCGGTCCGTGGAACAATTTTCCTCGGTTGGATCGGTCTTTCCGATTTTCTCTTTTCTGAAACTGTGAAACGGTGCTTCTGTTTTTTTTGGCTTTTGCGTGTTTACCCTTCGAGCCCGGGACTTCCAGTTTCCCCTTTTGGTAGGCACTTCCTTCGACCTCATTCCTACCTCGATTAGTGCTTCCTTTTCGGTGCGAGCCCCAGGGGTTGCAGATTTCTTCCCCATTGCCGGCCTGTCTCCTCACATGTCCCCAGAGCGGCCTTTTCTCCTTTTTTTCCTTTCCCGAGTTTCCTTGCACCCATTTAACCCTTTTCCTTTTTTCGCCCTAGAGAATTTCCCCTGTTTCTCCCCCAACTTTAGGCATAGCTTGCATACTTTCATTCCCCCTTTTTTGCAAGCGGGAGTTTCTAAGAATTTGTCTTTTTTTTTTTCGACCAGGGTCTTGTGTTTCCCCCGTGACAGCTGTTCCTCGGCTGTTTCCCCTTTTCGTTTGCAAGAACCTCACCTTTGCAAATGTTTTTTCATCGACTCGGTTTTTTTTTCTTCTAGTTGCCTTCCTTCGGAACAGCACGGGTTGAGCTTCCCCTCCCGTTGCTGTGAGGAGTTTCGGTTGTCTCTTCCCTTGCACGTGTTGAAGAATGCCCTACGCCTTTTTGAAACAAGCATGACTCATCTGTTCACCCCCTCCCCCGTAGAGACTCTTGAGAGGTAGACCCCCCCCCAAAGCGAAAATGAGCTATGTTTCCTTTTTCCCGGTACTTCCGGTCTTCTTTCCCCTCTCCATTAGGGGTTGGTCTCTAGTTTTTTTGAAGGTTTTCGTGAATGATGAGGCGAACCAATCCCTTTTTTTAAGGGAGAAACGTTTTTTTTTTTTTTTTTTTTTTCCCCCTTGCGCAGTCCCCCATCAGACCCCCCTTCTCTAAGATAAGGGCCGAGTGTCCCATGGTGCACATGAGACTTCAGTGCCCCCATTTCCCTTCTGAGAAAACATTCTTCCCCTCTCTGTCTCGCCTTTAAGACGCATTTTTGTTTTTTTTTTTTTACTCCTGGTCACTCTCCACTCACCCTCACATTTTGACCCCATTTTTTTTTCCCACCGAAGCAGCGTGTATTTTGTCTTTTCGTTTTTTCCTCTTTCTTGACCACCCCTCTTTACCCCCCCTAGTTTGAGGCGCACCTTATTCGGGGCTGCATGTACTCCCGCTTGATCCCCGCCCACCCCTTTAACTCCCCCGGCCAGCCCACCCCCTTTCATCCGCCGCATGACCCCCTCTAGATTTTTTTGCCGGGCGTGTCTCCCTGTACCCTCATACGTTCCCATCCGCGAGGCCGAGCCCTCTCTCCCCCTGACAAAGTGCCCTGCTTTTTTCCCCCCTTTTTTGCCTTATCCCCTAGTTCCAGGCGGCTGACTACGTTTCCACCGTTGATAAGTTCTGGAGCCGTTTTCTCCGAACCCCCAACCTGTTCCCCTCTTTCCGTACCCCCTTCGAAACTCATACTTCCCCCCTTTCGGTATAACGACTCTTCTTCTGTTTTTTTTTTGTTGAAATCTCTCTCTTTTTTTCTCCTTTTTTTTGTTTTTTGAGACTTTTTTTGACTTGAGAGATGAGACACGCCAGAAGTTTTTTTTTCCCCTTCCCCCGTGCAAACATTCCACGTCAGTTTGTCTTGTTTCCTTTCCCGTGACTTTTTTCATCAGACAGCCGAAGCCGGAGGACCACACTAGTTCCGGCCGCAATGTGTTGTTTCTTATCCCCCCCCGCACCAGCAATCGGCTCTGCCCCCCGACGAACGTTCTTGTAAAGTGTTTTTTTTTTTTCTTTCTGCCGGACACGAGGGCCAACCCCCCCCCCAACCAGCGCCGGGCTTTGGTTTTTTTTTATTTTTCGTTTATGTGCGCTTGCTGTGAACTATTTTGACGAGTGCTTTATGACCTTTCCCCCTTTCGCGCGAAGCCTCTTTTATTTTTTTGTAGCGCTCTGTCAGGCCTTGTCCATCGGGCGGTTAGTCATCTGCTTTCCCCTCCTTCCCCCCCTGTTGCGTCGACGTTGCGAGGGACCCCTCCCGTTCCCCCCTCCGCACCTTGCTAGCTCCCCTATTTTTTTCTAAACTTCATTTCACCCCGTCCGCAATCACCGTCGTTGAGATTCCCTCTCACTTCCGACGTATGTCGAGTCCTGCCTTTCCCCCCCCGCTGGTCCCCCAGACCGTCTGACACCCACTTCTCGGCACCCGAGACCTTGCAATTGTTTCCCCAGAGACGTAAAAGCCCAAAAGTTGAGCGTTTCACCTTCTCGTTTTATGTGCGCCCCACCTCCCCTCGGTTGTGTGGGTTTCATTATTTGGCTCTTTTTCTGCCCCACAAAGACTCTTCTGGCTTTTTTCGTATCTTTCGCATCTGAAGATGTTTTCTGTCGCAGGTCGTGCGTCGCCTTTCGACAGTTATGCTTCCCCTCCCAAGGTAAGTTTCGTAAGTGCTGCTTTTTTCCCGCGCTTGCTTAGAATTTTTTCAAGGCGCTGTTTTCAGTATTTTTTTTCTTTTCGCTCGGCAGCAATTTTTAGTTTTTTCGTTCTTTTTCCTGACCGAGTTTTTCGCATTGTTCCAGGCCCGGATCTTTGCCTATTTTTTTTCTTTTTTTTTTTGGCCACAAGGATGAACAACCTCCCTGAGCAGCTTGAGCCCAATTCCCCCCCCCCAGGTTTTGCCCTTTGCCTTTTTTTTTTTCCCCTGTTGAACCGCGCCACAACAAACCCCCCCCCCCCCCTTTCATCGGAGCACCGTTTTCCCCTTGATTTTCGGCCCCAAAAGCAGAGGTACCTCCCTACTTGACCGTTTCTTCACACTTTTTTTTCTATCTACGCGGGACCCTCCCAACTTCCCCCCCCCCTCGCTGTACTCAAGTGTTTCCACTTTTGCAGGCTTCCTGGCCTCTGCTTGTTGATCCCCTTTATCCTTTTTTTTTTTCCTTGGGAGTGACGAAGTGGTTTTTTTTGTGGCCTTTACCTGGACAAAGACAAATACTTACGCGTTCCCAAGGGGATTTTCTTCCATGGTGCCCTGCCTAGTTTTTTTTCCGCCGTCGTCATGCCGGGTCTAAATCGTTGTACCGTTGTTCCCGGGCGCGCCATCTCTGTCCAGATTCCTCCTTGTGAGGCACACCAACCCTTTATTCTCTTTTTTTTGAGGATGAACTGCGTTACTATTTCCGGTGTCAAGGCTATGCCTTTTTTCTCAACGATTGAGTTTTTGTGAGCACTTTCAACCTTCCCCCCCTCCCCGATCAATGTTGTCAGAACCTGCTCCGCCCCCTTTCTTCCTTATCGCATAGATCCTTACAGTACCATCCCCCGCACCTTTGAATTGACTGCCCTCCCCGGAAGTGTTCAATTTTATTTTTTTTTTCAGAATCTGTTCTCATTCCTCCCTTCCTGCGCGACCCTCAGTTTTTCTGATTTTTTACGCTTTTCTTTTTTGCCTTTTTCCCACTAGTCTGGCTTTACTTACTTTGTTTTTCCCCTTGCATTTTTTCTGCCTTTCTTCTTCACGCACTTTTTTGTCTCCTTTGAATTCATCTGTGCCCCTGGTTCCCTTGGAAGTCGCGTTTGGACTTACAGGATCGTTGATCCTTTTTGCTTTCCCTCATTGACTTCAACAATTTAGCGAACCGACCTTCAATATCAAGCTTCCCTTTGCTGTCTTTCGAAGACCAGACAGTCTTTTGTTCCCTCGCCATGCTTTCCCCCCCCAAACGCCGGTCAATTTACCCTTCACTTTTTTTTTGCCTCGAATGGTTTTCGCCGCTTGTTTTCCGGAGGCGTAGTTTTTGGGTTGACTTTCCTTCCTTTTTTTTTTTGCCTGCGCTCGCTCCCTTTTTTTTCATTTGAAGCGTCATTCCCTCCCCCGTCTAACCCTCCCCGACCTTGCAACGAAGATCGCATGTTTACATGCATTTTGTTGGAATCCCCCGTATTTTTTTTTTTGGGAACGCGTCGTGTTTTTTTTGATTCAACATGCGCTTTGACAATCCATCATACTGTCATCGCGGCCCTTTTTGCACGCAGTTCGCATGAAATCGGTTTATATTTTTTTTTTGCCAATTACCTTGACGAATGTTCCCCAGTTTTTTTTGGGAACGATATTCTCACATATTTTTGAGCCTTTTCTTCGCTTTCCGTTTTCTCTTTCTATTTTTCTGTAGAGATTCGGACGAGACGCCTTCTACCGAGGTTCTTTCCCCAGGCACGGTTGGGCCCCTTTAATTCTTTTCCCCTTTTTGCGCCCGGCTGGGACGTTTCGCCCCCCCCCTTGTTTACCGCAATCTGCTTGCCTTTCCGACCTTTTTTCCCCCTGAAATTAGAAGTCTCCCTTTCCCTGCCATTTTTGCTTCTTACCCCACGTGTTGACAGGCGCCGCTTCTCAACCCCCCTTTTTTTTGGCAGCGTGCTTCACTTTTGCGCGCGCTACCTGTCCCAATTTTCTGATGTCCGTTGACTTGTGGTCCCTTGCTCTTTTCAGAGCTTTCGGCGTGCGCTCCCTCACCCCCACGCTCCTTTTTTTTTTTCTACTGGCATGCGCCATTTTTTCTACCGCTTCCTCGTCTTTTTTCCGGGCTCGAGAGTTCCAGGTGGGCCTTTTTTTTTTTTTCAGCCGCCGATTTGGTTTTTTTCGGCGCTGCCTCGTATTTTTGGTGTTCGGCGCACCGAGTTTTCTACTCCTTGAATGCCCACCAGCGTTTTTCCCCTCTTTTCCGAGCTTTCAGCCCCCCGGTTCTTTTAGGTGACCTTTTTTCAAGCCGACAGTCAACTTTTTTTTTTTTTGATGCCTACACATGTTTTTTTTCCATCCTTCCCCCCATAAAGTACAACGTCGTCTGTTCAATTCCTCCCCCCTTTCATAAACGAGGCGAGTCCTTGTATAGCGCATCATGAGGGGACATTTTTCTACCCGTTGTGGCCTTCAAATGCCTGATGTTTGATTGTTTCGCCTTAGCCAAGTTTTTTTTCCTTCGCGTCTGATAGGACTGAAGCCTTAGCCCGAGGAGAAAACCCTTGCCCTTTTTTACTGAATCGGAAAGTAAGGTTTTAGTTTTTTTTCGTAAGCCACTTGAGGACTGTGGAGCCCCCCTGTTAATAATCTTATGAACCCCGTGTCCGTTTAAACTCGATACGGTTTTTTTTTCCGGTAAAGATAAGGCTGCGTCGTTTTCTTTTTCTGAAGACCTTCAACCCCCTTTCAAGAAATATTCGCCGGCAACAGCCCCCTCCCTTTTAAGCGAAGCAAGCCGTCCCCCCCCCCCCCCCCCCCCCCCCCCTAGTCTGACTGGATACCTTTCAATCCCCCTCATATTATATATTTTTCAACCCAGATTTCCTCAAGTCCATTTTTTCTTTTTTCGATCCCAGGTGGGTTTTTCACCCACAAAACAATAGAGCAGATTCTCAATTGACTCTTTGGTTTCGCCCCCGTTTTCCGGGATTTCTAGCCTTTTTCTCGCGGCTTTTAGGCTAGAGGAACCCCCTTTTTTTTTTTCCGTTTTACCGGTTACAACTCATTCCCCCCCAAAGGCTCGTTTTTTTTTCCTTCCGAACTCCACAGAAACCACCATTTAGGTCAATTTTAATTTTTTTTGTGGAGATGCGGTTTTCCCCCCCAAACCCTTTTTGACCTAAACCCAAGCTTAGTGTGGTGTTCTGCGTTGTTCCCTTTTTCCTTTCGCAGGGTCATTTCCCGAGTGACAAATCCTTTGTGCCAACGTCCCTCCCCTCCCCTTGAACCCCCGCGAATCCTCCCCCTTGCTACAAACCCTTCGTCGCGAACAGCTCCCCCTTCTCAAGAAAACCATACCCCTTTTTCCGCTGCCCGCCGGTTCGAAACTCCCGCCCCCTTCGGCGTGGCTGGCCAGTTTACCCCCCTCTCTTAGTTTTTCTCCCGGACGGCTGACGGGTCTGGCCTCAATCCCCTTCGGACTCGCCCCGCTCCTACCGGCTTTGTTTCTTTTTTTTTTTTTTTCTGCCCGCCAACTCTTAAGCTTCCCCCCCCCCCCAAAGTGCGCTCGGTTTTTTCCAAAGGCAACTTGCTCTTCCGGAATTTCCTGTTGAACCCCCCCCTTTTTTGCAGGTCTAGTTACCTTTCTTGGACTGTTTCGACTGGTTTCCTCGATAGCTCCTCATTTTCCCCCTTTTCCTTTCTTCCTGGCTGTGTCACCCCGTCTTTTTTTTTTTTTTTCTTTCGAGTTCTTTTCAGGACCAACTTTTCCTTTTTTGGGAAGACCTTTATCCACCCCACACCCCCAAAACGGGAGTGTTCCTGAACCGCATTTGCTCTTTTAAACGACTTCCTTGGCCCCTCCAAGTGTTCCCTCCGTCTCCCGACGTGCAGTTTTTTTTTTTTTTGCGATTTCGCCAAGTATTCACTCCTTTTTTTTTTTTTTCGAATTATCAGCCAGCGAGTGCCTTCACGAAACTCGAATAACTCTTTTGTTTAGAGTAGGTACATGGATTAGTTCCCTGTGAGCGACCGCCAGCGCCACTTTTTCAACCGTCTCTGCCCCCCAGGCCTCTTCGTGGATCCAAACATTGCGCTCCCTGTTTCTTTTTTTTCGTCCCGCTAGAAACCTGATACCCAATTTTTTTTCTGCCCTCAATAGAACTTTGAGTTGGCGGCGGTTTCGTTT
>Ga0179593_1381119_pt1 | contig 23788 bp, 22 predicted proteins | sample CZODoug2_1_08_16_FD_185931 | JGI IMG/M metagenome (GOLD analysis project Ga0179593, IMG submission 185931) | Vadose zone soil fungal communities from Angelo Coast Range Reserve, California, USA - CZODoug2_1_08_16fungal (PacBio error correction) | ecosystem: Environmental > Terrestrial > Soil >... | reverse complement strand
TTGGCAGTGGCTTTCTTCTTCATTAGCGCTTTGGAGGTATGGCGGACGACCCCTTTCTGGCCCTTCTCTTTCTTCCCGCATTCTGCTTATTTTCCGGAATTTTGGTAATTAGTCCTTTGGTTGTTCGATAATTTTTTTTTAGTTTTTTGGCCTTTTTCCTTTAGAGGCCGTGTGCGCCTTTAGTCGGTTATGGCTTGCTTTCAGGGGCGGCGGGATACATTACTGATACGGGCGGTTTCCATTTGACTGGATTTTTTCTTTTTTGTTTAGGGTCGGAGCTGGGCGTTTTTTTTTTTTTCTGGGACGGGATTCTAGGCGGAGTATGGGTCTAGTCCTTGTCTGACGGCTGGGGGCTTGGCCAGTCCAAACGCTTTCTTGTCCCGCGGAGGTTTTGCCTCTCTTTTAAGTCACGGCCGAATTTGTTCGTACAAAGCTTTGTTCCGCGCCCACAAAGGTGTTTGCATCTTTTGTTGGTTTTTTTATTTCGCCATATTACGTTTTTTTTTTCGTTTTTTTTTTTCTTGTTTTCCTCTAGTGGAGTGGCGGCGTATGTTTTTTTTTTTCTTTTTTTTCTTTTTTTTTGTTGGTTTCTCCTCTCTTCACAGAGGAGGAAGGGCTGTACTGTCCGGCCTGCACTCCATGTACGATTTCCCTTTGTCTGCCCTATCCCTTTCGGAGGGCGCTAAACTTGTTTTTGATCGCCTCGGACTCTTTTTCTCTTTTCCGTTCGGGGTAGACAGAGAAGATTTTCTTGGAATTCTTCCCACCTCCATCCTTTTTGTTGTGTATTTCATACTCTCGCGCATCCTCTCCTCTTTTTTACATTTCCCCAGAACTGCCCCCGTCCCTTCTTCGCGTACTTAATCCTTTCGCTCCCAGACGGACCACGGGTATTCCTGGACCGGCCAGGCATGTTAACTTTTCTTTTTTGCCTAGCATCCTCCCTTCGATATATTGGCCATCTCTAAATCGTAGAGACAACTCGCCTGACCCTCCGAATTGACTCCTCTCGTGCCACTGAACTAATTCCCAACTCTGAGGAGACCTCCCCACTGGGAAGATGTTTTCAAAACCCACCTTGTTAGTCCTCTTTTTTTTCCCCTGCCTTACGATTTACCTCATAGCCCTAAAGAAATAGATTCCTCCAGGCACTTTCCCGAGTAACGTGAGGGAGTGCTTTTTTTCCATTTACCGAAGCCCCCCCCCTATGACGATCCCACCTCGACTGTAAAAATTCCTTCAGCCCAACACTTCGACTTCCTAGCTACCCCTGTCCCCCTTCTCTTAGTTCCTTCAGAAGACATTCCCCCTCAATACCTCCTCCCTCGACAATCCATGCCTCCATTCACCCCCCCCCCCCGGAAAAAGTCCTCCCCTATTTCGTTTCACCACTTCCTGGTCCTGAAAGGAGTTTGACTTCCAGACTCGCGAATCCAATTTGACAGACCACCCCCTTTTTTATATGCACAGCCAACCCATTTCAACCCCCGTCGTCCTAATTTCAACGCCAATTAGAAATAGTTCCTTACCTGGGCCTCAAGCACCCTCATCCCCTTCCCTTTTGTTCTGCTCCCTTAAACATGCAACTGTTCATCGATTATGAATTTCCCCCCCAACCTGGTGCTCGCAAATGTACCCCGCCCTTTCTCCGGAGAAGTTCCCCTGATTCCCCCCTTTCCCCCCCGTGAGTAAGGACTACTTTTATCAGTCTACCTGAGTCCGCCGAGAAGAGTTCCGTACGCCAGCGGCCTCGTCCGGATTCTTTCTCCTCCACAAAATGTTCCACATTCCTTTATCGACAGCAAATGGCAGGCCGTGCTACCGTCCCGTCCTCCATTAACCTCCCCAGAACATGGACGTTCCACCTAGACCCCAAACCTTTTTTGATTTCTTATTTCCTTCTCACGAATGTAGAACTGGTGAATTTCTTTTGCCTAACACTAAAAACTTCCTCCCCTGTAGTCCTTTTTCTAAAACTCAGTCTCGGTCATCCAAGCTTTCATTTAGCTTGGGGAAAAATAATACGCCCCCAGATTTCCCCCAAAACGGCTTGATCCCTTTCCTTTTCGGAATTTTCTTCCCGCCAAACACTCCCCTGCCTCTTCGATAGTCGAATAGTAAGGATCTTTCGTATTCTCTTAGTTTCCTTTTTTGTTTCCCAAAAAACGATGCGGTCCAGTTAAGGTCGAAAAGAACTTCCTCGATAATGAAGGGCCGACTGTACACCTTCTTCGTGCGGTAAACTTTAAGTCCTTTCCATCGTTTCCTCGTTGGATTGAATATGCCGCCATCCAACCTATTTTTATTGGTAAGTTCCAGTCCCTTTTTCTAATGTGAAATTTACACTCTAGCCCCCAATGTCCGCTCTTTTTATTATTCTTAGAAAGCGCCGCTCGACAATTGGCTTCTACCGAGGAATCTCATTTCACCAAATTCCCCATTTTCGTTTGGATTTCCGAAGTTTTTACCTTCTCTCAGCGTTACTTCGCGAAAGGTTTCCAAGCCAATGATTGGATCTGGCTGTTGCCCCAGGGCGGCCAATGGCTTTTCTCCTTAGTAAACGCTTTTTTTTAGTCTCTGTTTGCCCCAAAATGACTTTCTTTTTTCCTGCCTTTTTGCCTGCAAAGAGTTTTAGTTAATCAAAATACAGCGAGATGAACGGACGGAGGGGGAGGCTGGAGAGAACTTCAGGGCTCAAGAGCGTTATCCCCCTGGCAAAAGGTTGCCCCCCGATAGGACTTTGATCCCCTTTCTTTTTTCCCCTCCGTATCCTGAAGTTTTGCCGTATTGATGATTCCTTTTTCCGTCGGAGTTCCCCCCATTGAGTTTTAACTCTTGCCTGCCCGCAGCTGCGTCTTCTTCCCCGGCGATGCGGCGCGTCTTGACTAAAAGCCTCGGCTCAAGCAGGTATGAGCTTTTTCCGGACTCCCCCGTTTCCCAACTACGCGGCTGGTACCAATGGGTTTGGTGCCGGCCGGCACTCAGCGTATTATACACCCCCCCCACTTCTGGTACTTGCTAGGCCCCGATTTAGGCTAGCACTCCTCCCCCCTTAGCAGAAGAATGAGTTTTGAGTTCTCTAGTTCCCTTCTTTCATTTTACGGCTTCGCAGGTCTTCTTCCGCTTAATTCTTGCTTCTTTCCCTATGGTCTCCTATGATAAGGTACGTTGTACGTGAGTTTCCCCCCTTTTTCGGCGCGCATTTTTCCCTCGGTTGCAACCTTCACTTGGTCGCTGTTGGAATCGTGCCTTTCAGCCTTCTGGGGTACCAAAGAATCTTTCTCTTCATCCGGTTGTGTGATAGAGATGCGTTCCTCTCTACTGAACAATTAGACCAAATTTTATTTTCGAGACTTGCATTGCCCTCCTTCCCGGCTCACTAACGACTATCAAAGAGTCTTTCTCCTTCGACTTTCGCCAGGAATTCTCCCTTCGAATACAGTGTGCTCCCGTGGATTGGCTTATCTTTCTTATCTCATTTGATGGTATTGCCGGCGTTCTCGCCCCCCCCGTTCTTCCCTTCTGCTTTACCCAGTACCCCCTTCTGTCTTTATTGTTTTTTTATCCCTTCTCCGGTTGCACGAATTTCCTCATTTAGGTGACAATGGTATCTTTGGCCCCTTGATTTTCTTCCTACCCAATTGAGCGCGTCTTTTCTTTGTCCTGAAGACTCATATCTCCCTGCGCAGATTCAGGGGAACTTTACGTCCTAATTCCTCCTCAAACCTTTTTTTTTTAGCCTCCCCCCCTCGGCTGTGCTTTTTCCTCCTCCGTGAGTCACAGACTGCGGTACAGGCCTTTTTTTTTTGTTCACTTGTCTCCCTTCGTGATAACGGGTTAGAAACGTCCTTTCAGCTCTTTCCTCGTCGAGTAAGGTTTTTCTACCGTGCCAAGCCGTTAGAGTTTTTTTTTTGCCAATCCTAATCTTGGGGGCAAAACCCCCACCGATACCCTCCGCTTGGGACTACCCTCGGGTAGTTCCGACCTGGGGTGTGCCTCCACACCCCTGTATCTCTTCCTGAAGAATTCCCGGGGCTCGCTCTTTTGACCCTCACGGAATTCGCGAATTGGTCTGAACTCGTTTTCCCCCTTTCTTCCATTTGCCCAGATTTCGGCCCTTTGAGATATGTTAGAATTCGTTTTTGTGGTCAACCCTTTTATTGCCCCACGGATGCTTTTGCCCTCCCTTCCCTCCTATGTTTTCTTGGCGTTCCGCCCCCTAAGTTTTTTTCTCACCCGTCGGTGGAGAAAATTTTTTTGATTTAACCGGTCCCATTTCCGACTCCTTTCTTCCTTCTGGCTCATTATAGTCGATTTCGGCCTTTTTCCTCAGCGGTTTGGGAGTCAACTCGCGCCTTCTGTTCTACCGGGGGTTTTGGACCTACCCTCTTCCGCGATTCTCGTCCCCCAAAGTCAGACCCATCGCCTACTCTTTTTCCATCACGAAACCTGTTTTCGTGCCTTTTTTTTTTCCCTCGTTTTTTGATTAATGTGTCCCACCCCACTCGCGCGGCGGCCTTTCTGTATGATGACCGAGCCCCTTGAATCTTCACCGGGTAGTATTTCGTTGTGGGGTCCTTTCCGATCAAAAAGGTAGAAATTGGTTCTTTTTTGGAAGAGTCCCTTTTTACACTTTTTTTGGTAGTGGACCAGGAAGGTTTTTCTTTTCAGTCCCTAGGGTCGATGGTGGAGCTTGTTCTTCGGTTTCTTCCATTGGGCTGGTGACCCCTTTTTCTTGACCGTTGTCATTTCTGGGAGGACCTTTAAATTTTTCGTTCTCTTCCGGGCCCTTGAGGACGGTCTTCTCTATTTGGAATACGAAGTTGGGTTTTTTTTATCTTGATACTTCTTTTCTTCAGGAAGTTATACGTGTCTTTCTTGCCTGGGGTCTGCTGTTGGATACGAATAGTAAGGGCTTATTTGGGCATGTGACTTACTAATTTCTTTCTGAGTTCTTGTTTTATCAGTTTGAAGAATCGCCTGGGTTTTTTCGTAGTGCCGAGGATTAGATCTTTTTTGGTTGATTTCTTAATCCTCCTTTGTCGGGAGGTAGTCACTGTTTAACTTGCTCGGATGTTCGCAAGATACTACTCCGGGGCCGTGGGAAAACGGGCTTCTTCTTTTCAAATTGAAGGTTAGGTTGGGACTTTTCCTTCCTGGACTTGTGTTTTCTGCTTTTATTGGAGGACGTCTTCCTTAGGGTGCCAGGATTTTTGAGGAGTGCGCAATTTGGTCTTTTTTTGGGGAAACAGTTAGGGCTGTTTTTTTTGTCTTTTTCTCTGTCCGGATCCTCTTCCCCTTTTCCTTTGTGAATTCTATGTCTTTTTTGGTTCTCTTTTGTCCGGTACACAGTCAAAGCGACCTTTTTCCCGCTTTCTAGCGGAATTCTTTGCTTTTATTTTTATCCTTTTCAAAATCGGCTTCCTACTCCTTTCCTTTTTGCATTTTTTGTTTTTTTCTCCTCTTGCTGTACGCATCTCTTTGGCTTTTTCAGCTTGGCGGGGCGGCGAGGTGGAGTTCTTTTTTGTCGCTCGGCTTTTACTTCCCAAGCTCGGCAAATTCCAGATCACTTTCCTCTCCCAGGTCTTTTTGACGCCAGAGCCCTTGTCCTTTGCGGTCTTCACTTCCAGAGCTTCCTTGTCCTTCGTCAGGGCGCGGAATCCCCCCTTACCTACGCGCCGCGGATAAGTTTTTTGTTTAGTTTTTTCTTTTGAGGTCTTCGAGTACTCTCCTCCCCTTGTTTGAGAGAACTCTCACCTCTCCCCTACTTAATCGAGTCTACCCCTTTTCGGTCCAACTTCATCCCGCTGGGGCTCTTCTTACCCTCCTTTTTTCGGGCAATCTAATTCTCCTCCCTTAGCTTTGTCGGCAACGACCCGAGGTATAACCCGCTTTTTTTTTTTTTTGGCGGCATATTTTTTCCCTTTTTTTTCCTCAGATTCTCTTTGCCGAGCTATTTTAATCTCCGCCCTGCAAACAAAGCTCCACTCATCTTGCTCCCAGCAGAACATTTCTTCCTTCCCCCCAAACGTACTCTTGAGCAAGTTTAGCCCCCCGGGATCCCCCCCCATTTGTGCGGGAGGATTGCCTCCTCCTTTCATTCAACCCTTATACCTAGTCCCGTACGCCATCCCCTTTTCCTGCTTTCCCGTAGCTTCCTGTGCTGTCCGGGACTTTCCGCACCCCTTTTCTCACCACACCATTTGTCAGCCCCCCAAAGGGCGCTGAGATCACCGTCTTGGCCACCGCCAGATCAACGAACCTTTTACAAACACTCTCTCAGAGGAGGCCAAATTGTTTTCAGTTTTCATACTGTCCTTTCTGCCTTTCCCCGCATAAACCTATCCCTCCACAATTTTCCCTCGCCAATCTTTTACACACTAATAACAGACCCCCCTTTTCCAGCTACCCCCCCCTTTCCTCCTTTCCCCACGTCCTGGCCTTGACCCCTCCAGCGAAAATTTCCCATTTTCCGTTTTGTCCAGCCATTTGTTCCCAAAGGAAGGTCTCATCCTTTCAGCAAGCCCACGTCGTCCCTAGAGCTGTGAAACGAACCACTCCGCAATCAACCCATGTCGAATGGGCCACCTGGTCCCTTTCGGCATTTCCCTTAGCCCCTCTCCGAATCCTTTCCTTTCAGGCGACTCAACCCTCCATCACCCCACCTTAAGAAAGAGGCTGCCGGATGTCGTTTAACAACGCCAGAGGTCTCTTGTTGAGACCCTTCCTCTTGTAAGTCCTCTTCTCTCCCCGGAACAAAACGAGCCCCCGTGTTGCCACTTATCCTTCCCTATGCTGCAAGCGCCGCTAGTCCCGCCCTCCCGCCCCACAGGCTCTACTCCCCCCCCCCTCCCCCCCTGGGGGGTTCTTGCCTCACATCGACCGTCCACCTGTGGCCTTTTTTTTTCCCACGCCCTACCCGCCCACACACATCGCCCCCCACCGTCGTCCCCCTTCCTCCCAAACTCATGTTCCACTCCGACCCCCCCACCCCATTTTTTCTGATTCCCTCCCTGTACTTTTCGACCCTCAGCATGTGGGAATTCGATCCCCCCTCCCTCCATTCATCCCCGATGTTAGTCGTCTTTCCTCCCTTTTACATCATCTCACGTCGTTTGATCCTCTAACATTTCTTTTACCGCCCGCCAAACGCCTTTCCTCGCGCATGGTCGAGACTTTTTCCCTCCAACCGCGCCTAGTTGCTTTCTTTTTCCTTTTCTTCTAAGATGAATAAGTAAGGAGTCCTTTCCTCGCGACGTACGCTCAACGCTTGTCCCCCTCTGGCGCGATGAAAGACTCTGATCAACGAGTTTCGGATGTAGAAGGATATTTTTTATTTTCTCTTTAAGGGCTGTAACCCCCCCTGTCCTCAATGGATCCGACCTTCCACCCCTCCGGATTGCAGTGATTCGGCCCCTTCTACCCCCCAGGTATTTTCCCCCGCACGCGATAAGTTTGTCTTTTTCCATCAATAGCTTATAATCCTCCTTCCATTTGTTAACTTTCCCTCTTTTCGGAACTGACCCAGTCCCCCCTTTTTTCTCACGACTCTCCTCGAATTTTTGGATACGAAGTGCGCGTCAAGTGGCATTACCCCCCCCCTTCCCCCCTTTTCAGAAGTATGAAAGAACCCCCTTGGGTTCTATTCTTCCAAGGTGTGATTCTTTCGGTTCTCCACAATTCTTCTCTGGTTGTTGACCCCCCCGACTTGTCTTTTTTGGTCTTCCCAAACGCCTAAGGATGGAGTTTCTTAACCCCCTTTCTCATGTCCCTAGGTGCTTGGCGAGCCTTGTTAAAGAGGCATCGGTGCAAACTTCACTTTTTTTTTCCCCTGTGGGAATTAAGCTTTTTTTCGTTCCCCCCTTCCAGCGAGATGCGTCCAGCTTAGTTCTCCTTGTTGGCTCTATGCAAGGAAGCATCCATCGTGCCCTGGTTTTGATCTGCGATGGGCCGATTTCGAGGTCATGTCTTACCTCTTCCTTCTTAAAATTCCGGCCCTCGTGTTTAGAACTAACGAGGGAAGCTACCTCCTATCGGATGGTTAGTTTCTTCGTCCGAAAGAACAAGTCGTCAACAACCTGTTTCCTGGGCTTTTCCCTCAGTCTTAATGTTCCGACCACCCTCGTCTCAGAAAGCCGCACTCCAGCATTTGCGCTATTCCCCCTTGCTGCACGTAGCGCCCCCTTTGCTTTTTCTATCATTGTCTTTTTCCAGGGTCCTCTTGATTTGCCTTGTTCCCTTCTTTCTACGCGCTTACTCTGTTTCCCCCCTTTTTTTTTCTTGTAGCTTATACCTTTTGCCCTCCTATCTCTTTTTCCATTTTTTGTCTGATCTTTCTTTTTGCCCTGGCAGTATTACGCTAAAAGACGACCCTGAGGTTTTCGACTTGATTCCTCCACGACTTGGCGCCTCCACAGCTATAAGAGAGGACCAATATTTGTTCCCTATCTTCCCCTTTATTGTTTTCCTTTTTTTATCGTCCCCCCTGTTCGGGCGAGACTATTAGTTCTTCTTTGCTGATTGCGGAGTCTCCCCCCAATCTTTCCCTTTAACCGTTTTACGCCCCGAAGTTTGTTCTTTGTGTTCTAACGAATGTTTCGTCTTCCCCCCCCGAATGAAACAGCCGCGTCTTTTTTTTTTTTTCCTTTTTTTTTTGTTTCTGTCCAGGTTATAGCCCCATGTGTTATTATAGCGTGTATGTCCTTGTTGACCGGACGCGCCTCATTTAGCGCCCCCCCCGCCTCTCCTTCTCGCGATTTACCCGCGTACCGTTCATGCTTTGTCTATTTTCAAATCTGGAGACCAACTTTCATTTCTGCAGCGTGGCCGTGACCGAACCCTGGAGGCCTTCACTTCAGGTGTCTGCTTGGTTTAAACCGGTGCCGATCCTAGGCGCGCGTCTAACTGACCTTTTATTCTTTCTCTGTTAATAGGCGCGCAGGGTTTTTTCCGTTCCCTCCTTTCGGGTTTTTTGTCGTCCACCGCCGCAGAATCTTACCCAGATCTAGACCATGGAACGTTTGGTCTCCTGGACGTATCATTCCCCGTAGCAGCTAGCAATCCCCCAAATTCCCCTGACCCGCAGTTCCTCATTCCTCTGTCTCGCTTTCCAGCTTGAATCTACTTTCGCTCATGACCTTCAGCTGACATTTTGTTTTCCTTTCCCCTACTTGCCTGTCTTCTCCTCCCCCAGATTTCGGGCAGCCTGGTCTAGTCATTTTTTCATGGCGTTTTCGCAGATAACTTTCCTTCCCAATTCTCTGCTCTCGGGATGGGACGTCCCAGTCTCTTTATGGCGTGAGCCTTTAGCGCGAGTGTTTTCTTATGTTTTCGCGGCTGAACCTTTTTCAATCTAGAATCCTGTCTTCCTATTATTTCCCCTAGGGAGTGGCGCGTTTTTTGTTTCTAATTCTGCAGCGTCGTGGGGATCATGTCTCGAGACGACCGGGACTTCGGAAAAAGACTTTTAAACCTCTTCCCTTTCCTATGGCGCGATTTTTGCTTCCACTTTCGTTGAGCACATTCGTTGCGGTTTTCATGGGTAATTTTAGTGCTTCTTCGACGACGTCTTTATTTTTTTCCCTTGCTGCCTAGTCCCCTTCGACGGGGATGTCCTTGTTCTGAACCGGCCGATAACTGTCCCTTCGTGTCTTTCGGTATTTCCCTTCCTGTTGTGGGGTCGAGGGACCACTTTTTAGTTCTTTTTGTTGACTACTATTCCTCTTTTTTGGAGGGCGGGGTAGGAGGGCCGCCCGGCCCTGTGACTGGTTCGGCCGACGGCGCTTTGTTGTTTTTCCCATGGTTTGGCGGAGACTATTTACTTTTCTTGAGGCCGCTGGCGTCGAGCGTGCGCTTTCTTTTTTTTCCCTTGATGCTACTGTTTTTTTAAGTGGTAAAGGTAGGCGAATCCCGTTTTACTTTTCCAGTGACCGTTACGAGTCTTGGCATTTAAGTGGCGCGGAGTTTGAATCTCCTCCCTTCTCGTTTTTTCTTGGCGGTATTCCAATTTCCCGGCGGCGGGTCTGCCCGCTGGATGCGCAGGGGGACATTTCCTTAGGCGGAGTTGTGTGTCCGCGGCTATTTAGGACGGGGCCTATGGTTTACCTGAGTTTTTCTGGCGGACGACCACGTCTGGGTTTTTTTTTCACTGTGGTTTTCCTTGGAAACTGCAGAGGCTGGTGGGCTTCCTTTACATTTTTTTTTCATTTTTTACTTCTCCTTCCGTGTATGTTTTTTTTTCTTCGCATGGCGGTGATGGTTGATCCTTTCTTTTTGCGGATGAAGACGAGGGTTTTTTTGTGTTAGCTTTGTTTGGCGGAAATTTTATTTCGTTTTTGCTTTTTAGAGTTCTTCGGCGTGTGTTTTCTTTGGGTCCTTTTTCATTGTGGTTGGGCCTAGCGTTAGGCCCTTTCACTCCAGCGACGAGTCTCTTCGCGCGGTAGATGGCGTCCTTTTCGTATACAATTGTTTACATCGTAACGCTTTTTTTTTCATGCCGCCCGCACTACCCCCCTTGTTCCTTTCTTTTCGATTGCTGCGCCTCTAATTTTTCTTTTTGTCTTCTTGGTTTCTTGATTGGTTTCCTTTTCTCGTGCTTTATAAGATCGGCACCAGAGGCGCTCTTTTCTGATCTTTCATTCGCCAGTATTTTTCTTTCCGTCGTGCATAAAGCGATCCTAAGGGCGCTCTCCTTAAGTCGGCCGCGGTCCTAGTTCTTCGTTTAGCCCGGAGCGCTCGAGATTCCTCCTTTTTCTTCCTCTTTTCGCACTACTACGTTGTTGTTTTTTTTTTCTATCCTTCTCTCTTCCTCCCTCTTAATTATCGCCCCCCCTAAGGATAGTGCGGCAGTCTTTCCCTTAAACCTCGACCCCGAGCCTTCGCAGCGACCTGACGCCGCTTTTCCTTTTTTTGGCCTCAGCCTCTTTCTGCAGCCGTGAAGTTTTCATCTCCTTTCGCTTTTCCCTTCTGGAATCAGCGAATCCGCCCACCCATCCCCGACCAGCTCCCCGTTAATTAAGCGTCCCTCCTCCCAAATGCCCTAGTACCAAAAGTAGCTTGTTTCAAGTTTCATTCCTCTTCCAAACCCCCTTTGGAGTGCGGGGCGTTTTTTCATCTTTCCTCGTTCCAAATCCTAGTTCCCGTCCCCTCCTGGCTTTAACGAATAGCAACTTCTTTTATGCCCGTGATTTTTTTGACTTCGCACTCTTTTACCCCCAACCCCCATGATGGCTTCCAGCGACCTTCTCGTTTCGACCTTAACGAACTTCGTCCCGTAAATTAAAAAATCCCTCGTAATTCTTTTTGCCTTTCCAATGGCCCTACTCGGTTTTTATAGGCCTCCCCTCCTCTCCTGCCCTCCATGCGCCCCCCCAGACCCCTTATCGTTCACATGTCACTTTCCCATTAGCGACCCCACCTTCCCCGACTCTTTTTTTTTCCCCTCGTTAGCGCGCTGCTCTTCTCCCAGTTGGGAATTAACCTTGCCGTTGTATGAGCAGTCAACGGTAGTTCGTCCAACTCCTCACCATACCTGCTTTCATCCCTGTCGCTACCTCAGAACCTCTCGTCCTCATTAAAGTAGGTGACCCCCGTCCCCCCTTATCCTTGTCCCTCTTCCCTCCCGAAGATGAAGTCTACTCCCACTTCCGCGCAAATTTCCGTTCGCAACCTATGCGTAGATCCTTATTCCACATCCAAACAGTCGCCTACCGGATTTACCTTAGGCCCTGATTCTTTTCATCGCCGCATAGACCGCCACTCCCCTTACTCTCAGTAAATACGTCTCCGTCCCGCCCCACGGCCGACTTATCACCCTGGACGGGCCCTAACTCCTCATCCCCATCTCCCCCCCTTCGCCACAAAAAAGCCCCCGAACTCCCTCCTTTTCCACTCGCAAAACAACATGGGGCCCCCTTTTTCCCTCCCCGCGCAAGAAGTTTATCCTCTTACCGTCCTCCCACAAGAGTCCCCCTTCAATTTTTCATCTTTTCCCGTCTCCCTTTTCCTCATCTTCCGTCTTCCTTCTCCTCAGTTATGCTTTTTCTTTCCCTCTAAGCCAATGCGCCCAAAAATTATTTTTTGCCCTCTCCCTGGTTGTTTAAGTTAGCAACAACCTCCAGCCCCTTTTTTTTCTGTGATCCTTTCCTTCCCTTTCCTCGTTACGTTCCCCGGTAGTATACTTCCAGACCTTACACCCCCCCCGGTTTTTCTACCCGGGCGGAGCAAGTTATGAAATTCTCCTCCCTGAGGACTGAGCGAAGGATCCTTCTTTTTTCGGAAGGTTTCTTCCCTAGCAGAAGGATCCCCACCTTAGGCGGCCGGGTGTAGCAATTCGGTTTGTCTGCAGTGTCTTTGGTTCATAACGGCTGGTACTTGACTCCTCTCTCAGCCGTAGAGCTTGGAACCCGTTATATCCCCCCCTGCGCATGTCTGTCAGGCTTCTTCCCGCGTGGCCCTCTTGGCAATGCACGATCCACATTTGGGTTTTTGTTGGTCGTATCAATTCAAAATATGCGCCCCCCTTCCGTTGATTCCGCACATTTTCCTGAAGAGCGAGCCAGGGCCTTCGCCAGTATTTCTCTTTTTTGAGGCAGGCCCATGCGTTTTGAGTCCCTGTTTTCGTCTTTGTCGATCCCCAAGGCTTAATCCGCTTTTTTTTTGGCCAAAAGCATTGGTTGTGGTTATCCCCAAATTTTTTCCAGTTAAGGAACCCCCTTATACGGTCGTTTTTTTTTTTAGGTCCCCCGTAGTTAGCCGCGTCAGAATTTTTCCCTCTTGGCAACGTTCCTCTTCCCCCCCCTGCTGGGCTTCAGCATTTTTTCTTTTTTTTGTCCTATGCGTCGCGAAGAATTCAGCCGATTTCGCCCCGCTTTTTGGCGGATCCTTGCAAATTGACCCTGGGTGGGGGCCTGAATCTGCGTCTTCGGATGTATTCTTTTCCGCTGACTATACCTTAAGGTTCTCGCTCCGGGGGAATAACCTCTGCGCTTCTCCCAGCACCTACGCGGATGGTTACATTTTCGGTTTTCCGCCTGCACCACGGATTCCCATCCCCCTCCAGCTTTTTGCGTAGCCCCGTCCTTACCACAAAAAGAAATAGCCGTATCCCTTGCAATCAGCCGAAGCATTTTCTCCGTCTCGTAGTTTGGCCCTTGCTGGCCAGTTTTAGCGATTTTTAGTTTTTCTATTTTTCCGTTTAGTCCCTCCTCTTTTCCTAGGGTTTCTCTTGATAGTCGTTACCCTGTCTCGTGTTCCTTATCTTTTCCTAGCGGTGTCACCCTCACTTTGGCTTAAGCGTGTCTTCTTCCTTGTAAGACTTAGGCGCAAACGATGTCTTTCATCCGTTGGTTTTAGCAGTCTTTTTTTCTGAAGGCGATGCAACGGCAAGTCTTTCTCAAGCGTCTCCTCTGCGTCCCCTTGCTTCTGCCTTTTCCCTGCGCTCACTTACGACTATAACACAGGATCCGAATCAGGGACGGCCTCTGCCTCCCATTGCCTTCACCTTTTTTTTCTACTATTCGCAGCAATGATGATGAGATTGTCTTTCTTTCTTTCTTTTTAAACAGTATAGGCGGCTCCCTTTCTCCGGTGGGCGTGTTGGTGTGATGAACCCCTGCTTTCGGCCTTTTTCCCTTTTCAACCAGTAACCCCTGGCGTCTCCTTTCTCTTCCTCGGTATCGCCTCCGTTAACCGGCATTTTTTACTTCTGCCTTGCTCTTCAGACGGAAGCGTTGCCTTTCACGCGCTCCCTAGATCCTTGTATTCCTGCTCTTTGAGGGCTTGGCAACCTATCCTTTCTTTTCAAACGTTGGGGCCATTTCTTAATGTATTCGTCGCACGTTGGTTTCATGCGGTCATCCGGCATTGTTTTTGTCCCCCCCCCGGTTGCCGCCTTTAACTCCCTCTTTAACTGAAGGGTTATTCGCTACTGGAAAGTTTTTTTATCGTGCTTCTTTTTCCCGGGCAGGCACCCTTTCGCCTGTTACCCTTTTGCCCCTCTTGGGTTTGGTTTTTCCAACACCCCAGAGCACGACAGTTACTCAGCTCCCCTTTCTCAGTTCGCGGTTTCGCCCCGTCTTCTCTTTATCTTGGCCTCTCGACTCCTCAAGATCCGGGCTGCTCTTACCGGATTCCTTTTTTTTTAAACGGAATTCTTTTTTTTTTCTACCACGAGTTGTTTTCTCCGGATTCGGATCGCGCTTTAAAGCTCAATGTTTATTTATTCGCGCTAATTTCCCTGTTCCTACTCGACGCGATGACGTGTTTTACGTCCTCAAGATATTTTTATGGAGGCGATCAGCCCCTTATTTTCGGCCCCGATTTTTTCTTCTGGAATTTCCAGGCACTCCTTGCTTCCTGAGTCTTCTGGCTCCTTAATTTATGTCTTTTTAGCGCGTGTTTCTACTGCACGCAAGCTTTTTTTCAAAGGTTTAATTCCCCGGTTTCCTACGACCGGGGACTTTCTTCGCTTCTTCGGAAGCCCCGTTTGCGCGCTTTCCTTTTCTTAACCAGTTGCAGTTCGTTTTTTCCCTGAGTGCGAAGAGGGTTTTATGTTTTTTTGGGTGGTTTCCTCCACGACAATTTCCGGTTTGACTTCCTGAGGATTATGACCGAGGACCCCCCTTCGTTGAGAGAATCGGTTCCTTTTTTTGGGTTTGAATGTCTCGTTTTTAGTTCCAGGTGGATTAACCTTTTCCCTGGCGGAGTTCACCTTTTTCCCTAATCCCGAGGTTTTTTTTCGATTTCCGGAAGGAGTTTTTTTTTTTTCTCCCCGGCCTTTTCCGTGACTTTTTTTTCCTTGGTCCGGCGGTTCCCTTTTTTCTTTTTTTCGATTAAGGCGCCCCCCTGGGGGGAGGAGACGACCTTGGTTTGCCTCTGTCGGTAGAGGTCGTTTCGATTCTTTTTTTGACTCGGTCATGATCTATTTGTCCTTTCCCTCGTGGGGCCTTTTTAATTTCTTAGGACTTTTTACACGAGGATTTCGGATTCACACGGTATTTTTTTTTTGATTTTTCTTTACGCCCTTCTTCTCGGTTCATGGTGCTTTTTCGGTTACTTGCCCGACTAGGTTTCCCGCGAGGAGTCTATGTTTTGATTCAAGTAAGTTTTCTCCTTTGAGGAGGGGGCTAGTCGGTTGGCTTTTATTTGATTTTTTTGACTTTTTCCTCTTCCTTAGGCCTCTGCAGGGGGAGTCGGTTTCCCACTTGAGGGGCAGGCCTCGCTGTAGACGCGGCTTTTCCAACTTTTGGGATACTGCATTTTTTTTTTTCTTTCTGTCCACATTGGCCGGTTAGTTGTTCCCTTTTCTCCGCTCGAGGCGTGGCTTTCTTCGGCTCTTTTCTTTCTTGGTTATGCAAGAAGAGTTGACATTTGGCCTTTGCGTCGTTGCGGAAAATTAGGTTTTGGTTTTTGGGGAAGGTTCGAGTTCCCCTTCCTTGGATCGTCGGTCATTGTGGTGTTGAGTTTTTTCCTTCCCGTCAAACGCCCCGAGGACGGTCGCGTTTTCTAAGGGTGCCTAAGGGGCACAACCCAAGGGGGTCGATGTGAGTACTTTTTTACTTTTATTTTTCTCTCCCCTCCTTCCGGCAAGCTTGCGCCCCCAAGTTTTTTCTTGACGTGGGGTTTTTTCATTCCTTTTTTCCTTCTTTTGACGTCTTTTTTAGTTTTCCTTCGCTATGGGAGCTTGGCTTGTTTTTTTTGTTTCTTTTTTTATCTCCCTCTTCCTTTGGGCTTTTTTAAGTTTTCAGCTCAGCCTGAGTGTTTTCGCTGGGTTGTTGAATAACTTTTCTCTCCGGGCCGAACGGTGCACCCTCCCTGGCGTCCCGATTTTTTTTTTCGTGGCCTTCGGGTTAGACTCTACTCTCTCTTTTTGAGAAGGTCTCTCTCTCTCGTTTGTTTTTGTAGAGTTTCTTCTTTTCCCCTATCGCTTCCCAACTCAAACGACGACTATTTTCCCTCTTGAAATAGACGTTCTCCCCTCCGCGACTGACGCTTGTGGCCTTGACCTCCTGTTTAGCAATCGCGCTTTTTTTTTTTCGGTGCCGGCTCTTTTCCGCTTGGAAGGTCCAGCCGGCCTCCCCCCCAAAGGACCCCGTCATTTCATACCGTTTCCTCGATAATCAGTCAAAGTTGATTTTTTCAAGTGTGGGCCCCCCTCGTTGATGTAAACACCCCTTTTCTTTCCCCTTTTTCCCCGCCGTTTACTCATTTTTAATTCATACTAGTCCACATTACCATAGCCTAGGTTTTCCTTAGCGGAGAGTTTTTTACGAAGGCCCTTTCTTTCTTTACTTTCCTCCCCACCGCTCTTTAACAACCTCCGACGATCCCCACGCCGCCTTTCTCCAAGGCTTCCTTAACTAAAGCCGCCTACAATCCCCGCAAAACGCCTAGAAGCTGTCGGCCCTCCCTTAGATACTGTTTTCCCTCATTAATCCCTCCTTTCACAGCCCCCGGCATTGACATACTTTTTTGATTTTCTATGTCACAAAACCTTAAACCCTTTTCCTTAGCACCCAACCACCAGGCCTGCCCTGTTCCCCTTTCCCCTTGACGTAGGATCTTCTTCCATCCCCCCCCTCCTTGACATCACTTTGTCGTCTCATCCCCTTTTTTTTGATTTCATTAATGAAAGCAGCCACCCCCTCCTTTCCTAACTCTGGCCACCCCACCTCCTCCTCTTCCATTGCAATTCGCTCACTCAGCTGTAACCCCTTCTCCCTAAGTATCGACGATCATACCATTCCCCTTTTTCAGCAATGCCTTCTTATCCACGAAGGAGAAAGGTCACTTTTTTGCATAATTCCCTTCCTCCCTTTTTCCCATTCTTCCCCCTCCCAGTAGTTACTCTACTGAGCCCACTTAGGGATGAATTACGACGTCCGCGCGCAGTCTGCCACGACCGAATTTTTCCAGATTCAAATTAAAGTACCCGTTCCCAATGCCACACGGTCGTCAGAGACAGTCCCCTTTTGTACGGCTAACGCCTACTCTCACTTCCCCCCGTCGCCAACTCCACTCATCCCATTTCCCTCCCCCTCTACCCCAAACAAAATGGGTATGAAGGCTAATTCCGCGCCACTTCAGGTCTTTTTTTGGTGAACCGTTTCCGCCACGGAAACCTTCTCTTATGTTCGCGATTTTTTCTCCACCTATTCCGTGTTACTCCTAGGCGCCTCGCTGCACGCATTTGTGTTCATCGACACTTTCCCTCCTTCGCACGCCCCTGGTTAGGACGTTGAAATCCGCCAAAAAAAGGTTTCGTTGCGAGGACTTTGGCGTTCCCTTCCCTTTTCAGAATTTTTTACGAGGTCCCCTTTTTTTCTTCTTCTTCCGGACGTAGCCCCTTGTTTCAAACGCTGCGCAGGCCTGTGTTTCCCCCCCTAAAGCGACGCCAAAGTTCAACAGTCTTCTTCTCCCCTGGATGGGAGTTGCCGGTCCCTCCCCCCCCCCACCCACCCCACACCCCCAACCCCGGGCCCCCCCCCCCCCCCTGTCAGCAATGGCTCCAAGAGGTTTCGCTCGGATTGCCTTTGTGCACGTTTTTCCTTGAAAATACTAGGAATTTTTTGTCCCCCTTCATGCCCGCGCGCAAGTGTTCATCTGCGCGAATAACTTTTTTTCCGTCCGTCTTAGCACCGGCTTTTTTTTCCAATCTGGGCTTTATTCAACTGGCTTTCTTATCCGGCCCCCAAAAAACTTGTTTCTCACTTTTTCGCCTTTTTCACCTTTTCCTATCGAGGGCCATGATTTCTAACTTCGTCGACGTATTTCACGACCTTTTTTTTATTGGCTATCGGAGAAACAATGCCCGGGACTGCGACGGTATTTGAGCCCCCTGGAGTGCTTTTTTTTACCCAAAGAATTGGAGTTTATCTGGGGCTCCCTACCTGGAAGTGGTCTTTTCGGTTCTCAACACCTATTTTGCACGCGTCGGGTTGTCTATTTCTTTATTTCCCAGACGTGTGCCCAAAAAGTTTGCCCTGCGTTCCCCCCCTGCCGTTTGCTCCGCACTTTCTTTCCCTTTGGCAGAGATGCGATGATCCCTCTGAGTTGGAGGCTACCGCTTCTTTTTACCGGTGAAAGTTTCAACGTTTATGGATCTCCGACGTTCCTCTGCTGGTGTCGCTTCCTTCGCTATTTTCCCCGAGCAAGCGCTGCTTCAATTTCCCCCCTCTTATTCTAATAACTTTCTTTGCACTCCGCGGCTTTGGTTTCACATTTGTTTTTCCCCGAAAAGCACCCCTTCGTTCTTTCATCAACCACCACTCAGTTCCCGGGGTTCTGGGGCGTAGCGCAGGGTATAACTTCCAAGACGCGAGAAACCCTCTCCCTAAGCGCCCTCCCCGCTCGAATAGCGCCAGGCCTTGCACTTATCGCTCCCCGGCGCATGTTAGCCTTTCCCTTTTTTCGAGCACATAGGTTTTCATATCATTTTTCGATCTTTTTTCCCTTATGGACGCCAGCGGTTCGCCTTCACCTTCCTCTTGTTCTTTTCGAGAATATTTTTCTTTCTTTCGCCCGCATCTCTATCGTTTTCCCTAATCGTTTTTTTTTTTTTTTTTTTTTTGGTGGGTTTTTTTCCGCTGGAGAGCTTTTGCGACGACTGCTATTCTCCTCTTTTCTCCCAAGAGCCAAGGGAGTGCGGCCTCCGCATCGCCCCGAGATTGTAGAACCTTCCCCAAGTGAGGACCCTCTTCACGACTTCCTCCTTTTTCCCGGACTCGCCTTCTCGTTGCCCTTGAAAGTGGCTTGCTCGTCCCTTCCTCGTCCAATGCTGATGATTGATTGCTTTTCCTTTATAGTTCTTTAAAAGTGAGTTCCCTGCCTTTTGGAGTGATTGGTGTGATGAATTCCGTTATTCTTTAGGAATCACCGTTCCCTTACAGCCTCGGTAGTGAACTTTTGCCCTTCTCTGTTCTTAGCTCCATTTTTCCCTTTGAGAATCTTTCTTCCGTTGCTAGTGACGGACGCGATTTTTTTCTTTTGAATCGCAGAAGCGCCCATCTCTCAAGTTTCAGTAAATTGTGTTTTCCTATTTATGCCATTAAGCCCTCGGGTCTCCTCTTTTTCGGAATGCTTCCCTCTTTCTCCTTCTGGATAAATTGAGGAGGAACTAACGGCCGGTTTTGGGGTCCCCCCTTTTTGCAGGACTTCCTTTGCTTCCCCGTTAGGGGTTTTTTTTTTTTCTTTTCCGCGTTCATCTTCGCGGCAGTTTGTTTTTCGGCACTCCTTGCGTTCGTTTGGGGGCGTCCCCCAATCCGCACAAGCTTGGTTTTGGCACAAAGATCGTAAACATGTCGACCTTTAATGACCTTTTTTTTTTTTTCCTGGTGCGCCGATATCCCTCAAACAAATGTACCTCTGGCAGCTTTCTCCTCCTTCCTTTTTTTGACTCGGGCTCGCTCTTTCAGCTTGTGTCCCTTTCTTTAAACGGAATTCAGCGCTATTTTTTTTTCCTCCGTTTCCTGGTCCTTTCCTTTGCCCATGATTTCGGGCCTGCTCTTTTAGTCATGATGAGAAATGCGCATTTATTTAACCCTTCCCCTTCGACAGTTCTTTTCTTTGTAACCTGTAAATTTTACTTTATGACCCCTCTCCGCCCCCCCTCGTGCAGACCGCTTTTTTGGTCCCATTGAACTTTGACCGTCACTTCTCATCTGTCTATTCAGGGCTTTTTTAGTGCAGGCTTCCCTTGGTCCGCCTCTTTTGGGGTAGCCCCCTTAAAGTTCCTTTCGAGACACCCCTTTCCTTCGCCCCTCTCCTCTGGGAACGCAGCAGACCTATGCCCGGCGCGTGTTTGGCGGCCCTTCGAACTGTTTTCAAGGCGTTGGGTGGCTCATCGTTTGTTCCTTCTCTGGTTTCCCTCTCCCAGTGGCGAGTTCCCTCAATTTATTGACCCGGGACTTTTTCTTTCCCCTTGGTCGATTCGGGGATGTACTGTCTTCTTGGGCTTTTTCCTCTTTCACGGTCGGACTTTTTCGTTTGACTTTATTTTCCCCCTACAGAAGTGGGTTGGGGTCTTCTTTGTTCCCTAAGGTGTTAGGGCCGTAGGTTGAGTCCTTTTATTCGAGGTTTTTTTCTTTTTCTTTTTGCTGCGGAGACGGCATGGTTTGACTTGTCCCTTTCCTGGCAATTGGGGAGGAGGGCGTCCTTTTGAAGCCCTATGGCGTCGAGTTTCTTTTGTCTCCTAGGTTCATGCTACGAAGTGTTTAACTTTAATCGGGGTTTTTCTCCTTTTTCCTCCGTCGAGTTGAGGCCCGTTACTTTTTTCTTTGATCCGAATTTCACCTTTCGCCTTCTTTCCTTTTTTTATTTGCGGTTACTTACTTGAATTTTTTTGAGGACTTTTTCGATGCGGGGAGGCGCGCCCTTTACTGAGGGGGGGATTAGGCTTTTTTTTTGGGGCTTCGGAACGACGTGTTCTTGCTTTCCCTTAAGCAAGACCCAGGGGAGTCTGGCGGACTCTCTTTCATCTTTCTCCGCTGTTAGGATACTAGGACCCTTTTGTCTTTTTTGGAGGATGGTGGCTTCCGCTGACATTTGGGGGGAGTGACCTTTTCTTTTTTATGGGGATGCGCATGGCGGTGCTTTCTGGGCTTTCGGTCCGGGAAGAGAGGATTTCCCTTCTGCCTTCGTTTGCTGCAAATTTTTTCTCTGTTTTTCAAAGGTCGGACGGGATCTTAAGGCCCCCTTAGTAGGTTTTTTTTTTTCCTTTTGTTTGAAAGTCAAACCGCCGCTCTTTTCCCACCGGAAGATTACGGGTTGCCTCTGAAGTTGCTTCCGTTCCGTAGTCAGAAATTCCACGGAAAAAGAGTTCCTTATTCCCTGAATCCCCAAGTTTTTCCCTCTTGCCATGTTGTGGCTCATCCTTGCTCGGCCCTCCTTTGACGTTTTTCTCTATTTTTCTTTTTTCCATTCGTTGGCGCTTGTCTTCTGTTGTCGGTATCTTACTCCTCTCAAAGAGGAGAGACTTCTGGTACTTCTTTTTTTCCCTTTCTTTTAGTTTCTACGAGATTTCTTTATTAGGGTGCGAGGAAACCCCGTCTCACTGTTTTTTCTGAATAGTTCTCTGGCTTTTGCCCTTAACTTTTCCGGAGGCGCGGAGAAGTTATTTCTCTGCCTCCGTTTTTGTTTGTCTCTCTTTCTCCTTCTCGTTTCTTACCGACGGCTTTCCCCCCTAGTTTCCCTGATTTGGATCTTTCATAGAGTTCCGCCCTTCTTTGTCAATTTTCACCTGTCCTAGCGTTCTTACATCGCATGTCCCATCCCCCCTTTTGGCGGCCTCGTGGGTTAATCAGCCCTTTTCTTTCCTGCTGAAGTACTATTTTCGGAACCAGCAAAGAAAAGTCCTTACGACCCCCCTTCCCAAAATCGTCCACTCCTTGTTCGAAGTCGCCCCACTCGTCACCTATTGTCAAAAAAAACTTGTTCTGAGGCAGTTAGCTTTCTCTTACCCCCCCTCTATATTCCCGTTTTAAGCCATTCTTTGCCCCAAGCTTCTCTTCTCGGTTCTCTTGTTGATTTTCCCCCTTTTTTTTTAAAAACCCAATGACCGACGATACACAACTGATTCGAATTCAATCCCTTCCGGCACACTCCTCGAAGATTTCTCAATCTTTTTCACCCTGGCTCAGCCGAATTTACTTTTTTTCTAGACCTTTTTTCTCCTTAGAAAGGCCGCGACTCCCATGCCCAACCTAACCGGCCACACCCGTCAACTCCCTCTGCTCTTAAAAGGACTTATCCTGCCCCCTCCCTCCCGAGTCTATGAGCTGCCCCTCCCCTTGTCGTCCCCGACTCATTTTTAATTGACCTCCTTTCCAAGCCACGATTCCCTCACGGCCAAACGACCAAATAATCCCCCACTCTCTGCCTGCAATCCACAGCGACTCCCTCCGTGCCTCAACCCTCTCTCCGGGACTTCAGTATTGGGCGATTCACCCCCGCACCCCCATGTCCCTCTCCTGTTTGTCTCTTCAAAAGGTAAATTTTCCAATGCCCGTAAATTGGTCCGCACTCCTCGCTTAGATTCTTTCTTCCCGGAACCCCCAACGTCCCTGTCTTTGCTTTCCATTCGTATCTGCACTTTTGGAGCGCCGACACGCAGACTATACGTGCCTCCCAAAGTCTCTCTCAGACCCCCCCCACCGCCGCCTAAGTCCCCTTTCCACATGGAACTCCCGCCCCCCCCCTGAAGCAATTCCAGAAACGTCGCCACCCCCTTCGAAACTCCCTGCCGTTCCCCCCGTCCCCCCCTCGGGGAGTAATGTCCTCCCTTTTTCTTGATTTCCCTGAAAGGCCCTCATTTAATCGGACATGTGTTCACCCCCTCCCCTTTACATTCATACCCGATGTTCCGGAAGTCTTTCAACTAGTCTGTTTTCCCATCCTTCTCAGTTCTCCTAGGAGCAATTTTCTCTGTCCCATAACTCAGAAAAAGCTTCTAGACTTCTCCTTTCCTCAAATGTGTTTCGTGATTTCATTGTACTCCCACAGCTCTCCCTCGGACGCTGCTGTTGCTCCTCTTAGATAGACATAGTTAGATATCCGGGCGGATACTCGTTTTCCTCTCAACCTGTTAGAAACAAAACTTTGGTTTAACTTCTCTCCCCCCTCCCTTTACAGAGGCTAGTGTAGTGATTATGTTCCGGGTGCCTGTCCCTCTTTTCAACGTTCCCCATCTGTTTACTGGCCTCCCGCGATGTTTCTTCTTCTCCCTTTCACAAACAGATCGCTGTCTACGTTGCACCCCCCATATTCACGCGATCAGCGCCTTCTTGTTCACGTGTTTTTTCTTTAAAGTGCCCTTCTCAGTAAGGGCCTAGCCCGCTTTTTTGTTTTTTGAATATTCTGGCGGCAATTCGATTCAATGCATCCCTTCTTTTATTCCAAAATTCGGACCCTTCCGGATTCAAGTGAGCTTCATTCTCTCGAGATACCATGATCCCCTTTCGACTGTCTGAACTGATACCCTTTGTGTTTGTTTCTCCCCTTCTCCCCATTTCTTCTCGTTTTTGTGAGTACCCTTCTCATTTGGCGTCTGGTTTGGGGTGTGTTTTCCAAGCCTGGCGGGTCGGTTGTTGGGTGACAAACGTTTTTTTTTTTCGTTCCTCCCCCACCCTCGACGGCCGATGACCTGGTTGTGTGCGATCTGGTTTCAACCGCTTACGGTTAGGCCGCGCACAGCGCCCCTTCCTTTCAAGCAGTTCCTTCTGCCCCGCCTTTTCGGTTCATCTTCCCGCTTCTTCGAGCCTCATTCCCCCTTTAGGTTGAGTGTCAAGGATTTGTTGCAGGTCCAGGTCTTACTTTTTCATGAGCATCCCGTGCTTTATTGTCCCTGCGCTCTTCTTGCCCTGGTCTTTTTCTGAAGGCGTTGGTCTTCCCTATTGGGCAGACCAATTCCCATCTTCGCCCCTTTTCTTCGAATTACCCTTTTCTCCCCCAGTCCCTACGCGGATTTTTTTGTTTCACAGTTTAGGGAGTTTGTTTGGCCGTGTCCCATGGGCTCTAATATACCCTTCCCCTCATCTTTTTTCAGCTTGCAGGCCGACACTGTACCTCCCCTTTTCTTCACGCCTCTCCTTCCTGCGTAGTCGATAGACTAGTCGGCCTTCATGCCCATTGTTTTCCCCCTTTTTGGCCCTTATTTTTTCCCTGTCGCAATTTTCCATCTTTTTCACCCATAGGTCCTCTTTTTTCTATTCGTTCTTGCGCTTTTTCTTTTTTGGGGAAGTCGGTTTCCTCTTTCCACCCACTTGGTCGTGTGAGGGATTCCATTCAGTTCGGC
>Ga0179593_1694780_pt1 | contig 23789 bp, 23 predicted proteins | sample CZODoug2_1_08_16_FD_185931 | JGI IMG/M metagenome (GOLD analysis project Ga0179593, IMG submission 185931) | Vadose zone soil fungal communities from Angelo Coast Range Reserve, California, USA - CZODoug2_1_08_16fungal (PacBio error correction) | ecosystem: Environmental > Terrestrial > Soil >... | reverse complement strand
CGGTTACCTGAGACCGTCTCGGCCATGCCCGCAAGTAAGAGCGATTGCCTTTAGCGGTCGCTTTCTTCCGTCCCTCTCTGGTCTCCTCCCTCTTCAGTTTGTCAAGCCCCCCGGTCTATGCCCTATTACCATCCCCATCTCTTTTCCTGTCATCGTTTTTGTTTTTTTTGGTCGCTTCTAAGCTTCCCCCCACCGTTTTCTTGTATTCGACTTTATGCCGTTCTAGAAACCGTTTTTCAACGATGATCCTGAGTCGAGGTTCCCCCCCAAATCTTCTTTCTTCTTTGTTCCTTCACCTTTTTTTAAAACCGCGAGATCGATCAACGCCCATGACGTGTTCCCTTCCCTTCCTCGACACGGCCTCGAATTTTCGAGTTCCCTCTCCTTCTGACTTTTTCGTTTTCATACTCAGCGATTCAGACATTATCGCAAATAGAATACTACCCAAGAGTGTCGGCTTTTCTGCGATCGGGGTAGCTCCCAGAAATCTGATTGGTCCTCTTCCACCTCTCCCCCTCTAGTCGTAAGGTCAATTGGCCCTCTGCGTTAAGTTATATTTTGAACAAATGCTTCTGATTTTGTCTTCTTTTTTTCCCGATATGTTGGCTGATAATCGTTGCCAGTGCCCATGTCACAGCGAATTTTGCCCTTCCGCCCACTCTCTTTCTTTGCAGTTTCCCCTCCCTCAACCGCCGATATGAACCATGGCTCAAGAACTGGGGTTCCCCTGTCCCTTTAACCCTGTAATGAGTACTTTCCGACCTAAGTTGGCCGCTCTCTTTTTTCCCATCCTTCCCCTTTTGTTCTAAAAGTTACGGGGGCGTTAGTTAGCACGCTCTATCTTTTCCAGTTTTTCTGGAGGATGGGCCCTTCTAACCTCTTTCCCTCCGTGAGGTCCTTGGAATTTCTCCAGCCATGCTCTTTCCCGCCCCATTCCGCGGCTTTCAGCCTACTCTCCCAGCAGGCGGTGTGACCATCCCTCTAGTGTTTTGTATCATTCTCCCCCTTCACATATTCCCCGGTTTTAACGAGGTTCACCGTCTTCTTCGATGGATTCCTGTCCTCTCCCAATTTTGTCCTTTTTTAACGAGGCGCTTGTTTTTTTTAAAAGTCCCTCATTTGTGTGCCCCTCTTCCCGTCCCTTTTGCGACTAACCGACTTGTTTTCGTCCCCGGATTGTTTCTATTTTCGTTTTCCCTGGAGCAACAATTCCAACCGTGGGCAGTATCCCCTTAACGCAGGATCAGCACGTTTGTAGGAATGCCTTCACCCTATGCCTTTACCTTTTGGGGATGTGGTCTATCTCTTTTTGGTATTTCCCGCAAGGTTCTCGCTGTGCAATTTGTCAGTTGTCTCTGGGAACACGCCTCCCTTCCCCCCACCCCCCCCCCTATTTCTTCACCGTCTTCTCGACGTGGAATTCGGGCAACCCCCCCTCATTTTGATTCTCCTCTGAGCCCCCTTTTCTTTGTAATAAGCTGTCGCGGTCCAAGTGATCTTCTTCTCCCGTTTCTTTCCTCTGTTTATGACCTTTTCTCCCAGTCGCCATAGTCGCTTGGTCTCTCCCCCTGAGTTTTGGTTTTTGGGGGGGGTGGGGTGGGTTTGGGGTGGTTGTTGTTGTCTGGTTCAGGCTGTTTTGCCTTGATCATTGGTGAGTTTAACCTGCGTTTTTTTTCACGTCTGGCGCACTGCAACCATCGTCTTTTTGCAGATTCCAGGATTTAACGCTCTAGTCCTTCCCCGTTTCCCCCTCCCCCCCCTTTTACGTCCTTTTTACCACCCTCGACTCTTATCCTCCCCTTTCCAAAACTCGAATTGCCCCTTTCTCCGCGGGCGGTTCGCCAGCGTGTCCGCCGAATACGAGCTGGCGTCTAAGTTCGGATTTTCCTCCTCAACTACCCCTCCTCCGGCCGCCTTCTGTCCCCCCTTTCCCGATTCCCCCTTTTTTCCTAAATCACACTACCCGTGCCGTCCATGGCCACAGTCATTTCGCTGACCCCCGCAGCGGAACTTCACCTTTCTTCCTCTCCCTGTCCTCCCCACCCCCCTTCCGTTTTTTTTTTCTCTTGATTTTTTCCGCATTCGCACTTCCCGTATGATCTGTTTTGGTGGTTGGTTTTTATCCCTCCCACCCCCCCTTTCCAGCCCTTTTTTCCCCTCGATCCTTTTTCCTCCCTTCTGATCCATTAATCGTCATGGCTGGGCTTGCACGGGCGTTCGCCCCAGCGCGGGCCTTCCTGCTTTTTCGCACCCTTCACCCTTTGTTCAATCCCTTCCTCTGTCCCGCCTCTGACTTTTCAAAACTCGAGCCTTCTTCTTTCATCCTCTGCGGTTCTTTCGCTAGGCACAAGCCGTTTCCCCGGTCTCACCCCTTGCGCCCCCCCGACCGTCACAAGTTGAACACTTTCCCAATGGGCTTATGCTGCTACTTTGGTCGTATTTCCCCAGCCTTCGCTTTGACCCGACTTACCCCTTATATCTTCCCCCCTTTCCTTGCGACCCCCCTCATGTAAGATGCCTGCCTGCGGGATTGCCTCCTGCCCCCCCCTTCATCTTCATGTCGTATTCTCTTTCTCCTTGTTTTTTTTCCCCCCAAACCCTTTTGCGAGCGTAGGCCGTCCGAGATCCTCGTCCTCCTGTTCCCTCGTGTTCAGCCCCCCCCCTTCCAAGCTCCTTTGATTGGTTTTCCACCTTCCTGGGTCAGCCCCCTCAAAGGCGCGACATGCCGCATCGTCAACTCCCCCCGTTTTCTTCTGTTTCCACTGATGTTTTGCCCTCCCTTTTCTCGTTTTTTCCCCCTCCCTCGGTTTTCATGTGTTGATCGGGCCGACTCTTGCGGATATCTCCTCTCATCTTTTGTGTTCGGATCTCGTGTCCCTTGTCGTTGTTCTAATTTCCCCAGGTTGTTCCCCGTACGCGCCGCTTAGGGTTTCGTTTGTTTGAACATCAGTGCAAAAGCTTACTCCCCCAGCCCTTGTATCAGGTTTAGCGCCCTTGGTCTTTCTTTCCCAGGTTTTTCCCTAAACCCACTTAACGAGTTCGCAAGTCTGGCAGATTTTTAGTCCTGCTTTCGGACTGAGGTCCCCCCGGCTCTTTACTACCTCCCCCTTTGGTTTTTTTCACAAGCGCGAGAGATACGACCGCTGAATCCTTTTTTATATTCGCCCACCACTTCCTGATTTTTTCATTTGTTCTCGGTAACCACTTTTGATAGGAGAATTTATCGTTCGGTCCCTGAGTAGATCTTTTCTCCCCTCAATGGGTCAGTAGCAGTTCTTCCGGGCCGTCTGAACTTGGTTTTCCGTTCGTGCTTCTTTTTCCTTTTCGGAGGGTTTTTTGATTTTTTCGGCATGAATGCGTGCTCATACTCCGAATCAACTTTTACTCGGACCTGCTCTCCTTGCTTTCTCTTTTCGAACTCGGTTGACCGTGCCCCTTTTTTTTTTTTTTTTTTTTCCCCGGTTTTCTCCTTTCGCGTTACGAACCGGTGAAATTAAATCTGAAGCTTCTTTTCTTAAGAGGTCGTCGCACTGCACTTTTCTGGGTTTTTTTTTTGGTTGAGCGTCTCCAAAAACAATGAGATGCAAGCTTCCGTCGACTGCAACTTCACCCCTATCTCCCTGCGGAAGCGCAGTTACGTCAGTTTTTGCTTTCATTTTTCTGAGTCTTCGCAAGCCGGAGGGGTGTAGCGGAGATACTTTTCATCTTCGGCAGTCTTTTTCCTTTTTTTTTCTCTTTTTTGCCACGTCTTTTAATGTCCCCTCTCGCCTGCTTTTTTTGGTTTCTCTACCAGCCAGCCGTCCGTCTTCCGCCATGATAGAGAACCTTTTTTCCCCTTTCATCGGACAAGCGCGCTCCCCCTGTGCAATTCTGCGTCTTTTTCCGGTTTTTCTGGCTCTCCTGTCTTGGAATGTGTTGGGTTTTTTCCCCCCTTAAGGTACGAAGGGTGTTTTTCTACTCCCCCGGGCCTGCGGCGGTGAGCGGCCCCCTCTTCCGTCGAGTTTGCCCGATTCTTCTCCGGGTCCTCTCCGGATCCTGGTCCCCTAAACCCGGTTTTTAAAGGGTCACGTACGCCTTTTCCCATCCACTTAGGCCGCCTTCACAAAAGTATTTGCATGGCCTTCCTCGACCCCGGTCCCTTAACCGGACTGGACGGTCTTGGCGATATACTTGATCTGAGCTTACCCTGCCGGAGATGGACCTCCCACTTCTCCCATGAGCTTTAGCCCCAATTTCGTGTGTTTTTTCCCCGTTGCATCCGCTGGCCAGACATTGGTTTTTTCTTAAATTGTGGGCGCCTGTCCTCCCCCCTCCAAAAGCTCCAGACGACGTACCCTTGCGGCTCATGCGGCTGCTTGCCCCAGTGGCAGTCCCCTCAGAATACCCCCCCCCCGTGCTTTTTTCCTTTCTGTGACTTCGTGCAATCAGGGCGTCTTTTCAAGGGACAATCATACCCAGTTGACGTGGTTAGTTCCCACATGACCGAGGCAAAATTTGCCTCAATTTTTCGTTCCGGAATCAGAAACCCTGAATTCGCGCGTTTAACATGAATGTTTGGCCCCTCGCACTTACCCTCCTTCAATCGGACAATCCAGGGCTCTGGCGTCCTTAGCCTCTCCCGAACCCCCTCGACTTGAAGTAGACAAACAGTTTTTTCAAGGGATTTTTTTCTGGCATTGGTTTCCCTTTAATCGGCCACCAACCCCCCACTCCTTCTGGATCTTTGTTCGTTGTATCGGACGCCTAGGACTGTTTTTGTATTTACAGGAAGATCGTGCTACCTACGGTTCACAGAACAGGCTTTGAACGCTGCTGAGTAAGTTTCTACATCTAAGATAGATGTGGCAGGATAGGTCCAATCGTGATAGACTCCTTACTGTACCTTTTTTAACAGAGGTTTCTTTTTTTTTTCTCCTATCATCTGCCCTTATAGAGTAGTAATATAGCCTTTTTTGAAAATATCTTTTCCGTGCTGGGTCGACTTTTCTTTTAGTGTTGACGTACTTTCGTCCCGTTTCAATTTTCACAATTGTCTTGGTGAGTGGCCCCCCCCCTGGCTCCTTGACCCAGCTGCTTGCTAAGCCTTCACCCCGACACTCCATGCCGCACCCCCACTCATGTTCCGCCCCCACTCTTCCCCCTAAGTCCCGCTCGATCCCGGCAATTTTTATTTTTGTCTTTCCGCACCCCTAACTGTCCCAGATGCCCCTCCCACCGGGTGAACCTCCCTTAGTTCCACGTGGAAGGAGGGATCCCACAATTTTTTTGTCCCCTGAGAATGCCCGCCTCGCTGGTTCGTCCTTCCCCCGACTTCCTTTCCCGGTCATCCCTTTTGTGCAAGTTAAAGTCTCTTCCTTTTTTTTGACCCGGTTGCGGTTTTTTTATCACTTTGTCGTTTTTGAATCGATCTTTCCTGACTGCCAGGACCCGGTCGCTCTTTCCTCCTACCCTCGCTTGCCCGCGGGACGGTTATTGTCATCTTAGTTTTCATAGACCCTTTTTTTTTGCGTTTTCTACCGTGGCGCCAACAGGGGTTCTCTTGACCCAATTCTCTCTTTTTCCTACTAAGTTGTCGCTTCTTTTCTTTGGGTTAAAGCGCATAGAATTGGTTCCCGGTTGTTTTTCTCCACGCCCTTTCGTTCTTCCTAACAGATCAACAGCGCGCTCAGCCAGGTGCAAGTTGTTCCCCCTTGCAATTTATACCTTTGTCTTAACCTTTCTGAGCATATTACCGCAACATTGTTTTTACCTACTGACCGCAACCGCGTTCGAAACTCTGATTGTTTTTTACTTCCTTAGTTTTCGAAAGGTTCCTTTTAGTTGCGTACCTCCCCCTACCTAGCCCCCGCTCGTGATCCATACTCCCACGAATTTGCTTGCGCTATTGCTTTTGTTCTCCCGAGCAGAAAATGCCTTTATTGGCAGCCTTAACAAGGTAGTGCGAAACTCCAGCCTAGTTCACTTAACTCGACGGCACTCGATTACGTTCTGGCATTTGGTTTACCCCGCTCCGGCGGTGGGTTTGCGGCTGGCACCTTTTCGATATGGGAGATGTCCGGAGTGGGGATGGCCCCTTCCCAGTCCCTTCCTTCTGGCCCCTTCCCCCCGGGACGCCAGAGTAGTCTTGCGTTCCCCACCCCGTACTGACATTACTCTTTTTTCCATTTTTTCCAGGCCCGTCCCGGCCACGGATATTTTCCCCCTGGTTCCTTATCCTTAGCCCCAGTCTCAGTATCGGACGATGAGATCCCCAAAAAACGAAAAGGTTCCCACTAGGTAGGTGGATTTTGACGCTGACCCTGCCTAGCTTCCCACATTTAATCGTAGGATTGCGGCCCCCTTTATCATGGTTCCCCATTTTTTTTTGACTTTCTCCTTGCGTCTACGACCTTCCGATCCGCTGTACGATCTCCTTCCAGCCCTTTTAAACTCCCATACTTCTTGTGTTGTGCGAGTCAACAACAGCCAGCATCCCGGTGTCTAAGTTTGTCGACTTTCTAGCGTACGTGGGATTCCTTTTGATTTTACGCTCCAGTTTATGCTCATTCTGTTCCCTCGGAGTTTAAAACTTTACCATTTGGGGTGGCGTGCTTGCATGTTGTCTTCGCTCCGCCCCTCCGTTTTGTTTCCCCGCGATGTGAGCCGCGGCTGTTTTTTCGACAAAATTGTGCCTTTTCCTAAATTAAGTTCATTTCTTCTGCTGTGCGATTGCAGTCCTCCCTCATCTTGCCCGCATTTTTGAGTATCTGGTTCTCTCCCTGTCCTCCTCGAGCATGATCAACTGGACCTGTTGCATCTTTTGTGTTTCTCATAGGCGTCCTCCTTTTGACCCACCCTCGTGCGCGTATCTTCGAATTTTTCATCGGGCACAAACTTGGGGATGAGAAATTCTATTTTTTTCAGTTCTTTACTCAGCGGACGCTTCGCGCTTTTTGTGAGCTTCCTCCTTCTTCTTCTTAATGCTTTCCTTGTTAAGGGACCTTTTCCCCACATGTGACCCCATGTCGTATTCCCGATTTTCGTCTCGTTTTTTTTACCGAGACGTTTAGCGGCTGTGGGTCCTAGTGAGTTTGTACCCGAGTAAGTCGACGGGTTTAACTCCTATTCCATAGCATTCGATCTCAGACGAAGACGCCTATTTCGGACAGCCCCCCCCCGCCCAGTCTCAGTTCTGTTCCCCCCTTCTTCCCCTACTTTTCTTTCGAAACTATCCAGCCGCATTGCTCCGGAGCGAGCGGCTTTTTCTCCTTTTCAGACCTCGAGATGTCTGTTCATACAGGTACCCAGCTGGCTTAATCTCACACCTTTCCCACCCGCGCCTTCTTCTTTCTTGCAACGTTAACCTTACCCTCTGACTCTCAAATTTTGACCCTTCAACCTTTCTTTGTAGCCCGTCCCCATCAGCACTGATTTTCACTCCTCTTCCCTCAAGCGTTTCCTGCAGAATCCACCTTCCCCAACGCTTCAACCCCGTTGCGGCGGCAGTCTTTGGTCCTGCCCATTCGCAAGTACCGGTTCTGCGGCTCGATGGTGGTAGTCTCTCTCTTCATTTTTTTTTTCTCCTCCATTCGTAAGGGCACTGCCGCGAACTGCTCGCGTTCCAAATGACTGCGGTCCTTGGCTTGCCTGTTCCTTATTTCCTTCTCCCTTATCTCAATTTCCCCCTCTGCCTGTGTTAAAGGCGTTTTTTCTCGCCCCCAGCGTCATCGAGCAGTTTGCTCTTGCTTTCTTTCTTCTCCCCCAAAAGAAGAAGTAAGCCGCACGGTCCCTCCTCTTTCCCCGACGTATAGACAAGAACCCCCAATTTGTCCTTTCCTCAGTTCCGTGCGGCGACTGTCTGCGGTACATACTCGTTTCTAAGTACACTTCAATTCTGCCTTTCCTTCCCCATTTCGGCTGCCGGATGGTTATGGCAATACTTTTCCTCACCTAAAGCTACAGTATAGGTTCTCCTTCTTCACCCCCAACTTTCGAGCGCGGCCGAGCGCCCATCCTAGTCACCTCGCCGCCTCGCAGAATGGACGACAGTGTCTTCCCTTTCGGTTCCTTCTTTGTGTTTTTCTCACCTGGGCCTTGGTCAGTCCCCAAAAGCAAATTTTTTTCTGACTTTCGCCAAATTTTTGTTCACTGATGCCGCCCTTCCACGACCCCCCTCTATCCGGTCTGCTCTTTCACCCAAGCCGAGGTCGTTCAGGCTTCGCGCTTGTTATCAATCCTGTGGATCTCTTTTTCAATCCTCCCTTTTTGGGATGAAGTTGTCCTCTTTTCGTAACGCGGCGCTCCGCCTGAACGTCCTGTTGGAGTGAACTCTTCCACGGCTTTTCTTCACTCAGATTTCTCCAGTTCGTGAACGACGAACTTGAGCTTTTTGTCTAACCCTTTGCTTTGGCTTGACCCTTCCCAGGTGTTCCCACCTCCCCACTCTCTAGACAGTCGTCTTTTTCTAGTGGCCGTTCCATTGCCTGCCTCGCGGTCCATTCTTTTGATTGTATCCCTTCGCTCGTCCCCTACTTCCGCCCCCTTCTGGGTACCCCCTTCGGCTCTCGCTCCTACCGATACTGAATCGTTATGGTGTGGATTCTCACTCCTGGCCATCTTGCACCCGAGTGGATCTCTTTTCCTGGTCATCTGAGAAGGTACGTGTCCGTCTCCTTTTCTCGGGAGCCGTTAGTACACGCCAGGCCGTCGCCGACGCCATGGAACTTCTACCGTCCCTTTCTTTTTGCTTATACGTCGGGGGTGGCGCCTCTTGTTCGGGACCGTGGATTCTGGGTTTTTTCCTACTCCGAAACTTATGCTGGATTCGCGTTATCCATATTCCCTTGTGGCTTCCTCACTGCGGTTATGCCCTTGATTCAGCGCTTTTCAGCTTTCGTACGATCCAGGTTTTGCATAGCCCTGCTTTAATTGTCCCGCTTGCGTTTCATACTCCATTGCTCTTAGGGTTCTCGGTGGAGCGGTGTCGCGGATCGCAACCAACAGCTCGAGCCCCCCTTTTTTTTTTCAACTTCACCCGATCATCCCCAGCTGTTACGCAGCAGACTGTGGTTGGAAGCCTGGGGCAGTTTTACGGGCGCCAGTCCCCTGTCCCCCCCCCCCCCTTCTCCTTTCAGCGAATGCCGCTGTTTGTTCGATTTTTCCCCTCGTTTCCCCCCGCGGGTCCTGTTGCAGTCGATTGAGACGTAATGTTATTTTTCCACGTTCTATCCTCGCCTTTCGCGTTGATGGTTGTTTTCGATGCTCCTCCTGATGTCTTTCCAAGCTCGATTCCGGAAGAAAGGCGGGTTTCCCAGAGGCCCGCAGCGGCGGGAGCTGGTCCCTCCCCTTCTTTTCTCTTCTTGGGGCGGACTGCGACTGCTCTTGAGGGGGTCCCCAGTCTTAAGGTTGTTGGCGATCGGGTTTGCGGCTGTGGACTCGTTTTCTACTTTGCCCTCCTTTCCCCCGCGGCCCCGTCTTCCCTTGGACGCGTAAAACTCCCCACGCGGATCGGCCCCTTCTTTTCTCGTTACCCCCAACCTCATTATGCCCTACCCTTCTGACTTTCCAACTTTTCCCCCCCCCTCCCGTATAAGACACCACGGCAGCATGTCTTTCGCCGCATACCTGAGTTATCGGCGCCTTGTCAGTTCCCCTTCACTTTTCCTATTTTTTTTCCGCCCCACAGTGCGTGTGCCCGATTCCTCGAGAACTTTCTCGTTTTTGGGGGGCACTTTTTTTTCTTGACCCCTGGTTTCCCCCCCCCACAACTGAGTTGTGCAGCACAAGGGCCGGGGTGTGTCTTTGCCCTTTCCTGTAGAGAAAATACAACAACCTGTACCCGGAGATGATTCTTCGCCTCCAGTCCGGCGTACCACGAGTCGTACCCCCGTCTTGCTTCCCCCCCCCCTCCTGCTACTCCCCTCGGTGTCACGAACCTTCCTTTTGCCGCTCTTCCTCGATCGAAAGACCCATGATTCGTCGTCGCCAACCAATGGCTAGCCTCTTTTCCCCAGACCATGGTTCGGTCGCGAGCTGACATCTCCTGCCGAGGACGTCTGGAGTAAACCGGTATCTTTTCTTTTTCCCGATTTGACTCTCCCCCAGACCAACTCTGGTTTATGCTGGCGTAGATCGAGACGCCGCGTCGGTCGTAAAGACCTACTTTCCCCTCCCCCAGTCGACCGGCGGTGCGCCCCCGGCTCCATTTCCTCCGAGCCCCTGTGGCAATGATTTTTGGAACGTGTTTTTTGCCCTCTCACGGCACGCTCGGGAGTAAATTTTTTTTGACTTGGGTGATTCCTCATCCGGCCTTTCGTTTCTCATAGACCCTTTTTTCAAAATCTTTTCCCCTGCTGGATGAGTGGTTCGAAGTTTTTGTTTCGTCTTTTTTTACTCTTTTCGGTCAGGTAGTGCCCTCATTCCGCGGTGGCCGGCGCTCAGCCTCACATATCTCCCCACCTCGCACCCTTCGCTTTTTCTTTGTGGCAGCACCAGATCCAAACGTGATCGAGGGCCTTCCCTTGTTCAGATGTCTATGGAATGGGCACCAATGTCTAAGCCATTGTACTCCTTTCCCCTTTTCTTCATCAACGTCGTGGAGGGATCACCTTTTCGCGGAGGCAGAGCGGCTCGCTTTTTTTTCCTGCATCCGCCCAACTATGACCGGGTTTGCTCTTTTCCTTGCCATCGACGGCTATGCCTTTTTTTAACGGTTTTAGGTGGCGACGTCATTCTTTTTCAACCCTCTTTTCCTCTGTTTTCATGCAGACACGGTTTACGCTCAGGCGAGCCTGATCGATTGCAACCGCGGGAGCTTGATCTTCCTTGGCCCCTTCCCTCTCTCCTTGGCTAGCAACTCACCGGTTATATTGCTTCACCTCCCTTTATTTTACTCCTCTGTTGTTGTTTGCTGATGCTGGTAAGCTTCCGTTGTCTTTTTTAGCGTCTCTTTTCGTTTTTATTCTTCCTCGCTGCCGCGTAAGCAGGATGCCAATCGCTTTGCGCTGTTCGTTTACAGTGTTTCTTCAACCGCGAGCTATTCCCGCACATGATTTTTTTGTTCGACCTGTCACGGGTCGACCAGGAGAGGAGATTGACTCTTTTTTCCCCTTCTTTCTCGTTTCGGCTCGACTCCAGAGAAGGCGAAATTCCTAATTTTTAACTCCCCCCCCCTCGTGGAAGCTACTGGGCTTTGTCGCGTACTTTTCAGCTTTCCAAGGTAGGTGCCCATCCAGCCTCCTTCACGCGCCAGCTCTCTTTTTACGTTGGGCCATCTTGGGATGCAACACATGAGCCATTTGCGGTGCGGTTGGGATTCTTTTTCTCCCTTTTCCCTTCTAATTGGGACACTCCCGGACCGCCATTCTGGTTTTAGAGGACGCACCCGTCCTTTCCCCGACGATCCACTTGTTCCCCCTCCTTTTTTCCAGATATTTTCACCTTGCTACGTCGCTCCTCAGTTGCCCGCTGTATTTTCACTTTTCTCCAAGGTTAGTTGGAAGTGAGCGATCGTGAGTCCAACATCGCTTGCCCCTGCGCATCGGAGGCTTCTTTCCGGCCCGGGTCCATTTTCTTGTGCACTTCCTTCTTCCGCCACCTGTTTTTACGCCTCGATCGCAGTTCTCGCTACTTACAGCATGCTTTTGAACATCATTAGGAGTTGTTGTGATCCCCCCACAATGCCTTTTGCCTTCCATTGCAAGCAGTTGTCCCCTCAGCCGTCTCCGGTTCTTCAGCCCCTTGGCTGTCGCTGGAGGTCATGGTTTGGACCGTACATTCGTGCTTCTTTTTTATGTGGTTCTTTTTCTCTTCTCTCGACGCGACCGTCCTTTCCCGCGGATTTAGCCGCTGATGTGACCCTTTTAGTTTTTTCCCCTCCATTGCTCTTTCGCCGGAGACCGGTTGGTTTAGGACGCCAATTTTTTGTGCCTCTCGGGTTGGTGGCTTTTTTTGGTTTCTGCGGGGAGCCCCCCCTCACTGGACTCGCTGGTTATCTTTTTGTTCTTTGGGACTTCTAAGGTTGAATCCCCCCCCCCCCACCACCGGGTCTGGCGCAGTTCTTGCCACTGTGAACACACGCACACTGGGACGTCTTTGCGCATTTTTGAACAGTGGGCGGTCCCCCAGCCCCGCTCGGCGCCTTTCTGAATCCAGTTCTTTCCATGCTGCCGTAATGTGCCTTCATTGATCCATGTCGCCATACGAGTTTAGGGCTGCGTTTTTCTTTTTCCTGCGGCTGTGTCCGTCTAGATGGTACCGGTCCGTCCCTTCCGCCGCGTTTTCCAATGCGCTATTGAAATCTCCGCATTGCCCGCGATAGTCCCCCTTTCCACTTCGGTTACGTATGTGACCCCTCTTTTCGCTACCCCACCCTTTTTTTCAACTTCGATCGCCGGCATTGCTCTGCGCTTTTGCCTGGTTCGCCCGCCTCGTCGAGAATCCTTTTTCATTTCATCCTGCCTTTTCTGTGGCTTTTGTCATCGGACTTCCCCTCATCATTCGGCGTTTCCGTGACCCTCCCCTCCGTGCAGCTTCCCCCCTCGAAAACCGTTGAACCCGCCGTATTCCTCTTCTCTTTTTCTTCCAACCGAGCGTATTCGCGAAAGTGCGGTACTGCGCCATGACCCCTGCCACCCCTTGGTTTTTTTTCTGTCTTCCTTCCAGTTGATGATTTTTTCCCCTTTGCATTCCATTAGTTTGATTCTGGATCAGCAACGGTTTTGCGCTCGCGCCTCTAATTTCCCACCCTCGCGGCGATTAGTCGTCTCTTTAAATGAAGCGGATGGGTCCTTTTCCCTTTTTTTCGACGACAGTTTTTTTTTTGAAGTTTCCTCCTTTCTGCCCCCTTTTTTCACAGCATTTTCCGCAGTTCGATCCTGCGCATCCCCCGAGTTCTCCGAAAGCCTGCCGGTTTGTAGGAATCACGCCTTAAGAGGTCCCTCCCGCACCTTCTCGAAAGACGTATCGACTTTCACCAATTTCTTCTTCCCCTATGGGTCCCATGTGATACTCTGCCCTGGCCGGTACCTCCCTCCTGGCGCTCACCAGCTATTATGACCCTTTCCCCTTCTCTCCATCTTTTTTTCCTCTTCCGGCGGTTTTGCGAAATAATTCCTTTCCTTTATCGTCGTAGATCGCGCGTTTGGGAAACCCCCGGTGCGCTGGCATCCTTTTTTTTTTTTTCTCCTTTTCCGCAGCCCTCTTAGACCACATGCTGTCCCCCGATAGTCCCCCCTCGAACGGAGTTTGTTTTTTGTTCAACTTGGGGTCAGCCCCACTCCCTTTTGCTGACACTGCTCCCCACCCCGTTCGTTGTTAAATTGATGCCTTCGTTACTGTGCTCCACCCGTATCCTTTTTTCGTTCACCCAACATGACGATTTAGTTTAGGAGCGTTCGCCGCGGGCCTTCCCCCGCGCTTTTTTGGTTGTTTCTTCCGGGCCCATTGTCGGCCGCCGCGGCGTTTCAAATCCCCCCCTCTCATGTGGGGTACTTTTTTCCTTTCGCTAGCGTTGTGCCTGAGAAGAAAATAAGTGCGACGTTTTTTTTCACGACGAACTTTTGCAGGTCGCTGGTTGGCTACTTTTTGATTCCGCCACAAATCCCTTTCCCCTGCGTTCTCCTTACGCTGGGTTGGTCTTCCCCTGCTGCGCTGCGTTCCAATGTTTTTGGATTGGCCGCTTTCTCCCCTTGGTTGGGTTCCCCTGCCGGCGAGATCCTGGACGATACTGACTATCTTTATGGTTGAATTTGCTAACCATTCGGCCTTTCCCGAGTGTTTATCTGCTCCCACGGGGCATAGGGTTTTTTTTTTCGTTTTCTTTCTTCGGCCGCCCTGACTTCCCCCTGTATTGGCAAAGTCGATGGTTCTGTTTTCTCGTCTTTTTTGTCGCGGTGCGGCGGGACGTTTTTTTGGCTTTGTTTGCCTACTCCTAAGTCAAGCCTGGATTCTAGACTCTCGCTTTCTCCACTGCGGAGCCCTTGATTGAACCACGTTTTTTTCAGAGTGCTGAGCTGCCCCTTTCTCGTGTGCTGGAACACTCTAAACTTTTCATCCCCCTTTCATTTTCTCGCCTTTTTTTTATTTGCGCCAGTGCCCGTGCGACTGGATTGGCTTTGCGGTACCCCGATCGCACACCACCATTAGTGACCAGTCAGGTCTTGCGCTCCCTTCCAAGATCTCCTCTTGCCCCGCCTTCCGCACGTGTTGGAAGCGTGTTGAGTTGTTCCAGGGCGTCAGGTCTGCCATGGCCGCCTTTCTAATTTGCGGTTTTCGACGATTCTTTTTTTTGGCTACGGGGCCTGGCGGGTCGGCGGTTTTCTTTTCTAACGGAGGGTTCGTACTTTCCTTCCGCTCTGCGGCGTTTATGAGTTTGGCTCGAGTCTTTTTGCTCCCCGATTTTTCGCTCTTTCGAACCTTTTGGCCCGCGCGATAACTTTCGGCTGTGTAGATCGAAGTTGCTGACGGATGTAGTTTTATGGCTTTTCCCTCTGTAACAACCCCTTCCTTTGGCGGTTTGATGGCCAGCCGAGCCCTGCCCGGCGGGAGCTCGACAAGCTCGGTTTTCGTTTTTTCCGATCACGGACGCCGGCTCCCCATAACCCTACTCTCAAGGCCCCCAGCCGCTTGCACCGTGCTTACCAAAACTTATACTCGCCAATCAGTTTTTCTTTCTTCCCCATGGCGGTCGGTCAAATTCAGCCGGCCCGCGCCTTTGAATACCTGATACGCTGCATTCAGTCCTCCACTTTTCTCCTGAGCTGTGCGTTGCATCAAACAAGTGTGTCTTTTTGCGAAGCTCTCCTACCATCGTGGTGGTCCACTTCGCGTTTTTTCACATGTCAACACTGCGCCATGCCCTTAGTTCCGTGGCGGCTCAGCCGGTTTTGCGGCCAGTGAGTCCCGAGACCCTAAGCCCTCGTTCCCCCCCCGGCACCCCTATGCTGAATTGCGTCGTTCCCCGCCCTCTCTTCTGTCGATTTCGTGCCATTTTTTTCATGCCGCGTCACTCGCGGGGACGAACAATCGTGCTTTCTCTTCGAAAGCCACCCATTGCCGAGTCTCGCCTCATTCCAAGCTCCGTCTAAATCTCGCGAGACACCCCAATTGAGGATGGCGGTCGCCCCACGACGAGACGTTCTTTAAACGTTGTTATTTTCTTTTGCCTCCCTTCCTCGCCCCCCCCCATAAGCTGGATGTTTTTTCGGATCGAGGGCCTCTCCCTCGCCGTTGCGGTTTTTTTTGTAACAGACGCCTGTGCGAGCCATGACATTTGTCCAGCAACCCAGGTCCCCCGCGCCTTTCCACGAGACGGGCCTCCTTTTTAATCGCCCGAGTGCTGCTCACAACGGGCTACATGGTCGTTTCCAGAGTGTGTCTTTTCAGGGCCCTTCGTAGAATCTTTAGACAGGTTTTGTGAAAAACTTTCCCTTTGCGGCTGACCTGGTTCGCCTGGGTCTCCTTTCAGTTTCCTGACTTGCGTTTACGAGGTCGTGAAATTAATTTCCCCGGCGACCCTCGAGATCAGGCCTCTCTCTCGACACGTCCACCGGCCTCCTTTTTGCCTCCCCCCCAGTCTCCATAACGTAAGATTCGTCTTCTTTGACTCTGCGCTGGATGGGTGCCTTTTTCTGACTTTTTTATTCTGGTCGCGACCCGCCCAGTAGCTCACAGTCGTGGGCTGGATCCAACCCTGAGCTGGCGGCGAATGGCTCGCTTGGGACGTGCATCGCATAACTCGCTTCTCTGGCACCTCCTCCCAGTTTTCATTTCACAAGGTGTTTCTTCGCCGTCATGTGCGGGAATGATCGCTGTGCACTCAGACACGGTATCCCCTGCAGCGATTTTTCGCGCTATGCTCTCGTCCCTGAAGAAGACCGTGGGACTTTTTTTCTTCAGCAAACGGCCAGGTTTACCTGCGGCTGTACCTCCCTCCCTCTCTCTCCTTGTTGTTTTTTTTTTTCTCTTTTGTAAGCGTTCTCTCCCCTGGACGTTGCTTCAGCAACGCGAGAGTTTCACTTCTCCCAACCCTTCTTCTCAATCGCGTTTCCGCAGGTGCCCTTTTCTGCGGCAATGGCCCTTACTTTGCGAGACTTCTCCCCCCATGACGGTTTTGCCGACGCAACGGGTCGTTCAAAGGAAGTCTCCTCGATCCACCAGGACGTGCCCGTTCATGCTTTGGATGCCTTGAACCCGCAGCCCTCCTTTGCCATCATTTCGACGTGGATGAGCTATGTCGCGCCGAATCCTGGTCTTTCTTGCCCATTTAGGTGCCGCACCCTTTTTCAGCGTCAAGGCCTTCCATCGAGCCTTTTGTACATAGGATTTGTTTTCCCGGTGGACGGTGTTTCGAGAGGCCTGTCTGCACGGCCCCCCCCACGCGGAATGCTGGCACTCACCCCGGAGCTTATCCTTTGCTGAAGTCCTTTGCCCCTATCTATTCTGACCTGGCTCAGCCCTTCCCACGTTGAGATTTTCACACCTTTATGAGCTACGTGTCTCGCTTCATTGGCTTTGAAACTTTCCCACTTAGCCGTGGCCGTGAGCGTATCCTACTATCGAAACAGCGCTGTTGATGTCCGGGTCCCGGGCTTTTCTTTGAAGTCCGTTTCTCGATTTCTTTACGACAGCCATCTCCTGCATTTCCGCGCCAGTCCTGCGGCCCCAGCAGGATTGTTTGATCTTTTGCCTACTTTCACGCCGTTTTCCTTCCTCGTTTTTGCGTCGATCCGGCTCGCGCTGTTGGGAGGTGGTCCGCTTGGGTACATTCAGGTCGAAGCGATCTTTTGTTGGATTCCATCTTTTTACCTACTGTTCGTCACCGCCGTTTTTAGCCGGCGTTCGGTTCCCCTTTGTATGAAATTTCTTTTTAACGGCCGGCGCGGCTTTCCTGGGTTTCTTTTTTTTTTCATTTTTCTCTTGACCCTTTACGCGGGTTTTTTCCTGTTCTAGGCCTTCTGGCCTCTTTCCATGATTCACACATTTGGATCTTTGTTCCCATTGCATTTTCGAAGTTTTTTCAGTCCCCACACCACGGCTGTTGCGCAGCTTCGCCTCCTATATTGCAACACGCACCTTTTTATGGCGACCCCCCCCTTTTTTTGGGAATCCTTTTTTCGGTCGAGAGCTGCTTAAGGTATTCGCCCGTTGATGCCGTTTATTGCCCGGGCAATTCCGTGAAGCCAATCGCTATCCTTGTTTTTTAATTTTTTTTTGTACCACTCGACCCCACCCGGGCAGCGGCTTTTGCCATCTTGGTCGTGTTACCGCGTCCTCTTCGTAGGCCGTAGCCTTCCTCTTGCCGCTCTTTTTCATGGCTAGTAACTCGGCTACGGTACTTACACCCTCGTCCCCCCTTTCATTCCCTTTTTCGATCTTGACCCTGTAGCGGCGGGCTTTTTTGTTCGCCCGCCGGTCTTCTCTCGCTCCCGGAAGAGGAGCGGCTGTGGTCCTTCCCCCCATTTCTCAGTTCCCTTTCTTGAACCCGTGCCCTCGACCAACCGGCAACTGACCCGCTGTCCGTCTGCTCATCTCGCTGACACCCCGCGGGCCTTCCAATTCCCTTCAGGCCTTAACTTTTCCCTACCGTCGGTTTTTTGAGCCCGTTGCATTCGCATCCCGTTATGACTGGCTTTTGGTTCGCTCTCTACGACCCGAGCCCCTCCCTTCAGTTTTTTTTGCTGATCACTGCTCCGTCTTGACTTGCCGACGTTCTCTTTGCCCCTCGTTTTTTCCTTTTTGATTTTACGCTCCTTGACTTCGGCGCCCTCGCTGGGGGGTTGCACACAGCTGCCATTTTCCGCGGAATAGCTGCGGGTTTTGGAGAGGCCCGACACGCCCAGCCCCGTCCACCTCTGAGACCCCCTCCGACGTCTCTTCAGCCACACGGTGAACACCACTTCGACTTTTGTCCCCCCCATTTTTCTCTGATATTTCCCTACCCTCTCGCCTGTCCCCTCTCACTCCTAGGACCCTTGAGCTTTACCACTTGTCAGAGTTATGTTTTATGGTTTTTTACTTCCCGTTTTCCCTTCATTTTCGTAGCCCTCTCCGCCCCCCTTCTTTTCTTTTTTAAAAACCCAAACCCCAGTTTTCGCTTTTTTATTTTTGCCTTTTTTTTTTTTTTCGATCCCATGTTAACTCCTCCTGTCCAGTTGGACGACCCACCCCCCGTGTCCTTTTTTTCGGAAACTCGACCGTCTTTGGTTGCGTAAATGGGTTTGTCGCCTCCTGCGCTCTCCCCTGATTTTCAAAGTCGTTCACGGCGACCTCTTCGCCCTGATGTCCCAGCCCTTTCGTCCTTCTTCAACCCCATGACGAGAGGCAGGTTATCGAAGCGGCTTCCATGTTTTTTTTTTTCGGGATCCTCTCCCCTTTTTTTTTGACGATCCACGGCCTTTTCGGACCTCGGCGATTCCTTGGAACGACGTTAATGTTGGTGCCGGTCTCTATAGTTGCTGTATTCCCCCCCCTTTCGAACATCCCGGTAGTCACTTTGCACCGCCGAACTCAACTTTGTCCGGTCTTCTTTTTTTTCCCCCCTTCCCCCTTTGATCAAGCAACACCCGTTTGTTTAGTTACGCATTCGCTTTTCTGAATGTGGTCGTCCCTTCCGGTTGATTTCTCGGCACGCATTCCCCTGTGGGGTTCCAGTCCCTTCCTTACTTTACGGATTACTGACATATGTTCTGGTGTTCTCTTTTTTCCAACCGCCCTCTTGGACTCGACGGTAACCCCCACGGTCTCTTCCTTAAGGGTGCGTTTACCGGCGTCCTGCTTTTAGATTTCACCCTCCCCTTGCCCTCAGCGCCCGATGGGAACAAGGGTTGTTTTCACCCGTTCGTTTGTTCTTTTCTATACGTGGAGGTTTGTGCGAGAGTTCGTTTCTGCGGAGTTCTTTTGGCCTCCACCTCCCACTGGGATCCGCGTCTAACTGCTCGATTTCTTCCTCTTGGCTCGAAGTTGTCTCCCCCTTTGCTTTTCCTTCTGATGTCCCTTTTGTCGCGTCGTTTTTTTTCAATTTTAGCCATGGCTCATTGTCATCGCCCGCTTCTCCGTGTGGCGATTTTTTTTCGCGCTTTGGCGGCGGAGCTCACAAACCCCACACCATGCGAGCCAGATCATTCCTTCCTTCCTCTCTTTCCATTAAGCCGCCAGCCGCTTTGACGTTGGTTTGCATTTGGTGGTTCGGCCTTGATTTCTATCCTTTTCCGGCTCTTTGTTTTTTCCCCTAGTGATGATGATGGGGCCATTCGGCCCTGGGTTCTGTCTGTTTTTTTCTGAGATCACGTAGTGGGTTTCACGTTTTTTTCTTTCCCCTTTGTGATCTGATGCTTCCCTCTCCTGCCGTCCGCCGATCCCTAGACCGGAGGGCTAACCATCTCCGCGCTCACGGGAGCCATGACCCTCCGTTTTCTGAGAATGGCGCTGGGCGGAGTCGCCGTTACGTACCTCAGGGGCGTTTTTTTGCCACTTTCCCCCTCGCGGTTTCCGACGAGGGCGAGGTGCGGGTTGCTGGCGGCCAGACGCCGCCGGAAGGTGAAATCCCCCCCCCCCGCCCCCTTTCCTGAGAACGTCCACAGACGGCTGCATTCTCAGGGAACCCTAGATTATGCGCAGAACTCGAACTCCCCTGGTTTCCCCCCTGTCGGACGCCGGTCACGTAAAACGGAGACTTTGCCCCCGGCTTTTCATGCTCTCTTTTTTTCTGGTACTTTCTTATTTCCCGCAACTTTTCTTTCACCGCTTTCCCCCCCTCCCCCCCTTTTTTTTTCTCCGATTCGACATGACAATCGTGGGTGTTCCCTTCTCCCATTGTGCTGGTTTCCACGATGACCACTGGGACACCCCCAATCTTCCTCTTTTTCGGTTTTCCCTTCGATGGCCCCTGGCCAGTTTTCCTATCCCCGAAATACCAACCCGCTCTCCTGCCCCCTTTCTGCGTCCTCTCCTCAGCGGTGATCCAGGTCAGGCAGCCCAATGTTAACCTTGCAATGGTGTAGACCCTCCGCGGCCCACGGTTCAGAACAATTTTCAGCTTTTCCTTTTTTTCCCCGCATGCGTTCACCCTGTATTTCTGGGCCCAAAGCGACTCGTAAATCGGCCTTAAAGTAGCGTCCCTTTGCGCCTTACGTCTACTTTTGATGTCCCTTGAGGTGGCTTTGGCGATGAATTAACCCCCTTTAGGTTTTCTTCGGCTCCCCGCTTTTTTTTTTGGCGCGTCGTAACGACTTCCCTCTCTTCCTTTCATTCTTCTTCGGCTCTCCGGGTCCCTAATCTTGCCCTCCTGTGGAACTGATGTGGAACTCGCGTTTATCTCTTCACTAGTGTTTCCTTTTTCTCTTATTTGTTTTTCAGCTCGTCCCCCCCCTGCGCGCGTCCTTAGCTCATAGACGGTGTGCACCCTCCTCTGCTGCTCCATTTGATACGTAGGGTGTCCAGGAAGTTATTCCGCAGTGTTCCTACTCCTTTCTTCCGGGTGATTTCATCATTCCGCTTTTTCGTTTTTCTCCATATCCCCCAGCCGGCCCCCTCCATCATGCGTCTCTTGTTCCCAACAGACCTCCATTCCCCGTTCGAGGGTTTATTTCCTTTGAAGCTCTTTGCTTCCTTTTCACCTCCAGTAGGCCTTCCCCCGCGCAGTTCTTTTCTCCCCGGTCTTGGACAGTCATTTGATCAAAAACTGTTCCTCTGGCATCCGGACCCCCCTCGGAAGATAAAACCTAGGAGCTCCTTCGGCACAGCTCGAAAGTCTCTTTTTCGAAAAGTGTTGTTTTCCGTTTCATGCATTTTTTCCACCTCTCTCCTTAGCGATTTGTGCCCCTTTGGCCCGAGATGTTCCGTTCTTTGATTCGTTTTCAAGAACGTGGCTCTACTTCGCCTTTTCTCGCCCCGGTCCGGTACCCTTCCCTTCCCCCCCGTGTTTGGTGTTTTCTTCCTCTTTCTGAGCGGGCCGAGCATATCCTTTCCTGTTGATGCCAGTAGCGTCTGCCCCGTTCTTCTTCCCCCCTCGATCAATCTCCTGTCCGCAGGTCACTGCGTCGTTTCGATCCTAGACTTCGAACAGACTGTGGTAGACGACCCCCCTCCTTTTCCGAAAGCAGTCCTCTTCGTCTTGCCTCCGACTCTCTTTTGAGTTTAATGCTCGCGTTTTCCTGATCTCGCGATTTTTCATCACTCATTCTTCCTTGAGAGAATAGCTTTTCTAGACCGCTCTTGATTGGCCCAGCGATTGAACCAGGTCTTTTCGCTCCAGCGCATTTAAAGGCCAGCGAGGCCCGCGTTCCGTTCTTGGGATGCGCCTTTGCGGCTTTCCCCCCTTTTTGTCGATATTTATTCTTCTCCTTTCGCTCAAGTCCCACGCGGAGATGTCACTCACTGACCGCAAGAGTTTGATCGCCTTGTTTGACCGAAAATTGGATTCCAAGCACTGTGCCTTCTCCTTTTCCCTGTTATGATGCTCCGTCCCTCTATCAGTTGGCAGATGAGCTGCCTTCCCACCTTTCTACTCCGCTTTTCATTGAGCCCGACTTTTCCGATCGATTGCCCCCCCCCGCGCTATGAGGATGGCGCCCGTCGCACCGCGGGCCATTTGGATGACTTTTCCCCCATGTCTTTTAAGAAAGCCCCCCCGAGATTTGTTTTCTGCCTATACGCTAGCTGCGGAACAGCGGCGTTAGTCTACTTTAGACCTTGCACGAACGTGTCTCCCTTTGCTCTTTTTCACAGAAGCAAGTTGTGTCTGTCGCGACCCGTACCTTGCTTGGCCCTCTCAGGTGTCTTGCCGCGCTAGTTTTTCTTTCCCCGATCCTCGCGAGCGTCACCTCCTTTCGTCCCCCGCTGATTTTTCCTCCTGATTCGCCACGGACGTTGGTGAAATTGCTCCGGAACGGCCGGATTCGTTGGATCTTTTTTCAGATCCGGAGCTCTGGTTTTTTTCCGGACGCCTGTCCCGCTCGCCTGCATGAGCCCCGAGATTCCTCGCTGGTTCTTGTGCTTGGTCTTTTGCCCCAAGCGTTTGAGCCCCCCCCGTTTCTTTCGCCTTCGCGACTTTAATCTTGTCCACAACCCATTTTCACGCTCTGAGGGAATTCGAATTTAAGCGTGGCCGGAGCTCCTCAGGTTTCTTTTTCCCTACTTTTGACCCTGACCTTTCGATTTCCGCCGTCTCCTTTTCGTGTTTCGAAGAATTCGCGTTTGGTACCGCGAAGAAGCGGCTGTGTCCCCTAGATTTTTGCTTCGTTTCGTTCGCTTCCCTTCCTTCCATTACGATCACCTCTCCGCTCCCCTTTCCCTCCTCTTCTTTCCGCCCCCGCCCCGTACTTCCAGCGTTTCCCAACCCGCTGTCATCGATCCCCGCCATTGCCCGTGAGCGCGCTTGGATCTGGTTCGCCTGGTCGTCTTCCTCGATTACTCTGAATTGCTGCTTACATCGAACTCCTATCAATCCTCTCTGGCCGATGACCGTGCTCCCCTCGTTCTCACCTTTCCCTCCTTCAACGCCCCAACCCCCACACACCTGGCCGTAGCATGCATCCTCTTCCGCTGGACACCTTCTTCATTCGCCGAAAGGCCATGAAGGACCTTCTTTGAAAAAATGTCCCACCACCCACCATCCTTTTTTTCTGCTTGCTTTTAAGTTCATTTTATCTCCTCTCTGGCTTCCTTTTTTGGTTGGTGTCTCTCTAGCCACTTTTTGAGCCCCGCCCGCACTTGCTTTCGCTCTCAAGCTGATTACAATAAGCGGACTGGCTGTCCCTCCTTGCGCCCTCCGCTAAAGGTTCCTGGCTGAAGATCAGCACTCTGCCCGATTTAAGTCCGTCTCGAACAGCGGCCCCCGCCTCTCCTTCCCGCTAACCCTGCGGTTTTTGTAGCATCACGCCTTTCCCTTTTTCCCCGTTCCTTAGACAACCTCCGTTACTTCCCTGCTTTTTCAACCCCTTTTTCGACTTGCCATCCATGGGCGTTTTCTTACTTCCCCTTTCGTATCATGAGAAGTTATACACTTCTATGACCAGTGGGTACGCGTCTCGCCGTACTCCCGCAGGCTTTTTTCTGATAATCCTTCACCATAATTCGTCCGTATCGTTCGCATCTTCCCTCCCATGTTTGCGATTTTCTTCTTGATCCCGTCTCATGTTCTCCTAGCTTTTACGCCCCGCGACTGGCGGAAACTCGCCTGGATTTTTTTTTTTCACGTCCGTCAGACAAAGCCAAGGTTGTTAGACTGTCTCCCCTTTTTGTTAGCTTTGCAATGCTTCTTTTTTTTGCCCCTATCTCTTTGTCACCCCAACATGACGAGGTCGTCTTGCGGGGATCGTCTTTCCGCATCTCGTTTCCTCTCCTCGTTTTTTTGACTCTCCGGCTCGTGTCGTTTCCTCGGCGCTCCCCACGCATGACCTGACCTGTCCTGTGCCTTGACTAGCTTTTTTTTTATTTGCTGAAGACACAGTGCCTCGTCTTCGTTTTTTTTTTTTTGAACTTTGCGCGCCGGTCTGTCCACTTTTTTGGTCTCCCCAGGTGATCCATGCCCCACGTTTTCCCTGGGATGGCATGTGGTAGCCTTGCGGCCTTGGCTGAGACTTTTTTTTCCTTCTAGGCTACAGTCCTTTTTTCCCTTCGTCTGAAATCGTTTATGGTGGGTTCGCCATAACCCTTCATATGTCCCTATCTCTTTCATGGGCCGTTGGACTGCGCTTTCATGTCTTAGTCCGCCAGGGGCCTTGCAGACCCCCCTTCCCCCCTTTTTCAGAAAGTTTTTTTTTCCATTTTTTTTCATCCTTTGAGGGTTTCGTAGAGGGTGCTCGTGGACC
>Ga0179593_1664269_pt1 | contig 23789 bp, 26 predicted proteins | sample CZODoug2_1_08_16_FD_185931 | JGI IMG/M metagenome (GOLD analysis project Ga0179593, IMG submission 185931) | Vadose zone soil fungal communities from Angelo Coast Range Reserve, California, USA - CZODoug2_1_08_16fungal (PacBio error correction) | ecosystem: Environmental > Terrestrial > Soil >... | reverse complement strand
TACGAGGCCGACGCTAGTCTTCCATGATTTTTATTTTCTTCGAAGATGATGTTGCGCGTCCGGCATCCTCTATAATCGCCGAGCGGCCCTTTTTTTCCGCGCGCCAGGTCGTTTTCTCCCCTCCTCCCCGCTTTGGTACGACGAGTGTCTTCTTTCCCTGCGTCTTGATGATGATGCGTTTCGAGTTCGTGCTCCTCCTTCTTTGGCCCACATTCTACCGGTGCGTTCCCCCCCCCCCCTCCGAACTTGTCTACCTCCTTTCAAAGGAATGTATACCTTTCCTCAAGGACCGCGCCAAAGTTCCCCTCTCCTTGAGAGGCATTCCCGATTTTTCGCCATTTTCCTCAACGAACTCTCCCTTGGGCGGGTCAGATGCGCCGCCGTTCTCCTTTTCACCAAGCGATCGTGCCTGTTTTTTTCCTCTTGGAAGGCTTACCTTTTCCCGTTCCCTCCCTATAAGCGGGACGTGTTCCCCTCTGTTGATGGGCTGACTTGTGATGTCCCCCTTTTCTTTCCGGTCGGCCTAGATCCTCTTCCCTCTCAGATGAAGACGGCCCTGTTTTCTTTGTGGTTGTTAATAAAGTGCTTTTTCTTCCCCCTCTCCTTCCATGGAGATGAATGCTTTGGTTTTTTTTCCTTTCTTCCTTAAATTCGTGCCCTTGGCTTTCCCCCTTGCAGAGATGGGCTTCGCCTCTTTCCCCTGAGGGCTGTGTTTTTTTCCCTTTCTTAAGTGAAGCCCTAACGTGACCTTTGCCTCGGACTGTAAACCACCCCCCTCCTCCCCTCCCCCCCCCGCGGTTTTCCAGGAATGCTGTAGTGGGAAATAGTCTCAATTTTTTTTTTCCTCTTGAGTCCGAATGGCGGACATGTTATTTTTTGAAAGAACAAGTCAACTCCCTTTTTCTGAGGCCCGGGCGCCTTTTTTTTTTTCCCCGATCTCGCGGCTTCCCAGTTTCGATTCCCCTTTGTAGAGCGAGGATCCTCCTTTCCCATCCGAACGGATCGGTGATTTATCGACAGTTGAAATTTCCCCCCCCCCTTTCCATGGCGACCTGAAGGACCTCGGCGGGAACTCTCCCCTCCCGCGGAATTAGCTCGCCTTCCCCCTGGAAATCTCCTTTCAACCTTTTTTCCTAAAAAAACCGTGCACTTCCCCAAAGGCTTTCGTTTTTCGTCCCCTCTGACAAAAGCCTTTCCTCCTTTTCCGAACAGATTGCTTTTTCGGTTCAGGTCTTTTCCCCCGAAACGGCCTTCAATCAAATCGCAGCAAGTTTTTTCTTTCTCCTGGGCATTTCTTTCTCTCGCCCGCTAAGTCTCCTTCTCTCTCGCAGTGATAAAACACCTCCCTAGTGGAGTTTCGAGTTCTTATTCCTTCCTATGGGGATGTCTTTTTTCTTCAGTCTTTCCTTTAGTTTCCCTCCCCTTTTGGGTAGGCAGAATTGATGGATTTTTCGTCCCTTTCCTCGGTAAAGTCCCCCAACTAGATTTTTCTTTTGATGGGGGGGAAACACCCGTGCCCCCTTCCTTGAAACTCAGATTAGCGGTTTTTTTTTCTTGATGTCCATCCCTTCCTCCCCTAGCCATATCACTGTTTCCCCCCCTCAAGGTAAAACTAGAACTCCCCTTTTTAGGGAGCGGCGTTTTTGAGGGATTCCCTTCCTTCACTCCTCTCTTGCCATGAATACGTCTCAGTAGTGAACTGGACATTTTTCTCTATTGGCCAAGTCATTCCGCTTTCCCTTTGCAGCACCCCCCACCCATGCCAGAGCAAGCGCTTCCCCTCCTGCACATCCCGGCCCTTTCCCCTTCTTTCCGGATGCGGCCCGTTGCTTTTTTGCGGTTTTCTACCCCACTCTTCTAGAACGGAGGCCTTCTTTTTTCTCCCTCCGCTATCTCCATCCTCTCCTTTTTTTTTTTTCTTTTCCCGCAACGACGGGGGAAAGTCTCTTCCTCTCCTCCAGCAGTGTCCGCTTTCGACTTGTCCTCCCTTCATTAGAAAAGGATGGAGCACCCCCCCCCCCCTTACGCAATTCCAGACGCTCTCCCTTTCTTCCCCCCCATTTGGGCAAAAAGATCTTTTCCCTTTCTTTTCGTGTTTTCTCCACTTAGTTTTGTCGGGCTAATTGAGGCCGCTCTTGAGATAGGAGCTTTTTCTCCTTCTGAGAGCCCGCCGTTTCTTCTTCTTCTGTACCAATTTTTCTCTTTCCCTCCCCCCCCCAAGGTGGGTTGACGGCCTTTTTTTTTCCCCGAGTTCACCCTGTCGGCCCCTTTTTCCTCCAGTGACAAAGCTCCTTTCTTGTAGAAACTTCTCGCTTCCCCCCCTTTCGCGCATTTTCCTCCTTTTTTTCCGCCCCACTTTTTGTTTCCCCGATAGTCGACCCCCCCCCCCCCTTTGAAGCCATGAGTCCTGTTCGAGCTGGATTAGCCCCCCCCCCCCTTTTTCCGTCTTTGGAATATTCGTATTCCTCCCCAGGATGTCCGCCTCTTGGAGGGGCCAATACCCGTTTTTTTCCTCGCTTATCAATGTGTTTTCTTGATTCACACAGCTTCGCGCGCCTCTCTTTGTTCCATGGCCGCGAGGGACTTGCTTTTTTCCCTCGACTGCTCCCCCAATTTGATTCCTTTTTTCCCTTTTCAAGGAGTTGAGACCCCCCAAGAAAAAATGTTTTTTCCACTCGAACGCTCCTCCCCTTCCTCGCAGAGTTTCTTGCACTACTTCGTGCGCTTGGAAGAAGAAGGCAGGCCCTCTTTTTCTTTGGTTTCCCTTCATTTGATTAACGGAGATTGTTCCCTTCCCATGACTGAGTCTTCTCCAAAAAAGGTACGCCCGTTTTTCCCTTCGAGGAAGATGGTTTTCTGAGAATGCGCGAATCTTCTCCCTTTTTTTTGACTATACCAGTCGCAGGACCTGTCCCTTTCCCCCTCGTCCTCGCCGATTTCGCGCCTCGTTGTTGAAGGCCCTCGGTTCGGGAACCAGCCCTTCCTCTGTTTATGAAAAGCGCACCGTTCACTTGTTGCCTGCCGGCGATGCCATCCAACTGACGCGCCTCGGCCGTGCCCTTCGTATCTCTCCTTTTCGCTGCCCTTTTGCCGCCAGTTTGTTTTTTTTTTTCCCTCCCCTTGAATTGCAAGCCCTTTTTTTTCTTTTTTCTCGAGCAGCCCCCCCCCCCCCCCCCCCCCCCCCCCCCCCCCCCTTTCCACAGGTAAGGAGCAAGTCCTACGCGTTTCTTTTTTTACGAGGCTTGCGCGCTCTCCAGGGCAGAAGCTCTATCCCCCTTTCCCCCCCCCCTCCATCCCTCGCCCCCCTCTCTTAAAGCCTGGGGAGAAAGCCCCCTCCTATTGGCCACCGCCGTTCCCCTTGTTTCAGTCCCCTTTGACCAAATTTCGCCATTTCTCCCTTTTGGTAATCCGCACTTTTTTTTTTCCCACAAAGTTGGGGATGCACACCTCAAGGCTCCTCCCTCTCGGAGTGAGCGATACCTACATCGTTACTACTGTTTCTCATGGAAACCTTTTTCTATGAACTCTGGGCGCAGCCCCTTTTTTTCCGTAACCAACCTGGCGTCATTCCCCTTCCCTCTCTTGGGACCTTTTCTCCTCCCCCTCGCCCCCTCTCCTTCCTTTCCTCCTCAGAATTATGAAAAGGTCCCTTCTTCCCCCCCTTTCTTCTAACTCTGAATCCTTCTTTTTCCAAGGCCGAAGCGGGCCTCCGCTTATCCTACCTCTATACATTTGCCCCCCCCTTTTTCTTCACAAAGATGAGGAGGAATTCGACAGTTTTTTTTTCCTCCTGTGAGATGCAAGGCCTCCTTTCTCCCCCCTTCTGCTTATTCAGGGCGCCTTTTTCCCTCCTTTTCGTTGCCCCCGCAGACTCTATTTTCTTGTCAGGATAGGCAGGTCCTCCGCCGATCGAGAATCTCGTAGCCGCAACCCATCCCCTCCCTTTTCTTAGCTCTTTCCCCCCAAGAATTTCTTTTCCCCAGTTGGAGCGGAGATGGTCTCTTCTCTCCCCGCGACGCAACTTCTGACTTGGCCAAGTCCTCATCTCCAGTCAACTCTTCGCCCTTCCCCTTCGCGATGAGCGTAAACAGACTCTCCTCCTTTCCCCTTCCGCCGCTCCCTACGACCTTCGACGGTGACCTTTCCTTTCTTATATTGCGCCTTTTTTGTATCTGTCAGGAATCTTTTTCCTCCTCCCCTCTATCGAGTTTCCATCCCTTTGTGTGGTAATCCCCATGAACCCCCCCCTTCTTCTCTTCCATCTTGGAATTGACCTAGCCTACCCCCTCCAAGGCCAAGACTCCCCCTTTCTTTTTTTTTGAAAGAAGCGCCCCCCCATTCCTTCAACAAGCTGCCTTTTCTCAAACTCCACCTCTTAATCTGTATTGGCTTCCTTCCCCCTGAGATGCGCAGCTTTCCTCCGCGGCGAGACGCATCCCGAAGGCGCCCATGCCAGAATTGCTCCTAGTTTATTCCCCCCCCTCTCCCGAAATCAGCGGTGGCCGCTTTTCCCCCTCAAAAACGCCTCTTGCCTCCTTCTTTTTCTTGCAAGGCGGGTGGCGCTTCCCCCCTTTTTTTGGGTTTCCTCTTCCTGTTTTGTTATACGAAAGGGGGGGGGCCTTCCCCCTATTTCGAGCTAATTCAGAGTGATGGTTTTCTCCCCAGGCGCATTAAGTTAAACTTTCAAACTTTCCCCCCCCTTCTTCGTGAAGATCCGATCCTGGTCGACCCTTTCCTTTCTTCTGATCTCTTAGGTCCCCTGAGAAGAGAAGCTGCAATTCCGCCTCGCTCCCCGCCAGGAGAGTCCCTTACCAACCTCTTTGGCCGTTTTCCCCCAAAATAACAGGTCAGCAACTTCCCTTCCCCTCTCGGGAAGACTATTTTCCCCCCCCCCTGTGGCGCGGAATGGGTGTGGTTTACAATTCCAAGCGCTCAATCTTTCCCCGAATTACTCACCTGATCCCCTCCCCTAAGGCCGTCCCCTCCTTTTCCCTTGCCGAGTCCGCCTGAACCTTTTTCCGACTTTCTCTTTAGACCGATTCCTTTGCCCTCGCCAGGGAACTTTCACTTGACCTCCTCCCCTTGATTAACAAACCAGCCCCTGGTTTTTCCCTAACATGCGTTGCCATTCGCCTTTCCTCCCCTCTGCACCCCGTCCCCATCCCCCGCGACAGAAAGCAGCGAAACATCAAGTCAAGTCAAGATTCTCTCTTTCCCTTTTCAAGGAATGACCACATATTCCCCCCTTCTTTCCACAAGCCCTTATCCCTCTTTTTCAATTTAGAGGAGAGAATATGACCCCTCTCTGCGGCAACATATTTTTTCCTGGAAACGGTCCCTCTACACTCCCTATCCCCGTAGCTGTTTCCCCTTGCGAGGTCCTTTCCCTTTTGTACGATTACTTTTTTTCCCCTTCGGTGATTTCTTAAACTTCTTCCCGTTTTCTACGGTGCTTCCCTCCCTCCGAACTAGAACGCATACATCATCTTCGATCCATCTCTTCCCCCCCCCGAGAGGAGGATCTTCCCCTCCTTTTTGGCCTCTTGAAGGCTCCTTTTCCCGGATAGGAAGTCTAATCCTCGGACGCTGAACCTTTTCCACCACGGACGCAATACAAGTTTCTTTGTGCTCGTAAGGCGACCCCCCCCCCTCTCTCTTTCCGAATACTCGTTTTTCTCTTTTTTTTTTTTTTACCCGAGGATTTTCCCCCGAACGGAGTCCCCTTTTCCGGTTTTGAGCAGCTGTACTTCTAAGTTGACGCTTCTTTCCGATCTTCGTCCCTTCGAAAGGTACGGTTTCCGATCAGCCGACTCTGACTATTGCGAGTCTTTAGACAGCTTTTTTCCCGCTTTCGGCCGTTCTTTCTTCGGGAGAAGAACAGGAGCCCGAGGGCCTTCTAGAGAATGGCCTCAAATATTTCCGGTGCCGCCCCCTTCCCGGGACTATCTCATCACCTTTCCACCGGCACCCGTCCTTAGAGAATAGATGTCTTTCCTTGTTCCGGAGAAATTTCATTTTCCTTCCTGCGCACTACCTTTTTCCTGCGGCAGCGCCGTCTACAGTTTTTTCTCGGGGCGGGGGCCTTTGTCTTTTCTTTCAGGCCCCCCTATCTTCCCCTTCTTTGGTGACAAAGTGTTCTTTTTCGGTGAAACGTTTGCCTTCGTTTCTTCTTCCGTCGTTAATGACCCCTCTCCCCTGGTTCTTTTCAGTATACACCCCCCCCCCCCCCCCCCCCCCCCCCCCCCCCCCCTGGGATGGTTGTAATCCACCTTCCCCCCCGTCAGCCTTCCCCCTGGCGATTATTGCTTTCGTAGTAGCAGATGTCGACCTTTTCCCCTTTTTTGCTTTGGTTCAGGCGGAAGCTCTTCAGGCGGGCCATTTTTTAACTCCCAGGCCTTTTCCATTTCAACGAATCGAGGGAGGCTTTTTCCCCCAACCCATGCCGCCCTTCTTCTGCGGTAGTGGGAATCGTTTTTTTTTTTCCTCGTGGCTTCCCATTTGTTTCTTTTTTTTTTTTGGACAGAGAAAGTCAACGAAGAGGTTTAGGCCGCCGGGCGCTTCTTTTTTCTCTCAGCGGCCGAACTTTTTTTCAGCTCGATTCTGGTCACTGCCGCCGCAAGGGCCCCTGAAAACCGGCTTTTTCTGTAAGATCGGTCCCCCCTTTTTTCCTTTCCCTTTGACGTACTGCTGAAGGACCTCGGCTTGGCCCCCTCCCGCTGAAATTAGCTCTGCCTCCCCAAGGACAAGCTCCCCCCCCCTTAGTAACACCCTAAGGAGGGGCCAAACCCACCCCTTTCCCTTCCTTAAGGCGGCGGCCACCCGTCTCCAATGCTGGGTTACCTGCCCTTTCAGGCGCTCCTGGATGGAGGGGCGATCGCAGCCCTCTTCATGGGGGAAGGTAATCGGTTCTTCGTGAAGATCCCAGACTGCCCGAAGTATCTCCCTCCCAGATCCCTAGAACTTGTAGTGAGGTACCTCTGTTGAGGATGGGGTGCTGTGTTCAAGAGCGTCCCCTTTCCGAACAGCCTTTCCGGGGATTTTTCGACCTGGAATGGCGTAGTCCTTCCAGGAACAAGCTGAGCTACCCTTTGGGGAATTTATGCCCTGCCAATCGAGGTATCTTCGCTGCTGCCTCCTGGGAAAGCCTCCTCTAACATTAGGACAGATCCCCTGTAACCGCGCCCTCCTGGTCGGGGACCTTGCGGGCCGTCGAATCCCTCCCACAGAGCGGCTGCGACTTCATCCTCTTGAAAAGGAAGATGTTTTCCCCTCTGTCCCCCCTCCAGGGATTGCGTAAGGGAGCCCCCAAGGAAAGCTCCCCTTTCCATTAAAACATCCAGGTTCCCAGAGCCCCTGCGTTCTCTCTGCTGGGTTTGCGGCTACACCCGTCTTCTCGAACGGGTCTTTTCTCCCTTATTCTCCATCCTCTCTCAAGTTATCCACTCCGGGAAAGTTATAGAGCCTTTCCAAGTTTCCTCCCCTTGTCAGACTTCGAAGCCCCCTTTTCGCACGGCTGTCCGCAACCCCCTCTTCCCAGCATCTCAGAATTAAACTCCCCACTTTGTATATGAAGGTAAGGATCCTCCTCTGCTAGTGGCCCGGGCTTGAGGATCGTTCTCCTTTCATAATTATGAGGCCATTTCTTTTTTTGTTACTAGCTCCTTTTTCCTATGACGAGGTAAGTGACCTTTTTTTTTGCTCCCATCAGATTTTCTTTCCTATTTTAAGGATAACTGGCTCTCTTTCCCTTCCCCGAACTGACAACTTACTCCTCGTTGTAGAACACCCCCGCGAGCTTCGGAATTAGAAGTTTTCAGCCCCAACGTTGGTTCCTTTTTTCCCCCTTAGCGAAGAATAGTCACATTTTCCTTTTCTCCGCATTTTCACCTGGGATGAGTGGGAAAATTCGTTTCCCTTTTTCAAGCCCAAGGCTGTACGCCTTTTCTCTTCTGGGCTGGGGGGAGATTTGCCAATGGTTGAGGGATTCCCCTTCCCTTCCTTCCTCGTAGCGGCCTCACCTTGCAACCCCCATGAATCCTTACTTTCTCCTCCAATCGTAAGGTTTTTCCTTTTCAATTAACGGAGTCCCCAAACTGGATGCCCACCCCTCAACGTAAGATAAGCCCTTTCCGAGGTTTGGCCCCCCCTTCTGAAGATTGAATCAGCGGGCTTTTTCTTTCTGCCTTTTTCGGCGGAGGAACGTCGATTGGTCCCTCTTTTTCCCCCTGATCTTTCACCCTTTTGTTAGAGAAATCGTCCTTTTTTCCGCTGGTTGTCCTTTTAGGTTTCATTTCCCCCTTTCTTTTTTAAGCATAAGTTGTTGTTGTTTCTTTTTCAAGAGCCTTCCTTACCTGATTCCCCCCTTCTCCTCGACGATGTCGCGTCCCCCTTTTTTTGACGGAACGACTCGGCAGTCCCCAAAAAAAAATGGTTTAGCGGTCCTTTATTTTTCTTTTTTCTGACCAGCCGCACACGGCATCTTCTTTCCTGCCGGAGGATGCCAATCTCCCCCATTCCGCGAAATCTGCAGGCGCGCGTGAAGTGCCCCTCTTCCCTCTTGAAAGCCTGTTCCTCCGTTTTTTTTTTTTCCCGCGTGAATGACAGACCGGCTCCTGAAGGAGAGGGCCCCCTTAGAAAAGTCATCTTTTCCAAGGCCCGTTGACCTTCCCCTTTGCGATGGGTGAATACCTTCCCCTCTCGAACACCGATTGAGCTCCTCCCCATCGAAGAACATAAAGGGTTTTTCCCCAGACCTTTGCACCTACACCTCCCCCAGAAGAAAATTGTTCGCGTTCTATCCAGATTCGACCCCCTGAGGAGACTAGGGGCTAATCCCCCTTTTCCCCCCCACTTTTTGACACCTCCCGGTACGACATGCGCTTTTTTTTTGAGCGAGACCTTTATAAATAGAGTATTTTTTCCCCTGGTCCCTTTTCGCTCTTTTTAACTATGGGACGACAGACGATCAGCTCCCCCCCCCCCCCCCAACCTGGGCGTAATCTACACGTCTTCCACGAGAATGCGGAAATGCTCTCTTCCCCGGCGGTCTAACCCCCCTTTTTTCCCGCTAATATATCCCTCTGCTTCCTCCTGGGCAACGGCCGAGAGGCGCCTGTTTTTCTCTCCTTAATTCAGCTACCCGTGAAACCCCCCTACAATGCCTTATTTGCCAAAACGATGTGGGCCTTTTTTCGTGGCTTGGGTTGCGGACAATCCTTTTCTTTCTGGCTTAGAGCTGACACTGTTCCCTTTTGGAAAGGACTTTCCCCACACTCCTTTTTTTTTTTTAAACTTTAGCAGCGCATTTTTTCTTTCGGATAGCTTTTTCCTCAGAAGAAGGGAGAGACCCCCCGAAGTTATTCTTCCACCCTCCCTGGGGAAGCCAAGACTCCTCAAGGGCAGGGATGTCATTCTTGCTGAGGGGGAGGAGGCCCCCTTTTCTCTTGACTTGGCCCCCTTATCCCCCATAGTTCAGTTAAACTACCCTCCTTCGCAGATAGAATTCCCCCCGATTAGGAGACCTCCAGGCAGACCCTCCCCAAAAATGGGGTCTTTCTCGGTGCCCCTTTCGCAAGTATAATGTCTGATCTCCTGCACTTCTATCGATATAGAGTTCAGAACCTTCTTGTTTTTTTCACCAATTGGCAGAGCTCTCGCGCTCGCTCGACACCGCCCATTTTCTTCCTTCTCTTTTCTGAAGGCTCTGACCCTTACCCCTCAATCCCACCCCCAAGGAAGGCGAATTCTCTCTTTTTCTTAGTAATTCTGTGACATTTGCCTAAGATGCGCAGCGGAGCGACGCCCTCTTTTCCCCTTCCGCCATCCATCCCCTGCAACTCCCCCCCGGATGTATGAATTGGATGCGAATTATTCCCCCCCCCCTCCCCGGCAAATCCGGGGTGTCCCCGCTCCCCCAATAGAAACGCACTCTGTGGCATGTCTCCTTTTCCTAGCTCTTGTTCCTTTTCCGAAAAACGCCTTTGGGTTTATCCTTTCCCCGGGTGGGGCCTTTCTCTGTTCCCGTTTTTATCTTTCTTGAGCGTGAAGTCGCTCTATGAGTGCGAGGTTTCTTTTTCCCCCTCCTCGGGGCTTTTGCCCCTCTTCTTTGTAAACTTTGATTTCCCCTCCCTGCCTCTCCCGTGCGCCGATTTTTTATCGGCCATGAGCGCTTCTTTCGGGAGGGGTGTACTAATTCCTTGCGATGCTCCCTTTCTTTCTTCCTTGCTCACCTGTCATTCGCCCCTGCAATTCCGCCGCGATCTTCCTCAATGCCAGGGCGTTCCCTGCATATAACACTTTCCGTGGTTCCACCCATTCCGCCAAATGGAGGGACTCCTCTTCCTTCCCCCACTAGTTCCAATAACCTGTCCCCCCCAATAGGTGGCGGCGTCATTCCCCTGGCCCTCTTCCCGGCTCCCTCTTCGTCCCCTGAAATTTTTCTTATTTCGCCACCCTGCCCGGTCCGTTTTTTCGTCGCCATCTTTCCGACCTGAACCATCCAACCTTTTTTTTTCCCCTCTCCTACGAAGGACAAGCATTCATCGCCTTTTTCCCCCCTCAAGCACTTGATTAACCCCCTTGTCCCAGCCCCCTTTCTTCAGCGTTTTTTTCTTTGCCGCTCACACCGAAGGCATCTCCCCCTTTTCAACCAGCGAAACCATCCTTTTCCGTCAAGATTACGACGTTGGCTTGTTTTTTTTTTACTAACCTTCCCAGACAGGCACCCCCCGTTTCTCCTTTAGACCAGTGCGCCGCATGTGACCTCCCCTCGGGACACAAAGTTGTACCTCCCCGCCCCCTCAACCTCCTATTCCCTTCTTCGAAAGGAGGATTCTTTACCTCTCCGTCTGGAGCGGTCCTTTATGCTTTTTGAATTTTCGCGGCTCCCTTTTTGATTCGATCCCGATCCCTTCCTTTTTCCGGTGAGGATTAAATATCGGAACCTGTCTTTTTTGCCTCATAAGCAAGACGATGGAGAACCCTTTCCAGGTATCCTTCTTATTTGGCGTCCTGGAGGCTGTCTTCGGAACGCGCGGCGTCTTTTCCCCCCGCTAGACGGAAGAGCAACCTCCAAAAAAGAACGACTCTTCCTTGTCCTTTCCCCTTTGTACTGGCCCCGAAATAGCTATTTTTCCTCCTCCTTCCTTTTTTTTTTCTCTTTCTTTTTTGTGGCCCATTGGACCCCAGCGATGCGCGCCGACGGCCCAGCACACCGGAAAGATTCTTACTTGACCCGCACTGCGACAGGGAAGGTGATATAGGCTACTCACTCACCCTGTGCGCTTGTCCGGCACTATCCATACTCGTCGAGACGCAAAAATGTCGTTTTCTCACTCGCCCGCAGCAGCGGCCAGGTCACTGATCCAACTCGATTGTTTCAGAGCTTAAAGTTGACTAAGGGAGATGGCGGCAACCCGGGGTAAATAGATTAACCCTGCTTTGCTACTGAGCGCGCCCCTTCCGTATTTTTTGATGGAGATATTTCTCTGTCCACATACCTGGCTCGTTGCCCCTTTTTCGCTTCTCTGGCTTTTAGGCAATGTTTGTAACAGGTCCGACATCGATTGTTGAACACCTTGCCTTTTTCCCCCCCTCCCGGCTAAACGGCGTAGTAATCTGTGCTGATTATATGATCTGCCCCCCCGATTCACCGCCGAAGTTTTTCCTGCCGCGCCCCCCCTTGATCTCGACCTTGACGAAAAGGAATTCACTCGGCACAGACCTTGCTTTCTCCAAAGGACTCACCGTGCCCTTTGAGCGGCGGAACGACCCTTCTTTGCTTTCTCGGCGAGGCCTCGATCCCAGGACTCTCTCCTGTTCCGGACCCTCTCCTTGCCGCGATGCACATGGTCTTATTGAGAAATGTAGGTTAACGCGTTTTTTTTCCCCCTCATCTTCTGGGTCTTTCCACCTGGCCCACCAATCCTTCTTTCCCCCCTCTTTCCTCGTATTTCCACACTCCCTTCGTCCCCCACCAGAGATCGTCCCTGAATGACATTCGGTACTCCCTTGTTCTTTGTGGAATACTTCTTGTTCCGCCTACGTAGTGTTTTTATTTCCCAAATTCCTCAGTTCCCTTTTCGCCTTGGGGACACCACTTGTGTCTCATGGCTTTTTTAACTGCTTTTTTGGTCGCGCCTTCGTGTGACCCCAACTCCTTTTTCGTGACGCATCGACTCTTTCCTTCTCTCATTTTTCCTCCTCGTCCAATTGGAACTGTTTCGTTTGCATTTGTTGTTTTAATTCGTCCTCACCTTCCTTGAGACTTCTTTGGTCTTCTAGGACCCCCCTTTATTCTTGGTAAGGGTTGCCGCAGATCCTAGGTTATCGGTAACCTTGATATGCGGCGACACTTTCTTTCCAAGGGCTTCTCGGTTCCCCGGACCCCCTCCAGTATGTCTTCAACTTTCCCTTTCCGGTATTAGCATTGTTGTCCCCTGCACCGCTCCACACTGCCCCATCGAGCGGGTTCCTCTTATATAATACCCAGCGTCGCCGTCTCGAGGAATTCAGGTCTCGCCAATACGATATTCTTTCTTCTCCTTCTGCTTTCGTCTCTGGCGCGGGTGTCCTTAACCACCACACATGCCCGGCCCCGACGACGAATTTTCCTGTTTCTGCTGGTAGTTGCGGATAATAAGCTGGACTCCCGACTCGAAGACCCTTGGGAAGAGGAGTACGCACCCTTTATGAGCTTCTGCCCAACTCGTCTATATTTTTCTTTGGTCCCTTATTTTTACCCGCCAAGTTGAAACAGCCTGGTCTATCCTATGTGGTGAGGCTCCAGTGAAGCTCCCCCTTTTTCTTCTTTTGCCCATTGTTTAATTCGTTTTGTTGCCGGCGAATATTTTGCGCTTGCTCAGCTTCGCTGCTTGAAGTGGCGACCGCCGTTATCCGATCCGATACGTTTCCTGTTTACCCCGTCCTTCTCTCCTCTTGATATGTACAGTGACCGGATTGTCTTTGTACTTACTTTATATTCCGATAAGCACTCTCTTTGCGATTCTACCAGGTATTCTTTCCAGTTTTGAAAGTTGGATGAAATTGTTTTTCATCCATCTCTCCTTTAATGGAATCGGAGGGAAAGTAGAGAGATTTTGATTGTTCCCCCTTTGTTCCGACCCGCCTGGTCTGTATCTGAAAGAGCGCTTACTTCAAGAGATAAGTGTCACCGTCGCTGTTCCACATCTTGTCCACCCAAAACAGACAAGGCTGGCGCTCACCGGCCCCTTTTTTTCCCGGAATATTTTACACGTGTCACGGAACACGTGCCTATGCCCCGAACCTGACATAACGCGAGCCCTCCTTTTGGGTCTGTTAATGACGTGGCCTTCTCCCCAGAACTTCCTCCTGATTCATTTGGGCCGCAGCTATCCTCACCAGCCCGCCCTTTTTTCCCCGCTTGGGAACCTCACACCTCTGAAGAGTTGTTTCCCTCCTCTGGGCCACTTGGCGGTGGATTTGAAACATTATCAGTGCCCCCTTTATCACGACGCGGAAGTGTCCCCTGTGCCTGCCAGGCGATCATTTACTACCTATCTTCGTCTTCTCCTTACTAGACCTTTTTTGAAAACGAATTTTCCTTATTCCTTTTGAGTCGACCGCCCGGCCGCCGGCCGCCTTTGTCCCCTCTTTTTCGCGATCTTGAGTGGCTTCTTCTTTCTTTCCGAGTTCTAGCAGTTCGCTTCCGCCCGTGCCGAAGTTTCAATTGGACTCGGCACAGTTTAGTGTGAAGTTTTTTCCTTTGGTAGGCATTCTCTCATTTTAGGGCGCGGGTCCCCAGCATCATAGCACTGATGCCTGCGTGAATTCGATCTTTCCCATTACTTTGGGTCTTCATGGCGGCAAAACTTCTCCGGCCACCTCGTCCCTGTTTAGGAGCAGCACGTGTTTTTTTTGTTGACAGGCACTGCCTGCGTCCGGACCGTGCCACCCGGCTCCCACCGCTCCACCACCCGCCCCTTGGAACCTTCATGATGAGTAAAATACTTTATAAAGGTCCGCAACAAGTTACTACGATTCCTTGCCTCTTGTGGTCGCACAGCGTTTTTTCTGTCTTCTCCTCTAGAGGAGGACTGGATTTTTATCCCTTCCCCTCTCATGATCGGTCCTTTCTTCTCGCAGTTATATTAACCGACCCCCAGTGCGTTCTTCCCAGCCTTAAGCGCGAGTTTGCGTCCACGGCATTTAATCGTCGCGCAAGTCGTTTGCTCGAAGTCTCTGGTTACATTTGGTGAACTAGTGGGTTCAACAGTTCCTCTCGACGCGAACCCCCCCCCCTTGCTTTTTCTTTCTTACTTGTCAGCAGTTCCCTCCAATTGGCCAGTACTTCGCTAACGTTGTCCTACATGTTTGTGGACGGGACCCACCATTACCGAACCTCCCAGCGAGCCAGGCCGCGTATGGCGACAGTTCTCCCCTTCCAAAGGCGGCACAGGTTACCTTTTTCCTGTTATTCGGCCGTCTGGTGAAAGCGTCTCTCTTCTGAGCCGGCTACCCTACCCGCCGTCGTGCCTGTGGCCCCCCTCAGATACGGCCAGTTTGTCTCACAAGTGGGTACCGCCATTGTCCCACCCTGCATGTTGTTTTCTCCTTTCGATAAGCCCAGCTAGTGTATGATTTTTCTTGAATGTGTTAAGATGCCTCGTTTCCCCAGCCCAAGCACACGAATTCCCCTGCGCCGGAATGCCACAAATGATTTGCTAAGAGGAAAATTTGGTAAATCACCAAATTTCGACGCCGTTTTTTTTTAAGTGTCTCTCTTTTTTTCGTCGTGAATTACTTCCCTTCCGGGCCTTTCAGTGATGGAGACTTTCCTAGTGTATCGGCCGGCAAATTTGTCCGACCTGTTCCTTTCCTAATTCTGTGCGCTCCTTCTCGTTCCAGTGTTTCTTGTCTTTCAGAAAAGGCTCCTGTTAAGATTCATTTATCCGGTCCGGTTCCCTTTGAATTCCTGCTGATCCTTATTTCCCGCCCTAGTGTGTTGACCTCGACTCATATCGCGACTATTTCCGTTGTTGCCCAGCAGTTTTTCGTATTACTTCCTGAGTGAGCGGTCGGCTTGGCCTCTTATTCGCCTGCGAGGTTCATACGGCCGTTCATTCGGGTGTGCATCGTTTGTGCCCTGCCACGCACTGAGTGTTTGGCCTTTGTCAGATGAGCCGCCTGTTTCTAGCAGCAATCTCTTCCCTGTCATTTTCCTGCCTTGTAGGACTGTCTCTCAGATTCTTTCGCAGCTCGCCCCCTTAACGTTGGTTTACAAGCAGAAATTTCCTGCCTCCCCGCTTTATTTTTCGCCTTTTATTTGTTTTTTGTTCGAGCTGGATAGCCCGCCTTTTCCGCTATTCCCTTTCTGCATAGCTCGTCTATTGCTTCTCTCATTCCTGTCATGTGAGGGAGTAGCAGCGTATTTTTTCGCTTAGTAATCTACTGTCTTATCATCGCCCGCAGTCGCTTTGTTCTACGAGGATTCGTGCACTTTTTTTGTTGCAACCTCTTCGAGAGTAGTATGACTGCCCAGTTCGACGGTCTTTCGGAAGGTCATCCAGCGACGTCCTCTCCTGTCGCCCCTTTTTGTACCTTTTTCGACGCCTCTAAGCATCTCTTTTTCCCTGTCTCGGAAAATAACGGGGTAGCGCCTGATTTAGAGACCTAGTTCCCACCTTCCTGCCCACGCCCGCTTTGGCCACTAGCCTTTTCTGTTTTCCCAGAGAACGCACGGGCTTACGCGCTTTTAGCGATTACATTTATTTCGGCCAGAGCCAGCAAGACTCTCGGAGAAGGGTCTGCCTTTTTTCCCCATGCTGAGGAAACGGCGATGCGACCTCGCCCCGCTAAACCCTGGCTCTGTTTGGGCTTTTCCCAGGTTTTTTTTTTTAAATCGTGGCTTCTCTTTCTGATGGTTGTCTTTTCGGTCAGGGCCTTTTTTCTCCTCCTAAGTTGTTGTTTTCTTTGGTTCCCCCTTCGCAGGAACCTGTACGAATCAGTGACATCTTCCGATCCTCCACACCCCGTTCTGTCCTTAACCGTGTGCTTTTTCCTGGTGAAGGGTTCCCATTTCCTGACACTGAACAATCGCTTAGTACTCCTAGGATTCGTTCGCCTACCGGCAGACAATTGTCCTCAATAGATCGATTGTGGTGCTGCCAGTTGACTTCGCACCGAGCGCTCTCCTCTGAAGGAGAGCCCGGGACCTCATGTTTCACGTTGCCCCCCTCCCTTCCTGTAGTCGGTTTTCGATTGCACTCCCCCTGGGAATTGAAACGTTATCTTCATTGCCTCCCGACTCTGGAGTGGACTGCTTTTCTTCCTTTTCTTTCCACAGGTAAGGAGCAGTACTCCCCTGGTGTCCTGCGCCATTTACGTTCTACAAGCGCCGCTACTCGATTTTTTTTATTTTTGGTTGAATCCCGTTATTTAGTCCTCCGCCTCCAGTGTCCTTCTTTGTTCTTCGCGGCCTCACTTTCTCCTCTGAATTTTCACCTCTCCCATCCTGGGGCGGAAAGCTTTCTTTCCCCCGCCTTTCCCACTTTTCGGCTTTTCCCCCCTCTTTCCAAATTTCGCATGGCCTTCCCTTTTTAATACCATAGTGTGTCGAATATCGGATTTGTCTGCGTTTTTTCTTGGATGCGACTCCTGTACATTCCTTTCTACTCAGACAGTGTACCCTTTTGTCGGACGTAGAGTTATCACTTACTTCGATCCTTAATAAGGATTTGGTGCAATTTTCCCAGGCGAGCCAGGTATATTTCCCCCTTTCTTCTTTTCCCCACCACCCCGGACATAGGGCAATATATTTTTTTTTTTCCCTTGCGGAATGCGCGATCTCCTGCGGTGCGATCAGAAGTATGCCACTTATTCTCCTGATGGTTTGCTTCCCTCCCCAAGGGCCCCACGGCCCTTTTTTTTTGCCCCACTCGATTGTCGTCTCGCACCTTCCTCATCTTTGCAAACCGATTGCGGCGGGCCTCCCGGTTTCTTACACATCCTTTTTTATGGCTCTTCAGCTGAACGCGCTTTCCTTTCAAGGCTCGAGAACTTTCCCGACCTTTCGAGCGCAGAGAGAGAGTCTTTCATTTACCTGACGATTTCCTTCTAAGAAGTTTTAGCTACCCCCCCCAGCAGAGCGGTTTCCCGATATTTAAACGAGTCGGCTTCTTTTCTTTTTTCTTTGTTCCTGAGGGGGATGAGGAGCTTCCTGGCGGCAGCCCTTTTTAAAAGACGATACCCATCTTCCGCCAATATTTCATTTCGCGAATGAGAGGAACGTATTCCCCTCGAGGAAATACAGCCTACATTGGTACCTCTTTGCACTTTTTGTGTGAGCCTTTTTTCTCGTGCGAGGGGAGGGTTCTCGGGAGAGAAAGATCGTCCTCCCTTCCCTCCATCCCTTTGGTCCTGTGTTCTTTCTCCTCGCAGAGTTCAATCTTGCCTTGCCCTCAGGAGAAAACGCACTCTTTTAAATAAGATTTTATGACGCCTTTTTGTTTTTCCCCCTACACCCACCCCCCTCAGGCCGAATACGCTCCCTTTATGGAGTCTTTTTCGAAGACCAACACTTCCAGAGGATGACCTTTTTTTTCGAGACCGTACCTTTTAACGCACACCCCTTCCCCCTCATCACGGGCGCGCGATTGTGATTCACCATCCAGTCTCCAATCCGAGGGTTTCGGGCTTCAACCCCCCTCTTCACTTTGCGGGTATGAAAAGTTTTTCCTTCGAAAAACGCCTCCCCTTGCTTTTGTTCTACGCCCCTCCTTTTTTGCCCCCATTCTTTTCGGGTGCTGCATTCCCGCCGAGTTCCAATTCCCCTTTTCAAATTCAACTGTCAAACTGTTCTCGGGAAGATAAAGATCGGTCGGGTCCTTATCCCTTTTCTGACCCTTCCTCTCTCCTTTAGGCGCAGAGAAGCGCACTTCCCCTTTCCCCTCAATCACTAGGCAGCCCGAGGCCTTTTCCCCCAGTTGACTTGTCTTTTCCGCCCACCTTATCCCTCATTTTTCTCCAATAACGCATACTTGTGAACTTTCTTGGGTGTGTTTAAAAGGCCCTATCCCGATTAGTTGACATGAAATTTCCCCCCCCCACCCCTGATGATTTCGCCCCCCCTTCAATGTAACGATTAAAGCGCTCCCCTCCGAAATGAAACATTCCCCCCCTTCCTTTCTTTCTACTAAGTCCTTGAATTCATTGACGGTCCCTTGATTAACAAACCCCTCAAATGGCGCTTGCCCTGTCTCTCCCCCTTTTAGACCCCCTCGAAATCAAGCCTACCCAAGCGAAGTCACGTAAAGATCCCAAAAAAATCCCCCCCCCTCACCGCAGGACAGTAAAGCCTCTTTCAAAAAGACAGTTTTTTTTCCCCTTTTGACGGTTTTTCCCCAGCCCCGGTACGCGCTTTTGTACCTTCTCGGAACAGGCCAAATTCTTCGATGCTAGCACGGATGCTTTTTTTGAGTGGTTCCGCTTCCTTTTAGAGGCGCCCTCTTTTTGAGGCCATTCTTTTTCGGTGAGGCTCAATCCGGCCGTCCCTTGCATATCCTGCCCGGGATTCCCTCTGTAACAAAGCTCTTCTTGCGAGATTGGAATGCGTCCTTTTTACCTCTCTTCTCCTACTCCCTTTTATGCGGAAGCGCCCTTTGAGCAAACGGACCTTTTCCCTCCGTTATGCGTAGGCCCCACCCGCAATATTCCCTCGTTGGTGTTGTTGATCTTTTGTGGCGCCTTACCAGAACGGAGTTCTTTTTTTTTTTTCGCCCGCTTTTCCTGCATAGCGTTTCTTCTCGGACCAGAATATCCTCCCCGCGAGACAATTTCCTTTTTTCCGCCTTTACCGAAGATTGCGATCGTTTTTCCTTGATGATGGATTCTCTTTTTAGGGACTCCCCCCCTTTCCCCTCTACCCCTTCTTGAGAGACCCCGCCGAAGTGTAGCCTTCCAGGAAGTCGGTAACCGTTTTTCCGCGAGAAAAGATCTAGAATAGAGTTCTTAGGAGCTCACCCATTACTTAAAGGGGATGGTCGCTTTTCCTTGGAAAACATCTCTGGATGTGGAAATATTGGCATTTTTTGCCCTTCGTACCGTGTATTAGATTGGTGACAACCTTTTCTTAGAGTTTCCCCTTAGGGGCCTCTTATTTACTCTCGAAAGGTTATTTCAGTCTCCGATGGTTGTGATAAATTAATAAAGGAATTCCATTTTGTCCCCTTTTTTTTTCGCCGATGTTTTCCCCCCTAGTTGAAAATGTTGGCTTTCCCTAGCGGCATGGGATACCGGATGTTAGGGTTATTTGGCTTCCTCCTTTCTCTTCCTGCTTTCTGTCGGAGAAGATTGTAATAGGACCCCCCAGGCCTCCTTTCTTGGGCCCTTCTTTGGCCCTGCGGAAGAGGGAGCCGACATTTGCTTTGAGACAGAGACACATTCAGAGGGTTTCTCTTTTCTGAATTATGTTCTCTCTTAGTTTTGCAGTTAGCCTCTTTGCAGAGGTTTACAGTCCCCTTTTCTTTTCCGGGGCGTCTTTCCCTTTTTTTTTCTTTTTGAAAGTAAAGGCAGCTTTGTCTTTTTTCAAATTGTTTCCCTCGCTCGAACCACTTCCCATAATTTCCCCAAAACTTGCGTAGACTCCAAGGATGGTCCCCCCGGCGTTTTAGGAATTAAGGCCCTCCCCGTCCCCTTCTGGGATTCGTTTTTTCGGATTCAGTTGCCGGATTGCGGGGCTTAATCAAATAGCAGCCCGTTTCCTGCTGTTTTTTCGGACTCCCGCGTTTTCTTCGGCATCTTCGCAAGCATATTAAGAAGAAAGAGCGGGATTTCTCTTTGTGTCATTTTGTGTCGGATTTCTTTCCATCTTTTTTTTACCTCCTTGGAGGTTGTGAATTTGAATTTTCCTTTCTGAGGGAAAGTTCCTCTGTCCACGGCTCTGAACACACCCCCTCTTGATTTTCTGAAACTCCCTTCGCTGCCATTGCTTCCCCCCCTCACCTTAAAGGGCTCAATCCCCCCTTCACCGCGCCTTTTAGAGGCGGCTTTTCTTTTCCTTTTCCCAAGACAAGCGAGACTGCGCATGAATCGTCCCCGTAGTTGAAATGGACTTCTTTTTTTCTCGCCCCTTGCCACTTCAGGGATTGAGGACTTGCCAAAAGGGGGTTTTTTTTCCCCCCCAAAGCCAATTCCTCCGACAGCTAAATACTCCCCCCCCTTGAATTGATCGTCGTTTCTTCTTTTTTGCCCGGAAAACGGCCGGCTTCGGCTTTTTATCGCAAGACCTCTCTTGACGGCCCAAACAGAAGGGAAGTTTCTCTTTTTTTTCCAAAAAGGGGGGGGTTTTTTTAATATAAGCATTTCCCTAATCCGTTTGGATTTTCTCAAAGGGTTGTAAGCACCCTTCCATTAAAGAAGAATCGTCCTTTGGTAAAAAGCCCCAGGTACTTTTTAGCCCCTCCTAGGAAGTGGACCTTTTTCTGCAGATTAAGAGGGAGAGATGACTAGGTTTCATCCGCCCCAAGAAGGTCGCTGAATAGAGACCACCAAGGAGTGTCCCCATTTTCTCTAGCCCATTTCTCCGGAAAAAGAAAGAACTTTCTCGGGAGAGGTTCTAAAGGGACGAGCCAGTTTCCCCGCTTGTAGTCTTTTCTCACTTCTAGCTCTCTTAGCGCAGGTCGTAGGTTCCCACTCCTTTCCCCGATATTCGAATGTCTGGCCCATGGCGTTTTTTTCTTTCTGGATAGCCCGCTGCGGTTGGAACATAGTCGTCCTCCACAAGGCTGTTCCCTCTTGCTTCTGAATCAAATCGGTTTCTCCTAGGCTTCTGCACTGTTGCTGAACTTCACACAGCTTCGTTTCCTTCCCTTTTTCTGGAAGCGCCCCTTACCTGTGGCCCGCTCCCTCCAGAGTCTCCGTTTTGTGCAAGACCAAATTTTCAATCGAACGCTCAGATCCCCTTGCGCCGCAGAGGTCGCCTCTTTCCCTTCTTTTAGCTTGGCATCCGTTTTTTTTTTCTGGTTCTGACGGTTCTCGCTGAGGAACGTTTTCACCTCTTCTTTACGCCTCTTTTCCGTAAAAACAAAGGTTCCTTTTCTTAAATAGGATTTTCCTTTTTGCCATTCCCCCTCCCAGTGTTGTTTTTTTTCCCCCCCGAAAGGAGTTTTTTCCAAGGAAAAATAGTTACTCTCCCCCGTCCCCTCACGATAAGGAAGGGTTTATCTTTCCCATAGAAGTTATCACTCCAACGGACAGGGAACCTTTCTCGTGCTTTCAACCATCTTCACCTATGTCTTTCTGCAAGGAGATCTGAGCTTTTCCTCCTGGGCGACATTTTTCCTGTGTCTTCCTTTGACTTTTTTCCAACAGGTAAGGGCAGTCTTTCCCCCAAGGCCGCAATCTTTAAGATGGGTGAATCCCTCCTTCTCCCAGACAACTTCCCCTAGAATCCCCAGGACTGAGGCCCCTCCCTGAGAAAATACCTTTCTTCCTTCACTGTGGGATATACAGCCATTTAGAATGGCCTTTGTAATAAAGTAGAATTCCCCCCCACCTTGGTTGCCCCCCTTCGAAAAAGGACTCCCTTTGACGGTTTCCGGATCGTACTTACTAAGACTTGTCACTTTTTTTTTTCTCCCCCGGTGATATGAACTTGGTTCTTTTCAGCGTGATTCTGGACGTAACTCCCCTTCCCTTGTCCATCCTCGGGAATGAGAGAGGCCCCCCCTTGGCGCTCATCCTTTAGTCAGATCCTGACTTTCCGTTTCCCCCCACGGACGAAGATGTCCAACTCGATTCTTAATTTTTGTACCACCCTCCCCTCTCCTTTACCGTGTTTTTTTTTTCGGACAGGCCTGTGCTCCTTTCCCCTCAGCTGACAAGGCTGTTTCCTTGGAAAGGCTAGATTTCCTTTTAGTCCGGCTAGGAGGGCGCGGCAGGTTCCTCAGCCGCCGTTAAGCCCTAATCCCGCAACGGGCGCGGGCCGTCTCCTCTTCAAACGGGGCTTCCTTGAGCGGCGCGTCTTTTTTGTGTCCGGACGCAAATTCTTAAAGGGGAAAATTAGAGCGAACCCCAACATTCGCCTCTGCGAAGAAGCAGGAGAAGTTTAGAGGAAAGATTCTTCCCGATGCCCCGAAAGTCAAGATGGTAAAAAGGAGTTTTTCCCTTTCCTTCCTAATGTCTTGCGTGTATATCTAAACGATATAGAGTTTCCCCCTCTCTCTTCTCCCCAATTGGCGCGCTTTTTTTTTTTCCCCCGGCGGCCTAAGCCCCACCAAGGCCCCTTTCACCCGGGTCTGGCCGCTTTTAAAGACCCCGACACTCCTCAGGCCGAATACTTCACTCCACTAGGTCTGAGTCTTTTTGCGCTACTGCGAAATTTTCTTCTCTCCATATTTTTCCCCATGAAACGCACGATCTTGATCCCAAAGCGGCCCCGTTTTTTGCAGCGCTGATCCTCCTCATCCCTCTTCAAGGCGGGTGGTCCTCTTCAACGCCTTTGGGGGCCCTCCCCCGCAAGGTGGGGGCCTTTCCCCTTTATTTTTCTATTTTTGAGGGTGCTGCATTGTCCTTCAGCCCCACTTTAAAACTTTCACCTTTCCATCTTCTTTTTTAATTTTTTTGCTAAAGATAATTCTTTGAGGACGAAGAGGGATCCTCAACCTGGCAGCGAAGCCTTCTTCCGCTAGCCCTCAATGCAGGCGCCCGCCCCTTCGTTGAATTGTCTCCTAACATGTCGACAACTGTTTTTCTATTTTCCCCCTGTTCCTGCCCCTCCCGTGGCGGAGGAATGGGTGTTTCTCTCTCCGTACAAGCGCCTCTCCCCTGCAATTCGTCCCTGATTTCTCCCTTCCCCTTCGTTCTGGCCGCTGCCGCCCCTCCCACATGTTGCTCCGGCGAGACGAAGGCCATTCCCTTTCTCTGTGAACCTCACTTCCCCCAGCAACTGTTCCTTTCCGCTGGCAGAGAGATTGCCTTTTGTTCTGCCCCCGCTCTTCCGTAAGCCCACCGCGACATCCCTTCAATTTCACAAGCGCACTTCAACTGCCTTTGGCTGGTTTTTACCCCCTTGATCTCCAGCCCCCCGGCACGATCTCTACCTCCCCGGCGCGCCCCCCCCCCGTTTACCCTGACGCTGTCTCCTTCAAGGAAAAATTTCTTCTCGCACGGATTATTTTCGCCAGGCTATCATTATGCGTTTTTCCGCGGCTTTTCTTTTTTTTCGCCCTTTCGGAGGTGATCTTTGCTTGATATTGTTTTTTGCCCCTTGGTTTTTCCTGAACTCGAACGCCTGTCCCGCTGGAGAAGATCCCACTCTCCAAAGCGCGTTTATTCCCCTCCCTTGGTCTCTCCTCAAACGGATTGGGCTATAGTATAAGCGTGTCCGCCGAAGAGCAACATTAGCATTTTCCCCGAATCCCAGGCCAGTCACTCCTCTTTCCTAGTTCCTTCCCCCCCCCCCGAACAACCCCCAGTTGTTGTTGTTGAGATCTTTGTTGCGCGTACTCCCTTTTAGGGACCCTCACTGCTCTTTGCCGAGGAATGTGGCGCTTTTCTTTCAGCAGTGGAAGAGAAGATCGTTTTTTCTGCTTCATTCGTTTTTTTTGTTGCGCAGAATTCCTCCGAGCTTTTTTGTCAGTCTACTTCCCCTCTTATTCTCTGCGTTCGAGTCGGCCGCTGGCACTCCTTGATTGAGCGCACCGGAGAAGCACCTCCGTGGCATTTCCTTCCTTCCTATATCGCTGTCCTGTGTAGCCCCCGCTTCCGTACCCGTTGGACCTCCTCTTCATCTGCTTCCTACTTTGAGAGTC
>Ga0179593_1567921_pt1 | contig 23790 bp, 24 predicted proteins | sample CZODoug2_1_08_16_FD_185931 | JGI IMG/M metagenome (GOLD analysis project Ga0179593, IMG submission 185931) | Vadose zone soil fungal communities from Angelo Coast Range Reserve, California, USA - CZODoug2_1_08_16fungal (PacBio error correction) | ecosystem: Environmental > Terrestrial > Soil >... | reverse complement strand
TTTTAAAATTCGGCCCTTGACTTCAGTTCTCTTGCGAGCCAATTTCAGATAATATTTCTTTCTCCCCCATTTGGTTTTGATTCCTCCCTTCATCCTTTAAAGGTTACAGCTAAGTAGACTTTTTTTTTTCGTTTGATGGGCGAAACTGCGGTTCCCCCGGTGGTTGTGGACGAGCATCTCCCTGCGAATCGACAATGGCATTGGTTAGGGATGGCGTTCTTTTCTCCCGGAGTGTGGTTCTTCTTTGCCCCCCCCTGCCTTTCCCCCCCCAGCGCAAACTGGTTTTCCCGGTTTGAATTTCCGGAACTGGGCCTCCCTACATAATCGCACGTGCTCCCCCCCCACTTTCCGTTAAGTGGACCGTAGTTTAAAAGGTCCTTCCACAAAAGGTCACGACCCTTCCCCCCTCTGGTATTTCAAGAAAATCAAACCTTCTTTCCCCCTCCCATGGCTCCTTTCTTTTTAGTTTTTCCCCCTTTCCTACTTCCCTCCCCCTACGCTTCTTGCTCGCCCTTGTTCCCTCGCGCTTTTAGTCCAATCCCACGTTCCCCCTTTTTTTCTCCCCTTGGGACTATGACAGGAGGTACGTTTCCCGCTTGAGCCTGGACAATCCTTTCCCCCTTTTTCCTGGAAGTGGAGTTCACCAGCCTCAGCTATATGGCTTCCCCTATGACTTTGATTGAGGTTCTCTGGTCATAAAATGTACTTTGTGTCCCCCATCTTCTCGCGCTCTTTCCTTCCTGCCACTAAAACATACAATTCGTTCCCCCATCCCTTTTAGTTCCGATCTCCTTTTTTTACTTCTCGCGACAGGGAACCCCCCCCCTCTTCTCTTTCTCCTCCTCCCTTTTTTTTTTCTTGCTGATGGTGTTGTTGTGGTTCAACTTCCTTTCTCCTCCTGAGAATGACTTTTCTACTTTCCCCACCCTGGGGATGGCACTCTTTTCTGCAAAAAAATTCATGATAAGAAGTCTCCCAGGTTTTCTGTGATCACTTTTCCTGGTTTCCCCCCTTTTATTCCCCCCCCGACCCTCATCATGCCTGAGCAGAGATTTTTTTTTGCCGCTGCGTCGTGTTGTAACCTCGGCATTCCAGCTGCTTCCCCCGTCTTTCACGGCCTAAAGTGAATAACCCAATAGAAGTGATACTTCACCTCCCCTTTTTCCCCCGCTGATGAAATGGTATTTCCTCTACGCGAGTGACTTGCCCTCCCGTTCTCGCCTCACGGGCGAGCAGCCTCCCCTTGGCAGTTTAATTTCTGTTCGATTTTCACGTTTTAGGCCCCAAGTTTTCCTCTTGCCGTTTAAGACCAGGAGGTTACAGTTTTTTTTTGGAAGATATGGCCATTTCTTTCTGGTCCACGAAGTTTCGAGTGTGTTTTTTTTCTTTCTTGCCAATCGTTTCCCAGGGTCTTCTCCTCCCCCCACTCCTTGTGGAAACCAGTTCCCCCTTTTTTTTTTCTTGCGGGCAAAGAAGTCGTTAAAGTACTTCCCCTTTTTTCCAGCACCCCTTTTCCTCACCTCTCGCCCATACCATGGCGATTCCCTCGATAAAAAACCCACCGGCCCCTTTTCTTTTCTCCCGCACTAGACCGCAGTTTCTCTCTTTGAGAACGGTAACTTTAAGAGGTGCTCAATTTTCTTCGAGCGTGGCGTCCATTCTATCCCCGGCCACTCCTTCCAGAGACTGCGATTCCCTCATCGCTCCTTGCTAGTCAAGTATAGATCGACCTTCCTTCTTCCGTTCGCGTTTCTACGCTTTAGTAAAAATGCTGAACCATCCCCCCCCCTCGCAGAGCGCCCTTTTATCCTTCTTTCCTGAAATAGAGGCAGAGCATTTCTGGATTTCCTGTTTCCTACTTTCCCCCTTTTCTCCACGTGCCCGACAGATGCCAAAAATGTGCGCTATCCCCCCCCCGGCGTAGCCATTCCCCCAATTCAGGAAGCTATACTTTCTTCCCAGACCACCTGTTTTTCGAACGCCGGCGAGCCGTTTCTTAGGGATGTAGCGTGTGTGCCTCCTCTCCCGTAATGTTTACGTTTGTTTCTTCGCAGAAGTGGCCAGGCTTCTTCCCCATCTCCCCCCCCGGGTCTCTCTTTGCCAACTTGCGAGAAGATTTTTTCGCCCAAACACCCCTTTTTGGTCAACGTGGTTCGAAGCCCCTTCAGCGCGTCAGATAATTGTCTCTCCTGGAGGCCCTTTGCTTTTCTCGACCCTCATCTTCCACTACCTTTTTTCCTCTTGTTTACTCCCATGTCTTCTTAAAAAACAACTTCCTTATACCCCCTCCGTTGTGAGCAGACCCTCGCATTCCTCTCTGCGGCAACTTCCTTCCAAGACTTTCCCTCTATAATCACCACGTGCGACAGAAGCGTGCTTTTTTCCTCCTGATCGTGAGTCGTCCCCCCTTCCCTCCCTTTCTTAACATCCCGCGCCGTAGGATTTTTTCTGCTCATACGCGCGAGTTTTTACCCCCTTGAGCGCTGCAATACCTTTCGCCTTTTTCTTTGCTTGGCGAGCGCCAGATATCATCCCTTTTTGTGGTGAGAGAGATCCCTTCTTTCTTCCTCCCCCCCAACCGCTGCGGACGAAGAACCGTCCTCCCTTTGCGGCTGTTTTACAAAACTTTCCTCCTCCTTCACACGAAATATTTTGTTATTTCCCCTTTTCGGATTGATGGGTCCTCCTCCCTGGGCCGACGTAACGCTCCTGGGCCGCGGTGATCTCGCTGATCGCACGTGTGTGATTCTTTTTTCCTATCCCGGCCACCTTTCTTCTCCGTTTTAGTCAGGAGAGAATGCTCTCTTCTGCCCCCCCCCCCCCCTTATTTTCTCTGGACGACGATTTCCCCCCAAGACGACCAGGGCCGATCGCCTCTCTCTTCTGCAAAGCTGGTAGTGTTTTTCTCCCGCTCCAGTCCCTGCATCCCCCTTACCGTGCCAGCATGTTTTTTTCCTCTCTCCTGTCAGCGTGAGATTTTGATATCTTCCTCCACACTGTGACTTTTTTCTCCCAATTGCCTAGTGAGAGCAACTCCCCCTATATTGCCGTCCTGCCTCGCCAATTCGGCGTTGCCTCCCATCATTTCTGGCTCCACAGATAATAATTAGTCCGTCGCGGGCCAACCCGGCGACATCCATTTCTTTCAGCGGCTCGTTCGTTCCCAACCTGTGTCGCCCCAGTCTTTGTAGTAAGCTTCCCGTCCTTTTGCCTTGCGTTCCAATTTCAAAAAAGACTGCTTCCACAGTTTTCCCTGCAAGTTCAATACTAACCTCTGTAAAATCGAAGCGACCTGCCCCCCTTTTTCTCTGCTCCGATACAGGAACTTTCCGATCTGCGCGATTTTTCTCAGCGTTTGGTTACTTCCCTTTTACGTCGGCCTCTATTCTTCGGTCGCGAAAACCTCTCGAGGCGATCTTTTTCCGTTTCTGTACTTTTCCTGGGGAAAATTTCAGGACACCCCCTTTTCCCCGTCTTTCCGCTAAGCGCCCGGAAGAGTGTTCTCCCTTCTTCCGCCACGCTCGCACCCAGTGTCTCTCCCCTTCGAAAGGTTACAGCTCCGAGAAGATTTTCGGCGCAACGGGTTTCGGTTTTGGTGGACGCGCTCTCCTCGAAATGGCTACTTTTGTGCTGTCTCTTTTTTCTAAGGAGGGTGGAAAGTAACGTGCCTTTCCGAAAAAAAGGAGGCACCTTTTTTTTCCTAGGAACCGTTTTGAGCATTCCGGTTTTTTGGAAACGATTGGCCACTTTTCCTTCCCCCCTACGTTACCCCCGCTCCCCTTACTTTTTTCCCCTTTACAAGGACTGCAAGTATATTCCAACACCGACCGCTTTACCTTTCCCCCCCATCCTTGGTCTTTCGCTAAAAATTCCCCTTTTTGTCAGTCTTTCTCTCCTCCCTTTCTCCCCCCTTTTGCAGTAAGAGGTCTGTTTTTTTCGATCACTGGCGCTTCGCGTGATCCCCCTTCTCCCCGTGCACAGCGGTAGCCAACCATCGGCACTTTCCTGCGGGACTTTTTTTGCGGTTTTTTCCAAGACTTTTCCTACAACGATCCCTTGCGAGTGAAAGTGGCTTTCCCCCTGCGCGGCAAGCGCAATCTGGTTTTTCATGATGAGGGTTATCTGGTCTCACCTTTTTTACGCGGTGTCCCGTCTTTTTCAATTGGTTTTTCTCATTTTATCAGGAGTTTTTGCCCGTAGTACTGCACCCCTTTGCCATCCCAGGGTTTACATCTCTTTTTTTATCGCTTCGAAAGGCGAGCATATGCTTTCCCTCCCCCAAAAAAAAAAATATCCCTTTTTCCTCCTCGGTTGTTGAGGATGCTTACTTTTTTTTTTAAAGGTCGCGATATGAAGAATCGACTCGTGTCACCCTTCCCCCTTAAACCTGGGGATGTCACGAATTGATACGCGTTTCTTTTCTCTTCCTTATCAGCGCGAGACTATGTTTGGTTTCTTCCCCCTTTTGCGTCCCTTTGATTTACTCTTCTTCGAGGATAGGCGAAGCCAGATGGCCTTCTTTCCCCCCCCCCCTTTAGGCAGGGCCCCTTATCCCGCTTGTACCTTGAAAAGTCTTTCCAGAAACCCAAAACGTTTCCCCCTTTTTTCCTTTCACATCGCTTTATTGTCTTCCTTCTTTTTTTTCCCCCCCCCCAGAAACTTTGACTTTCACGCGAGATTTTTTTTTAAGGGCGAGCCTACTAAGGGCAAAAGGTGTTTCTTTTAGATAACGGCGGCTTTTTTTCGCTTCGGCTTTATGTCATTTTTTTCTTCCCCAGGATGTTAAATTCAAGCTTTTTTTCCCTCAGTACGTGGCCCCTTTTTCCTTTCCCCTGCTTGTGTCGGCCACCTTTCTTTTTTCCACAGTTACGGAACAAATTCCTTCATTGTTCACTTTTTCCCCCCCCCCCTATTTTTTTAGTAAATGAGGCAACCCCTTCACACGCCGTCGCTTGTCCCCTCTATCACAACGTCCTGTTTTTCTGAGTAAAAAAATTTTCCACACCCCCCGTTACTCCGCCGTTTCGCTAAATCTTGCCGCCAGCAGGATTTTCTGAGCTGAACTTTCAGGAGTGTTCGACATCAGAAAAATTTTCTTTTTTTTTTTCCCCCCCCGTTTTTGCCATACTGTATTTTTTTGAGATTGTCGAGAGAAGAGTGTTTTCCTTCAATTTTTTCCTCCCCCCGCGCCAGTGGTATCCCCTCATCGATGCGAGATGCGTTTCCTTTCCTTTCTTTTCCGCTCGTTTTTCCGGTAACCCTTCTTTTTCCCCCCAATCGCCAGAGCGCAGCAGGAGATATCTCCAACGCGTCTTTTTTTTTCCTTCTCTTTTTCTTTTTCCCTACGGCCCTTTAGATTAACGTTCCCTGTCAAACTGTGACGCCTCTTTCACGGATTTTTTGACACGTCCCCTTTCCATTCCGGAAGCCTTACTAAAAAGCCCCTCACGGTTGTGGTCGCACGCTTCTTCTGACCATGGAGCCGTCAGAGATGTTTTTCCTTCCGCCGTAATGATTACGTTGTCGCCACATGTCTCAACTTTTTCTCCTTTTTTAATGGAATTACGGCCCCCCTCGCGAGTCAAACTTGCTTCCTCATTTTTTTTCCGCCAAACTACACAGTTGGGGACAACGTTATCTTAAGCCGCGTTTCCCTTCTCCCCCACAGCGGCTTTCACTGACTCTTGGAATGGATCATAGACCCCCCCTTTTAGGTTTGCAGACTCTTTTCTTGCACTGGTAGTTTTTTTTTTCCCAAACCTCCCTATGTCACCCATCCGTTGCTTTTTCCTCAATATCTTTTCTCCATTCCTATAGGAGTTCCCTCTCACGACATTGTTGTCCCTCTTCACGATAAATCAACCACTGTCCTTCCCAGGTGTCGCCAGATCACCGGCGCCCTCTTTACTTTTTTTTGTCCTCTAAAAATTAAGAGCAGTTCTTTTTTTCGGGTGAATCCCCGTGCTCCTCGCGCCTAAACCATGCCGCAGAGCGCTTTTTTTTTCTTAGTAAGACATCGTGGATTGGGGTCTCCTTTCTAGATTCTCCACCTTTTTTTGTTTGTTTTCCTCCGGCTCTCTCCAAGCCAAAGCTGCGGCCTACTTTTTTCTTATGCCCGCGCCTCTCTTTCCCCCCCAACTCGCGCGTATGAGAAGGGTTTTTTTCTACTAAGGATCGGTCTCCTCCGCTTTCCATTTCTTACCTTCCCCCCCTCTCGCTAGGTGATCGGCGTTTCTTTTTTTTTTTTGATTTATCGTTTCTAAGGTCCGGCAACAATTTTCTCTGTGAATGCGAGAGATCGTTTCCACAAATGTCTCATAGCTTTTTTCTTTTCTTTTTTTTCGCCAAAAGACGGACCAGGTTTTTGCCCCCTTCCCCCCCTTTTTTTAGTGGAAGATGGATGTCGAGATCAAGTTTCCCAGCAGGGGGAGGCCCACGTGGTTCTTCCTGAGTGAGCTTGATCGCCTTGCCCACAAACGTGTAGTTGTTCCCTCTTCTTCGCGCACGTGGTCTTTCAATCTACCGAGTTGCCGGCCAAGTCGGCTTTCCTTGTCGTATTGCCTCCCCCCGTAAGAAGTACTTTCACCCTGGAAATCCCTTTACTGGCTTCCCCTTTTGTGCTCGGCCGGCTTTTCGACCACAACCTATCCCACAGAACGTTTTCTTGCCGACTTGGCCGGCCTTTTCGTTCCCCCCAGCCTTTTTTTTCCCCCTTGAATGATCGTTTTTCCTGTCATCGGTCCTTGGCCCCTTTTCCCCCCGCGGCAGTTGGAACCCGGAAACTCCTCGCTGAATTATGCTCGATTTACTCCCCTCCCACTCTATGTCCGGTTTTGCTCTTTTCCTCCTCCTTCTAAGCCTTGACAAGGAGGAACCTTTTTCAAACGCATTCTCGCAGCGTTCTCTCTTCCCAATCTGGGAGCATGGGGGTTTTTTTTTCCCCTCCTTAGTTAGGAACAGTATTTTCCCCCCCAGCGACCCTTTAAAGTGTCTTTTTTCCAGCAACGTCGAACCTCCTTCTTCTTCCTTCCCCTTTCCTTTCCCGGTTACAGATCAGTAGACTGCTGGCTTTGCGGGTTTCTGCGCGAACGGCGGGTGCCCCCTGGTGTTTTTTTTTTTCTTTTTCTCATCGCCATGGCTACTTTTTTTTTGACTTGCGGGACCGCGCTTCTTTCCGTGACGAATTCTTTGCAGCATGTACCTTTTTTTCCGGCAGGACCGTTTGTCGGTACTAACTTGGAACGTATTTGGGTGTCCCTTCCTCAAACGGTTGGCCGAAAAATGGCCGTCTTTCCCCTTTCCTTTCCTAAAAGAACGACCCGTTTTTTTTTCTCTTTTCCGATCAAACTTCCCAACCCCCAATCTGCCGTTTTTTCCTTCAGTGATCGAAAGAAAATGAAGACTTTTCTGCCTCCCATTTCTCTCCTTGCCTGAAAGTCCTTTTCTGTAGTCATAACAGTGCCCTTTCCTGCCGATTTTGACTTTCTCCCCCCTGCCTGTCTTTTTGTTTTAATTCAATTGAGAAGGAAAGACTTATCCCCTCCCTCTTGATACTTTCCCTCCGTTCCAGACCTGCATCGGGCAAGCGCTTCGCAGGAATGATTGAGGGTTATCGTCACTTTTTCCGCTGTTCTCCACCTCGGCCCCCTTCTGATACTTCTCCCTTTTTTTGCTCGCCCCTGCCTAAAACGCGTACACTTTTTTCCTCCGGTAGTTAATTATAGATTCGGAAGGAGGAGTCCCATTTTTCTCGACGCACCACACAACACAATAAGACATTTGTTTTATCTCTTTTTCTTTTTCTTTTTTTTTTTTTCCCTGTGTCGCGATATTACGGTTGGTGAATCGATAAGGAACTTCCTCCTTGTGTATGCCGCTTCCTTTTCGCTTCTTTCCTTATAGAAGTTTTTTTTTTTTTCGGTGATCACCCGCGTCTGCTTCCCTTTTCCCTGAGGACCCTCATCATTCATGCGCCTTTTCCTTCTGCTGAACTCCACTTTCAGCTTTCCCCCTCGTCTTTTATCGTGTTCGGAATTTCTTTTTTTTTCCAGTTCTTCCCCCCAACGTACGACGGATAGTCCCTCTGTGCACTTTTTCTTCCTTTTTACCTGCCATTCTCACGCGAGACTTGCAAGACCGTTTTTTCTCCTGTCGTAAGACAAAAGGTGTGCTTTCTTTTCGCATCGCGTTTTTCTTTCCCTTCCATTGCGGTTGTCATTGCAGTTTGAGAGGGATCCCATCGGTCGTTCTTTTTCTTGTCCCTGGTGCCAGTCCGTGGAAACTCCGGTTCCCCTTCCACAGGTCGTGATTTTCCTTTCTCCAATGTTTTCTCACTTATTAAGAAAACCGGTTAATGCCCCTTTTTTTCGTACATGTCTGTTTCCTCGTTCACGTTACTGCACACTTACTGTCCAGGCTCCAGTGCACACTTCTCCAATAGACATGGAGATGTCTTCTCCAACATCACTCTCCCCACAAAAACCGAGTTTCGACCTTTCCCAGAAGCCTCCATCAATTCGGGAGATGTAACTTCCTGTCCACTCGATCCGCCCCCTTTTTCGTTGCGGACCTTTCTTTCCCTTTTTCAGGAGATTGTTAGAAGCCTCATGCTATATTAGTTCCCCCCCTCTAACGAGCCCCCCAGCCCCGGTCCCTCTCTTCGCTGTGCTCGTTCTTATATCGATCCTCCTTCTTCTTACTGTCCCCTTTTTCCCTCTCCGAAGAAGGAGAGTTCTTTTTCATCTCTCTGCCGGCGGATTGGTTTCTTCGCTTTTTCCTGACCCTGTAGATTAACGTGCTACCCATTGGCAAATGTTCTTTTTTCTTTATTTTTTGACGGCGATCAGTCTTTTTTCCCTCTTGGAAGCAAGCCCTGGCACAATTTTCCCCAAAGGAGGTGATAAGAATTTTGGCGAATCCCTTTTTTTTTAGGGATGTGAGTGTTTCTGAGCCGTATGATTCCCTGCCATCTTGCAAGTCCGGCCCCTGGCCGGCCAGAATGGAGTCCCCTCCCCCCCCCTTTCTCCGCGACCCCCACACCACCGCCCTCTGCCTCCCGCACCGCCACACCCGAGAAGGGTGTTTTTCTTGTTGCAACGTGGGCCCTAATATTTCTCCGCCGTCGTCCGATACTTGTCTCGCCTGTCATTTCTGCCTTTCCTCGAAATCATTTGCCGAGTTTGTCCTCCTGCCATCGAACTGTCTTCCTCCCCCAAATAGAGAATATTCACGTTTTTTGGAGAACATTGTTCCCCCCTCTTGAAGGAACGTGGAATGAGTCCCTCCTTACGTCACGATACTCACCCCCCTTGCTCCTTTCCCTTTTGTCGCTGATAACCTTTTTTTTTTCCCCCCTTACGGCAACAGGGAAGCGTCCCCGCCATCCTCTGCAGTAGGGGGGGAATCCTTCGCGAGTTTAACCCCTCGGCCGAGCGCGTTTTTGGTTATTAGTAAGAATGTTTTCTCTAGGGATCTCTCTTCTCCCTTTTTTTTGTTGTAGAGAGATAGGCTCCCCACGCTGCGGACTTCCCCCGCCCACATGTGATCTTTTTTTTTCTGTTTACAAAAATCGCGGTGTTTTTTTGGCCCATATTTGCATCATACGGCGCGGATTTTCTCACGCTTCCTGGGTCCCCGTTTACTCCCCGCTTTGGCGCGGTGATCGCGCCTTCTTTTCTTGGTGATTTATAGTGACGTAAGTTCTCTCCACCACACTTGTCATCTCACGTTTCCCTCCCTTTTTTCTCCTGGGGACAAGTTTATGCTTTCCCCTCATATTCCGCCCTGTTTTTTTGTTTTTTTCCTCGACCCGGGCAGATTCAAGGATTCTGCAAAACCGGCCATTTAGTGTACCTCCGTTGCAGGCCAATGACTACACCCTTTCTGTGGCGGCGACAAGGCTCTTCTTCGTGAATCCCCCCGGTGCCCACAAAACTGTTGTAGTTTGTCCCCCCCCCCCCCCGCTGCTTCAAGTTTGCCTTACCGAGCTTGGCGTAATGTCCCCTTCCCCGTAGGCCTTTCGGACCATGCCAGATTGTCCCTTGCTCCGAGCGGCACACACGGCGACATCTTTTTTCCCCTGGTCGTCTTGCGCGACCACAAAAAGTGGTCCTTCCTTTTTAGTCAGCTGCCCGTTCTTCCCTTGCGTTCCAAGTCCCGGTGAAACCTTGCGTCACAGTTTTCTGTCATCTTTTCTTCTTTCTCCCGGTCCTCTTTCTCCAACCGGAAAAATCCTCTTTTTTTCCCCCAATCCGCGTTTCTTCTGCCGATGACCAGGAAAGATAATCTTCCCAGAGTTCCTCAGCCTTCTTCGATAGAAGACGAGGTTTCTGATCGATATTTCCCCCTTCCCCCAGCTGGGCGCGGGAACCTCTTTTCCTTTCCAGTCTATTTCTCAGAGCACGGACGTTTCTCTCCTTCTTCTTTCCCCCGAAAGAAAAAATTTGGAGTTGACGGACATTCCCCCTTTTCCTTTTTCCTTTACAGGTCTTTCCCCTGCCTGCGGTAGTTTGACTGCCCCTTGCGGGTCCCCGATGTGGCTTTTATTTTTTTTTTACTCGCTCATCTCCAGGCTTTTTGGACGTTGTGCTGAAGTGCTGGTCCCTCCCTTCCAGTAGTGAAAGAATTCTTTGCCCTCCTCCCCAGCGCACCTTGTTCTGCCTGTTCCCCCCCTCATTCCGGAAATGGGCCCCCGTATTTTTTTTTTTAAATTCATCCTGCACGTCGACAAACGCAGAAACACTTTTTCCCTTTCCCGTCCTCCCTTTTCCCTTTCCCAGCCTTTTACAATACTTTTCTTTCCCGCCCTCCCATTCTACCCCGCAATGGCGCCTTTTTCAAGAGTGATTTTCTCAAAGTTTTTCCCCTGAAACCTTTGCTTATTTATTTGCTCGCCTTTCTTTTTGCTGCAAGTCTCGCGTGATAAACTCCCCTTTCCCCACGCTGGAGCCAAACCTCGCTCTTTCCTCCGGCGGTACGTTTGGGGTTTCCTTTTTCTTCAAGATAAAGAAGCGGTAATGTCTCTGTAGTCACACTCAGCTTTGGCACGTCGCCCTTTTCTTTCCCATACTCTGCGCAGGAGTTTTTCTGTGTTCATCACCTTCTCCTTTCCTCCCCCCCCCTCATGCCCCAACAGTCTCGCTCCCTTCTATCAGAATTGTTGCTCGTCCTTCCCCTTCCTTAGTTGCATCAGTGTTTACCGAAACCCCCTGAGGTCGAAGGAGTGAGAAGATGCGGTTCCCTGGAACCCCACCACTCCTACTCTCTCTCTTTCATCATCCCCTCTTTTCTGATGATGTGTTGTTGTTGTTTTCATGTAGCTTTCTTGTCTTTTTTCTTTTCCCTTCTCTCCCCTTTTCTAATCTGTAAACCCTGGGGATGGCAAGAATGTAAGAGTTTTTCCCAAAATTCCTGATAAGAGTTCAGTTCGTTCTTGCTCCGGTGATCACCTGCCGTCTGAGTCCCAATTTTTTTTTTTTTTTTTTTTCCCCTCATTACTGACGCCAGAGTAGTATGCTAATTCTTTTTTCCTCTGTTGGCCCCTTCCCTTCATTGGTCCGGCTTGATAGTGCTAAGGCCTTTGCTTCCATTGAGACCCCCCCACTTACCTCTGATAGTCAATCTTTTCTTTCACTGGTATGACTTACCTGAACTTGGTCGAGACAGCCTGCAGCCGGCCCCCTTTTTAGTAAGCGTAATCCAAAAGGGGTCCTTTCACGCGTGGGCGCCTGATCCTCCATGTCGGTTGTCATGCAGTCCTTTTTCCAGTTACAGCGTTCCTTTTCAGGCTCTGGCAGTCCTTGTTTTTTTTTTTTGTCAAAGTAAGTTTAGAGTGTGTGTGTTCCCCCTGTGCCGGATGATTTATGCCCTCCCCTTTCCTCAAAACGGTTCATAGGGACCCCTTTTTCGTACATTTTTTTCAACCATCGTTCATCATACCCTGCGGTCCAGCATTCCATGCCTTCCTCGCCCTCGCCATGGCGATGCGCTTTCTTCCTCCCGAGGAAAAAAAACGGCTTTTTTTTCGACTCATTTTGTGCCGACAAGAAGTCCTGTCCTTTCGGAGGTGTCCTGTCCTCGACCTCCTCCCCCCCTTTTTCTTTCGAGCTTTGAGGAAGCTTTTCTTCTGGTAGCGCAGAGACTGCTCTAACCGTTGACATTTCCCAGCCATTTTTTTTCTTTTTCTCCCCTCTTTTATATCGATCGCTGAGAGATGCTTTTCTTTCCGCCGTCAAGGTTTCTCCCTGTGATACAAAATACAGTTTTATAGAGGAAGGGATCGAGCCATTCCAACTGCTGTTTCTTCGCTTCGTTTCTTTTTCCATACTGAACATTTAGATTAATCCTCCTTTTTTGGAACACTGTGACCTGCCCTGTCCTTTTTCACCGGCTGGAACGCAAGGCTCTCTTACTAAAACGGCTGTGCCTCTTTGGTCGAAAAGGGGCGAGCCCCGACCTTTTCAGGGATGTCGCAGGGTGTTCTTTGATTAAGTTGTCGCCCCATTCTGTTCCCCTGCAACGTCCGCTTCCTTAAGGACAAATCTCGGTCTTCTCCCCGCGTTCACCAACTTGCTCTTTGTTTTCGCAAATTGCACGTTGGCCCCCTCATCTCTTCACGCCGCGTACGATCTTTCACGGTCAATGGCTTTTTCTGTGAATCGGCCCTCACCTTCCCCCTTTCCGGTTTGCAAGAATATTTTCTTTATTGGCGAAACCCCCCATCTTCGCATATGTCCCCCCCCTTTGTGGAAGACAGCACTTTCCCACGACTTGCACATGACGGAAACTTTTTCTCCCCCTCCCCAAAGAACATTGTTGCCGATCAAATTACCCCTTTCGACAGTCCTCTTTCCCTTTGTCGCCGCCTCCGAATCCCCCGATCGTGACGTACGTCCCCCTTTCCTTGTCCTCCGTAGGATGAACAAACTGCCTGGGTTGGGTTCCCCTTCCCTACTCGAGTTTTGTAAAACCTCCGCCCCCCTCTGTCCCTCAAGCAAATTGAGGGTTCTTTTGCTTGGAGAGAGTCCTTGACATTTCCTTTTGCGGAGAGAATAGGATAATCTCCCTTTTCCTGCGTTAACGTCCTCCCTTTTTTCCCTTTCCCTCCCGACTTGAGGAGTTTTTTATGAGCCTTATCACACTACCTTTCCCTTTTTGGCATCCTACGGCGTTTTTCAAGAAAGATTCAATGCGGCTTCCCCGATCTTCGGGCGAGTTGCCCCCCCCCTTTCCCCCCCCCCTGGCACGCTTCTGTCGCACTTTCCTTGCTCGGCAACATTTCTTGCCCCGGTTCCGGTCAGAGAGGCTTTGACAAATGTTCTGCCTCCACCCCTTCGTGTCCCTTCTTTTCTGGTTGGTTTCGAAAAAGACCCCTGTACAGATCTGTCCCGGCCAAGTGGTAGTGTCCTTCTCTGTAGAGATGCCAGGTTTTTCCCCCCATGTTTACCACGTCCAGCATGTGGCCTTTTCTCCCCCCCCCCTTCGTGGTACGGCGGAGTGTGTTTTGTTGCCCAAAACTTGTTATTTTCCTGGACAAACAACCCATGCCTCTTTTTTCCTTTCTATAACACGGAGATTGGCCTTTTTCTTTATGCTGTCCGCCCCGTCGTCTTCGTTGCAGTTTTTCTACAACGTATCTTCTCTTCCTGGCACACACTCTATCCATGGTAAGAGGGATCGCCGTTCCAAACCCCCCGTGTGGTTCTCAACCCCTTCAGTAAGCTGACAGGAATGGCCATCAAGCCTGTGTGTTCCCTCCCGTTTGAATGTAAAGTCTGGAACCCTCGTATGGTGGACCCCTGTTCCCCCCCCCTTTCTCAGAAAAAAATCCTTTGCCTCACCTATGCCATTGGAACTCCCTCTCCTGGCCTGCTCTCTGCGATTTGATGGTTAAGAAGCTTGTGATTCGGACTCGTAGGACTCCTCTCCCATATCGCCGCGACCCGTGCTGACTCCCCCTCGGGTTGGTTTTTTTTCCCTCGGAACTAGATTTTTTCTTCTTCTTTTTTTCCAAGAGCCCCGGAAGTTCTTCCGCCCCAGCTCGAAAGACCCTTTGGCTGGCGTCGAGGATCTCTTTGACATGAAACCATCCGGGAACTCCTAGACACTCTGGCGCCTGCTTTTTCTAGGCGAAACGGCTTTCTTGGTTGTTTGACGCTGGGCTTGATTTTTTTTCTCGGTTTTTTTATCTCCCATGTGCTATGGGCGTTGTCAGTTTTTGTCCCCGACGAGTCCAGTACAGTGTTCCCGGACATTCTTTGCCGCCATGTCTCCCCCCCCCCGCCGCAACCTGGGGCGTGAGGAAAGTGTCAGGCCTTTTTTTTTTGGCAAGACATCCGCAATTTTTTCCCCTTCTTTCTTTTGGACCGTAGTTGTCCAACCTTTCCCTCAACAGAACGCTGTACCACCTCCCCCTTGGTCTTTCAGCTAAAACTTACCGCAATGGCGAAGTGCTCCATTTCCCGTGATCGAAAAAGACTCTACCCTGACACCTTTTCCTTACTCCTGCTCGCCTTGCGGCGCCCCTTTTTGATAAAAGTTGCTGTAGGTCATACCATCCCCTTGGTAGTACCATTCGCGATTTATCCTTACGTAAGTGTGGGTTTTTTTCCAAGACTTTCCTTCACGTCTCCCCCCTTGCTGGCTCATGGCCCCGCTGAAAGTGGAGTTCCCTCTTGCTTCGCATAATACTATGCGCAGTCATGATGTTTGGGTTCGTCTCAACCTTGTTCCCTTTTTTGGTGATCCCCGAGCTTTTTTTTTTTTTTTTCGCGCTGATACTTTATCGGTCCTTTTTGTTCTTTTCTGGCCCCACCCCCCTCGTGCCATCCCAAGGTTGACAGATCGGAGTCCCCTGGAAGATCTTCCCGTAACCCACAACCTTCTTCTTTTGTTCTTTTTCCCCTCCTCCTCCGTTTTTTTTTTTCTCTCTTTTTTGTGTGGTTAAAGGTCTCTTCGAATAGAGACACGGCACTACCTGAATCTTTCAATTTTCCTTTCTTTCCGTGTTTCGTGCAGGGACGACTTTTCCCTTTTTTTTAAAGAAGTTCACCCCCCCCCCCCCCCCCCCCCCTGAGCTATGTTTGCTCGTTTTCTTTCCCCCTTCCAATTGATGACCAGAGAAAAATCATCCTTGCCGATGGCGCTTGCACGCTTGCTGTTCTTTTTCCCTCACTTTCAGGCTGCAATGATACAAGCGGCGTTATTTAAAGGATAAAGGGAAGAAACCCTTACCGTCCTTGATCCTTTTCCCCCCCTCCTCCCTCTTTTTTCCTTTTGGTATTGACTAAAGAAACTTTGAATCGAGCCTTCTCATCCCTTTTTCCTTAAAGGGCGATCTTTCCGGTGAAGTCTCCCTTTCATAGCCGACTCCCTTTTTCGTCCCCCTCTTGCCGGGTTGTAATGAAGTTTCTTTCCGCGTGTTTTTTTTTGTGACATGATCTGGCCGTCGTGGAAACTACTTTCCCCCCCCCGGCCACACGTGCGGATGATTTCTTGCCAACTTTTTGTTTTTCTCCCCCAACGGTTCCATGAGGGAAACCAGTTTCTTTCCTTCCCCTGCGGTCCTATTCTTTACTGCCCCACTCCTTTTTCCAGCCACTTCCAGAAAAACGTCATTTTACCTCGCGGTAAAAACAACTCACTTTTTTTTCACCAACCACCTGCTGACCCCCCTCCCCTGAAGGGAACGCCCTTTCCCTTTTTAACGATGTAACCTTCAGGATCGTCCTGAACTCCTTTCTTTGTCTCCCAGAATTGGCGGCCCCCCCGATCGGCACTTAAGGGAGTCAGAGACTGTCGCTATCGTGCCGATTTTGAACTACCCGGGTAAGTCTCCCCCCATCACAAGACGATCCCCCTCTGCTGCGTGTAAGCGTTGTTATCCCCCCTTCTTCGAACCAGTCTGTACGCCCCCCCGGGCGCTATGATCGTTAATGTAATCGTTCTCCGGATGGGTTTTTTATGACTTCTGATTTTTCCTTTCTTCCTTAGAATTAAGTGACCTCCTCCTGGAAAACTGTGTCCTGCCCTTTTTTTTTTTCACCGGCTTTGAAAGCACCATAAGGAAAGATTACTTAAACTGCTTCGCGCCCCTTTCCCTTTTCACGAAGGAGATCCTTGGGCGCATTCCGGTGATGTCTTGTTGCTCTGAGTCCCGACGGGTGTAGAACAATCTTTTCCGGGCAGACTCCCTTTTCTTTCAATGGGTGAAAACCCCTTCCAAGCTATCCATTTCTCTCTCTCATGGTGTTTTTTCCTCCCCCCCGTTGGGGGCACGTGTGGGCGATTCCCCTTTTTTCTTCAAGCCTTGTCTCCTTTCCTTTTTGCACCGAGTCAATGGAGGCATGGGATTGGCCTTTTTTTCTCCTTTCTTCATACAACTTTTTTTTCTCTGAAATGTAGTTCGTTGCGCCCCCCAAACCATCGGGCCTTTCCCCCCCCTTTTTTTCGACCATTGGTCCCCGATCTCCCTTCCCGTTGATAATGAGCACCCAACTTTTCTCCTTTACGTCACGATAAAGCACCCCATTTCCTTTTTTGTAGAAGATAACAGAGCCCCTCCCCTGACTCCTGGTCCCGGTGCATCCAATAAGAGACTCCCCCAATGCGGTCGTTTCTCCCCCGGCTCTAAGCCCTCTTTTTTTTCCCCCGGTAAGCAGGAGCGCTTCCTCCAATTGTTCTTCTGCATCTTTTTGGGTCGAGAGACTTCTTTCCTCCTACCTCCTTTTTTTTTGTTTTTCCTCTCCGGCTCTATCCAGCCAACGCCTTCACCAGACAATTGATTTGCCTGAGTTCTGTTCCTTCCCCCCCCTCGCGAGTTTTTGTTGGGGATTCACCTCCTGAGTTGTGCATCCTACGGAGCCAGTGTTTCCTGCTCCTTGGCTACCTCATTCCCTCTTTGGTTCTCGGCGACCAACTGCACTCTCTTTTCCGTTAAGGATCGTGTCCCCCCCCTGCTCATTCTCCCGTTTCCGTCAGATCTTTTTTGAAAATGTTCTGCTCAACCCACGGATTTGTCCTTCTTCTATGGTTTTGTTCGCCCAGCCGGACCCTTTTCCTCTATGCAAAAAGGAAAAGTTTTTTGAAGATGATGTCTCTCTCCCGTCCTCCCCTCACGTTGACAGACTGTTCCCTTGCAGCGGCAGATGATCGGTTTCGCCCCCCGTCCCCCCACTGGCGAAAAACACCAGGCTTTTTCCTCCTCGGGATCTACCGAGATTGGCCTCCTGGCAAATCGGCGTGGCCGGCATTGCTTTCCCCGCTAATCATTCCGTTTTTTTTTTTTGCACACACCCCTGCCGGCTCCCTGTCTCCTGGCTCGACGGCGTTCGCCCTTAAAAACAAGACTTTTTCCCGGACTATGGGCCACCTCCTTGCGTTCAACGACGTTTTGAAAAAGACTGCATTCGTGTCCCCAGTTTGCCTGTAATCGTCTTTCTCTGGAAAACCGAAAATCCCTTTTTCACCCCCAATCTTTCTTTTATGACAGTCTCGGCTTCGCCCCGATTTTGTCCTTTCAGCATGGGTCGTCCTTTTTTTGTGAATAATAGAATATCTTTTCCCTGCATTTTCCTTCAGCTACTCCTCCGTGCTTGACAACCCCCCCCCGGGAAACTTCGTTCCCCTAATAGCGCAGTCTTTCTCCAGGAAGTTTTCTAGTTTTACTTCTTTTCTCCCCTCCCCCCATTTGGCGCGATTAGAGGGCCCCTTTTGTCCAAGTTACAGCTCCGTTAGACTATTCTTGCGGGCGGCCCTTCTGCGAAAAGGAGGTTCCTCCCCCTGTGCGTGGTGGACGAGTTCTTCTCGGCCATGGATATGGGGCTTTGCCTTGGCAGCTTCTGGTGACCGAGACGGCGTTCATTTCTTAAAGAATGTACGAAAAACTCCCCCTGTTACTGCCGTTACCCTTGTTTTCCCGGAATGTGGACAACGATTGTGTCCCCTCACGGTGGAAGAAAACCCGCGAAACTTATCCTTTTCCCCTTGACCCTATTTCAACCCCTTTCCCAAAGCTGGTTTGGTCTTTCCGCTCCCCCATGACAACCGCAATGGCGCCGTGCCTTCCTATCTAACCTGAATGAATGACTGTCCCCCAGGCTCTGTCGAACTGCTTTTTTAGTCTCGCGTGTCTTCTTTGTCGTCACTCCCCGTGCAAAGCTCTTATTGACTATCACGTTCCCTTTTTTTCTTCCCACTTGTATCTTTTTTCCCCCTTACCTTTTCCTTCAAGACTCCCCGCTGAATTTGATTTCCGTCTTCTTTGCAAGCGTACTGGCTTCGCCCCTAGAATGATGGGGTTCTCTGGTACTCACCTTCGGGACTTCGGTTATCCCCTTTCTTTCCCCCGCGCTGATACTTGTATCGAGAATTTTTTCTTCCCAATCGTGCATCCCCAGGGTTTCTCGTTCCTTATCCGATTCGAAGGAGGAGTCTTTTCCGGGAAAAAAAACACAAAATCTCCTCCTCTTCCGTTGTTGGTGGGATCCTTGCTTTGGTTCCAGGTCGTTTCCCCTTCGAATCGATAAGAACTCCCTTCATTTCCTTTCTGGACACGGAATTGTACGCGTTTGAGTGCAGTGCCTCCCTCTATCAGCAGAGAGAATATGTTGGGCTCGATACCTGCGCTGCGTCCCCCTTTCGTAGCAACCCCTCATCATTACTGTTTTCCCTGCCCAGTGGCTCTTGCCCTACTGCGTCGTTTTCCCTTCAGCGGGCCTTATTCCAGAGGTCCTTCCTGTAAAAGTAGTGACCAGGCTCCTAAGTCACCCCAAACTTTTTCCTTCCCTCGCGATGTTGGCTACCCGCTGTGCCCTGCACACTTTGATAACGCGTAGACTTCCTCCTTTCTTTCCCCTTTGCGCGAAGCGTAAGTCCCTTTTTTCTTTTCGATCAAGCGGCGATGGAGCCTCTTCTTTGTGTTGCAGTTTTGCGTTTCCCTTTTCTGTTCCAGTTTCCAGCGGTCCTTGAAGATCTGGCATCCGTTTTTTTTTCCTACGGTTCCACTAAGTTTTTTTTTTTTCGGATTGGGGCAAACTCGGCCTTCCGGAACGTTCAAACAACCTTTTTTTTACCAGTGCCGCTTTGATTTCGTACATGAGTTCCCCTTTTTCCCCGTAATGCCCCACGGCCCTCGCGGTCGCCCCTCCAGAACCAACCTTGTCGATGCGCGAGTAAACCCCCCTCTCCTCGAGTACACCACCTTTTTTTTTTTTTTTTTTTCTCACGTACCGCAGGGCCCGTCCCCTCTATCTTTCTTCGGAGCTGCCCTTCTGAATAAGACAAAATTTTCTTTCTTTTTTTTTTTGAAAGATCTTCATTTCCGTTTTTGTCGCGCAGAGCTTCAGTGCCGAATTTTCTTCCCAGATGGTAGTCAAGCCTTTTCTCCTCGATGAGTTTAAGGTCTTCATTTTTTCTCATAGCTTCTTACCCATTGTGGGCCGCCCCATCGCAGAGAGCAGAAGGATCTTTCCTTTCCTCGATAGAAGCCCTCTCTTCTCCGCTTCGGCCCCCCTTTAGAGTAAAAGTGCCGAAGATGACTTCCAACGATTTTGCGTCTCAGTTCTTTCTTTTTGCTTGGACGCACGGCCTGGCACACCCTTCTGTGCATTACCTCCAGCCACTTTTTCTTCCCCCTGTAGCCGTGACCATGAGCACGTCATTTCTTTTTTTGCGAGTAATGATTAAGTTGTCGCCCCCCTCGGAAAACCCCCCGATTTGTCGTGTCCAGACCTTCCAATCTCGGTAGATAACTCTTCGCGAGGCATGGTTTTTTTTCCCCCCCCCCCCCCCCTACACAGTTGTTTTTTTTTCTAAGCTATCACTCTTCCTCTTAATCTTGTTCGCCGGTTTTCAATGGAGGCATGGCCGGCCCCTCCCACGTTGCCGGTTTGCCTGTCCTCTGTTTCACCATCTTTTTTTTGAAAAACAAAAAAAAATCGGCGTTCCCTCCGTGGCGAACATTTTTCCCCCTCTTTCCTCTCTTGAAGGAACCCCCGAAATTGGTGCGATCTTTCCTTCCATAAATCACCCCGTGCGAAGCCAGCGTTCTTTCTCGATCGTGAAGTAAGGACCCATCCTTCGTATCCTCTTTTTCCCTTTTCGTCTCTTTGCACCGGTCGGGTGAATCACCGGATCATTACTTTCCCCCCAGCCGCGAGCGCTTTTTATCATGCAAATGGCGGGTTCCTTGAGTGGAGAGAGAAGGAATTCTCTTTCCCCCTCCCTCCCCCTTCGTTGAGAGAGATAAGGCCTCTCCGTCCAACGCTCGCGTCCGCCCTTGCACTTTGCTATTGCCCGCGCTTTCCAAAAATAGAGAGTATGAGCCGGGTTTTCTTTTCCCGCAATTTTTTCCCCCTCGCGGATTGGTAAGAAAGTTTTCCTCCCATCCGATTCGGGCGCGTTTCTTCCCCTGACACTGCACGCTGCTGTCTCCCTTCTCGTGACTCAGGATCTGCTTTCTTTTGATTCCCTCAGTCTTCTTGATCTTTCTTTTTTTTGGGAGAAAATGCTTCTTTTTGTAATAGGCTCCTATTTGGTTTCTCCAAAGGACGGTTTGCAGAGGGGAAAATTCCCTCCCCCAAATTGTAGTGGAAGATTTTCCCCTTCCAGGCAATGCAGAAATTGCCTTCAGCCCAAGGATCGGACGCCCCCTCGTTTGTGGTGTTGTTTCTTTGATTTCCTTTCTCTTCCTTTCCCACAACTGTGTAGTTTCAAACACCATGCTTTTTCTCGAGCGGATATACCGAGATTGTCTTTCCTAAATTTTCGCCACTTCCTTTTTCCCATTGCAAGCGGAGACCCCTGTGGCGCCAGGCACACACTTCCCCCCCCCTGACGGCTCATGGTCAGCGTTTCCCCCTGGAACACAAAAAGTGGCTGCTGTTCCTTTTAGTAAAGTCTTCCCGTTCCTTCTTTTCCTTTGTTTCCGGTGAGCCCCCCTTCCTGATCCTTCCCAGTTTCCACGTTAATTACTAAAGGGGCAGTCTTTTTCTTACGCAGCCCCTTTTCCCCTCCCCCCCCTCCACAATCCGCGTGCTTCCCTTGAAAGATCTCTACTGTGCTCTCTTTTCTTTTGCGTCAGCATGTTCCTGAAGAGATATACGACCCTCCCTTCATCTCCTGCGCGATCTCCTTCCTTTAATAAATCGGGCGCGGAGGTTTGCCACGGAAGTAGCGCCGTCTTCTCCCCGCGCCTTCAGGGCCGATACTCTCTTTCCAAGCCGAAACCCCCTTTTCTGCATTCTTTTCTCACCTCTGACCAGGGTCACAGATACGTCTCTTCCTCCGGTCGTTGAGCGAAACGTTCGGGTCCGCCGGTGTTCCGTGAGGTTTTTACTTAGAGCATACGCCTTTTTTTTTTTTGAGTCCTTTTTTTTCCCCTTCCTGCGAGGCGTTGTGCAGTACGTGTCACACGAAAATTCCCCTTTCCCCAGAGAAAAATGGTTTCCCGGGTGGGCCCTTTTGAAATTTCTGGTCCCCTTTTTACCCTTTCCCTCAAATCATCCGCACTTTTCTCCGAAACTCCGTGGACCCTTTCCGGCCTGCCAATTCTCTTCCAAACTCCCTGGAAAATGGAAATCCTTTTTCCCTCCTCCAAACTGTATGCCCCCCCCCCATTTTTTTCAGCGCCCCGCGTGATCTTCTGCCACCTTTTGACTTACGTCCTCGCCCTTTCTTCGGCTCCACGGTGTCCTTCCTCTCAAAGGTTCTGTAGGACAATCCTTTCTGGTTAGCCCCTTAGCTGCTTCCCCTCCTTCTTTTTTCTTTGACAGCTTTTCCTTACCCTTCCCGCTGTATATGGACCGCTTTTCTTCTTTCCATGCGGGAAAGAGACATATGGCTGTCGACTACTTGCGCACTTTTCTGAAGTTCTCTGGTTCCCCCCCCCTTTTGTCATGGGCCTCGGTGATGATCACCGAGTCGCTGTATTACTTCTTATCAAGGAATTTTTTCTCCCCCCTCCTTTTCCTTCGTTGTGTTTTTTTTCCCCCCCCTCAGGTAGCTTAATTATCGATGTAGAATTTGGAGTCTCTGCAGGCCCTCCCCTCCCCCCCACCCCTCATCATATCTCTCTTTTCATAATAACCCTTTTTCTTTATTGTGTGTCTGTGTTCCCGGGTTTCCTTCCTTTTGCATATGCGCCTCCTTCGAATCCCTCTCCCTTTGGGATGCACGGAATTGGAAGCGTGTTAGTCATTGCCCTCCGATAAGAAGCTTTCAGTCTTCGTCTCCTATGTTGGGTTCTTTTCTCCCTGCGTCAATTTGCTGACCGGAACCCTCTCGAAAGCCATCTGTCTCTTCTTTTTCTGTGAAACTCCACTTAAAGCGGTTTTTTTTTGATCGGGAAGGAAACGCTTTTCAATTAACAACCCCCCCCCCCCATTTCCCCTCTAGTCAATCGCGATTTTGGATACACGCCCCAACTTTGATCACGTCGGGAGACTTCACTCCCTGATTTGAGAGAAGCCGGTCGCCTTAAGTGGCATTCTTTTCGACACGAGGGCCTTGCGGTTGTCATGCAGTTTGATCGGTTTTCCTTTAACATTGATTTAAAGTTCCCGTGAGTTTTGGACGCTTTTCGGTGGTCACTATTTCCCTCCTTTGAGTGGTCGGCCCACCTTGCCCCATAGTTTCCCCTTTTGAAATCCTCAACACGGGTAATGCCGGTTCCACCAGTGCTGCTTGTCCCTTTCTGGCAAAGACCCCCCCTTCCTGAAAACACGCAGTCGCGTCCTCCTCCCAAACGTCGTCCCCTCGCCTGTTTCCCTGAGTAAAAAAAATCACTAACCACCGGCTGCCCCGTTTCGCCTCACCTCAAGAAGGGTTTCCAGAAGAAGTTTATCTTACTTCATGAGGGGAATGTCCTTCCTTTTTTAGTGAGCGTGGCCCTGATCAAGGAATTATGATCGCCCCTTTTTCTCAGAGACTGCGCTCCTTTCCAGATTTCACTCCCCCCCTCTTCCCCCAAGCACGGCAATATCGATCGTCCTTTTCTTTCTATCGATTCCGCGTCCCCTTCCTACCCCCATGCTCCTGCAAAATGCATTCCTCCTGTAATGTAATCGAGCAGAAGTCTTTCCCTGGTTTCTTCCCCCGCAGGCCTCCGGTTTCCTTCTTAGATTAACGGCCCGAAGATGACAGTCCGCGATCGTCTTTTTTTCCTTTTTTTTCCCTCAAGGCCCTGGCCAACTTTCCCTTTTTCTGTGCTACGAAGACAATGTTGTTTTCAAAATTTCTAGCCTTGAACACCCCCTCTCAGGGGATGTAGAAGGGTTTTTTTACGTTGTCGCCAATCTTGGTTTCCCCTTGCAACGCCGACTTTTTTTCCCTTTTCTACGGAAAATATAGGTATATCCTTTACTTGTGGCATTTCCCCTTTCTCCAACTAAAAATTTTTTTCCTCAGCTATCAATCTTCGACGCGTCCTCCCCCCTTCCCTTTTTTTCCGTGTAAAGGGGGCAAGTGGCCTTTTCCCCCCTAATCTCCTTTCCATACCCCTCTTTTCCCCCTTTTGTCCCCATCTTTCCCATATGAAATTGTTCAACACCATCTGCGCCTTATGTTCCTTGGTTGCGCAGAACACCTTCAAAGTGAGAATGAGACAAAGACCACCCCTTTCCGTTCATCCCCCCTTCGACAGAAGAGTCCCCTTCCATGAATCGATCGGATCCTTCCCATTCCGCGTTCTTAAAACCTAGGATGAACCCCGGTGCCTCCCCGGCTCTTCCTCTTGTTAAAACATCCCTTCTGGCATAAGCCACTTCTTTTTCTCGTCCTTTTGGAGAGAGCAGG
>Ga0179593_1492678_pt1 | contig 23791 bp, 30 predicted proteins | sample CZODoug2_1_08_16_FD_185931 | JGI IMG/M metagenome (GOLD analysis project Ga0179593, IMG submission 185931) | Vadose zone soil fungal communities from Angelo Coast Range Reserve, California, USA - CZODoug2_1_08_16fungal (PacBio error correction) | ecosystem: Environmental > Terrestrial > Soil >... | reverse complement strand
CCCACTTTTCAATTTTGCCGCCCTAGCTCCCTGGCTTGTTTTTAGGAGATAGCTTCCCCGGTGTGGAATTCGTGTTTGGGTTCTACATGCCCCCGTGCCCACTCTTTTCATCGCCGGTCTTGCTAAGCTGCTTATTTTGGATTGCACCGGTTATTCTTTTTACCCGTTTTGCGGTTCCAAGTTTCGACATAAACCGCAGTCCTTACTGGATTCTCTGCGTCATGCGTTTGCCCTCCACCTGCTCTTTGCCCCCTTGATGTGTGACCTATTATGGGGGCGGCCCCCCTCAAACCATGCTGGGATCAGTAGAGGGACAGTATCATAGGTGCCGGTTTCAAAGTGATCCCACAAGCCCTCCCTTCCTAAACTGCGGCCTCGGGTAGTGACTTGACATTTCTGCAGTTTTGCTATGAAAAGAAGCGTCAGACCAGACCCCCAACACTTCCACGGTTTTCTTGTATTCGGTTTGCTTTTGGGGACCCAAGGGTTTTGGTCGCATGGGTTCCTGGCTGAGGCCTTTTGATTGGTTATTGTGCAGTTTTTGATGTTGTCCCTTGTGTTCCCTTTGTTTGAAGTTCTGGGGACGGACCGGGCTGTCCTGAGTTTTATCCCGTTTGTGCTTGATTGCCCGGGTTGTCTTGAGTTGTGTCTTGATCGGGACCTTCGTTTTTACGCGTCTTTCTACGGAACATTCATTACCACTTTCCCTTTTTTTATTTGATCTTTTTTTTTGTGACCGCCATCTCTTCCATTTTGGTGTCCCCCTGAATTTTTCGTTTATAGGTGGGCCGCGTGCCGTTTTGCCATACGTTCAGTATGTCCTTTTTGCCCCGACTTTACCAGCTCCCGTTTTTTTTTTTGGCGTAATGTCGTAGCTGTTGATCTGTGTTAGTTTGTCCCTTTATGTTAGACCGGCACCGTGTGGCCTGTCGACTAGTGTCCTTTCGGCGGAGTCCGTCCCAAAACTGTTGAACCCTCATCGCCGGCTTCACACACCCTATTTTGTTGGAGGGATTCGCTCACCCCTCCTTCAAGTATGCGTTGGAAACACCCGGTGAAATTAAGGCGGTTCACCCAGCGCTCGTTTTTGCAGTCCCTGTCGCTTCCCCTCCCTCGGGCCACAACGCGATTCTTTAAAAATTATTAGTTTCGGTCTGATGCCTTTGACAGGGTCGTGGGGCTCCCCCGTCCATGCCCATGTTCCGTGCACCCTCCGCCCTGACCCCTGCCCCGAGGGGGCTCTCATCCCATGTTTTCCCGTTTTCTATTGTTTCCCCTTGCAGGGGGATTTCCTCAAAAACCATCCCTGTTTAGGTCCATACATTCCCCTGCAAAGGATTTTTTCCACGATCACACATACGGACCCGTTGCTACGGGTTTGTTTTTCTTTTGTTGGTTTGCTGTTGGCAATGTCAAGGCCCGGAAGTTTTTTGCCCCCGAACAGACCAACGGGTTTCGTATCCGGAAGATTTCCCTTGTCCTATGTGTCACCCAATTTTGCCGGTTTTCCCAACAACACGGCCTCTACGTTTCCAGTCGTGCCCCCTGTTTTTGCCCGGTCCCGCGGCTTCTCCCTCGCCCCCAGACCCTGTATCGCTCGGGGTTTTTTTTTCCTGCCTTCCTTTTGTAACGGCCTGTCCCGGGTTGTCTTGGCCTTTAGAAGTTCACTAGTTCCCCTGTTACCGGAGAAACCCCTTCGGTTGTCACCTCTAATCACAGGCGTCTGACCAGAATTCAGGCTTCATTAGTACAGAGAGTATCCCATTTTTTTTTTTTTTTTTGGGAATCTGTTGCTTGCCGACGACTATATTCTTTGAGCGTCAAGCCCCTGAGCCTCGGATTATCGGGGTTTTTTCCACCCATTTTTTCCGCCTGGGCTTGGGTATCCACCTGAGTTCAGGTAGGCATTCAGAGTACCTTGCCGGTGTGCAAATTCGTTTGGCTATTTCGGCTATGTCCGACGGAAAATGGAGTGCGATCAGGAGCCCAAAGTTTTCTGTCTCTCTTTCTTTTAGTCAACTGGGTCGAGCGGGAAACCAACATCTTGGAAACCCCCCAACGACAAAGTTTCTTACTCGAGGCGGGAGCCTGGTAGTGGCAAATACCTGGTCCGTCAATAACAAGTCAGTCCTAGAAAGTTTACGCCCGTCCTCGCAGAGGTTGGTCCCGAGCGATTATCTGTACAACCTTTTTCTCTTTATCTTTTTTTTGATTTTTTGCCGGGTCGCCCTGCCACTCGGGACACAGCCACCCACCCTCCCCCGTCCCTTCACCACTCTACCCCATGTTGCAGGAAGTCTGATCTTCCTGCGCAAAGTCCTTTTGTGTTTGACGCCCTGGCTCACCTTGGGTTGTTTTTCTATCAACAGCCTTGTCAGATATGTCCGGGCAGCCTCCCTTTCGGGCTTTTTTCTAAGTTCGAGAATTTTAATGTATTCTTCCATTGAAAGAGCCTATTTCATGTCAGGGTCAGGATGTTTTTGTGTCACTTTTCTACCCTGCAAGCGACTGACTCGGCCCCCCCTTGGACCTCTGCATGTCGTTCTCCTATAATCTTATCTTTCCCCCCCGTTTTTGTTGTTTGTGCTCTTAGAAGATTTTAGCCACCCTCTGGCCTTCGGCCCCGGTCCATCTATCTTGCTGATTTCAGGCCTGGGTTGCCGGCCTGCCCCGCCATTCTAGGGGTCCCGCCGTCCCCCTAGTCTTCAATGAGTAGTCCGTTTTTTTTTTTTTTTCTCCTGCTCTGTAGATGCCCTCTTCGATGCCCTTTGCGCGACCCGACTCGGGTGTAGGGTTCCAGTTCGCAACACAGCTTTTTTCTCTTCTTTCCTTTTGAATTTATTTCCTGGTCGTCTGTGGTTGAAGGTGGTCGGGTTAGGGTTCTTTTTTCCCGGATTGGCCTCGACCTGGCCGAGCAACTTCGTTTGTTGCGGTCTATTCGCCCTCCGGAAGCCCCCCCCTGTTCCCCAGGAGTCCCCGTTAATTCCGACCCTAGCTGGATTGCCTTCCGCGGAACTACAGGGTCGCGCTCGCCGTATATTTGGCCCGGGTGTGTTGGAAATGTTGCTAACCTGTTAGCCCAGTATACGGCTCCTCGAACGAAATTTCGTCCCCTCATTATCGCGTCGTGGTACTGATCCGTTACGCTGGTCTTTTTGCACCTGTTGCCCCGGCCCCCTGTGCCGAGGTTTGCTTCGGTCAAGGTTCTCGCGACCAGAAGTCCACCACTCTTTAACCGTCACCGTCATTAATAGATTTTGTTGCCGTTCCTCGTCCCTTTTTTGCTGTTCCAGCTCTTTCTCTCCCCCAAGACACTGCATCGATTTTTCGCGATGATGCGTCCCCTGCCTCGTCAGTTACCGCCTGTTTTTTGACTCCCCTTGTTGTATTCTTTACCCGCTATGGGCCCCTTGTTTTATTCTTTCCCTTTCTGTTTGACGCTGTGTGGGACGTGCAAGAAATGGTTTTTCCCTTCGCCCGATCAGGGTCTGGGCCCCCCAGGTCCAGATTTTTGCTGCACTTTTTACTTCGCATTGGTTTTGATTATGGCGTTTTTTTTTTCCCGCCCCTGGGGCTTCCCCTCAAGAGCATGTTTACAAACTCCGATGTCCGGGTATCAGTTCTTCCCGCCGGGCAGGCTTCCTTCCTTCCCTTGGCACAACGCTTTTTTCCCTCCACCCTCGTAGCCGGGTCCTGTCATGGGGATGGATCTTTCTATGGGCGGTGATTCGCAAGATCTGTTCATTGTTTTAAATCCCTTTTGTTGGTTTACCTTTTTTACTGGATGAGGTTGCCTTTCCCCCCCTTTTTTTCCTGCGGCTCGTTGGCCGGACCCATTGGTTATGCGTGTCCTCCCTGTCAAAAATTTGACCTTCCCTTCCGAGTTCACATCCCGTTCTTTTCCGATGTTCGTCGAAACCCCTTTTTCCTGTTCACCTGCCGAGGGGTTTTACCGCCGTTATTCCCTTCCATTTATAAGGCTTCCAGGGCTAGGCCTTACTTTATACCCTCGGCCGATGTCTTATTATCCCCAGCTCTTCGGCCGTCCCTCCAATGGGGTTTTGGCGTCTCCTAGAAACCACCGTCTATAATACCTGGGACATTATGCTGTCCGATGGCCCATCCTTCTTGTCCCCTCCCCCCCGATGTTTTTCCCTCCACTTTTGTTACCTGGTTCCGCTACGTGGACGACTGATATAGCGTATATTGACATTTTGGCCTGACGTTTTGACCGTTTTCAGGGAGCGACCCTTCTCCAGTCCTTTTACCCTTCCTGCCACGAAGCGCGCCCCCCCCCCAAGACCCACCACCAATTTCCTCCCGCCCCCCCCTCATAAACTTTCTGTAGACCGCGGGACTGCAAAACCACTGACAAATATGGGCCACCCGACCGGGGACCCGTAAATACACCTTGAGAACAAAGTCATCTCTACTGACGGGGGCCGCCCTCACCTCCCCCCACACCCTCCCCCCCCGCCCTCCCCACCCCCCTCCTTCTCCCCCCCACCATTCACCCCCATCCCCCTCCTTACCTCCCCACCGCCCCCCCCCCCCCTCCCCCCCCCTCTACCAGCCCAATCTCTCTCCCTCTTCTTTACGTCTCCACCCTCCCTCAGTCCCACTCCTGCCACTCCTCCGCCTTCCCCCTCCTTCCTTCCCTCCCACTTCTCCCCCCCCTCCCTCCCCTTTTCTACCCCCCTATTCTCTCCTTCTCTCTCTACTCCTCCCACCCCCTTTCTTTTCCCGCTCTCCCTGCCCCTCCCCTCCTCACCTCACTGTCTCTCCCCCTCCCCCCTCCCTCCATCTCTTCCCTCCTCTTCCCCCAACCCCCCTTCTCTCCCCTCCCCTGTTCCTCCCCCCTCTCTCTCCCCGTGCCCCCTAACTTCGCGCCCCCACCATCCGTTTTTCCCTTTTCTGCCCAACCTCTCCCCCCCCTCTCTCTTCCTCTTTCTCCTTCTCCCGTCCAACTCCCCCCAACTTTTGTTATTCCTCCTTCCCTCACCCCTTTCTCTACTCTCCCCTCACCACTCTCTCCCCTCTACCTCGCTTTTATTCCACTCCCTCCCCCCCAACCCCAAGCTCACCTCCTTTTCCCCTTTTCTTGCCCCCTCTCCCCTTACCCCCCATTCCCCTCTCCTCTTCCTTTCTTCTTCCTTTTTACCTCCCCCCCCTTACCCCCTCGCACCACTCCCCACCCCTCCTCTCTCACCCCCTCCCCCCCTCCCCCCCCCCATCTCCCCCCTCCCCGTCTTCCTCCTTCTTGCTCCATCTTCCCTCCCTCCTCCCTCCTCCTCCCCGTCACCCCTCCTTCCCCTCACCCCTTTTTCATTTCCCCATATCTTCTCCCACTTTCTTTTCCACTCGTTCTACCACTCCCCCTCTTTCCCCTTCTCTACCCCCCAACTTTCTACTGCCCCCTACACTTGCTCGCACTCCCCCTTACACTCATGTTTACCCACATCATCCCCTTTTCTCCTCTCCTTCCCCTCCCTCCCTTCTCTTTAGAATCCTTATCCAGCCCTTCTCCCTCTCATCATCCCTCCCTGTCCTCCCTCCCCCCTCCTCATCCTTCTCTCTTGTTTACCCTTTGCCTTCCACTCCCCTCCCCGCCTCCCCTCCTCCTCCCTCCCCTCTCGTATCCCCTACTTATTCCCTACCCCCCCCTCCCCCCCTTTTCTTCATTTCCCGGTTCCTCCATATCACCCTCCCTCCCCTCCTCTTTTTTCTTTTTACCCACTCTTTCTCCCTTCACCTTTTCCCGCTCCCTCCCTTCCATCTCCCCTCCCCTCTCCCCTCTCTCCTCCTCCCCAGCCCCCCCCGCCTCTTCTTTCCACTACTCACCCGTTCCCTCCTCTCCTCTTTCTCTCCCCCCTTCCCTTCTCTCTCCCACGCCACCCCATCCTTGTTTTTTCTTCCCCACTCCTCTTAGCTGGCCCCCTTCCTCCCCCCCCCTCCCCTTCCCCTCTCGCTTTCCCCCTCCTCCCTCCTTTCCCTCTCCCCCCTCCCCCTTCTCTTCCCCCCTTCCTCTTCCCTTCTGCCCTCTAGCTCATCCCCTTCTTCCCTACACCCACTCTTTACCCCCACTATACCCCCGCCTCCTTGTACTTCTCCGTTCCACTCTTCCTTATCCCCTCCCCCCCACCTCCCCCCCTTCCCACCCTCTCTCACCCCCCGTCCTACCCTTCCCATTTCTCCCTTGATTCCTCCTCCTCACCCCATTCTTTTCTCACATTACCCCCTTCCTCTCCTTCTTCCTCCCTCCCCCCTCCCCATCTTCCCTTACCCCCTTCTCTTCCCCTTTCTCTTAGTACCATCTTACCCTATCACCTTCCCTCCTCTCTTACCCCTTCACCCCATCTTCAACTTGACCTCCCCTGCCTTTCCTCCCACCGTACACCCCCCTCCTTCCCTAACTCCCCTTGCCTCTCCATTCATCCTTTTGTTTCTCCCATTTACTCCCCACTGTCCCCCCTTCCGTCCCCCCCGCCCACTTCTTTTCCCCTTTCCTCTCCCCCTTTTTTCCTCCCCCTCTTTGTGTGACCCCCCCACGTCTGCTGTGTCGACCCCCCAGCCCCAAACCTGGTACCCTCTTTTGTAGGTTTGGTTTTTCTTCTCTCGATCTTTGCGTTTGTCGCCCAGTCTCACTGAGCGTGATTCCGTTTCGCTTTTGGAGCTCGTTGACGGGCCCCTGACTTTTCAATCGTGTTTCCTTAGTTCTTCCACGCTCTTTCTTTGTAACACGCGCTCTCGACCCCCCTTCGAAACTTGAACCTTTTCTACATGTTTTTGTTTGTCATCCCCCCTTACTGGAAAATCTCGTCATTCTTGCATGGCCCCTGTTTTCTCTTTTGTCCCCTTCATTTTTCGACCTCCCTTTCCCCCCCAAACCTCTTCTAGCTCACAACGTAGCTTTCGGTCACCTTATTGTTCTCTATCTTCATCTCTCCTTTTTTTTTGTTATCGATCATAGTTTTGAACGCGACTCACTCTTTTTGCTTCTCGAGCATTTTCGGTTGTGGTAGGCACCTTTTTTTTTGGTTTGTTTTCAACCGTGACCACACTTTTCCTTTTTCCCATCTTCCCGCTTCCATCGCGAGCCTTTGCCGGTTTCGAGCACCCTTTTTTGGCTTTTCCTTGGCCAAAAGTCCACGTTCTCGTGGAGCTTCCCGATTTTTCCTCGCCCCATAAATGAAAGCTTGATTTATTGAGCGGCCCCTCCGGGGTCTCGTCCTGTTGCCTTTTCATCGCAGGCACTTTGCTGTCACCCAGTGCGCCCCAAGGAAGAAAAAGTCCCGAGTGGTGTCTTTCGATGAAACCCCCCCTCCCTTACGAAAGTCGTCTTAAGCCCCGAACAACAAACATTTAGGGTTCAGGAGGTTAGTGGTCGGGGTTATATCTTATCGTTGTTACTGTCGTACCTGTCTAGATTTTTTCCCTCCCTGGTGATTTTGTGGTTGGGACTGCATTCGTTTCCTTTGACGTCGTCCCCTTCCCCCTGGTCCTTTTCTTCTCCCCGGGAGATGTTTTCACGGAGTTTTTTGTCTTAGATTAGGCTTCGTTGTTTTGCCCCTCTCTTTTTCTTTCAAGAGGACGTGAGGAAAATAGTAGTCCCTTCTTTTTTCTCCGATAGTCTCTCCCCCTTGTCGTGCTTTCGGTTCTGTCCCCCTTTATGGGCTCAGGTGGTGTTGACGTCTTTTTTGGGTTGTCCTTCAGTCCGCTTTCTTGTTTCTCCCCTGCACCCCCCCCTGTCCCATGCGAATGTTCATGTGGCGCGCTTCGTTTTTTTCGATTTGTTAGCCCCCTGGTTGCTTTAGTCGGCCTCTTTGCTTCGGACGCCCCCGGCGGCCCCACGCAGTGGCGCTTTCCTTTCCCTCCAAACTTGATTCGGATGTCCACTCTGCCATATTCGTTTTTTTTCTTGGGTAAAAATCCCAGCTTTCCCCCCTTCCGCTAGTAGTCCCATGTCGAAGTTTTCCCCAACCCGGTTTGTTGTTCCTTTACTTTCAAAAACCTCTCTGTTTGCCACATGTCCCCCCTTTTGTTTTTTTCAAGTGGCGCTCCTGCCAACATTTTCCGGCCAACTCGCGGGCCCCTCAAACTAGACATCCAGTTTTTCCCTTAGTCCGTTTATTCCTTAAACTTCCAATTCGTCTCTATTCATGAACTCGTCGTTTCCCTCTTTTTTTTTTTGCCGCACCCGGCCCCTTCCTACAGGATCAACCCCAACAATATCTTTAACTTTTCTTACTGGTATGCCTTCGTTTTCAATTTCCCCCCCAACGCTGTGACCCCCTACCCTTCGTGAGAACGTTCTTTTCGATCCGGACCGAGTATGTTTGGGTCGAGCCCCCCTTCCCTGTTTTTTGACCAACACCCCCCCCCCCCACCCACCACCAAAAAAACAAAAAAAGTCATACCACCACCCCCCCCCCACCCACCCCCCCCCCCAACAAAAAAAGCTCCTCCTCCACCTTCCCCTCCCCCCTGTTCTTTTTTTTTCATGTTTGACCAGTTGTCTTCATAGGTAAAGACCCCTTTGTTTTTTTTTTTTTTGGGGGGTTTTGCCCATTTTTCCTGGGTCCGCTTCGTTCCTATGGTTTAAGGCGCCATCACCTCTCCCCCCCCCCCCAAGAAAAGCTATCTTTTTTTTTCTTCATCGGATCCCCCCCCAAAACAGTGCGGGTGAGAACCGAGTCCACTCTACACCAACCGAGCTGCTCGGATTGCTTTTTTCGCTGGAATACTTTCTATTTTTTTTTTCCCGAGATCTATTAATCCCTTCGGGTAACGTCTATTAAGGTGTCTCCCTTTTTATTCGACAATCTTCCCTGACACTTTTGGACATACCCTGTGAATCGTGGTTCTCCGCCCTTCTTCTCGTCTCTAAGTCAAGAGTTTTGTGATCGAGACAGTTTCAGCGGGGCGCTGTGTCCCCCTGGTCGTGTCCACCCAGATGGACCCTTTTCGCCACTTTTTTTTTCAGTTTTAGCCCTTTTCCTTTTTTTTTCTCCTTGCCTACGCTCAGCGGCTCTGACGGCGCCTGCTCGGCCTTAGGTTGCTGTTTCGTTTTGTTTTCTCGTGACACCTCATTCGTTTTTGACGGGCGACTGTTCCCAAGCGGCACCAACGTCAAAACCAATTTGTGCCCTTTCCCCCCCCCCTCGACCCCATTATTGTGTCTTCCTATCCGACAATTTGGTGTTGTTTGCGCCCCGCACTTGGCTTTTTTCTCGAAAAGCTCTCTCTGGTGATCTAGTCTGATCCTACTGTTTTCTTATCATTCATATTGCCCTTTTACCGAGGTTTTATTATTTTGGACATTGTATTCGGCCGGCGTACCCCCTAGCCATAGCCCTCTACCTACTCCAGGAATATGCGTTCAGCAATTCTCTCGTTGTTTTGAAATTTCGTACTGTATTGTGAACTGCCGAGGCTCTTCCTGCTCTGAGATTTTCTCCTTTTACCTGATAACCAATCTATAGTTCTCTTGTAGCAAATATTAATGCTAAGAAAGTATGACCTTCCTTTCTTTTTCCCTCATTTATTCGTCGTGACCCCCCGAACCTTTTTTCCCCTGGAGCAAACCCAATATGAGGCTGCCTGTTTTCTGGTCTAGTTTTTTTTTCGGTTTTTCTTGTGCTGTATTCCCCCTGCCTTCCCTTTCGTCCTTTTCCCTGCCCGTTTTCCTCGGCCCCTTCTTAATCCAATACTGACTCGGGCGCCTGCCGAGGTCCCTTTGTCTATGACTGGGAACTTGGCACTAATCTTTTAGCGGCCGGTATTTTTCTTGGTGTTCCGAGCTTTGTTTGACCAGGCGACCATCTTGACTTAACTTATCTCTTTTTCCCCTTTCCTTTCCTCCCTGGTGGCCTCCCTTTCCCCTCAGGGAGCGAAACCATTGCCCCCAGTGGTCCGATGGTTTTGCGACCTTTTTTCCCCCCCTCCTTCCCTAGCAACGGGTCGCGAAAAGGCGGACTCCGTAGATAATAGAAGTTCCGCGTTCTTCGGTTGTTTTTTCTCCTGAGTGTGACCTTGTCCCTATTTTTCTAGGATTCGGGCATTTGTCTCCCCTCGTTGTTTCTCCCGGGGCGTGTTGATGTGAATACAACCCCGGATCTCTTTTTTTTTCTTTCCCTTTTAGGAGAGTGCTCCTTTTGGGGACCTATGGACGGAACTTTTATTTTCCCCCACCTCGAGCATGGTTTGTTTTTTTCAGAGTATCAGTTCTTTGCTCTCCTTGCTGCCTGTCTTTTTGGTCCAGTTCTCTAGTCTTTCATTTTTCCCCACTTTCCCGAGCATGTGAACTCTCCTTTTCCCGCCTTTTGGACCTGTGACTTTCTTTTTCCTAGTCTTCTTCGTGGAAATGTGGCCACGCGGCAGCACCACTCGAGTTGGTCCGCGCCGATTTTTGATGCTCGCTGCTTCGATTGAGACAAGCTCTTGTCCTTTTCAACTTCCTGCCCCTCATTTTCTTCCTTTTTTCCTTTATTTAGGGAGGACTCGTTGTTCGCCGCGAATTCCTTCTCCACAATGGTTTCTCGGCCCTCCCCTTTCTCCACATTCCTTTCCAGAGGTTAATCCAGCGTTCCTGCTAACTCGGACAGTCGGACTTGTCCAATAAGCTTTTTATGTTTCCCTTGTCTTATTTTCCCCCCCCCCCCCCTCTCCTTCCTAAAGGAGGCATAGGGGGTACTCATAAAATCCGACCTCCTGCGGACTTCTTTCAGATTTGCTCAGTCCAGGCACTTAAGTCACCCCCCCGGGGGGGCCTGCACTTTTCCCTCACCCCTCGAGATAATGCCCTCTCCTGGCCGTGTTTGTTTCCACGTAGGAAACACCTTCTCCCGAAATGGTTTTGGTCCCCTACTTTTTTTATTTTTCTCCTCTAAATCTTCGCGGAACTTACCTTTTTAGGATATCGCACCCTGAAATGTGCGTTCCGTTTTAAACCCCCTTTCGCTGTCTCCCCCCCCCCCCCCGGACCCCCTTTTCCTTCCCGCGTGAGCCCGGAAACGGCGATGGTTTGTCATCCGCCTTACCCCATTCCTCCTACATTTCCTAACCACTTGTTGGCATTTGTTGGCCCAAGTCGTATCTCGAGGGCGACCCGTTTTCTGGGGCTACCCCACACTCTTCCGCTGTTTCTTTTTTTTTTCGTGTTCTCTCTGTTTTTTTTGTCTCTGCTTCGAAAGTACTCAGGAGTTGTGCGTGCTGAAGGTTTTCTCTTCTGTTAGCTCTTTTTAGGCTAGCTTCTTTACTCCAATCTTGGACGCTACCAGCTTTCTCTACAAGTCTCGGCGCGGTGGTGTCACCCCCGTATTCTCATCTCCCTTCCTTTCCTTTTTTTTCCCCCCCCTCCACTGGAAAGCCGCCTTTGGCTCTTACCACAGAAGCTTCTCTCTCTCTTTTTTCGCAGCTTCGTTCTTTCCGCCTCCCCACCCAACTTTTTCCTCTCCCCATCCGGAGCTTAGGCCCCCAACTCCCGGTAGCTCTCTTTTTTATCTCACCCGCTTTTCTGATTTTTTTTCGTCCCATATAGCCTTTTTTCCCCCTCGCCTCTCAGTCTTTGATTTTAGATTTTTTGGTAGCTCCGGACCTACCACCTTTTTACTCCCCTTTTTTCTCATTTTTTCTTCTTTTACCTTGGGTGCTTAACAGTCTTACGTGGCGTAACCAATTTGGACGTGCTTCCTCTACGGTTTTGGTGAGCGCTGGCTCACGGACTTTGAAATACTCTTCTGTTCGGCTTGCTTGGTCGGCGTCCCCTTTGAATAGCCCTTCAACGATTCACCCCCCTCGGCCCCTTCCCCCAATGCTCGTTTTTATTTTTTTTTTTCCTTGTTTCCCGAAGATCGACCTTCCTATGAGCGACCCGCCCCGACCAATCTTCTTCGCGTCTTGGGGTTGTTCGCACCAGCGTCGTTTTGGTCGCGGCTCTACTTTTTTCCTTATTGTAGGAACCGGCGATTGTGCCTCTCTTTTCCCTTGGTACAGGGTCCCGGCTTCCTCGCCGGTTGTCCCTTCTGGGCTTCCCCCCCAGGTTTTTTATCGCCGTTTGCGATTTTGTAACAGCTTTTTTTCTTACGCGCCCTTTTTCAGGACCCCCCCTCTCCCACTTTTTTTCTAGAAACTCCCTGCTCTCCCTGCCAGGACTTCCCCCCCCTTGAGCCGGGGTTTTTCTTCGGGTGTTTTGATTGCTGGTTTGGACAGACCTTCCGATTTGTTGTTGGTTCGCTTTGTTGTGAAAGGAAGTGTGAATCCGAGTCCGCCTGAGTTGGTCTTCGTTCCGCCGCCCCGGTGAGTAGCGGGTCCGCTTTGGCCCCGAAGCGTGCCTAGACCAGCGGTTTCCCCCCCCCTTCGCGCCCCGGCTTTATGGGGGGATAACGCCGCCCTGGACCGATTATTATAAGGAGGTGGGAATCAATAAAGTTTTTTACTTTGGTGTCCCCCAACCCCCCCCTGGCTTACTCTTTTGTGCCTTTTCCTGATTTGCCGCTCCCCCAAAACCCCCGGCTTGTTGTGGACCTTTTTTTTTGGAACTCTTCTTCAAGGGTTTTTGTTCCCCTTTGTGGACTTTCTTCCGGGATTTACCCTTTTGGTCCCCTCCTCCCTCTTACCGACGGGGCCTCCGCATCCAGTTTGTAAACAGTCAAATTGTTTCCCCTTTTCCCATCTTCTTGTTTTATCTCCCCGATGCCAGGCTCTTCCCAGCGTCTCCACCCCCTCTTTTTTCTCTGACCCGTCCGCTTTTGGGCTTTGCCTTTTCCCCCCCTGTCAGACCCCTGCCCGAATCAATTTTTCTTTTTCTCCCCTTTGACCCAGGCCCCCTCTCTGTTTTTCCCCCTTTGTACTTCCCCCTGTTCCGGAAAAAGAAAAAAAAGAAAAACCAAAACACAAACACAACGCCACTTCCGCCCCCTTTTGCCCCCCCTTCCTGGTTTAAAGGGGGCTCGCACAAGGTACCCTCGCCCTGACCCCTTAATTTCCGATGGGGTTCAGAATTCTTTTGCCTTTTCCTCTTTCCTCAGGATGAGAAGCGTCCTCCCCCCCAGGGCCCTAAATCCTGGCGGTGTTCTTCTTTTCCCCCCCCCTAAACAACCAGGAGGCTTTCCTGACTACCTTCTTCTGTGAATCCTGGGCGCTTTCTACCGCGGGGTTTTCTCCTCCATAATTGTGTCTCCGGATTGTTTAATATATCTGTACTTTTTTTTTTTTTGCCCGGTTTTACCCTCGACACCGGATATTTCTCCCCTAATAGGGCTTCCCTTGTCTCCCCCATCCTTTTACGGCAGGGGCAGGCTTTTCGTGATTAGAGTGTCTTTTTTCTGTTCCGAGGTCGTCGCGTTTCTTTTTTTCGTACTTTAGTGTGGTTCTTCCCCCCGATGTCCCCCCCCCCCAAGATACCTCAGGGCTGCCTTTTCGTGAACCACTCCCGCAATCCTCCCCCCGGTATGGGTCGGACCCACCTTCCCCCTTTAGAGGGTCGGGATCTTGCGTTTGTTTGGTTTGCCCGATTTTTTTTTCCCTCCCCCTCCGGACTTCGGGTTTTGATGCTCCCCCATTCCCTTTCCCACACACCGCCACACCTACACAGTTTCACCCCCTCTGTCCCCCATGCAAGCCTTCGCAAGTGTTGGGTTTGCGGCGGTCTTTTTCCACTCTGCTGGGTGGTCGCACGCTAGGTTTCCGGACCCCCGCTTTCGAGACTTTTGTTTTCCTCCATTATTATATGGTTTAACGTGAAAGGGGTTTTTCTGGGGCCGTTTTCCCTTCTTTCACGTCCCTCTCGCCCTAGAGCCCTCTCAAATACATTTTATTTTTTGAATTTTTTTCCCTGGCTCATCTTCTTCTCTTTTCATTCCGTTTTTTTTTTAAGTGTCCTCCGGCCACATCCTTTTTGTTTACGTTTTGTACGCGTTTTCGCGGGATAGGCCTTTCCCCTCCTAAAGGACTTCCCCTCGTTTCCCCGCTCCTTACCGTAATGGATGGCGACCGTCCGTCTTTTGATTTTAGTCTGTGGCCCCTTATTTCATGTTTTCCGCACATCCCTTGGTTCCTTAGAAACCCCTTTTTTTTGATTATGTCCTTTTTGCGGGTGTCGGTTTTGTCCCGTGTTTCGTGGGAGGGTTTGCGTTCCCTGCAGTGACACTTGTTTCACCCCTTCTCCCTTAGGTGTGATCTCCTTTTGGTTTTTTTTTTTCCTCTCTTTTTCGTGCTCCCTGATGTTGATCTTTTTTTTTTTCCTGCACCTAAACCTTGCGCCGCCCTTATCTTGCGCGGGTGGCTTCTTCCCAGTGCACCTAACTTGCGCGACTCCACTTTTTTTTTCAAGCCTCGGCGAGGATTTTTCCTTTTTTTTTTTGGGTTCCGAGCGCCCCGCTGAAACCCGGCTTTTCCCTCCGTTCGGCCCCCTGATGTCCAGAGTACGGCCCTCCAAACGTGACACCCCTTCTCCCTGACTCCGCTAGCTCCCTCCCAGATACGTTAGACCTTTTCCTGCATCCCCCCGACTCTACTTTCTCCCCCCTGTTTTTGCCCCTTTTTCAGACTTTTGTCCCTTTGGTGATTTTCCCTTTTTCGAACACCCGATCCTATTTTTTTTTTGACGCGAGTGTTCTTCCTTCCCTTTCCTCTGACGGTCCCCCCTGAATTTTCTTCCCTTTCGCGATTCTTTTAGGTGGGATGACTGGTTCTTGCTGGGCGCCCTGAGGTGTGCGTTTGCTCGGTTTTTTAGCCTTTGGCTTCACACTTACCGAGCTGGTGACAAAGAGCGGTCCCAGACTCCGTTGCCCTTTCGCCCCCCCGATGCTTTGTTCTGCCCCCCCGAGGAACCCTCGCGCCGGGGGCCCGAGATATTTTTTTTCATCTTTTTTTATGTTGCTTTGCGTTCGACGACAACATTTTTTCGTTTAATTTCCTTGCGAAAACTTTACGGTCTTCTGGGGCCACCTTTTTTTTTTCGATGTCGATTCCCCCCACGTGCTTTCCCCCGGTGGCCCTGCCCCCTGCACTTCCTCACCTCGGTCCTACCGGTTTTTTTCCAGTTGCGTGCCCACACTACAGAGGATCCCTCCGGACCCCATGTTTACCGAGTTGTCAGTATTCTTCCCTCCCCCTTTTCATTCAGGTGTTTATGGTCGGACTACTCCTCCCATACTGTTGTCAATCACGCCCCTTTCCTTCAGCACTCGATCCCTCCTTACGTTTCTCCTTTCTTGTTCTTTCTCTCCAGCGTCCCTCGGCACTCTACCCCCTTTTTTGTTTTTTCGACTCCTCCCCACCCTCCCTCGGTCAGTGCGCTTTTTCGCGACCCCCCCTTCTTTCACCTCCCGTACAAAAGCTGTTGTTCTGCCCCTGACGATGTCACAGCGCCCCTTTCTTGTCGGCAGTTCCGGGGATTTTTCCCTTTTTTTCGTCCCACACATAGTCCCCCCTCGCCTTTCCACGCCTTTTTTTTCCCCCAAACCTCCCCCCCCTTGAGCCCCTTTTAGCAAGAACCTTTTAGGGACGGAACCTTTTTCACCCTCCCCGGGCATCCCACTCTCCCCGTTGCCGGGAGTCTGGCCTTACCAAACCCGCGTGCACCCCCAGCCCACCCACCCTTTGAGGGCTCTACGCTGTTCTTTTTTTTCTTCTCTCTGTCGACTCACCTCACCGATTTCTCGCTTTGGCCTAAGGGGGGTTTTGCTTCTTTTCTGGCTTGATTTCTCAGTCCCAATACGTGCGCCCCCCTCCCGGCCATCCAGTGGTTGGGGGCCACAACCGCCCGCTCCCCTCACTTTTCACTTGCCCGGAACGCCCTTTGTCCCGCCCCCCCCCGAACTTAAAGTGCCCTGATACTTAGAGTGTCCCCTTGTCTCCTCCCCCCCCATTATCGCCCCCCCCTCCGGGCCTCTTCGTGGCAAACTCTATTTTATCATATCTATTTCCCTTCCCCCTTCCGTCGTTGTTTTCTCCCCGCTTTCTCAGTTTTCACTTTCCTTGCTTTTTCGATGACATGTTCTCCTGTTTGGGCTTTATGACTACCCCTTTTACCTGTTTCCTCCCCCCCTGCTCCCTTTTGCCTCTTGTTAACCGTTGGTGACGTCCACTTTCCTTCCCGTGGAGGTTCTGACGTGTTTTTTTCGCATTGATCGATTTCCCCCTTAACCACTTAGACCCCCCCTATCCTTTCAGGATATTTTGGGTCGGCCCACTATTTTCACTATGAAGTCCGTGGGCCAATCCTCGCTTTTTCCCTCCCAACGAGTGATAACCCCCCTCTTACAATTACCTCCCGCCTTTGTTGCTGCTTGCCTTAACGTCATACCTACAGAATGCGACGTTCCCCCCCCCGAACCCATTTTTTTTCTCTTTGTGTTGGTACCCCCAATCGAACCCCCTTTTGGTAGGCGAGTAGTCTAGCTTTTGGTATGACGTTGTTTTGTCCCCTGACCTCAGGGACCGCCCTTTCCCTTTTTTATTCACGGGCTTTTGGATGACATGTTTTCTTGGGTCTTTTTTTTCGCCGCCCGGGCTTTGCACTTCTTTGTTTTCATTTCTCGTCAAGGCAAAGGACTTTCCTCCCAAAAGTTTCTCACCCGGTATATCTCCTCCGTAAATAGTCCGTCTTGACCCTGGGCTTGGGCCCTTTGTCTTCCACCCGAGGGGGTTTCTTTGCCCGGTGGTCGGGACCTCTCAGAGTGGGCTTGCCGAAGGTTTTTTTGGTTGCCCCCCAAAAAGTTTTTTCCCCCAAAGATCTCTGGGGGGCCCCCCCACGCTAGCTGCATCTATAGCTTTTCTATTGATGTTGTTCGTGTTAGGCCTGGATTTATTCCGAGTTGTTTTTTCTTTCCTCCCGAAACTTCTTTACCAATTCCCCCCTGCTTCCAGGCTTAGAGGTCCTTTTTTTTTCCTTCTCCGATATTTTGAACCTCCTCTGTGGTTCCCCGGACAGGTTGGAGGCAAGTGAGATTAGTGGCCGCGAGCGGCACCACCCCACTCCCACAACACCCCCCCCCTTCCCCCCAACCAAAACCGTTTGGTTCACCCCCTCCCCCCCTGATTCCCTTCCAGGTTTGTGGTAGAACCCCTTCGCCCCCTAACCTTCGGTCCGGCCCCCCCTGATTTTCCCCCCTCCTCCCATCCCTTTTTTTTTCCACTGAAACCCCCGTCCTGGATGTTATTTCCCTGCCCAATTTCGTTTCCCTTTTTTTTCCTCCCCCCCCTCCCCCAAATCCTCAGCCCTCACCAATCTCGCCGTGCAGATGCCCTTCTCTTTGTGACCCTTTCCGTTTTTTTTGCGGGATGCCGTTTTGTATGGAACGCGGCCCTAGGTATCTTTTACTGACCTGAGACTACCCATTGCTAGGGGTCCTGTTTCTCTATGTCTTTTTTGACGGCCAAGGGACCAACCCTCCTGGTCCTTCGTCCCCAGTCCTCACGTTCCCCCCAGGTTCCAAGCTGTTAATCCTTCGCCACAACCCTGATCGCCCCGAGGGGGTTTCCCAGTGTGCTACCTTACTTTTAATGTCCTTTCCCAGTTTTCACTTAGGGTTTCACCCTCGGGTTTTCCAGTTCCCTAGGAAAAAATTCGGGGCGGCCAAGGATCAACACATTCGGTGACCCTCTGGACCTTTTCCCCCCCCCTATCCGGCTATCTATTGGCCTGGTTGGTTACCGTACCCCTCTGCCGCGCGTTTCTCTCGATTCCGTCTTTCCCGATTCCGGCTTGTCTGGCTCCCAAATTGCTGCCCGGCTGGCCCCCGGCGGGTTTCAACTCGGTCGCGCTCGGATCTCGCATACCGTCGAGCTTTAGAGGATGTTTTCTTTTTTCGAGTTTTCCGATCTTGTAGTTCCCCCTGTTTTGTCTCCCTTGCTGGTCCGTTCTTTGCCCACACTTTTTCCCCTAGGAGCGCCTGGGCGGTTTTCTGGACGCCCCCTTTTGCCCGATCCTGTCGGCAGTTTTTTCCGGAGGGCGAGGCTTTTCCTGTTCGATTCGTACCCTGGTTGCTGGCCCCCCCTGACGTCGTGGCCCACGCCGGTCAACAAAAATCCCACAAACATGATCCCCAGTTACACACCCTGTTGTTCCTTTCCCCAGTGCTTGCTTTCCTGCAAAGTTTGTGTTTTGCGCCTGGCGTTTTGGGGGCAATGGTTCAGCGCCCTTACAATAGTCCCTTTTCCCCGCAGAAGTGTCGGACAATCACTCACACTTTCTCTTGCTTTTTCTGGATGCCCCTATTAATCTTGTACGGCTTTTCCACGGCTTCCGCTCTCCGCGATCTTCATGCCCCACACTTTACGGAAAGGTTTCATTATACTCATTCCTTTTCCCTTTGTTTTGTTTAAGAGATTGTGTCCCGGACCTTACTGCCGTTCCGGGGGCCTGTTAGCGCTCCCCTCCTCCCTTCCCCCAGGACCCCTCCCCCCTCCGCAGGTATGCTATAGTAATTTTTCCGGACCCCGCGCCGGGCCGTCGATGCCCTAAGCGGTATTTGGCGTTTACCCTCTGCGGCTGCAAACCCCCCGTTGTAGGATCGAATATTGCTGCATGTTCGAGGGTGGTTCCTTGCGGGGGTCGTGAGTTTCCGGTTTTGGCATCGGTTTTTTCCCCCCCCCCCCCGAGACGTCCGCTTTGTTTTTTACTGATCGCGGCCGTAGCCCTCGGCTCGTCCTCCTCTGGCCTTTCTCGTGCTGATCTTGTCTTTTTTTTTTGGGCATTCCCCCCCCAGGCGCGCCTCGGACTGGGTAATCCGTTTGCTGCGTCCGTGATTCCCGTGACAAGTACTGCTCCTCGATTTTTTTTTTTTAACCTTCCGATTCCCAATCGGCGGTCGGCGGTCGATGGTCCTGCAGGTAGACGATTCCCCGGTTCGTGTTTTTTTTTTTCCGCATCTTGTCATTGGCTCCACCTCGTCCCCTTGTGCAACCAAGAACATCGAGTCCTTGGTCCCAGCTCTTTTGTCTTTGACCAAGTTCGCCCGGTCATTTCTGATCTCGTGGATTGGCGTTCTGTGACTATGGGTCTCTTCAGACCCCACCCCGAATTTTGGCCCTTGAGGCGCAGATTCTCTTCTTCAACCTCGCTAGTGCCCAGTTGGTGGTCTTTTTTTCCTTTCCTGGTGGCCTAGTGAATCAGCCTTTTTTCCACTCAATTCTCCCTTTCCTTTCCTGTGTGAGATGGTTTTTTTTGGCGTAACGCTTGACCCTCCGGTACGTATCGTTTTCCCCTTACGTTCCTCCCTTTTCTTCGACGTGTCGGTTTTGCTCCATTCCCGAGCCTATACAGCTATCGATTTGTTGTTTCCTGTCCCTTTGTGGGAGCGCGCTTCGACAACGACCGTCATTTATTTTTTTACTTTCATTTTTTCCCTGATGGCGGCGTTCCACATTTTTTCCTGTCGAAGGCGAGTTCGTCCGACAACCTTAATCCTAATGCATGTCAAATTTGCCAGGCCATACCGTATCCACACTTCCCACCCCCCCAGGGCCGTTTTTGAGATGCTTCCAATCACGGTATGCAAACCTAATTTGTTTACTTCTCTTAACTCCTTTCTCTTCATGGACGTCTTCCTAAACACTCCTTTTTTATGTTAGCGCGATAGTGAGCTTCCGCTCCGTCAAAGTCTTTTCGATAACCGGGCTCTGTACTCGACCCCTCCGCCAATCTGGGGAATTCCCTTTAAACTTATTGTTATGGCTCCTTTTTTTTCACGGACCCATACTTAGGTTGTTTTAAAACCCCCTTCCCCCCCACCGGCATTTTAAAGCCCCCCCCCCTTTTTTATTTTTTGTTTTGTTCCCGCCAGCCCGCTGTGTTTACCTTTTTTCTCGATGATACATTGTTACCTAGTCTTGTCTGATTTCCGTGCCGGGGTGCACGACTTGACCGCTTTCCCCAACCGGACCACTCCCCGAGCGTTTGCTTTCAACCCCAGCCTACTCCCTTTTTTCCCTCACGGTGAGCAGAAATTCGTGTACGCCGTTCTTGTTGCTGTCACCCACAGGGGCCCCCATCATTGAAATTTTCCACCCCGAACCCATTTTTCTTTGCGGCTGGTCCCAAGCGTTGGTTCACCCCCCCCTCCAAAAAGAGGCGAGACTCTTGGTTTTCTAGCCTTCTTGCTGATCTTATTTCCGAAAGTGTCCCGATTGTGCTTTTTCATTTGACGATGTTGACAGTGGTGGAGACCTTTCGCCCATTTCCGCTACGATTCCTTTATCTTTTCTGGGTGAGGGGCAACAGCCGTGCTCTCTCCTTTCTACTCTCCAGGAACCACGACCGTTGGGCGCGGGCCAACTGTTTAACCCCAGAAGTTCCTTCCATCGTTGTCTACAATGTTTTTTTTTTTTTCACGTTTCCGGTCACGTTCCGAGCTCCCCCCCACTTTCTAGTGAACCATCCGTTGCTACTTGAGAGGCAACACTGATTTTATAAGAGCCCTCTTTTTACGACCTCCGTTTTTTTTTTTTTCGCCCGCCGCAAGTCTCCCCCCCATTAACTTCCTTAGGGTTTTTTTTTTTTACGGTTTCGAGAAGCTCCCCCGTTCCTTTTGCCCGTTTTATTTTCGGTTTTGTTGTCCCTGGTGGGGGCCCAACTTGCGTGATACCCCCCACTTAACCAAAGTCTTCCACTTTACTAGAGAGAACATATCTTTGGCTTATATTCCAGCTTCTTTCCCTGGAGCCAGCCCCGGTCTGCTTGGCGTTTAACATGACTGCCCTGTTGGAGATACTGATCCCGGGTGCACGCTCCCCCAAGACTATCCTGAAGCCCTCTTTCTTGGTATTTCCGGCAAGGAAACCTACTTTTTCTCCTTTTGTTTAGCCCGAAGTTCCCTACCCCCCCACTCAGTTCCCCTCAACCCGGACACCAAGTCCCCCGCCCTTCATCACGATCGTGTCTTTTCTGTCCCTACACCAGGCTCTTCGAAATCCCGCCTTTCTTCGCCCCCCCCGGAAACACAATCCGTTCGCTGTTTTTTTGGTCGTCTTGGTGCCCCGTTTTTTCCCCCCCCGCTTTTTTTTCTTTCCGTTTTCAGCCGGGTTGTCCCCCCTGGCTCCCCGATTTTTTTCTTGCATTTCCTGGGGGAGACCTGATTCCATTCCATTTAGACGACATCCCCTCCCCCTTTCGCGGGAGGCTCCCAGTTCCTGGTTGATTGGCTTTAAGGTTTGTTTTTTTTACGTTTTGCCTTTCTCCCCCGAGTTGTTTATTAACTTCTATTTGTTTTTATTTTCCATGTTTTTTTTCTTCCTCCACTTTCACCCGGAACAGGCAACCTCAACCTTAAAATTTCCCTTCCCCCTCCCCCCTGAAACGATCACTCTCTTTGTAAATACTTCGGTTCCCCCTTTCTTGGGTCCTTTATTTGGCTTTTTCTGTGCCCTGCCTTCTGGCGAAGGGTTTCGAAACCTAATCCCCCCGGTTCCTGTCCGAGTTCTTGCGTCGGCCCGTTGGGATTTTTTGGCCCCTCCCCCCCCCCGTTATTTTAGTCGCGGCCCCCCCCGTAGTTGCTTTCGTGTTTCTGGCGTAGCGACCCCCTCTTCCCAATTTTTACCTCCGCTGACCCCCCGCCCGTTGCTACTGATGAGTCCCGACGTTGCCCCTTCTCCGGGATTGTTTCCCCAATAACCCTCATGAGTTTTGGTTTACAACACCCCCTCGCCCGTTGCAAGGACAGTTTCTTGCCACGAGTTTTTTACCCCCCTCGGTTTTTCGATTGTATGTGACCTCCACTTCATTACGTTCATATTTTTTTTTTTTCCCCCCATCCAGAAGTTGTACCCCCCCACGCCCCAGCCCCCCAAAAACTTTTTTTTCTTAGAACATTGGAACATTCTGACTTTTCCCTTCTTCCGTTGAACTTTTTGCCGTTCTTCCCGCAGTCCCCCCCCAGGGGCTTTCCTTCCATTCCTTCCCGGGCGCCCTAGGCCTCCTGCCAATTCCCACTTTTGATTTTTTTAAGTTTTTCCCCTTTTCCCATTTTTCTTGGTTGACTTTACTTGCACCTCCTTCCGTTATCGACCTCGCCCTTGCCAAACTTCCGTGAAGAACTTTCTTTGACTCTCCCCTCCTCGGTCCTAAAACCCCAGGATCTCCCCCGGCAAGGAATCGAAGCCGGCTCCCGAGGGTGGCTTTTTTTTTGTGGGGGCCCCCCCATGTCGTCCCCCTTTGCTTCCTGCCCCTTAACGTGTCCCCTCAGTTGAGTAAGGGCCCTTCGCGGGACCACCAGGCGATTTGTAATTTTTCCGCCCATTCTCCCCCCGCACCCCACTTCCGGAACAGCCCCAGTAAAGGCTCTCACCGGTCCTCCAGGTCAAGTTGATTCCCCTCCCCCCTCCCCCCCCCCTTTTTTTTTTTTAGGGGTGTCCTCTTTTCCTTTGGCACGTCCTCCCTCTCCTTTTCTTGTCAGGATAAGCCGCTTGGTAACGTTGCCCCTCCCCCCATTCGTTCTCTTTTTTTTTTTCCGTCCCCCAAAAAGGGCTGTTTTCTACCCGTGACGGCCCTTTCGTGGCCATCCTTCTGATTTTTGAGTAGATTGCCGTATGGGTCGAAAGTATCTGGAGTTTTGGTAGGAAAGCCCTTGCTCTCTATTATTTTAGTTAGTGTTTTTTTTTTTTTTTTTTGCATTTTCGTTGCTCTGCAAACCACAATAGCTCCCTTGTGCGACCGGGCTTCGCCCCAGTTTGGTTTGTGGTCAATTCATTTCGGGCTTGGTAGTTTAGACCCCGCAGAAATCGTGAAATGAAGAATTCAAGTAGATTCTGCTCCCCCGAATTACGTTCTCTTTTTTTTCTCTTTACAATCTCAAACCCTACTTGACCACACCCAGATAATACTTGAGTTTCCCCCGCCTGGTCTTTTGTTGACGCATGCGTAAAGAATACGATCGACCATGTCCCCCGGGCTCCCCCCTTGTCAAGGGTATTACGTTTCGATTGATCGTTCGTCCCCCTACTGTGCTGACCCTCCCCCCTCTTCAAAGTCCTTGTAAAACAACGCAACCCTCCCGCTTCACCACCCTACCTTCATCCGGATGGAAAGTTTTCGTGTGTTTTGCTAGGGCGCCCACCGATGCGTGTTTCTGTTTTTTTTTTGCAAGCCCCTACTTCTGGCCCCATCGGGCTGGGTCGGTGTTGGACTCGTTCGGCTCATTCTTATCCTGTCCTGGTTCCTCTCTTATATTCATTTGTATTTTCATTTGGTGGAGTCCACGGCTAAAGGTCCAAGGTGTTTCGCTTTCTTTCAGACATAAGGACAGGAATATATGAAGGAACGCATTTCCTTATTCCCCTCCATTCATGTTTTTTGTCTCTCCGATTGCGTACTTCACCATCTCCATTGACTACTGTAGGCTCTCATCCTGCCTCAGTTCCCGAAAACTTCCATATAGTACAGTTTACTTATTAGTACCTTCGGCCCCCTCCAAGTTCCCGACTTCGCTAGATTTCATCATACGGATCTGTTGTGCAAGCCCAGTTGAATGTGCCCCCAGGTCCTCTTTGGCCTTCGCTAAATTCGCTGCATGTAGTCGGTGGTTTAATAGGTTGGTTAGTGTGGGCTTTTTTTCCCCGTTTTCCTCATACATTTGACGTCCCAAGCCGACTTTTCGGTTTTCAGAGGATCGCCCCTTGGAACCTTTCCTCCTTTCCCTTGGCGGCTTTTCCGATAAGCCCGCTGTGGACTTCTTGCGGCCTTCGTGCAACCGTCTCGACGTTTTCGGCTCCCTTTGTGAGCGTGGGCCCCCCCCCGCGTTTCTCCCAGGACCATTCTCGGGGTTGTCTCGACTGACCCTTTTCGACCCTC